>Ga0070706_100002648_pt1 | contig 17924 bp, 17 predicted proteins | sample KBSK5501metaG_FD_65476 | JGI IMG/M metagenome (GOLD analysis project Ga0070706, IMG submission 65476) | Corn, switchgrass and miscanthus rhizosphere microbial communities from Kellogg Biological Station, Michigan, USA - KBS K5-50-1 metaG | ecosystem: Host-associated > Plants > Roots >... | reverse complement strand
GCGACCTGCGCCATCACCTGTTGCGAGCAGGCGTGCGCTTGCGCCACAAATCCGAGGCGATCCGCGCCTGTGCCCGCGAATGTGGTTACTTGGTGTAGTTCCCTATGCAGAGATCAGTAACTCACTCACCGTCCAGGAAGATGAGCCTCATCAGGATAGGTTTGAAGGGCAGCCACTACCCGCCGACGCGCTGCAACTCACGCACGACCTCACCTTGCGTGACGGAAGCGTTGTACACGTCCGAGCAATCCGCGCCGACGACACGGAACGGCTACAAGCGTTTCACGCGCATCTGTCAATGGAGTCCATCATCTGGCGGTTCTTCCGCTGTGTGCCAAGCCTCTCCGACGAACAGGCGCGACAGTTCACGCATGTTGACTATGCGAACCGCATGGCGCTCATCGCCACGCGCGGCGCTGAGGAGGCAGAGGAGTTCCTGGCGGTCGTGCGCTATGATCGGACGGCAGCGCGCGAGGCGGAGATCGCCTTCGTCGTGCAGGACGCCTGGCAGGGGCACGGCATCGCCACCGCCCTGCTGCATCAACTCGCGGCGTATGCGCGCGCGCAGGGCGTCGAGCGCTTCGTCGCCCTGACGATGGGATCGAACGCCCGTATGCTGGATGTGCTGCATCATTGTGGCTTTCCCTGCCAGATGCGCTACGACGGCGGCGACATCCTGGCAATCATCGACATCACCGCTCCGCCCACATTCTCGCCCAGCCCACCGCGCGCAGACACCGCGCGCGAGGGCTAGTGGCGAGGTCGAATCGACCACCACTGCGGACGCCAACGCGCTGGAGCGGCGCAGATCAGGAGAGGCGCCGCGCTGGCTGAACAGGAACGTCCTAGCATTGCGCTGCCTGCCACGGCTCCAGCCCGCGCCGCACAGACGCCGCATCTGCTGGCGTGAAGATGGCGCTGCAGCGCTAGCCAGCGCAGAGGTCAGCGCGTGCGCGGATCCTGGTGGGCGTGACAGCTCCCAGGCGTCACCTCAGCAGACTGCTCAAGCGGAAGCGTGAACCAGAACGTCGCCCCGCTGTCCTGTCCAGAGCGCACCCCAATCTGTCCTCCGTGCCGCTCGATGAATTGTCGGCACAGGTACAAACTGAGTCCAGCCCCGGCCACACCTGCCGCGTTCTCATGGCCGCCATAGCGGGTGAACAGCCGCCCTCGCTGCGCTGGCGCAATCCCGACACCGTGATCACGCACCGTGATCAGCGCCTCTTGCCGTGCGGCGCGGCGACTCAGGGTGAGGTCAATTCTTCCGCCGCTCGGGCTGTATTTAATCGCGTTGGCCAGCAAGTGGGTGAGGACCTGCTCGATGCGTCGCGCATCGATCAACGCCAGCAGTGGCTCGTGCGGCAGATGGATCTTGACCGTGTGGCGATCGGTGAGGCGCTGGCGCTGCGCCACCAGTCTGCTCACCAGCGCCGCGAGGTCTTGTGCTTCGCGGCGGAGCGCCAGTTGTCCCGCGTGAAGTCTCGACACATCCAGCAGCGCCTCGGCGAGCGTCTCGAGCCGCTCAGCGGCGTGGTCTATCTCCTCTATCGCTTCCAGTTGCCACTCGGCCAGTGAGGGCCCCTTCCCACGTCTGGTATGGAGCACGAGCGTGTCGACGTATCCACGCAACGCGGTCAGTGGCGTCCGCAGGGCATGTCCTGCCGTCTCGATGAAATCCTCCTTCATCTGCTCAGCGTTCCGGCGTTCGGTGATGTCGCGTATCGCGGCGACGACAGCGAGCCGCCCATCTAGCGTCAGTGGGCTCAAGCTGATCTCAAGGGGTAGCTCACGCCCATCTTTGCGCAATCCAACCAGGTCGAGACTCGATCCCATGGCCCGCACACGGGGTTGCGCCATGTAGCTCGTCAAGAGCGCTTGATGCCGCAGGCGAAATCGTTCCGGCAGCAGGAGATTCAGTGGCTGGTCGAGCATCTCCTGTATGGTATAGCCAAAAAGCGTTTCGGCTTGCTTGTTTGCCATGATGAGCAGACCAGCGGCGTCAACGATCACGACGGCGTCTGGGATCGCGTCCATGAGCTGGCGGGATCCAAGCTGCTCCACGTGAGACACACTGGCCGGGGAGGGTGAGCAGGAAAATTCTGGCATAGCGCGTGCCTCTGTTCCATAGTAGCAGGGACGGGTGGCGCGAGATCCTTTATGGCAGCGACTTCACAACGAGTCAGTTGAAGTGCGGCGGCGCGCCCATCAACACCTTTATCAATGAGCATTGCACACAGTGTAGAGCCACTGGCTCACGAATACGTCACAATCGCCGCAGCGCTTTAGCATTTCCATCACAGCGCTTTTCGAGAAGACTGGGAAGGTATTGCAGACGCAGTTGCGTGGTATGCACCCAACCGCACGCGATGTGATGTCAGTTGACGAGCAGGCGTGGCCAATCGGGGGTTGTGGCGACAATTGCCAACATTGCGTCGTCATGGGGGGCGCCGCTCATGCGGCGCTCCTTCGCCGGACTTTGATGAGAACAATGCTATACTGAAGGTCCGGCGCCTTGAGATTGGTGCGAGGCCATTCATCCTAATTTCAGCGCCTCCGTTGATTTCTGAGGCGATGTCATGACCAAGGATCCATCCGCTCAGTCGCCAGCGAATCTCACAACAGACGTCGCTGACTCCTCAACTAGCCACCCACTCTCTCCACGTTCCTCCTCCCCTTCTTCCCAGCGGCGCGCATTGCGAGCGCACAAACAAGCAAGCGCTCCCATGCCCCGTAGCGACCAAGAAGCTGAGGTGAGCCGCTTCCGCGCCATCGTAGAACTTGCGCCTGACGCGCTGCTCGTCGTGGATGACCTCGGACAGATCTCGCTCGTCAACCGCCAGACAGAACTCATGTTCGGATACAATCGCGACGAACTGCTTGGCCACCCAATCGAGCTGCTGATCCCTGAGCGGAGCCGCGCCATCCACCGGCGCCATCGTACGCAGTTCATGGCCGAGCCGCGCACACGTCCAATGGGACTGGATTTACCCCTTTTTGGTCGGCGGCGTGATGGCAGTGAGTTTCCTGTCGAAATCGGTCTGAGTCCCCTCAGGGGCGAGGCTGAGTTCGCCGTAGTCGCCATCGTGCGTGACATCACCGAGCGCCGGCGGGTCGAGGCGGAGCGCGCCGCAGCGGAGGCGGCGAACCAGGAGCTGCGCAAGCTTCAGGCAATTACTGACAGCGCGCTGCGGCAGCTGAACCTGGAGGATCTGCTTTCCACCTTGCTCGACCGGGTTCGTCAGGCAATGGCCGTGGATAATGTGGCGATACTCCTCGTGAATCGCCGCGACGGAACCTTGACGCTCTCGACGGCCCAGGGGCCAGAGGAAGGTCTGACGGGCCAGGTACGCATCCCCATTGGAGAGGGGGTGGCGGGACGCATCGCCGCTACTCAGGCGCCACTGGTCGTGGATGATCTGCGTGTGGTCGAGGTCGCGAACTCACTGCTACGCGAGCAGTTTCGCTCCCTGGTGGGGGTTCCCTTGTTGGTTGACGGAGAGCTTATTGGTGTCCTGCATGTCGACAGCGCCGCTCCACGACGGTTCACCGACACCGATGTCCGCCTCCTGCAGCTCGTCGCTGAGCGTGTCGCCCACGTAATCGACCGCGCCCGCTTGTACACTGAGGAGCAATCCGCCAGACAACAGGCAGAGGCGGCGCGCGCCAATGAGCTGGCGGCGCGGGAGATGAGTCAGCGCCTGGATGAGTTTCTGAGCGTGGCGTCCCATGACATCCGCGCCCCGGTCAGTGTCATCAAGGGCAACGCGCAGCAAGCCCTGCGTGACTACGACCAGTTGTTGGCGCATAAACATCTACCCGGCCTGGACGCCGATTTCAGCGCCGTGCGTGAGAGCTTGGCGGAGGCGGTGGTGGGCGCGGATCGACTGGTACGGTTGGTGGACATGCTCTTCGACATTGTACGCGCCCGCACCGGGAATCTGGAGCTCCGGTTCGCCACGTGCGATCTGGCCGCAGTGGTGCGGGCGTACGTAGAGGCCCAACGTGTGGCGGCGCCCGACCGCGTGATCCACCTCGAAGCGCCTGAAGATCAGCTGGTCCTTGTCAACGCGGACGCGGATCGGCTGGGGCAGGTGCTGAGCAACTACCTCTCGAATGCGCTCAAGTACTCACCAGACGACAGCGTCGTGGTCGTCCGTCTTGAAGTATCTTCGGGCCTGGCGGTGGTCTTAGTCCAGGACCAAGGTCCTGGGTTGCCGTGGGAAGAGCAGAGCCGCGTATGGAACCTGTTCTATCGTGCGCCGAGCGTCAAAGTGCAAAGCGCTACTCTCACCTCAGGCAGTCTTGGGCTGGGACTGCATGTCTGTAAACAGATCATTGAACTCCACCATGGGCGCGTAGGGATTGAGAGCATGGAAGGTCAGGGCGCAACGTTCTGGTTTTCGCTCTCCCTGGCCACTGAGACGCCGTAGGGGAGTCTGCCAATACTCTGCGCCTTGTCCAAGGAAATTGGTGTGCGCATTCGGGCGCAGAGTGGAAGACGCCAGCGTCTGCAGATTTCAGGTACAGCGAAGAGGCTGCTGATTTCGAAATCAGCAGCCTCTGGTCTAGCGCCTGCGCGACGGCGCCATGTACGAGGTTAGTTGATCGCGATGGGTTCGCGGCTGGGTTCGATGGGGGTCAACTGCGCCATGGCGACCGTGTTGCGACCGCGGACGGCGTCGATGATCTCGAAGACCAGCGCGCCCAGCACCACCAGCGCGGCCAGCCCCAGCCCAATCGTCGCGTAGAACGCGATCTGGCCGAAGACCGAGAAGGCGTAGGCTTCGTTGAGCAGTCCCTTGAGCGTCTCGCCCTTGAACATCGTGTCGGCGGTGCCTTGCTCCTTGGCAGCCTGGGCCGTCAGTTGCGCCTTGATCGTCGGATCGGTCGCCGCCGCGGCCGCGGCCCGATCGGCAATCGCCTTGCCGCTCCAGTAGCTATACGGATGGCCCTGCCCCGTCTCAGACAGATGCAGCCCAATGTACTTCTCGGCATAGGCGTGCGCCTGCTCACCCGTCAAGACCTGTTGGCCGGCGTAGGCTTTGAGGTTGTCAGGCAGGCCCGAGGCGGCGTCTTTGGGGAAGAAGATCTGCTGGGGGGCGAGCTGGTCGTGAATCTGCGCGTTGGTGAACGAATAGGCGGCGTAGGCGCCGAGGGTGCCCAGGATAAGGGCGAAGAGGGCGACGACTTGTAAGACGATGATTCTCCAGCGGATGGCGGCGTTCATGGTGATGTGCTCCTTTGGTAACCGACAGAATGCCTGAGTGAATTGCTTGATGATCTCGATGGCCCGTCCATCGATCTAGGAAAAGCATACGCGCAACAGATCACACACCGGTCTCATGCCAGACCATTCCATCACATCCCCATCACGAGCCCATGGCGCTGAAGCGAACCATACAAGGATCACACGCTGCGGTGGTTGTTCCAGCGTGCAATGAGCTTCCGTGTGACGTCCGCGCGGCAATGACCGGGTGAGCGCCGCATTGCGTTACCCAAGCTGGCGCTTCTGGGCGAGGATGCGGTATAGTTGACGGGTGTGAGGATGTCTAGCAAGGAGCGTGACGCCTCACCCCCAGCGCGACGAGCGCGCTGCATGTGCAAAGGAGTGCGCACACGATGGTACTGGCTGTGATTCTGCCGGGATTCCACGAGGGAATCCTCAAGACGATCTTCATCGACACGTGGGTCTCCCTGAGCGTCCTGGGGCAGCCCGCCGAAGGGTTCCACCTCACGCTGATCGACCTGATCATCGTCGCGCTGCTGGCCTTCGCGGTGACGGCGATGACGGAATGGCTCACCAGGCAGAAGCTCGGGAACCTGTTCGCCGGGATGGTGGTGACGATCATCGGAGCGATACTGGTGGTGATGTTCGTGCGGCTGCCCGCGCCACTCGATTTCGCCATCGAGGATATCCCCGTGGTCGCCGCGCTGATCGGGGCGCTGATCGTGGGGGTGTTCTACGCCCTGGTGCGCGCCCGCACAGCGAGCGGCGGCAAAGCCGCCCCCGCGCGCGCCGCGTAAAGCGCGCCACGCAGGGTGATAACCGAGGGTCACCTTTCATGCGTTTTGGGTGGATCTGTGGTACTTTGTCTGTGTGCACGGTGCAGGCCCTGACTCCCTGGCGAGCGAAAACCAAGCCCGCCAGAGGCCAATAGCCTGAACTGAGCGATCAAGGGCAAGCACGCTGGCCGGGAGTTCCTCGGACAGCCACAACGCCTGTGGAGAGGGGAGCGCTGGCCAGCGCTGGTGAAACTGCCCTCGCTGAAGCAGGAACCAGATGCGTTCGATGCCTCGGCATAAAACGGTAAATTCTGGAGAACGGTCAACTGACAGGCGCTCCACGAGGAGGCTGGCTGGGGGCGCGTTGGAGGGTATCCTTCCGGCGTCCCGTCTCTACCCTCATTTCCATCGGCTCCTTCTCACCCAACTAGCAACGCGCAGCATGAACGCAGCATCTATGCGCCGCCTCGCCCTCAGCCGTCTGCGGGGCGTGGGATGATCGGCAAGATGATACGGGAGGGATGCGCGGCGTCGTGGTAGATACGCTGCTCGGCTACGGCCATCTCGACTGTCTGTCCCAGCGGCGCGCCGGTGTTCAGATTGCGGTCGACCTTGGGGAACGCGCTTGAGGCGATCTGCGCGCCGATGCGGTGGCCCGCGCGGAAGACCTGGCTGGTGTGCCAACAATCAATGCGGTACTGATAAACCCGCCCCGGCTCGATGAGGGATGGGCGATCCATCCCCTCGCGGAAGCGCGCGCGTACCATGCCGTCACAGAGGCGCTGCGCGAAGCCGCTGGGATGCAGGTCGAAGAGCATCACCGTGAAGTCGGTGTCGGGCGCTGAGGAAGAAGCGTACAACTCGGCGATGATCGAGCCGGTCACCTCGGTGTCGGTCGCCAGTGGCTCGGTCACATAGACCAGCGTATCGTCGCGTCGCTGGATCGCCGCGTAGTCGTCGGGGCCACCGACCTGCGAGGAGGTGGCCTCGGTGATGAACGGCGTCGGGCGTGAGGGATCGTAGCGATAGGTGTCCTGGGCTTCATCGCCCCTCGGCGCCGCTGTCGAGAGCGTCCCATCGCCGAAGCGGCTGTTGGCCGCGCCGCCGCTACGCAGGTAGTACGAGGTCTCCTGCGCGCGCGCCAGCGGCCACTCCTGCTCGTCGCGCCAGATGTTCTCGCCCATCACGAAGATGCGTACGGGCGAGTCCGCCGCGGCGCTCTCGTCTTTTTTCAGCCAGCGGTCGAACCAACGCGCCTGCTCCGCGCGCAGGTCAATCAGCGCCTGCGCGCCAAAATCTACCTCGCCGAGCTTCTGCGTCGTGTTCACCTGATGCCCCCACGGACCCATCAGCAGCCGCTGGCTGGCGCGCGTTTCAGGCGTTGCGCCGCGCGTCGTCATGCCAACGTAGTTCTGCGGCGTGCCGATCTGCTCGTCGTCGTACCAGCCGGAGATGTGCAGCACAGGGACGTTGACGCGGTCGAACTGATCCTGGTAGGAAAGGCGACGCCAGTAGTCGTCGAGCTGCGCATGACTGATATGCTCGCGCCAGAGCGGAATCGCGCGTCCCACACGCTCGTCCATGGTGATGAGTGGCAGGTAGCTGTAGATCTCCTCCCAGTTGACGGACTCCATCGGCTGGTTCATGCGTCCGCTGACATAGTGCAGCCAGCAGAGGCTCTGCGGTCCTGGCAGTCCGGTCGGCGTCTCGACGAAAGGATCGGCGGGCGTCACCAGTACGATCATCGCGCGCAGGTGTGGCGGTTGACGTAGGGCCGTCAGCCACTGGATGCAGCCGGGATACGATCCTCCGATCGTGCCGACATTGCCATCCGACCAGGGCTGCGTCGCGAGCCACTCGATGGCGTCGTAGCCATCCACGCCGTCGTTGACGTAGGGAATAAACACCCCCTCCGAGTCTCCGCGCCCACGCACATCCATCGCGACATAAGCGTAGCCGTGCTCGGCGAAGTAACGCGCCGCCGTGATCGCGCGCATGTCGGACTTCACGTACGGAGTGCGCATCAGGATGACTGGCGCGCGCGCGCCTTCTTTGAGCGGCGCAGGCAGGCAGACATCGGCGGAGAGTGTTGCGCCGTCGCGCATGGGAACGCGCTGATCGAAGAGCATGCGTGTGCCTGTAGTGTTCGCTGTGGTCATCTGGCGTCTTCCCTCGTTCTCACTAGCAAGCGCGGCATGTCCGGTCTCGGCCCTGGTCTCGACTTTGGTCACGACCGACGCCACGCCCGATGGAGCGACGCTCACCGTTGTGGGGATGCTGTGGATGTGGAGCGAGGATAACGGTGAGCGTTCCTCATGTCTGGCGATCACACCTGCGCTCAGTCTAGTTCGATGCGGCGGCCACGTCAAAGGGGTCAGCGCTTGATCGCGTCTTGACTGCGTTGGGCTGGCGCTATAAAATGGCCCGTAACATGCGCAGGTATATCCAGGTGTATCCCACGTATGGAAAATACGCCGGGGCTGGCGCGTCACAACAGCATCAGCGCTCGACCATCCCGTCGCGGTGAGTCAACATGGGTCAGCCGCGCTCCACGGCAACGGCGCCGATTGGTCTCGATCTCCTCTGATCAGCCTGCGCCCGCCTGCTGATCGCCATAGAGATTCTTCGACCCGGCGTGTCTGGTGGGCGATACATGCAGGGACGGCAACGCATGAGCGATATCCTTGAACCTCCATCCACAGAGGCGCCGGCGAACGACCAGCACGACCAGCACGAGGACCTTGCGCCGTCCGCAGCCGCCGCGCAGTTGACGCCGCAGGTCGAGACGGCCGATGCGACGCCAGCGCGTGTGCCGATCCTCTCGAACGCGGCCGGTGCGCCACCTGTGGCGGAGCCTGCGCAGCCGCCCGCCGAGCAGCGCCTGCCCGCGCCGGCGCCCCAGCATACGTATCCGCAACCATATCCACAACCGTACCCGCCGCAACATCCACAGCCAGTTCCCTACGCGCCACCTGCCCCACAGGCCGTCGCGGTCGTCGAACCGCCGCCAGAGTCGAAGCTCGACCTCTACGGCCCACCGCCGCCGAAGCCACAATCCCCCTTCTGGAAAGCGGTCAAGTGGCCGATCCGCCAGGCGATCAAGGGAATCTACCTGCTCTTCTCCGCCGCCGGTCGGCACAAGCTCGTCACGGCGATTATCCTGGGGACGCTGCTGCTCCTGACGGGCGGCGGAGTCGTCCTGTATCGCGCATTGCATCCCGACGCGATTGACGCGCACATCACGACCCAGGCCAACCTACCCCCATTGCCGCATAGTGTCAAGCAGTTCATCGAGGGCTACCATACCTACAACGGACAAGAAGTCTGGGATTCGTTAAGCGCGACAAAGCAGCAGCAAGATGCGCAGCAAGGCGGTTCGGCGGCGGACATGTCAAGTACGTTATCTCAGGCGAAAGCCCAGGGAATCAGATATGAAGATTTCATCTACGCCGGTGGCTATATTGGCGCCGATGGAATCGGGCACTACATGATCGAGGTGGAAATTTTCACTCAGGATGGTAAGCAGGTAGCAAACCTCTACTTTGTCACCGAACCTGGTGGAAAGATCCTGGCATTTGCCAATCTGACCGCGCCAAGCGGCAATGCCTCAGGGCAGTAGCGCGTCTCGCTGAGGTGGCGAGTCAGCCTTTCTATTCCATCCCCTACCAGCGCGGAGGCGATCACCATGGCGTCCAAACATCAGGACCTCGATAAATCTATCGATAAGTCGCTCGACGACTTTGGACGCTGGATACGGCGTCGCTGGTGGCTGATCCCCATCCTTGGGCTGATCATCTGGTACTTCGCCTTCTACATCGCGCCCGTGCTTGGCGTGCCACAGCCTGGGACGTTGCTTACGCTCTTTCTGCAGATTGCGTTCGCCATCTCCTTCATCCTTATCCAGTTCGTCGCGCTCTTCTGGTTTCTGGGTCGCCCGCGTATCTATTGGGTGATGCCCGGCGAGACGGGCGTCGGCTTCGCGGACTACAAAGGCAACCCCGAGGTGCTCGACGCGGCGCGGCGCATCGTGATCCTCCTGCGCGGGGTCAAGAATTTCAAGGAGATGGGCGGACAGGTGAGTCGCGGCGTGCTGCTGATTGGGCCGCCGGGCACCGGCAAGAGCTATCTCGCACAGTGCATCGCCACCGAGTCGGGCGTGCCTTTCGCCTATTCCAGCGCCGCCAGCTTCCGCGCGATGTTCATCGGCATGGACGTGCTGATGATCAAGAACCTCTACCGCAAGGCGCGGCGGCTGGCGCGCGAGTACGGCGGCTGCATCATTTTCATGGACGAGTTCGATGCGATCGGTATGTCGCGCGGCAGCTCCATGGGCGGGATGGGCGGGATGGGCATGGGTGGTGGCGGCTTCATGGGCATGGGGAGCGGCGCCGGTGGCCTCAACGAGCTGCTGATGCAGATGGACCCGCCGCCACTCGATAGTTCGTGGTGGAAGAAGAGCCTACGCGCGATCGGGCTGCTGCGTGGTCGCATTCAGGCGCAACCGGTGCTGACGATTGGCGCGACTAACATCCCCGATTCGCTGGACGCCGCGCTGATGCGTCCGGGGCGCTTCGACCGCAAGATCATGGTCGCGCCGCCGAGCGACCGCTATCGCGGCGAGGTCATCGAGTATTACTTGGAGACGATCAAGCACGAGGAGATGAGCCTGGAGAAGCTGGTCTCCGACATGCAGGGATATACGCCGGTCGCCATCAAGTACGTCATCAACGAGGCGGCGGTGATCGCGCACTTCGACGGGCGCGACAAAATCAGCTACCGCGACATCGGCCAGGCGCGCGAGGCGCACGAGCATGGCATTCGCTATCCGCGCACGCTCTCCTATATGGAGAAGCGCCGTCTGGCCTATCACGAGGCCGGGCACGCCATCGCCGCGGCAAAGCTCTATAGCCGCATGCGTGTCGCCCACGCGACGATCTCCAAGCGCCTGGGATTGGGTGGCGCGGAGGCGTTCGTTGAATCTAAGCCGCTAGAGGAGATCGTGACGGACTCAGCGGAAGAACTCTACAATCAAATCCAGGTCTCGCTCGCCAGCCGCGCTTCCGAGGAGATCTTCCTCGACGCGCAACTCAACGGCGTCGGCGGCGATCTGGCCTCCGCGACACATACGGCAATCCTCTATGTGACCGCCTGGGGCATGGATGGCACATTCTTCTCCGCCATGGCTGCTGGCGCGCCCGAACGCATCTATACCGACCCCGACGTGCGCCAGAAGGTCGAGGAGTTGCTCCAGCGCGCCTACCGCGATGTGTACACGCTCGTGGACCGCAACCGCGCGGCGACGGTGGCCATCGCCGAGGCGCTGATCCAGCGCGAGGACCTGGATAGTGACGAGATCGAGGAGCTGATCCGCAACGCCGAGCGCCCCTCCTATGCCGAGATCGCCGCGGCGGCCATCTCATCCGCCGCCAGCGCGCCCTACGCTATCGCCGCTCCGGCAGGCGCGCAAAGCGGGCAGGTCTATCCGTACCCGAATGGGAACGGCAATGGGAGTGGTGGAGCTCAGCACATCGTGGAGGGGGAGGTCGTTACGTATCCCGCTCCACCACCCAGCGCCCCCACCGCCGAGGAGACCACCGAGCGGCCGGAGGCAGGATAGCGCGACGCATCGAGGATACGTCCAGGCGGAGGAGCGTGATGACGACAGACGCGCGCTACTGGATGGACCTGCAGGCGATGGAGCGGCTGGCGCAGCATATTCCCTTCGAGGCCGACCCCGCGACCAAGGCCGAGCTGATCGAGATGCTGCGCGGGCTCGCGATCAACGTTGGCAGGTACGTGGACCGCGAGGATTTCGGCTTCGAGGCGCGGCAGGAGTTGCAGCGGCTGGGGCTGTGGGATCGTCTGGGTGGCGCAGTCTCGTGAAGCGCTTGTCTTAGCCCTCGATCTCCCTGATCGCGTCTGCGGCGCTGCGATTGCCGTAGAGCACAAGCATGAACCCTGGCAGGTAACGATCGGCCGTGGCCACATTCGCCGCGACGAGCAGGCGGATCATGCCTGGCGTGAGCGGCTCGCCTTCCACGTCCAGGCTCGTCTTGTAGCGCACCTCGCCATCGGAGAGATCAAGCTCGAAGTTGCCTATGAACAGCCCATAATTCGCGCGCGTGATGTACTCCATCGCCTCGGCGCGCTTACTCTCAGACGCCTTGACACCATAAACCGAGTACACCGCCACCTGCTCCTGCTCCTCACGCGCCTGCGCGAAGAGCGTGTAGGTACCGTGCGCGCCATTGACTGTCATGATGAGCGTCGTGCGCCCCTCCAACTGCGAGAAGCTCCAGCCGTCGGCGCGAAAGAACTCGGTGAGCGCATCGAGGATGCGTCCCATACACGCAGCGCTCCTTCCCAGGTATCCCCACACATGGATGCGCGTTCGCGCAGGCGAGTCGGACCTCTATTATCCGCCAAGTGTCCATCCGTTTGCGTCGCCGTGCAGCTATCCGCCAAGTGTCCATCCGTTTGCGTCGCCGGGCAGCGCGATGGAGCCAGAGGTAAAGGTGCGCGTGATCAACGCGCCTAGCGCGTTGGCCGCCCCGTCGTCGGTGGGCGCGAAGGCGCTGGCGTTCCGCTGCGCTGCGCGCGCCAGGCGAAACTGGCGCGTTGGTGACGACGATTAGCGGGGATGAGCCATCATGAGCACGGTTCCCAGCGGGCCTTGCAGGTCAATTGGCGCCCCCGCTGGCAGCGCAAGGGTGACGACATCCGCCCGCAACGATTGTCCTGAGCCAGCCAGCGTATCCAGTGCGAGGTCGTCGGCGGCGCTGAGCAGAAGCACACGCAGTCCGGGTGTATCCAGGCGCAGGATGAGGTCGTTGGTAGCTGTGGTCGTATCGGAGCCATCGGGATACAGCTCTTGTGGCGGGGCAAGGACGCTGAGGTGGCTCTGGCGATCCAGCCAGAGCACGTCACCCTGGCGCGCTTGCGCGCGCGTCGCGCCGCCCCTGCGGAGCGCGTCGAGCCAGGCGATGTACTCCTCGGTAGGATGGAGCATCCCGGCGTCAGCGGCTTGCCCAACACGATAGCGGCTTGCGGCGTCCTCCAGGCCACGCGCGTCGCCCGCGCTCGGGTCGGTGAGGACGACGAGATCGAGCGAGCGCTGGTAGAAGGGGAGACGGCTGGCAAGCGTCGTAGCAAGTGTTGAACCGCCTGGCCCGCCATTGATCAACACTGTGACGCCGGAGGGCAGCCGCAAGAGTGTCGCCTCGCCTTCGGCGCCGATGTCGAGAAAGTCGAGTTGGGCGATCCCACCATTCGCCAGCGCCGGGAGCGCCGCGCCCGCCGAGGCAAGTACAGCTACGAGGGCGAGCGTCGTCAGGAGTCGCGCCCCCAGGCGCACGCGCCCTGTGTCGTGTGCGGCCGATCGCATGGCGCCGACGGTCTTCTGCTCTCCCGTCGCCGGTTGCGCGCGCTCACGCAGGCGGCGCCGTAGCGTTGGCAAGCCCCAGATAGCGAAGGCAAGCGTGGCATAGTAGAGAGCGATCGCCAGAGTGGGAATGTCGGTGGCGGTGAGCGCGGCGGCGCTGGCCTCGATGGCGCGATTGACATACCAGAGCAGCGGCCACGCGATCCAGCCAAGGGTCAACGTCGCCCCAAGCAGGAGCGGCTGCGCGAAGGCCACCGTGAGTCCGATGGTGGCGAGCGCGGCCCCGACGACCAGCAAGGGCGCGAGCAGTGGGACCGTCAGCAGGTTGGCCAGCGGCGCGATCAGCGAGATCTGATGGAAGGTCACCGCGAGCACGGGGAGGGTGGCGAGTTGCGCGGCGATGGTGACGGCGAGCAGCTCGGCGACGATCACTGCGCCAGGAATCCACCGAACGGGGGCGGCGAGCGCACGCTGGATCGGCGGGACGAGCAGTGGCAGGCCAAGCGTCGCCAGGACGGTGAGTTGGAAGCCGGCGTCGTAGATCACCAGCGGCTCGACACCAGTCCGCTCATCGCCATCGCTGGATGTGGCTCACCACTGGCGGCAAGCGGGAAACCATACGCGCGCATCGCGTTTTCTATGGGGGAACGACTCACCACCAAGGGTGGCGTCGAGACGCGCTCAACACCGCGTCCTCGTCGGCGCACAATGCCACGATGGCGCGCGAATGTCTCGATGCTCTCGCGTGAGCGGAACGGGAGCATTGCTAACAACGCCGACCAGGTCAGGACATCATAGTACCGGCGAATCGCTTCCTCTTCGTCTGCGGACCAGCGTACATGTTGGCCGAGTGTTCGCACCATTTCGCGGCGAGACACCGAGCCACCCTGCCACTGGATGTAGAAGCCCAAGGCATGCCGATGCACTGGCCCAATCACCGCATGGTTAAGCGCGAGCGAGAGGACGCGCGATTGCGCAGCGCGCGGCCAGTCTGGGAATGTCTCCCAAATACGGCGAGAGAGTGTCTCGGCGCGCTCCGCCTGGCGCAGAGCGTCAGCGCCAAATGCAGACTTCGCGTCGGCTTGTGCAGTTTGCGCCTCAAGCTCGCGGATACGCTGGCGCGCGCGGCGCGCCTCGTCGAGGAACTCCGCCGCCATCCCGTCATCATCCACTTGCAACGCACGCCGCTTCGCACGTTCAAGCAGCAGGCGCTGCTTGGCCAATTCCTGCTGAACCAGGCTAGTTGCAGCGGCTCGCTGCCCTTGGCGTCGCTGCGCGATTTGGGCAAGATGAGCGACATCCCGCGCATCCAAGCGCAGTTCAGCGCGAAAGGCGTCAATGAGCTTGGCCTCAACAGGCGCGACGGCGATCACCGGACAGAGATACGCCGTCTCACCTGTCTGCCGATCATACGAAGGGCATTCTAAGCGCACACTGCCTGTGGCCTCTTTGGAAGCCGAGTAGCGACTCCCATGTGTGACACAGCGCACACGTCCCGGCGTGAGAAACCAGACCTCATCAGGCGACGCCCGGCGGGAATGATGTGGACGGTAATACGTCGTCTGCGCGCTCACACGCGGTGGCGCCCAGGGAGGACGTTCGCCAGCGACGAGATCGTAGCACCACCAGAAGAGGTCACTGCCGACTAGCGCCTCATGACAAATCAGAGGCGCAGATCGTTCGTAGTCCCAGGCCACCTCCCCGCGATGCACGCACCAGCCAAGATATGCGACATTGGTCAAAATGTGCTGCGCTTGGCGATAGTGGAAGCGATAACCGTTCGCGCCGTCGCTGCGCGTAAGCGCCTGACCAAGCACCCGCTTGCGCCGCTCATCAACTTCTGGGCCGAAGAACGGCCAGGCGCGCCCTTCGCGCTCCCAGACGCGCGTCAGTTCCATGACCGAGGGGCGCACCATCGCCGCAAAGCGCTCGAAAACATGGTGGACGACAAGCGTGGCATGCGGCTCATAGCGGAGAAAGCGTTTATAGGTGGCGCTGTGGCGGTCGTAGTCCACCACATAGCCCCATGGCACCGGCCCGCCGGCATAGCGCCCGGACAGCGCATTGCGATGATTGGCTGGGTGGAGCCGCCCCTTAATATGATGTTCGATATACTGCTTGCCATACTTGCACGCGAGGCGGAATTGCTCGCAATCCATCTCACGGCGGAAGTTCTAGACACGCTGTCCACAGATCACCCAGCCCCCATGCAGCGCCACACGACGGATGAACTCGTTGTGCTGCGTTTCCCAGCGATCGCGGAACAAGCGATCTTCCTGACTCACCATGAGGACACGACTGATGCGCTGGGGGAGCAGTTCGTTGAGCCAGTAGCTCAGCCCTGGACGGTCCTCTATGGTCGTGCTGTAGGCACCGATGCCAGTGTCCCAATCGTAGACCTGCACGCTGGCGAAGCCCATGCGCTCCGCCTCGCGGACGAGTTCGCTGGGATTGCGCTCCAGGCTGTACAGGTTATGTGTCGCTTGCTTGAAGGTGCTCTGCCGGGTCAAGATCGTCAGTTGAGTATCCAACGGCAGCGCATCATCCACTGACATCGCCTCGCTAGGCGGCGGGTAGCGGCGTCGCGGCATAGTCACCTCCTGCCTGTTGAAGGTCGTAAGCAGCAAGTCCATCCACCAATGCCTCAAGAAAGAACCAATAGGGTTGCGTGTCGTAGCCAAAGCTCTGCGCAGGGAACGATGCGTCCTGCGAAGCAGACGCCAAGAGAGGAGGCTCCTCCACGCTCAACAGAGACCGGTTCATGATACGCGCTCCTAAAACAAGGAACAGCGTCACCACCTAGCAGCCGACCGCTCCCCATGTTGGTAGTTCCCTTGCAGGTAACTGCCAGGTAGGATACACTGGAGATGGTGTACGGTTCTGTGGCTGCTGCATGGTGGCGCGGGCCGATGAGAGGACTTGTCTGTTGACGCAGGCAAGCCCTCTCGCCATTTCTTGCTCATCATGCTCTGGGTTCACTCATCGCAACGTAGCGCTGTGCGCTGATCGACGGCCCGCGAGCGGTGGACACGCCACAATCCCGGACCTCTTAGTAGGCGGACAGATGCGTGCGGCTTCCCCATGCGGTTGTGAACGTGCGGGATGCAAGCAGCGCCAAAAGAACGCCGCAGGCTAGACAACGTGTTGAGAATCTTGCAAAAGGCAAGATTGCTCCCACATCATCATCATACAGCACAATCTCGTCATTGTCAAGTATGTCAGGATACTTTTCTTGCACATCATATTCCACTATGGTACAATTGCATCACCATACTAGAACCAATCGCTTCCAATCAGGGAGAGGAACCATCAAGGTTCCCGCAAAGGACAGAAGGAGCGATAGCCATGCCTGAGCACGAAGGTGGCTACAAGACGATAGACCTCATCATGCAGGAGTTGGGTGCGACCGAGGAGGAAGTCCGTGCACTAGTTTCGCTCCTCAACATACAGCCAAAGATTTTCCGCGAAGATAAGCGCCGTCGGTTCTATAGTCCGAGCGACATACAACGAATGAAAGAGGCATTGAAAGCAGGGCGAGGCTAGTATCCAAACCCTTCAGCCCGCTGGACATCCCCGGCGGGCTTTCGTGTATCACTTGAAGCACGACGGCACATGACCGATGACACCTCGCACAAACGCCGGTGGCGATTCTACCGCACAGCAGGGGGCAATGAGCCGGTTCGCGCCTTTCTCTCCACCCTCTCCCGAGACGACCGCGACGCTGTGACCATCGCCATGAGAGATGTTGAACGTGTGGGACTGGTTGCCGCACGCCATCTGCGCGGCGACATCTACGAAGTACGCGCCAGCAGTTCTACCCAAGCCTTCCGCATCCTCTTCGCAACCGAGGGTCGCTACAATCAAGTCCTGCTCGCGCTCGAAGCCATCTCGAAGAAGACACAAAAGACGCCCTCACAAGCCACTACGCTTGCCGAATCACGCCTCGCAGATTGGCGACGACGCGGGTCACAGTCATAGCCGCTCAGGACGAATGACTTATCCAACATGAGCCCCCCAGTTCTCAGAAGTGATAGAATTGCACATACGCAATCAGTGATTGCGTATGTGCAACGAAAGCGATGAGAAACACCGTGCAAGACAAACCAAACGTGAACCAGCATGATCTATATGAGCCAGACGACGACGAGCGTGACGATCTGGAAGACTTCATTGCCGAGATCGCTAAGACTGACCCAGACTTCCCTGCGCGGGTCGAGGCAGGTGTCCAGCGGCGAATTGAGGCGCGTGCGCGTGGCGAGGACCCTAATGACATTCCGTGGGATGATGAGGAAGAAGAGACGGCCACTTCTCAACCTACCACGCCACAGCACAGATGAGCGCACTTATAAATGAGCAGGTGACATTATCACACCGCCCTCTCTAGTATTGTGTTGAAATCGCTCAAAGAGACCCGAATTATCACGACAACGAGACTTTGAGCGGGATGATTAGCCAGGGTGAGCGAGCTGCGCGAGGAGGCGTGTGCGGTGGGAGCGGTAGGCAGCCACCTGGCGCTGGTGCTGGTAGGCGAGCCAGGCCA
>Ga0070706_100002645_pt1 | contig 17929 bp, 11 predicted proteins | sample KBSK5501metaG_FD_65476 | JGI IMG/M metagenome (GOLD analysis project Ga0070706, IMG submission 65476) | Corn, switchgrass and miscanthus rhizosphere microbial communities from Kellogg Biological Station, Michigan, USA - KBS K5-50-1 metaG | ecosystem: Host-associated > Plants > Roots >... | reverse complement strand
CGCCGGAGGTGGCTGCGCTGCGCAAGCTCTTCATCTCGGAGCTGGCAGACCTCGCTCTTCAACCGGATCGGCGTTCGTCGCGAGGAGAGCTGGATCGCGCACTCGAAACGACGCAGCTCGGGCGCATCCAACGCGAGGCACTCCGACTGGCTCGCGTGCGGATTGCGATCGACGAGCACGACATCGCAACCGCGAACGATCCGGCTGCTCGTACCTACGACCTTGTTCGCACGTTGCATTTCGTCGACTCCCTCGAGCAGAGCCCGGAGAAGGCTGATGCGTTGTGTCGCGTCTCCGCGTGGTGCGCTGCGACCGCGGCTCAAATCGGCGAGCTCGGACTCGTCAATGTCGCACTCGAAGTAACCCCGGAGACCAAGCGCCGAGTCGGTGACTACTTGAAGACATCCGGTCAGGCGTCGAGGCTGCTCGATGCAGCACCCGAGCTGTGGCACGAGACCTCGACGCTGGACTGGATCGAGCGTCACCTCGGACTCAACGCGCCGGCGCTCGCCGTCGGCGTGCCAGCGGTGGTGGTCACGCTACCCGAGACGCTCACGCCACCGCCCGATGCCGAGAACAAGTGGCCATTCATCACAACGACCATCCCCGATGTGCGCAAGACGCTCGAGGATCGTTACGGCGTGGTGATTCCCGGCGTGCAGATTCATCGCAATCCGCAATCGAACGAGTGCTGCCTGTTCGTGGGCGAGCAAATCGTAGCGACCGTCGAGCTTGATCCCGCTCAAGGCGACGGCGCCATCGAAGGTGAACGCACAGATCTCGATGCGCTCGCGCAAGACATCGTGTCGGGGCGCGGCTGGAGCAAAGGGCTTGGCGTCTCGCAGCCGGCGTACCTGGGCGCGTGGCTCGTGAACAAGCTTGCCGATCATCTCGCGGCGCTCGTCGGCCCGAACGAGGTCGTGCAGCTCGCCGACGCGTGGGCGGAGCTCGACGTGCGCGAGTCGCGCTTTCTCACCGATACGGGCAGTTTGCTGCGGCTGTGGCGGCTCGTGCGCGGACTGCTGCGCGAGCACGTGCCTCTCAAGCCCCCGGCGGAAGTGACCGCTGCCTCGCGCCGTGGGCGAACGCTGACGCACGAAGCGTTCTTGAATCAAGCGCGCCGGTTCGTACACCTCGGGTTGTGCGAAGAACTGCATCGTCGCCGACAAGCACTCGCGTCCGAGGAGCACCACATCGCGAAGGTTCCGATCGCGGTCGAGGAAGCCGTGCTCGCCCGCGTGCGTCACGACGGCAAGCGCGCGTACCTCGCGCTACCGCACCGCGAGACGGCCGATATCCTCGCGCAGCTGCGTCCCGCCGTCGTGGATCATGCGTGCGCGATCCTGCGCGTCAACGAGTCGGAAGCGCGGCCGTGGATCCAGCAGCTCATCGTGCTGGAGCGCGCGGATGCGATGGTGATCTCGGCAAGCGAGCATACCCAATACCTGCGCTGGCTCGAAGAGCGCGCGGCCCGCGACTCATGAGCAAGCTGCCCAAGGTTCGGATTCGAGTCGACATCGGAGGCGGACTCGCAAAGTACGCCGACCACGTCGCACCCGAGCTCGTCGGCGCGGTCGCCCGCGTAGCGAGCTCGCTCGGCGTCGCGATCCAGCCGGTCGTCGAGATCGTCGACACCGACGGCCCGTTGTTCGTCACGTTCAACGGCGCACACGCGCACTTCTCGCATGCTGAGGTGATTCGCGCGAGGATGCACGCGACCACCAAGCTGGTCGGGATCGAGGAGGCCGATGCGGGTATTCGCGATCTCTCTCGCGCGGATCTCGCGCCCGAGCTTCGCGGGCGTTGGTTGACCGCGTTGGTCGAGTCGATCCTGATCGCGCGACCTCAGCTACTGGTGACGAATGCGGTCGTGGTTTCGCTCGCGCAGACGCTCGGCAGCGCGCTTTCGACCTCCGTGAAATGGACGGTGTTGGCGCCGCTGTTGCGCGGCGTTCTCGCGCAGGGATTGTCTGTCGCGTCGCTGACCGAGCGCATCGAGCTGATGCAGACCGTGCTCGCAGCTTCGGGCCAAGACGCGATCGAGCAGCTCATCAGCGGCGTGCATCCGATGTGGCCGATCAGCGTCTGGCTCAACAAAGCTGACCTCCAGAAGATGATGCAGGCCGACGCGGCAGCCGACGAGCGACCGCTCGCGGCGCTCCACGAGCGGGCACGTGGCGAGCTCGGCATCACGCTGCCCGACATCAAGCTGCGGCTCGGCGGTGTCGCAGAAGGCTCCTACGCGCTGCAGATCAACCACGTGCGCGAGCTGAGTCAGCCGCTGCTTCCCGCCGAGTCTGCGCTCGCGTCGTGGGGCGAAGGCGAAATGATCTACGCCGTGCCGTGGCGTGCCCCGGCGTGCATACTCCAGACGCACGATCGGTCGGCGTGCAGCGCGCTAGCCTATCTCGCGAATGACATCTTCGACGTCATCGCAACACGCGCACAGCGGCTGATCGAACGCGATCAGGTACTCACCTGGTGTCACTCGCTCGGCAAGCCGAGCCTGCACGCGCTCGCGGCGACTACCGACCACTATCAGGAGCTACCTCGGATCCTGCGCGCGCTGCTCGCCGAGCGCACCTCGATTCGCGATCTGACGACGATCCTCGAGCGCATCGTCGATCACTACGAGATCGACACGCCATCGCCTCGCACGCACTTCGTCGTGTCCCAGGCATTCCCGATCTCCCATGACCTGCCGCCGAAGGAGATGCGGATCGTCGAGGCCGCGCGTCTCGGTTTGCGCGGTCGCGTCGTCACCACTGGGGGTAGCTCGCTGCGCGTGTTCATGCTGACGCCTGCCCTCGAGCGCGAGCTGATCGCGGACCACAGTCCGCCGTGGCGCGAGAACCTCGTCGACGCGATCGCGGTGCTCGACATGCGTGCCGCCGATGCAATCCTGACGACGCTCGAGCTGCGCGCGATCGTGCGCGGGCTCAGCGAGCACGCGCAACCGGACCTGCCCGTCCTGTCGTTCCAAGAATTGCCAACGCACACGCCGGTCGTGCCGATCGGCGAGATCGATCTGCCTGCCGGCACCGAAGCGCGTGTGCGAGCCAGCCTGACGAAGATCGAGACGCCCGCGGAGATCGCAGAAGGCTTCGGTCTGCTGCTGGCCGACGGTAAGCTCGGCACGCCAGCGCTCTCGGACCTGTTACCCGATGATCAGCCGCCGCCGGAACCACCCGATGCACCGCATCGCGCAGGCACGGTCGCGCGCGATCCGATCGCGAAGCCCGATTCGCTTGCACATCAAGGCTGGGCGCTGCTGATTCCGGCGACCCAGCGCGGAGACGAGATGCGCCGCGCGATCGCGAAGCTCGAACGCTATCGCTGCGACGTGCAATCCGCCGCGTTCGACGTGTTCAAGATCAGCCAGGACTACTCGAATCGGCCGCGGGTTTGGATCCAGGAGAAGTTCGAAGCGGTGCCGCAGCTGCAGCGGCCACGCTACGTGTTGATCCTCGGCGACTTCTCCGATGTGTCACTCGAGCTCCAGCTCGCGCTCGCCCCGCTCGCGTCGGTCGGGCGGTTGGCGTTCGAAACCCTCGCCGAATTCACGGCGTATGCGGAGAAGGCGGTCGCGGCCGAGCTTCAGCCGCTTCATGATGTGATCCAGCCGTGCGTGTTCGCGGCGCAGGACGGCACGCAGGCGGCGAGCATCGCACAGAGCTACCTCGTCGCTCCGTCCGTCGAGCGCATCCAGGCCCTCGGCCGCGAGCAGAAGCGGCGAATCGCACCGATCCGCGTCATCCAGGGTGGCAAGGCGGAGCTGCTCGAGTCGGCGCGCGATGCGAACTTCCTGTTCAGCTCGTGTCATGGCGCGGGCACGAACATGGGGTCGTATGCTGACCGCCGCGCGCTACAGGGCTCGCTGTTGACCAGCATTGGCGAGTTCGTGACGGCCGATGACGTCGCGGCGCATCCGTTCCTGCCGAACGGCATGTGGTTCATGCTGGCGTGTTACGGGCTCGGCACCCCGAAGGTCAGCAGCTACGCGCCGTGGATCGAGAGCTTGTACCGCCGCGACGAGAAGAAGGAGCAGCTGCGCCAGATCATCGAGGCGGGCCAGCTCGCTGCTGGCGAACAGCCGTTCGTCGCCGCGTTACCGAAAAAGGCGCTCGCGAATCCGCAGGGGCCGCTCGCCGTGATCGGACACGTCGATCTCGCGTGGAGCTACGCGTTCAAGCATGACAGCCAGTCCCGCTTCGACAGGTTGTTCTTCGCGATGCGCGTCTTGCTGCACGGCCGCATCGCGGGTCTCGCGCTCGAACAGATCGCACACACGTACTTGTTCGTGAGCGATCAGCTTGGCGAGCTGTACGCGCAGTACAAAGCGCGTAACTACGGTCCGGACGTTGACTCGCGTGACCTCGCGCGCATGTGGATGCTGCGCCAAGATCTCCGCAACTACATCCTGCTCGGCGATCCGGCCGCGCGACTCACATTGACGGAGAGACGCCAGTGAAGACGCTCGTGCTCAGCGATCTACATCTGGGGCCGGACCACGTGGCGCCGATCTACGCCGGTACCGCTGCGCTCCCTGCCCTCATTCGCGAGCACGCGGAGCAGCCGCTGCGTGTCGTGCTGAACGGCGACACGTTCGATCTCCTACTCGACGATGCGCCGCTCGCGCTGGACGCGAACATCGCCGCGGAGCGTACGCGCGCATGTGCAGAGTCGAACGATGGCGCCCCGCTGATGACGGTACTCGCGCACGTGCTCCAGCGTGGTGGTGAGCTGGTCATTCGCGCCGGCAACCACGATCTCGAGCTCGCGCTGCCCGCGGTACAGCAGGAGCTGACCGACGTGTTGGTCCAGGCCGGTGCGCCGCGCGGCAATGTGCAGTTTGCGAACGACGACGAGCCCTATCGGTTCGACGACGGCGAGCTGCGGGTACTGATCACTCACGGCGAGAATCAAGACCCATTCAATCGCTGGACGCGCGCCGAGCTCGCGGGCGACGGGTTCACGTATCCGCCCGGTTCGACGCTGGTCAAGGAGATCTTGAATCCGCTCAAGCGCGAGATGCGATTTATCGATCTGTTGAAGCCCGATTTCCACGGTGCGGTGCTCGGCGCGCTCGCGGTCAAGCCGCGCGCGGTTCGCACGCTGTTGAAGCTATCGACGCTCGAGATCATCAGCAAGGCGGTGGCGCGCTCGTTCGGGGAGAGTCCGTTTGCACCCGAGCTGGCGCTACCGTTCGAAGGTCATCTGATCGACGCGCAGCTCGACACCGACGAAGGTGAAGAGCTGCTCGATTTCCTCGACGGTTCCTCCGACGACGTTCCGTACGCAGAGGGTGGCGGCACCGATTCTGGCCTCCTCACGCGCGCTTTCGCCAAGCTGGGCCGCGCAGCGCTCGCAACCTACGCCGCGACACACCGGCTCGTCGGTGGTCACGCGGGCGGACGGTTCTTCAGTGAAGAGCCCGAAGCTGCCGAGTGGCACGAAGCCCGTCGCCTGCGCGACAAGTATGGTGTCAACGTCGTCGTGTCGGGACACAGCCACGTGAAGCGGTTCGGCGCACAAGACGGTGTGACGTACGCGAATACGGGCACCTGGATCGTGCTCATGCAGCTCCCGGTGCACGACGCACCGATCGCCGAGTGGAGCGCGTTCCTCGCCGAGCTCGCAGCCGATCCACACCTCGAGCGATCGACGCGCACGCGCCTGCTCGGCACTGCGTGTCTGATCGATGCCAAGAATCACGCCGCGCCGGTGCAGCTGCTCGGAAGCGAGCAGTCGCCACCGGCGAGCTGGCACGCACGCCGCGTCTAGCTGCGAATCCGAGCGAGCGCGAGCCGCGCGATCTTGTCGACCATCTGCGGATGCGACATGCCCGCCGCGGCGGCGGCACGCGTGCAGCCCGCATCGGGAGAGATATCGGGGTTCGGATTGACGTCGATCACCCACGGTACGCCCGCGTCGTCGACGCGCAGATCGACGCGGCCGTAGTCGCGCAGCTCGACGGCGCGCCACGCCGCACGCGACACGCGCTCGATCTCGGCGACCAGCGCCGGCGCCGCCTCGCGCAGCGGCACCGGTTTGGTGCCGGCGTAGTCGACATGGTTCTCGTCCCACTTCGCGGCGTAGCTGACGATACGCGGCCGATCCGCCGGCATTGCGGCGAAATCGATCTCGTGCAGCGGCAGCACCTCGACGTGATTGCCGTGCCCCATCAGCGTCACGTTGATCTCGCGGCCCTCGACGTAGCGCTCGGCGATCACCGCCTGCTTGTGATCACGCATCAGCTCGCGCGAGCGAGCCCGCAGTGCCGCTGCATTCGCGACCACGTTGGCCTCTGTAATGCCGAGCGACGCGTCTTCGTGCGCGAGCTTGACGAACCACGGATAGTCGAGTGCGTCGAGTGCCGGATCGGCGACATCGGCTTCGTCGCGCAGCATGCGATACGGCGGCGTCGGCACCTGATTCGCGATCAGCACGTCCTTCGTGCGGTGCTTGTACAGGCACGTCGCGAGCGCGAGCAGATCGGCGCCCGTGTACGGGATGCCGAACAGATCGAGCAGGCCCGCGAACGTAGGCTCGTTGCGCGGATCGCCGTCCATCGACTCGCACAGATTGAACAACAGGTCGGGTTTGTTCGCGCCGAGCTGGGCGAGCACTTGGTAGACCTCGACACCGTGCACGCCGGTGAGCTCGACCGTGTAGCCCATCTCGATCAGCGCGCTCGCGATCGCTTTGGCCGAGGCACGCACCGACGTCGCATCGGGATTGTTGGCATTCGCCGCCTGCTCCGCGTCGTAGTCGGTGTTGTAGAGGACGACGATCCGCTCCCGTGCCATGCGCTCTTATAGCAGCGCGTGCACGAGTCGTGGGCCCGCTTCGGCAGCGACTTGCTCGACGCTCACCGGCGCGCCCAGTGCGTCGGCAATCGAAATCTGTACGACCGACAGCCCGCACGGGCGAATGCCGCGCCATGCATCGCTTGGAGTACAAACATTCAGCGCGAAGCCGTGCACGCTGACGCCGCGCGCGATGTGAATGCCGCACGCCGCGAGCTTCGCGTTGCCGAGCCACACGCCCGCCGGATCGCGCCGCCACTCCGCGCTCGTGACGCCGACCGCCGCGCACGCATCGGCGAGTGCACCGGCAACGCGCGAGAGGAAGTCGACGACCCCGCGCACGCGTACGACCGGGTAGACCATCAGCTGGCCGGGGCCGTGATACGTGACATCACCGCCGCGCTCGATGCGCTCGATCGGAATGTCGCCGGGCGCGAGCACGTTGGCGAGCGTGGCGTTGCGACCGAGCGTGAGCACCGCCGGGTGCTCGCATAGAAAGATCGTACCCGCACCGCCGGCCCACACGCGCTCGCGCTCGGCGTGCTGCCGCGCGAGCGTGGCGCGATAGTCGGCGCGGCCGAGCCACTCGAACTGCAGTGCCTCGTGCGGGTTTGTCGCGGCGAGCATTCGGCGGCGACCTCTATGGCTATCCGGCGAGCAGCTCTTCGAGCAGTTGATCGTCGAGGTAGTGCATCGGCGCCGCCGAGCTGACGACACCGACGCCCGCCGTGATCAGCGTGGCGACCAGCTGATCGCCGCACACCACCGAGATCGAACGACCGGCACGCTCGAGCTCGCGCTCGGCGTCCTCCGAGAGCTCGCTCGGCGAGTACAAGATGCCGGCGACGAGATCCTTCGCTTCGACACCCACACGCAATTCGCCGATGCCGCGGCGATCGATCGGCTCGGCGCCAGAGCGCGCGCTGAGCAGCACGGTGCGCTCGATTCCGGGCGCGACCGCCGACGCGTAGCTAATGCCGCCGACGCGCTTGACCCAGTCGATGTCGCGATAACCGGCCGCGACCAAATACGCGTGGATGATCCGCTCGAATCCCGCCGCGCTCGCCTTCTGCAGCCGCGTCGCAAACGCGCGGTGTGTGGCACTCGCGAGCTTTGACAGCGCGGTCGCGACGCCGGCTTCGGCCTCCGCGGTCATGCTCATCGCGACCGGACCGGGCGCGAACAGGTCGCGTCCGCGATACACGATGCGCGGGCGCAGCCCGAGCGTGCGATAGCTGCGCTCGTCACCGAGCAGCTCTGCCTTGAGCTGCGGCCACAACTGATCCGGCTCCTGGTTGACGAGGCTGCGCTTACGCATCATCGCCGCGAGCTGCTTGACGGGCAGCGGCTGGCCATTGCGCAGCTGGGCGAACACCGCGGCCGCGGCATCGCCGAGCGGCGTGCCGACGCGCGCGAGCCCGTCGTGCTCGTGACCGTTGATCTTCGGCATCACGAACTGCTGCTGGCTCGGGCGCTGCGGCGGCTCGCCGCGTTGCTCGTGCCGTTGCGGCTGCTCGGGACGCTGCTCGTAGCGCTGCTGGCCTTCGTGCGGCCTGCCGCCGCCACCACCGGCCTGCTGCTGTTGGCGCCGTTCGTCGCGCTGACGGTCGCGCTCGTCGCGCCGGCTCTTGCGCTGCTCGCGTCGCTGTTCCCAGCGCTGCTTGCGCTCTTCGCGCGCGTTGATCTCGGGCATCATCGGCCGGTCTTCGTCGCGCGTCTTCTGATCTTGGAACTCGCGGTTGGCGACCGCCGGAGCGCTGAGGTCGTCGCCATAGATGGCCGACAGCTCGCGCTCTTCGTCGCTAAGCGGCGCGGCCTCGACCACCACCGCTTCGTTCTCTTCGGTCATGTCCGCGATCGGCGTCTCGGCGATGATTTCCGCCTCGATCACGTCGCCCAGCTCCGGTGCGGTCTCGACCGCCTCGGCCGCTTCGATCGCCTCGGCAGTCGCAGGCTCGTCCTGCTTCTTCCCGCGCGGTTTCTTTGCGGGCGGCTTCTTGGCCGCCTTTTTGGGCGCGGTCTTCCGCATCGGCCTCGCCGGCTTCTTCTTAGTGTCGGCTACCGCCTCGCCACCTTCGCCAGCCGCCTCTTCGGCGTTCTTCTTCTTCGCCATCGCGGCCTTCCTTACCACGAAAGGAGCCGAAAAATTGCCCCTCTCAACACCGGCCTTTACGGTCGGATTACGGCGGGATCCTGCGACGTTCTCGTCTGTACAAGGAGCACGATATGCAGTCCCGGAAAGTTGGCGTTCTGCTCGGGGGCCTTTCCAGTGAGCGTGAGGTGTCGCTGCGGACCGGCGAAGCGGTCCTGCAAGCCCTGCGCGACCGCGGCCACGACGCCATCCCGATTTACGTCGACCACGACGTCGATGTCGCCCTTCGCCAAGAACAAATCGATGTCGCGTTCATCGCGCTGCACGGCCGCATGGGCGAGGACGGCTGCATCCAGGGCCTGCTCGAGCTGCTCGGCATCCCGTACACGGGCTCTGACGTCATGGCGTCAGCGCTCGCGATGCACAAATGCAAGGCGAAGGAGCTGTTTCGCCTCAACAACCTCCCTACGCCCGCGTACTACACGCTGACCGAAGAGGACACCGCCGACCTGCCGGCCGTTCACGGCGACTTCGGCTTCCCCTGCGTGGTCAAGCCGATCCGCGAAGGCAGCTCCGTCGGCGTCGCGATCTGTCATTCACTCGAAGACCTCGGCCCCGCGATCGACAAGGCGCTGTGCTTCGACGACGAGGTGCTCGTCGAGCGCTTCATCGCGGGCAAAGAAGTCTCGGTCGCGATCCTCGGGGACCGCGCGCTCGGCGCCGTCGAGATCGCGCCACGCGAGGGCTTCTACGACTATCAGAACAAGTACACCAAGGGCGCGACCGATTACTTCGTGCCGCCTCGCCTGTCGCCCGAGCGCTACCGCGGCGTGCTTGCCCAAGCGCTGCGCGCACACATCGCCCTCGGCTGCTCGGGCGCGACCCGCGTAGACATGATGGTCAGCGACTCGGGCAACGAGTTCATTCTCGAGGTCAACACGGTTCCCGGCCTCACGCCGACGAGCCTGCTGCCGAAGATCGCCGACGCCGCCGGGCTGTCGTTCGGCGAGCTGTGCGAGGCGATGCTCGCGGGCGCGACACTCGCATCTCGACGCGGCCGCGGTGAGCGCCGCATCGTGCAGCGCAACTTCGTCGGCGACGATCGCCGCGACGCGGCGCCGAATCCCCACTGATGAAACTGCCCCCGCGTCACGGATCGCCGGAGCCGGCAGCTCGCTGGTGGATTCGGCGCGACTACCGGATCGCAGCCGCCACCCTCACACTCGCGGTTGGCGTTCCGGTCGGCGCGGCAGCTTGGGTCGGGTCGCGCACGCACGAGCTCGCCGATCGCATCGGCGCACGCGGGCAGATCAACGCGCGGATCGGCAGCATCGACGCCGACCTCACGGGCACGATCCGCCTCACCGACGTCGCGCTCGGCGACCTCTTCGCCGCCGAATCGGTCGAAGCATCGGTCGCGCTCGATTCACTGCTCGCCGGTCACGTGTCCGCCGACGAGATTCGCGTCGCCTCGCCGCGCATCGCGGTCGAAGTCGGCCGCGACGGCGACTCCGATCTCGCGCAGCTCGTGCGCCGCTTCGGTCGCGGCTCCAGCGTGGGCTCCGGTGGCGCCACGCGCGTGCGACGCATCGTCGTCACGTCGGGCACGCTGACTGCGCGCGTCGCAGGTGTCGGCGAGCTCGCTGCCGACGACGTCGAGCTCGTCCCCGACGGTCACGGCGTTCGCCTGATCACCGGCACGCTGCACGTACGGGCCGGTAATTCGCAGATCCACGGCGAGCTCACGCTCGCGCGCAGCGCCGCCGATGTGTCGTTGCCGCGCGTCACGTTCGGTCGCGTGCTTGCCGTCGCGGGCAGCGGCACGATCGAAATCGCCGGTCGCACCGTCACGCTGCGCGACATCGCGATCGGTCGCCTCGCACCGAACGGCGTGCTCGAGGCGCGCGGCTTTCTCGATGACGGTGGCGTTCCCCGCGCGGTAGGCGCCGACCTCGTCGCGCCCTCGCCGACGCAACCCGGCTTCGCGCTCACCGTACGCGGCGACAAGATTCCGCTCGCACCATTCGCACCGCTCGCACCGCACGGGCTCGTCGTCGATAGCGCGCGCGCCTCGGGCCAGCTCACACTTCGCCACGCAACGTCCACGATTCAGCTTGCCGCGCAAGGCTCGCTCACCGGCGTGCGCCTCGATCACAAGGCGATCGCGCCGCAACCGATCGCGCTCGATGTGACGCTCGACACTCGACTATCGGTCTCGCCCGAAGCGATCGCCGTCGAGCATGCAACGATCTCCCTTGGCGCAGCCCACTGGACGACTTCGGGCTGGCTACGCCGCGGCACACCGCTCTCGGGTCAGCTCGACGTGCGACTTGCGTCCGCGCCGTGCAACGACCTGTTCGCTGCACTTCCCGTCGAGGTTCGCGGCCCACTCGACGGTCTCGCGCTGACCGGCAGGTTCGCAGGTCGCGCCCGCCTGTCGATCGATCTCGCCGCGCCCGCCGGCGAAGGTGTCGACCTCGAGACCTCCCTCACGCACGACTGCGAGGTCACTGCCGAACCACCGGGCGCCGACGTCACGAAGCTCGCCACGCACGCCGACGATCACCCCTGGATCGAGCTCAAGCGGTTGCCTTGGTTCGTGCCCGGCGCGTTCGTCTCCGCCGAAGACGGCCGGTTCTACGATCACGATGGCTTCGATCAGGAACAGATCGCGCGCAGCCTCGAGATCGACCTCCGCGATCGCCGGCTCGCGCGCGGTGGCTCGACGATCAGCCAACAGCTCGTCAAGAACGAGCTGCTCACCCAGCGGCGCAGCCTCGATCGCAAGATCCAAGAAGCGTTGCTCACCTGGCGCCTTGAAGAGCGGCTCGACAAGAAGCAGATCCTCGAGCGCTATCTCAACATCATCGAGCTCGGTCCCAAGCTGCACGGGCTCGTCGAGGCGGCGCACTACTGGTTCGACGAATCGCCGCGCGAGCTGTCGATCCGGCAAGCGGCATTTCTCGCCGCGCTGACCTCCGAGCCGCAATCGATGTCGCGCCGCGTGCGCCACGCCGGCGGCCTCGATGCCGACAGCGCCGCCCGCGTCGAGACAGTGCTGCGCGCGATGCGCAGAGACGGCGTGATCAGCAAGGAAGAGCTGGAGACCGCGCGCGATAAACCGCTGCGATTTGCCTCGACCGCACTCAGACGCGAGATATAAGCGAGGGCCGCCGATCGACGAGTGTCGCGAGCTTGCGAGCGACGCGAGCACCTTGGCCCAAGCGCATCCCCGTGGGATAACGCTCGAAACGTGAGCGCAGGCCATCGCAAGGTCCACCCCTACGTCTGGTTCATCCTGAACCTGCCGTTTGGCGCGACCTCCGGGTTCGTCTCCGTGATGCTCGGCTTCATCCTCAAGAAGGAGGGCATGGGCGACGACGTGATCGCGAGCCTCGTCGCGCTCAATCTCTTGCCGCACACGTGGAAGGTATTCTGGGCGCCGATCGCCGACAGCACGCTGACGCGAAAGCGCTGGTACATCCTCGCGAACGTCCTCTCCTGCTTGACGATCCTCGGTCTCGCGTTCGTCCCGATCACGAAGGGCAACCTCGGCGTGATCGAGATCTTGGTGTTCCTCAACAGCCTCGCGATCACGTTTGTCGGGATGTCGGTCGAAGGCCTGATGGCACACGCAACGCCGCCCGAGGAACGCGGCCGTGCGGCCGGCATGTTCCAAGCGGGCAACGTCGGTGGCGCCGGCTTCGGCGGCGGCCTCGGGTTGTTCCTTGCCGAGAACGTGTCGACGCAGGTCGCATTCATCGTGATCGCGATCGTGCTGTTCACTTGCCAGCTCGCACTCCGCCTCGTCCCCGAAGCACCACCAGTCAAGGTCGCAGCCGAAGCGCACGCCGAGCAAGCACCCCGCGGGCTCGCACACGTAGGACGCGTGTTCGTCGGCCGTGTGATCGAGGTGTTCAAAGAGCTGTGGCAGATGGTGTGGTCGCGCCGCGGCATCGTTGCGCTCACGCTGTGCTTCATGCCGATCGGCTCCGCCGCCGCGCAAGGCATCTTCTCCGGGCAGATGGCGACCGATTGGGGCGCGAGCGCCGAGCTCGTCGCGACCACCAGTGGCCTCGCTGCCGGTGTCGCCGCCACGTTCGGCTGTTTGCTCGGCGGTTGGATGTCCGATCGCATGGGCCGCCGACTCGCATACATGGCGGGCGGCGCGCTGCTCGCGGTGATCGCGATCGGCATGGCGATCTCGCCGGCGAACCCGACGACGTACGCGATCTTTACGCTCGCGTATCAGTTCGGCGGCGGCGTCGCATACGGCACGTTCACCGGCTTCGTGCTCGACGTGATCGGCAAGGGCGCTGCGGCGACGAAGTACAACGCGCTCGCATCGCTGTCGAATATCCCGATCCTCTACATGACGAAGGTCGATGGTTGGATCTCGACCGACCACGGTCCGGTCACGATGCTGTGGGGCGATGCCAGCTCCGAGATCATCGGCATCATGGTGTTCATCCTCGTGCTGCTGATCGTGCGGCCTGGCAAAGAGAAGCTGCCCGAGGCTTCGCCGGAGCCACAACCTGCGCCTCTGCCCGAGGCAAAGGTCATCGAGTAAGCGTTAGACGCCGAGAAAAAGCCGGTTGCCGAAGTTCCGCTCGAGGTCCGCTGCGAAGATCTTCTGCGCTGCACCATCGATGTCGTACGCGACGCGCTTGAACTCGAACGTCTTCTCGACGCTGTCGTAGATGGTGTAGCTCGCGCGGTTGTCGTAGTCGCGCGGCTGGCCGACCGAGCCGACCGAAATAATGTAGCGGTGCTCGGGCCGGATCACGAACTTGGTCGCGACGACCTCGAACACCTCTTCGCGGGTGAGCGCGAACGACTTGCACAGGTGCGAGTGGCCGATGAACGTCACCATGCCGAGCTCGTCCCAGATCTCGAGGCAGCGCGTCGCTTGCTCGACCGAGAAGATGTACTCGAACTCCTCGAGGTTGATCGGCGAGCCATGGCAGAACGTCAGGTCGCCTTCGCGCACCTCGTACGGCAGCGACTTCAGCCACTCCATGTTGTCGGGCGTGAGCTGGCGCGCGTGGAGGTCGAGTGCCTGGCGGGCGGCGTCGTAGTAGTACGAGTAATCCATGCGGCCGGCGACGGCGGCATCGTGATTACCGAGGATCGTGAACGCGGCGGTCTTGCGAATGACATCGCAACATTCGTTCGGCGAGGCGCCGTAACCGACCACATCTCCGATGCATACATACTTATCGATGCGCTCGGACTTGAACGCTTCGAGCACGGCGTTCATCGCTTCGATGTTCGCGTGCACGTCGGAAAAGATCCCGATCCTCATGTACGGCTCCCGCGATGATACCTGAAACCGGGCGCTTACGGCGAGCTAGGTCTGGATCAGATCCGATTCGTCGAGCTCGGCCTCTTCCTCGTCCTCCTCGACGATGAGGTCAGCCTCGTCGAGAACTTCGAGGGGACCGCTGGCGTCGAGGTCGTGCAAGGCTGCCTGTGCGACATCCGGCCGATCTGCCTCGAGCGCCTCGAAGAACCGGCGCGAGAACGCGCGATTGACCGTGACGTCCTTGCCGGCCTGCGGGCCGGGTCGCACCCGCACCTCATCGCGCGCCGCGTTGGCGTGCAGCTCGAGCGCCTTCTTGGCGATCGGCGCCATCACGCTCTGGCCTGCCGCCATCTGGTCGAGCGCCGATTTGCCGCCGCGCACGCCTACGTGAGCCATCGCCCATGCCACGCGCTCCTGCGTCGCGGGAGTCACTCCGTCGCCAAGCCGGCCGACGTGCGCAGCCAGCGGCATCAGCGCGGGCGGTCCAATCTGGCCGATCGCGCGGGCGACCTCTCGCCAGATCTCGGTCGGCTCGCTGAGCAAGAGGTCGATCACCGCATGGGTGCCCTCGTCGGTGCGAAGCAGCGCGAGCGCGAGTGCGCAGCCATGGCGCAGGAACGCCTTGCTGCTGGATAGCCCCTCGATCAGTGACGGCGCCGCCGCCTGCCCGAACTTGACGCACTTGCCGAGGATGCGGACCGCTTCGGCGCGGCTCATCTTCTTGACCGCGTTGACGACGGCGGCCGCCGCGCGCGGGTCACCGCGATCGCACAGCTCCTGTGCCGCCGACACGCGCTGGATCTTGTCGTCGAGCAAGACGACCAGATCGTCGGTGGTCTTCTGCTTCGAGTACCCTTGCGGCGGCGTGCCGTCGATCGAGCCCGACACGACCGCGACATCCTCGCTCTTGATCGCGCCGTTCGTGCCCTTGCGGCGCAGCTCGACGCCCAGCGCCTTCGCCTCCTCGGCGAGCGCTTTGACGTTGTCCTCGGCGGCGTCGGCATCGATGTCGAATGCGGCTTGATCGCGGCGCAGCACCTCGAAGCCGGCTTCGAGCTTGATCACGAGATCGCGGCGGGATCGCGCGAGTCCTTCGGAGACCGCGATCTGCGCGAGCTCAGGTCCCATCCAGATGCCCCACTTGACGGCTTTGTCGAGCACGCCGCGGCGCAGCTCGCGCCAACGCGCGAGCGGATAGCCGCGCGCACACACGAGGTAGTCTTCGCGCGACGGCCGCGCGTAACGCCTGGCGATCGCGATCGCCCGCCGCACCGCCTGTGCGCTATCGAGCGGCGTGAGCTTGTCGTCGCGGAACTCGGCGGCCTCGGGATGCTCGACACCGAGTAGGTCGTAGCCGGCACCGAGGACGAGGTCGCGCGCGCGAGTGTACGAGGCGTCGGTCTCGCCAGCCGCGGCGATCCCGCGCAGGTGATCGTCGGCGGCACGCAGGATGTACGCGATGTTGTCCGCGAGCGGCGCGGACAGGCGCACCCGGCGCACGGTCTGACCGCGCTGCAGGATATCGATCGTCAGCTCGAACTTCTTCGCGAGCGTCGTCAGTACCGCACGGTCGCCGTCGTTGCCGATCTCGAGGGGCAGCACGACGACCTGCTGGGGACTCGGCGCGCGCAACGCCGCCGGCGGCCCGATCAGCATCGTGACGACCGGATACGACGACAGCCGATGGAGCAGCACGCGCACGTCGAGATTGCTGACGAGGCCGCGCACGATCCCATCGCCCGCGACCAGCGCGAGCCGGGCGCGCCCATCGACGACCGCAAACACCGACGTGTTCGCCTTCGCCGCCGCCTCTACCCACTTGTCTTTGTCGGTCGGCCCATCGGCGGTCTGCGTCGTGACCGGATCGGAGCCGGCGGGAATCTCGCCACTGCCGGTTGGCTCGTCGTCGACCTCGATGCCCTCGCCGTCGTCACCGGTTGCTTCGCTGTCGTCGAAGTCGTGCACGCCGCGCGCGCCGTTCTTGCCGCGACGGCTCCCGTCGGCGATGTGGGTCGCCATCTCTTGCTCGAAGTCGTGCTTCGGCAGCGCCGCCTGCAGAGCGGTCTCGATATCGTCGGCGTCTTGCCGCGAGATCGGCTTGGTCGTGACGTCATCGCCGGTCGGCCGCGGCGCGATCTGCGTCGCTTCCTCGGGCGGCTGCACGGCGGCGGCGATCACGCGCTGGCGCGCTTCGGCCCGCATGCGCTCGAGCTCGGTGCGATCGCGTTGCAGCTCGAGCTGGGCGCGGCGGAACTCGGCGACCGTGATCTCGTGCTCGCCTTGCTTGCGCTTGACGTCGGCCTTCATGTGCTCGAGCTCTTGCCGCATGCGCTCGAGCTCGGCCTCGCGGTTCTGCAGCTCGAGCTTCTTCTTCTCGGTTTCCTTCGAATCGGCCCGGCTCGACAGCACCTGCTGCGCTTTGAGCTCGAGGTACGCGCGTAGCCCTTTGCCGCCGAACACGACCGCGAAGTCTTTGACGTACGCCGGAATCGGCACGTCGTCTTCGCGCAGCCGCTTGAGTAGATCGATACGCTCCTCGATCTCGCGATGGCGATGCGAGTCGCCGAGCACGAGCACGAACACTTCGGCGGCAGGGTCGTGATAGACGATCGGCAACGCGACGTCGTGCGCGCTCTGACCGTCGAGCCGGATCGTGTTGATCGTGCCTGCGTAGAGGCGCTCGACAAGCTCCGGATCGCTGACCGCGTCGACGGTCGTGTGGACGGTCGTGGCGATCAGATCGCCGCGCGCGTTCGTGATGTGAACGAGTTTGGTCTGCGTTTGGCCGATCGCGCCCTTGTAGGCACTCTGCGACGGCGATCGAGCAGTTCCCCGGCCCATGTGGATGTGCCAGGCATAACACGAAAGCGCTAATTCACGGCGCCAGATGGATCGTCGGGCACCGGCTCGGGGACCTCGTCCTCGTCGACGTTATTGCCCATCATCTGCGCGGCCACCGCGACCAATACTTCATGGACGTGCTCGAGCGTATCGAGCCGCCCGCACAGCGAGTAGTAGTCCTCCACCGAGACCTCGCCCATCCGGGCCAGCGTTTGCTGGACGTACGGCCGCATCCGGGGCGGCGCATCGATCTCACTATCGAGGTCGTCGAGGTCCGCTTGTGCAATGGCCGACGCAACGAAGCCAACCGGCGAGAAGTTGAGGCCCGTCGGCAGTACGACGCGCCAGTCCGCCTCGTCGCCCGTGACCTCCCAGCGGCCGCCCAGCCGACGCCGCACGACCTCGCCGAAGTACGAGCCGGCAGTCGTCACCACGAGCTGAACCGTCGCAGCCTGGTCGCTCGGTACGGTGCGCAAATAGTGATCGAGCAGCGGCAGCGTATCGCTGTCGTACTCGAGCGTGACGCCCAACGCACGGCGCACGTACGCGACCACCTGGTCGGCGTATTCGCGAACCCGCGACGGCACGGCAGCGTCTTCCATCTAGAAGACAGCCTAGCGTGTCTTGCCGGGCGGAGCGAGCCCTACGCGATTGGCGTACTACTGGATCACCGCAAACTGTACGTAACCGAGCGGTGCACGGAGCTGGACGAGCGCTGCCTCGCCGCCGTCGCCGAACGTGGCCTGCTGCCACTTGCCCATGATGGTCGCTTGCCCGCCGAGATTGACCTTCGTACCGCGGCCGCGCACGACGAGCGCCGCCTGCGATGCACGATGGATCTTGACGTCGATGTCTCCGCGCGCACTCGATACCACGATACGG
>Ga0070706_100002640_pt1 | contig 17957 bp, 14 predicted proteins | sample KBSK5501metaG_FD_65476 | JGI IMG/M metagenome (GOLD analysis project Ga0070706, IMG submission 65476) | Corn, switchgrass and miscanthus rhizosphere microbial communities from Kellogg Biological Station, Michigan, USA - KBS K5-50-1 metaG | ecosystem: Host-associated > Plants > Roots >... | reverse complement strand
CCGAGAACCGGCACGACAACCTGATCGCGATGACGCACGGCCGGGCACAACGGCAGACCGTCACGATCGGCGGCCGCCGGGACGGCACCGTTGAGGCCTACCGGCTACAGATCGTGCAGGATGCCGGGGCTTACCCAAGGACCGGCGCATTCCTGCCCTCCCTGACGGTGAGGATGGCGCCCGGCCCGTACGCGTTTCCCCGCGTGGAGGCGGTCGCCACGTCTGTGGTGACCAACACCACGCCGGTCGGCTCGTACCGCGGCGCGGGCCGCCCCGAGGCCACAGCGGCGGTGGAGCGGGCGATCGACCTGTTCGCCGCGGAGATCGGAGCTGACCCAGCCGATGTCCGGCGCAAGAACCTGCTGCCAAAGCTCACCAGGCCGCACACGACCGCGTTCGGCACCGTCTACGACACGGGTGACTACGCGGCTGCGCTGGAGAAAGCCCTGGCGGCTGCCTCTTACCGGAGCCTCCGGGAAGAGCAGGCGAGACGGCGCGCGGCAGGCGGCGTGGCCCAGCTCGGCATCGGCATGTCCTGCTACGTGCAGGGCACCGCGCCTGCCATGGGGCCGGGAGGCCCGCACGAGAATGCCGCCGTCGAGGTTCATCCCGACGGCACGGCCACGATCCTGACCGGGACCTCGCCGCACGGGCAGGGCCACGCCACCACCTGGGCAATGCTGGCCAGCGACGTGCTCGGCATCGAGGTCGACAAGATCACCGTGAAGTCGGGCGACACCGACCTGGTCCCCGATGGCGGAGGCACTCGCAGCTCGCGCAGCTTGCAGCTGGGCGGCGCGGCCGTGCAGCAGGCGACCCAGGAACTGATCGAGGTGGCACGGCGCCGGGCGGCAGGCGAGCTGCAGGCCAATCCGGCTGACCTATTCTTCGACGCCGACCGGAGCGTGTTCGCCGTCGTCGGCAACCCGGCGGCGTCGGTGCCGCTGGCCGGCCTCGCTGCGGAGGAACGTCTGCTTGCCCGCACGGTGTTCACGGCACCGGGCCCGACGTTCCCGTTCGGGGCGCACGTGGCGGTCGTAGAGGTGGACACGGAGACGGGTAAGGCAGTGCTGCTCCGAGTGGTGACGGTCGACGACGCCGGCACGGTGATCAATCCGCTGCTAGCCGAGGGGCAGCGGCACGGCGGCATCGCCCAGGGCGCGGCGCAGGCGTTCCTCGAGGAGGTGGTCTACGACTCGGACGGCAACCCGCTCACGGCCAGCCTTGCGGACTACCCCTTCGTATCTGCCACCGAGGTGCCCAGCTTCGAGCTGGCTGACATGCAGACCCCGACCAGTTACAACCCGCTCGGAGCCAAGGGAATCGGCGAGGCCGGCACGATCGGATCGGCTGCTGCGGTGCAGAACGCGGTCATCGACGCGCTCGCCCACCTCGGCGTGAGGCACATCGACATGCCTGCCTCGCCGCAGCGCGTGTGGCAGGCGTTGCGGGAAGCCGCTGGTTCGGCGGGGTCTTTCCCCGGGACTGGCACCGCGCGATCGGAAGGATCGGGGAGCGCGTGATGCGGGTGGAGCTCGCGGTAAATGGCCTGCAGCGGTCCCACGATGTCGAGCCGCGGCTGCTGCTCGTGCACTACCTGCGAGGTGTGCGGACTGCGGGCCGGGCGGGCCTGCAGGGCAACTTCTGCCGCTGCACTGGCTACCACAACATCGTCCGCGCGGTCCTCGCGGCAGCCGAAACCATGACCGCCAGTCCGGCCAGGCCTGCCACTACGTCGACGGAGGCGGGCGCCTGATCCATGTGATGGACTCGCGGTGGAGGGCTGGGCCGGGCCTTATGCGGCCGGATCCGGTTCTGGGTCGTCCCGGGTGAGGTAGGCCCACATCCGGTCGAGGAGAGCGCCATCCCATGTGGCTCGGCGGACTGCCTCGGCAGCCGACAGCTCACTCAGCGGCGAGGCGGGATTCTGGATCTGGCGTAGGTCGAGCTCGACGCGGGCCGAGTCCTCCAGGAACCAGCACAAGACCGTGGCTTCTTCGATCGTTGCGCCTACCGTGAGGCAACCGTTCCCGCGCAGCACGATGGCCGGCCTGTCCCGGAGCGCCTCGGCGACTCCCGATGCGGACGCCTCGTCGCGCACGAGCGCCGGGTCGTCCCAGAGCGGGGGCGCGGGCGCGAAGTAGCTCGAGAACCCGTGCCGTGCGCGCGGCGTGATCCGGGCCACGGAGAGCGTCATGACGCTCGGTGGCTGGGCGCGGCATATTCCACCCACATCGGGACGCCTGCGGTATACCGCCTGGTGGATCCGCACCTCACCCGCCGCTTCGGGGGGCAGCGGCCGATTCATTGCGACCTCGATGCAGGGGTCGCCGGGTGCCACCAGCCCGAGCGGCCGGGCTGGAGAGACTATGAAGTGGTCGTCGTTGATCCGCGCGCTGCAGTGGCCATACGCGCCGACCAGACCCTCACGGGCGAGAGCTCGTCCGGCCATCCGGACTCTGCGGGCGAGGTCGGCAGCGGATTCTCCTGCTTCTGATGCGGTGGCTATGACGTCCCTCCCGCGCGTTGCTTTGGCGCTGCGCTCATGGCTTCCTGAGGTCCCGAGCGTTCATCCAGGTCACCCGCCTACGGCGGCGAATGTACCAGGCCGCGTAAATATGTGTACAGTTTTGTTGATGGGGAGGCCAGCGCGCCAAGGCGAGCTGGAAGAACCACCTCAGCTCCGAGTCCGACGCGTCCGGCCGGAGGTCGCGCCGCCAGTCAGGCGCGGCTCGGCCGATTCCCGGCGCCGAGGGAGAGTGTCGAGGAATCATGCGAGCGATCGTCATCCACGAGCACGGTGGTCCAGAGGTCCTTCAGACCGCCGAGCTGCCCGTTCCCGAGCCCTCTCGCGGGGAAGCGCTCATTCGGGTCAAGGCGGTGTCGGTGAACAGCTTCCTCGACATCTCGAACCGGATGGGCCAGGTGGCATTCGCCCGGTACTCCTTTCCTCACGTTCTCGGGTCAGAGCACGCCGGAGAGGTCGCCGCGTTCGGGCCCGGCGCTGACAGCGAGCTGTCGGTGGGAGATCAGGTGGCCGTGTCGAATCGAGTCGCGTGCGGGAGCTGCGCCAACTGCCGCGCGGGGCGGGAGGAGGGTTGCCAGCAGCTGGGTATCGTCGGCGTAACCATGCCAGGGGCCTACGCCGAGTACTCGGTGGTCCCCGTCGAGAACCTTCGGCGTCTGCCGGCCGGCATGAGCCACGTCGAGGCCTCGGCGATGATCGTGAACGGGCCGCTGGCCGAGCACCAGCTCGATCTCGCGGGCGCCAAGCAGGGCGACTGGATCCTCATTCAGGCCGCGGCATCTGCCTCCGGTTCGATGGCCCTGCGCAGTGCCCAGCACCGGGGGTGTCGTGTGATCGCAACCTCCCGGCAGGGCTGGAAGCGCGAACGCCTGGCTGAACTTGGCGCAGATGTCGTGCTGGATCCGGGGGAGGAGGATTTTGCCGCCGCGGTCAAGAACGCGACCGGCACCAACGGCGCTGACGTCGCGATCATCAACATCGGCGACCCGCACCTGTGGGAGCAGACCATCGAGTCCGTTGCCAATCGAGGGCGGATTGTCACGTCGGGGGCAAAGTTCGGCGAGCGAGCGATGTTCAACGCCCGGACCTTCTACGAGAAGAACCAGACCATCATCGGCGTCCGGACCGCCAACCGTGAGAGCACGGAGCGGTGCTGGGCGCAGATCGAGCGGGGCCTTCGTCCGGTCGTCGACGAGGTCTTCGCGCTCCAGCAGGCCGCGGAGGCGCACCGTCGCGTGGAGGCGGGCAGGAACATCGGCCGCGTGGTGCTCACCATAGACGGAGATGGCTAGTGCCGGCGGAACTTTGATGCCCCATTCCACCTAACGCACAGTGTGTATCCAATCGGTTTGCTTGGGCGCGCTTCGCATGCGTGGCGAGTTCCCCTGCCGTTTCATCCGGTCGTCGTCAGGCATGAGGCTCGCCAGGGCGTGCCTCTGGCCGGGCGAGCAGTTATGCCGCGCTGCGCGCCTTGCGGCGGCGGCGGCCAGCCTCGAACACGCCGTAGCCGAGCGCCGCGGTGCCAGCGGCGAGCGCCCAGTACAGCCAGCCCGACCACGGCTCACCGGTGTGCGCCGACGGCACCGCGGTGGCCGTGGTGGCGGCGAACACCCTGACACCTGTCGCGGTCGGGACATACACGTAGCCGGTGGTCGGGTCCGCCGCGACCGAGTGGAATGACATGTCTGGCTCCGGGGCAACGTCACCGTTCGGGGCGAGGTTGTCCGTGAAGATCGGGATGGTGGTGATGAACGACCCGTTCCTCGCGTCCGCCACCAGCACTACCGGGTCCTTGCCGGTCCCATGGGGGTTGAGAAAAGCCGCCGCGTAGTAGCGGCCAAGGTGCGGGTCGTACCACACTTCGTCGGCGCAGCAGGCCTGGTTGAATTGCCTGCTGACCGTGAAGCCAGCCCCACCCGGACTGGCAGTGAGGATCACCGAGCCGTCGTTGAGGCAGCCGAGGAACACGTCGCTGCCCGGGCCAACCGTCAGGCCCAGTGGATTGCACCCGGCCGAAATCCGGAACGCCTTGGCGGGCACGGTGTGGGTGTGCGGAGTCACCTGCGTACCCACGACGGCCACGGCGCCGTGGGTGTCGTGCGACGACAGCTGGCTGACCGACGAGACGAACTTGCCGAGGACCGGATCGAATTGTGGCTGCTCAATGGAGCCCGTCGGTACCCCGGCGCCCAGCGTCGCCCGGCCGAGGATCTGGAATGTCTTGGCGTCGATCAGGATCCAGCCCGGCGGCGAAGCCCCCGGCTCGGTCACCAGGATCGTCTGGTTCAGGGGGTCATAGGCCAGCTCGTCGGCTCGCCCCTTGCTCCCGGTCTTGATGACCTTTATCTCCGTCATCGTGCGCGCGTCGCCCACCATCACGGTCCCGACCCCGTTGCCGGCCCAGACGTGCCCGAGATTGTCGGCCAGGACGCCGTCCGGGCCCTCCGTATCGAAGGACGCAGGGAAGCCGGTGAGGCCGGTGAACCCGCCGAACATCGCCCCCGCGAACTTGAAGGTCTGGGTGTCCCACGCGTCAACCGCGCCCACCACATGCCCGTTGGTACCTGCCTTGACGTTGCTTTGATCGCTCAGGTACACCCGGTGCAAGGCGGGGTCGACGACGACGATGTCGGGAACGAGGGAGCCGGGCGGTGCCTTAAAGAACGGAACGTTCGGGCCCGTGAGGTTGGCGATCTGCCGGTAGCCCCCGGCGTGCGCGCCCGCGACGCCCGCCCCAGCCATACCTCCTGCCGGGAGCACCGTGACCAGGCTGGCGGCGCTAACCAACGCCAGAAGCCGAACGCTCTTGCCCGCAGACGCCAGAAGCCGGACCCTCTTCCCCATGATCGCACTCCTAACAACGTCGAACCCTGTCACAGCGGGCAGGGCAACGCCGTGATCATCAGGTCGACGACTATCAGTGCCACAGGTAAGTGTATCCCATAAGTGTATCCACATATAGTGCTGTGGTCAACAGACCGGTCTTGTCGCGTACTGGCCCCCGTACAGCGATACTTTGCCGCGCGGCGGGAGCTCGTTGGCCTGCACCGAAGGCTGGATACAAGCAAGGGGCCGACCGACTCGGTGCGAGGCGGCTTGCATTAGTACCGCTGGGTGGGCCGGCGCCTCACGGCGCCCGCGGTCGAAGGCATGAAACGCGGCCACGATGACCATGGCTTTGCCTCCGGTAAAGAACTTGCGGCTCAGAAGCCCGCCCTCGCCGTCGATGCCGGAATCGCCATGGCCCTGAAAGGTGCGCACGATCACCGCGAAGAAGCGGAGAAGTTAGCCGACGCATCGCGATTCGCTCCTGACCGAGCAGCACGAAGCGCCCGCCACACGCTCGGGAGTGGACGCCAAGGTGTTGCGACCGTATCGAGTGTCGTCAGGCACCGCGGCCAGGCCAGGAACCGTTCGTCGGCAGTTATGGCGCGCGCGAGGCTCCAGACGCCATGGTCATCGGCTTGGTCGACGCCCATCCTCACCGTGAGTGATGGTGGGGCGACAGGTATTCCCGTCTAGCGGACCGTGGCCGAGAGAGCCATCTGGAGCGCAAGGCGGATGGGGCGAGGGTCGCGCTGGGGGTCAGCCTCAGCGATCACCCAGAGTGCGGTCCGGGCCAGATGATTCCCGATCGCTGCGACGCTGTTCGGACCACCTGCGTGGTTCTGGGTGATTGTCTCGAGCATCTCGCGATGTTCTGCCTCGGTGTCACGGCTCCACCATGAGCGGGTGTCACGAAGTTGGTAGAAGCGGAGATAGCGCTCGGCTCTCTCCGCCTGGACCTCGATGAGCTGGACCAGTTGCTCGCCGGCGCCCTGAACGAGCGTGCGATGGAAGTCGCGATGGGCGCGCCGCCATTCCGCGAAATTCTCTCGTTGCGTCGCGGTGCGCATTCTGCGGAGGGCCTTCTCGGCACTCTTGATATCGTCGGGCGTCAGCGTTGGAATGGTGAGTACCACGGCAAACGATTCGAGCAGGATCCGGGTGGAGTAGGTGAATTCGAGGTCGCCCGAATCAAAACCCGTGACAAATGTTCGCTGGTTCGGCTCGCCGTCGACCAGTCCTTCTTCTTGCAGCATGCGCAGCGCCTCACGCAGCGGAGTGCGGCTGACTCCTAGCGCCCGGGAGAGCGGCACCTGCGAGAGCACGCTGCCCGGAGGGAGTGTCCCGTCGAGGATGAGCTGTCGAAGTCGCGCGTGTACTGCTACCCGGGACTGCCTCCGGTCGGGGATCTCCAAGGGCTCGATGCCCGACAAGAGATTCGCGGCCCGGCGCGGCGCGCGGTCAGAAGCGACGCTCCTCACATTCGTCACGGCGTTATTCTAGCCTCCATCTTTCACGGAAACTGGTGCGGCACAGCGCCTGTGAGCACACGAGTGCCAGCGCTGCCTGGGAATATGGGCTGACGCGAGTGCGCAGATCTCTGGGCCAGAAGGCAGGCTTGGGCCGTCCAGAATAAGACGTTTCGCCCGCTTGCCGGCCGCCTGCGCCTGCCTCCGCAGCCTACGCCGGTCGGGTCGAGCCGGCCGCTGTCGTTCTCGCTTGACCGGGGAAGACACGAAATCCGCCCGCCCGCCCGCGATAGCCGGTTACCGGGCTTTTCGTCGCGTCCAAAGCGGTTGCGAATCCCATCAAACGATCTGCGACGCACGTCTTCATGTCCGCGTGAGCAACCGGGGCGAGGGCGTGCGCAGAGGGCGATTATCCCTGATCGGCGCCGAGGCAGGGGCCCTTCGGCCGGGCGTGCCGACACCGCGCCCGGCGCGTTCGGCCGCGTCGCGAGCTTGTGAGCTGTCTGCATGCGCGGTGGCGGCAAGCCGGCTGGCGTGGAGCCGGTCGTCCCGTCCCTGGATCGGGTACTTGTGTCCAGGCGACGCGGCTTGTTCCGACGGCGATATTCACTTCCGGTTGGAAGCCGCCGTTCCGGCGATTACGCGGCGGCGTCGGTCGGTTGACACACCTCCGCATCTGTATACACTAGTCCCCAGCTGGCTAGGGCGAGCGGGCTTCCGTCGCGTGAACGCGGAGGCTGTTCCGAACGCTGTTCGGGAGGTTCTGGGCATGGTCGAGGCGCCACCGAGGAAGAAGTACGAGAGGTATGCCGAGACGGAGCTGATCCCGAGCGAGCGCTACACGTCGCGGGAGTGGCTGGCACTGGAGTACGAACGGCTGTGGCCGCGGGTCTGGCAGATGGCCGGGCGCGAAGAGGACATCCCCGAGGTCGGCGACTTCCTCGAGTACACGATCGGGGATCAGTCGATCCTGCTGGTGCGCGCCGCGCCCGACAAGATCAAGGCCTTCCACAACTCGTGCATGCACCGCGGGACGCTGCTCGTCGAGGGCCAGGGCAACGTCCGCGACCGGCCGTGCACTCCGGGCAACGAGGACAAGCTCCAGTGCACCTTCCACGGGTGGGCCTACAACCTGGACGGGTCGATCCACTTCCTGCCCGGCGGGTCGGACTTCGCGCCCAGCTGCGTCCAGCAGGACGAGATCCGTCTCCGCGAAGTCCGGATGGACACCTGGGGCGGTTTCATTTTCATCACCATGGACCCCGCGGCGGAGCCGCTGCGGGACTGGCTCGGCCCCATCCCAGAGCGGCTGGCGCCGTTCCGGCTTGAGAACATGCGCACCGTCCAGCACCTGACCGTGATCGTCGACGCCAACTGGAAGATGGCGATCGAGCAGTTCAACGAGTCCTACCACGCCTGGGCGACCCACATCATGGACCTCAACGAGGTCGGTGCGCCGGCGACCGGCCCGGGCGGCCGGCAGGCCGGCCAGGAGGGGGCCGCCCGCGGCGGCGGTGTGCCGGCCGTGGCGATCATGAACATGTTCGCGTACGAGCATTTCGACACGCACACGCTGTTCTACCAGCTGGACTGGCACCCGACTGCGGGCATGCCCCCGGTGAAGCTCCGCGACCTCGGCCCCGATCCCCGGGGATTCGTCAGCCAGGCCCTGCAGTACATGAGCCACAACCGCCGGGTCGCTCCCTACGAGATCGAGTACTTCGAGAACCTCGACAAGCTGCCCCTGGACATGGAGGGCCCGGACTTCATGCTCTGGCTCCGCCGGCAGGCCTGCGCGGCCCAGGGCATCGACCTTTCTCATCTGGCTGACAACGAGCTGTTCGGATTCCCGTTCGAGTTTCTCCACTTCCCGAACATGACCGGCCCGGTCGCGGGCAACAGCTACCTGAACCTGCGGATCCGCCCGAACGGGATGGACCCTGACACCTGCGTCTTCGAGATCAGGTCCCTTTTCCTCTTCGGGGAGGGCAAGGCGCCGCCGCCCCAGCGTGAATTCATCGCCGACTGGCGGAGCGCTCAAGACCGCATCCCGGTCGAGTTCCTCCAGGACTTCACCATGTACCCGCGCATCCAGCAGGGTTTGCACCAGCGGTCGTTCCCTGGAAGCCGGCTCAACCGTCAAGAGGACAACAACCGTTTCTACGAGCGCGTCGTTGACCGGTATGTGCTCGACGACGCTGGGGGCAAGTGATGAGCGATACCGCCCAGGCAGCCAGCGATGCGGCCGCAGCGCCCATTGTGCGCGAGTTCGAGCACCTGCCTCTTCCGGTGCCGGGCGTGTGGACAATCGACCCGGGGCACTCCATCCTGGAGTTCGACTGCCGGCACATGATGCTGACCCGCCTGCGTGGCTGGTTCGCCTCCTTCTCCGGCGCCTTCCACATCGCCGAGATTCCGGAAGAGTCCTGGGTCGAGGTGACCATCGACGCGGACAGCCTGCAGATGCCCAACCCGACCGCCACGGCCGCCGTGAAGGGCGAGCACTACCTTGAGGCCGAGAAGTTCAGCACCATTCACTTCCGGAGCACCCGCGTCAACCACGTCGAGGCGAGCCTGTGGCAGGTGGCGGGCGATCTGACCATCAAGGACTGCACCCGCGAGGTCATCCTCGATGCCAGCCTCGAGGGTGTGCTGCCGTCACCACCCATGCTGGGGGGCCTGGCCAAGATGGCATTCGAGGCCCGCACCGAGTTCGACCGGCGGGACTTCGGCCTCGATTCGAATATCCCCCTGCCGGGTGGCGGCTGGCTCGTGGGCAATCGCGTCGGGCTCACTCTTGACGTGGAGGCCAACCTGGCATGACGGCGTCCCCGGGCCTGGGTGACGTAATCCGAGCACTCGGCGGCGCGCCGGGTGCGGAGCAGGCCCGGCTGCTGGCGACGTCGGCGTGGGAAGGTGAGGGCTGACGCCGTCTCTACTCGAAGCTCGTGGCCTTGCGGTCGGCTACAACGGCGTACCCGTTGTCCGCGACGTCGACTTGCGAGTCGATCGGGGCGAGGTGGTCGCCCTGCTCGGTCCGAACGGCGTAGGCAAGACGACCACCCTGCTCACACTCAGCGGTGAGCTTGCCCCGATCGCCGGCGAGGTCAGCTGGCAGGGCCTCGGGACGAAGGCACCCCTGTACAAGCGGGCGCGGCAAGGCCTCGGCCTGGTCACCGAGGACCGGTCGGTGTTCATGGGGCTGTCGACGGCGGACAACATCCGCCTGGGGCGGATACCGTCTGCCCAGGCGCTGGCGATATTTCCCGAGCTCGGGGCCCTGATGCGGAGTCGCGCGGGGCTGTTGTCGGGCGGCGAGCAGCAGATGCTCGCCATCGCGCGCGCGCTGGCCCGGGACCCGAAGCTACTCCTCGTCGACGAGCTCTCGCTCGGGCTGGCGCCGCTGATCACCCAGCGTCTGCTCCGCGCGGTGCGTCGCGCGGCCAGCGACCGCGGCGTCGGCGTGCTCTTCGTCGAGCAGCACGTCCCGCGGGCGCTTTCGATCGCGGACCGTGTCTACGTCATGGCGCGGGGGAAGATCGCACTCGAGGGAGCCGCCAGGGACGTGGCGAGAGATCTTGATCATCTGCGAGACATCTACCTGGGTCGGCGCATGGTGGTGCAAGACGGCATCGACCAGGACGGGCAGGCCGGCGGGCGCCCGTAGGTGATCCACGGAGTCATCACGTCCCCGGGCGTTTCTCCCCTGGGTCATTGGCACTTCTTCCCGGGGTCGCTCGTGCCGGGCTCGGGACATCTTCGGCGCTTGCCCCCACGGGCGCCTCCGTGACCTCGGTGCCGAGGTAGGCGGCGATGACCGCCGGATCTGCTTGCACGTCACGGGGCGCGCCTTCGCTGATCACGCGGCCGGAGTCGAGCACCACGATGCGGTCGCAGGCGTTCATCACGAGGTCCACGTCGTGCTCTGCGATGAGAATGCCCATGCCCCATCCCTCGACGAGCTGGCGAATCAGCACGCGAAGTTCATTGCTCTCGTCCTCGCCGAGTCCGGCCGCAGGCTCGTCGAGCAACAGGATCGAGGGCTCCGTGGCCACTGCCCGTGCGACCGCCAGGAGACGACGCCGGCTGTAAGGCAGGTCCTGCGCGACGAGGTCCAGCTCATCCGCGAGCTCGAAGTCCTCGATCGCCGCCGAAACTTCGTGGGCGAATCTCGGGGTGGCCGGGTGGACGAGGTCAGTGATGTAGGCGAGCAGATCACGACGGTCGGCTGCCGTGCGGAGATTGTCACGCACGGTCAGTTCGTCGAACAGCTCGAGTGATTGAAAAGACCGGCTGATGCCGGCGCGGCTGCGCCGAGCCGCCGACCATCGGTTGATCAGCTGTCCATCGAGTAGCACCCGCCCGCCGGCCGGGCGCGTGAAACCCGTGATCGCGTCGATGACTGTCGTCTTGCCCGACCCGTTGGATCCGATCAATCCCACGACCTCTCCCGGCGCCACCGTGAGTGAGACACCGTCCACAGCGACAACCCCGGAATATCGCACCCGGAGGTCATGCACATGGAGCGTGCGAGCGGGCAGCCGGTCATGGCTGGCTGAGGCGCCATCCGGTGCTGGCTGCGCCCGGGTGCTCTTCGGTGCAGGGAGCGGTCGGTCACGTGCGGGTTGCCACCGTTCCGGCACCAGCCGCCCGAACAGGCTGGCAAATCTCCGGCCGATCGAGCGAGCCGCCGACGTGAGCGCGGGCGCGACGCCGTCCGGGTGAATCAAGAGAATGATGATGAGCACGCTGCCCGCGATGAAAGGGAGCCACGCGCTCGGAAAGGCGAGTACCCTCGCGCCGAGCGAGCCCGGCACGAACATCGCGCCGATGAGCGGCCCTATGATGAAGCCGATCCCGCCAATCAGCGCCTGGCCCATGGCTGTGATCGACTGGAAGCTGACGAAACCGCTGTACACGATGTTGTCCGACGAAAACGAGATCAGTATCCCGCCCAGTGCGGCGATGGCCGCCGCCAGGCCGAACGCGTAGAGTTTGGCGCTCCACGGGCTGATGCCCAGAGCCGCCGCGGCACGCTCGTTGGTCCGCACCGCGATGAGCCGCCGCCCGGCCCGGCCACGACGAAGGTTGGTAACCGCGATCGCGGCCAGCACGAAGAGGACAAAGACGAAGGCGGCGTACCGCTGGGGGTACGTCACGCCGTCGATGTTGAGGCCGAAGAGGTGGCGCACCCCCACGTTTGTCCCGATGAGGCCACCCGTGTAGTTGGGATTCTCGAAGACCATCAGGTCGACCGCGGCTCCCAGGCCGAGCGTGATGATGGCCAGCTTCACCCCCCGGGTTCGCACGGCCGGGAGCGCGAACAGCAGCCCGATCGGCACCGTACCCGCTACCCCGATCACCAGGGCTGCCTCGAACGGCACGCTCGTGGTGGCGACGAGGCGTCCCGCGATCAAGGCCCCGACGCCCGCGAACGCGTACTGCGCGAGTGAGATCTGCCCGGCGTATCCGGTGACCACGACGATCGACAGCAAGATCGTGGCCACACCGAACGTCGTGATGACCGCGTCTGCCCAGGTCGCCGACCTGATCTGGGTGATGAGCGCGAACGTGATGACCGCGGCCGGGACAATCAGTGCCGGGCGGAAGCGCCCGGTGCCGAGCTTCGGGAGACGATCGGAGAGAAAGCCGCGGATCGGCAGCGCGCGGCCGCTGATCACCACCATCACGACGATGACGAAGAACGGGACCGTATCGGCGAGACCGGGGGTCGTCGAGAACCGGGTGAGCTCGCTCGTGATGACGCCGATGAGCAGACCTGCGGCCAGCGTGATCGGGAACGACGAGAAGCCGCCGACCAGCGCGGCCGCCAGCGCGGCCAACACGAGCGTCGTGAACACCGCGACCTGGAGGCTGATTACCGGTGCGAGCAGGATCCCAGCAGCGCCGGCCAGCGCGCAGCCCAGCCCCCAGTTGGCGGTCGCGATGAGGTCGGGCGACCAGCCCAGCGACGCGGCGGCCCGCGGGTTCTCCGCCACCGCCGTCGTCGCTCGGCCGAAGTTGGTCCACCGGTAGCCGCACCACAGCAGCATCGTCACGAGGATCGCGATCCCCAGCAGCCACAGCCGATCCTCATTGATCACCACGGCCCCCCCGAACGGGCGCAGCAGGGTCGTCGGCAGCGGGCTTGCGACCAGCGTGACGTTGCCGTCGTAGCGGAGCGTCAAGAACGATTGCAGCAGCACCAGGACGCCGAGGGTCGCCACCAGCCGGACCAGCGACGAGGCGCGTCGCATCGGCCGCATCACCAGGATCTGCACGGCCACCCCGAGGACTGCCGACAGCGCCACCCCGGCGACGAACGCCCAGCCGAAGGGCCATCCCGCGTTCTGGAGTTCCCAGGCAAGATAGGCGGCGGCGGTGCCGATCGCTCCGAGCGCGAAGTTGACGACTCCCGACCCGCGGTAGATCACGATGATCCCTTGGCCGGCCAGGGCATACATCGCGCCCAGGCCCAGGCCCAGCACGGCGAAGCGGATGACATCAGTCACGGGTCAGGCTCCTCGCTGACCTCGGCCACCAGACCTCAACCAGCGCATGACGCTGCGTCTCCGGTCGGATGCCGGCTCGCACCGTGATCGCGCCTGCCGGTTCCTATGGCACCGGCCCGACGAGCTCGGCGTACCTGTCGCGCATGCCGAAGAAGTCCTGCTCGGCGAAGCGCGGGACCGGCTCACCGGCGAGGGTCGCCGGAAGCGCGTCGAGGTGGAGATGCCACGCTCCGAGCATGGCGTGCACGTGCCACGCGGTGTCGGCGGGCAGGGAGTGGACGAGGATCAGCTTGGATCCGTCACCGTCCGGACGAACCTCCCACCGCATGGTGGTGCCGAAGAAGTCGGGCACGTTCCGCCACGCCGGCACGTCCCAGGTCAGCTCCAGCACCTTGAGAGGCTCGACGCGAATGACCTTCCCGTACACGGTGGCGGGCCCCGCGGGGTGGATCCGGATCACGACGTTGCCGCCCTCGGTCAGCTCAAGCTCATCGACAGGCCCGCCGAGCCACCCCTCGAGCAGCTCCGGCTCGGTCACCGCGGCCCACAGCCGTTCCGGCGGCGCGTCGAAGTGCCGCTCGAAGTAGACGTCGAAGCGTTCACCGGCCGCACGGACGGTTCCGTCCAGGGTCGTCTCCATCCCCTCTCCTTCCTCCGGGGAGCAACGGGCTCCCGGGGAGAGCAACGGGCGGGCCCAAGGCGGCGGGTTGCGGCCCGCCTGCCCGCTCACATCAGCTTCTGCAGGCTCGTGAAGCCCGGAGTAAGAGCCGCGTAGCTGCCGTTCTTGATCGTGATAAACGTAACGTAGGGGTTGAAAACCCGGTTGTAGAACGGGGCCGCGGGTCCGGTGACCACCGGGGTGTGGAAATTCATGGGCGGGAGCAGGCCACCCGTGTTCAAGCTGTTTGCCTGGTTCAGCGCGACGCGCAGGCTGGGCCCGTCGATCGTCTTCAGATGCTGACTCTTGATGACCGAGGTAAAGACCAGGTACGCCTCCCACGTGAGCTGGTCGATCTCCGTGAAGCTGTTGAAGTTGTTGACCACGCTCGGATTCGGTGCATACATCGTCACCGCCTGCTTGGCCTGGTTCCACTTAGGGTTGGTGGGCCTCAGGTAAAACGTGGCGGACAGGGCGCCCTCCGCCAGGGAGTGAGCGCCACCGGTCTGCTGTATGGCCGAGGCCGGTAGCTCGTCGGGGTAGAACAGGATCTTCCCCTTAAACCCTGCTTGTTCGAGCGCCTGGACGGCCGGGGGTCCCTGCGTGGGAGACAGGAGCATCGCCACGCACTGGACACCACCCGCAGTCGCGGCGGCCGCGGGCGGAGCCATGTCAGTAGCGCTCGTGCCGACCAGCGTGACGGGGCCGACCGTCCCGCCGGCCGCACCAAAGCCCCGCTCGAACCACTGCAGGCCGAAGATCCCAACCGGGTTGTTCCACTCCATCACGCCGGCCTTCTTGCATCCCTCATGCACGGCGAGCTGACCGTTGCCCAGCCACTGGGTCGCGAGGCTGCCAATGATCGGGTAGGAATCCGGGCTGGTGTTCTCGGCGGTAGAGAACTGCTCTTCGCCGATCCACGGGATGTTCGCCTTGCTCAGCACCTGCAGGATGTTGGAACCGCCGCTGATGCTGCCCCAGCCCACGACGGCCACGTCCCCGTTGCTGACGGCCTGACGCGCGCACTGCTGAGCGCCGGTCGGGTTGTCGTGGTCGTCGCAGAAGGTCACCGCGAGCGGACGGCCGTTGATGCCGCCGTGGTGGTTGATGAACCCCTCGTAGGCGATGGCCACCTGCGCCATCGCCGGCGTGCTTCCTCCTTCTTCGGCGCCGGCCGTGCCGATCGTCATCACCTTGACCGGCTTGCCCTTGAGGTTCGCGCTCTGCGGACTCTGAGCGCCGCTCCCCGACGTGCATCCGGACGCCGCGAGCACGGTCGCGGTGATCAGGGCGACGCTCGCTGTCGTGGCCGGCTTACTGAATCTGATCCTCATCGTCCGCCCACCTCCTCCCAGGCCACTCGTCCGAACAACCCGCGCGATCCTGGGCGATGATGAAGAAAAGTGTATGCACCCTGAGTTTCGCCGTCAACGCAACCTCCGTGTCGCTACCTCCGAAAACGATTGTCGGCGCGAGCCTCGAGGGCGGCGCCGACGGCTATTGCATCCAACAGCCACCCGGCGGCCGGCCGGCCCCGAGCGCCCTGACATCTCGAGCCCGGGCGCGGCCCCGCGTCGCGACCACTCGCCTTGCAGGCCGGCGCCGACCACATGCCTCCTTCGGCTCACCGGCTGCGAGCAGGCCGCGAGCCGGAAATGGACCCCTGTGACCAGGTCGAATCCGTGGCGGCCGAGAGGTGGCACACTGAGGTGATGCGCACGGGCCAGGGCCGCTGGGGGCCGTCGGCTCTCATGCTGACGGGGATCATCTTGTTCGCCGCCGGCGCCGCCGCCATCGCCTACCCGCTCTGGTGGATCCACCGGTCCGACGCGATCGGCAATGGTCTGCTGCGTGAGCACCTGCTCGCCAGCCCTCACCGGTCCGGCACAGCCGGCTGCACGCCGTCGCTCCCATCGGGATACAGCCGCCGCATCCACCTGGACGGCATCCTCGAGATCCCGTCGCTTGGCGTGCGGGCGCCGGTCTCGCAGGGCCTGTCCGACTCGGTCCTGAACGTGGCGGCCGGGCACGACCCGCTCTCGCCCTGGCCGGGTGCCGTGGGCGAGAGCGTCATCGAGGCGCACGACGTGAGCTACTTCGCCCGGATCTCGGCGCTGAAGCGGGGCGACCGCATTGTGTGGGTCGACGCCTGCACCGAGCGGGCCTTCCGTGTGATCGCCACGGAAATCTCCGCGCCGGGCGCCGAGGTTTCCCCGCCGCCAGACGGGCGGGGTCTCGCTCTGATCACCTGTTATCCGACGAACGCCCTGTTCTGGACGCCGGACCGTTTCGTCGTCAGGACCGAGATGGTGTCCTCAGGGCGGCTGACCACGCCCCCGCCAAGGCTGACGCTCCCCCTCGTCCCTCACCTGCGCGTCCCCGCGCCGCCTGCTCTCGTTGCCGAGGGCCTCACCCTGCAGAGCAACGACATCCGCCTTGGCCACCTGTTCACGACTGGGCACCCGTCGGCAGCCTTCCTACAGGGGCCCGCCGGCCTCGACGCCGAGAAGGCCGCGCTCGAATCCTACTTCGGCGCGCAGAAGGCGATCGCCTCCCGCAACTCGGCCTGGTGGCACGATCTCGCCGTCCCTGACCTGCGCATGCCGCCACCCTGGCCGGCGAGCGGCCCGGTGAGCGTCATCCTCGACGTCACCGGCGACAGCGTCACGTCCGTGACGCTATCGTCGCCGGGGTTCTCGATGCGACTGGTCGTCCGGCACGGCACCCTCTTCATCGCCTCGCTTGCTCCCGCATAGCCTCGGTGTGACGCCCGCCGCCCTGCCCGGGGTTCAGCCGGCGGGTTCGCGGTTGGCAAGGAAGGTGTCGGGTGGCGGGGTGCCCCATAGGTGCGGGGGGACGTCCCAGTCGCGCGCTACCCAGCGGTCGTCGATCTGGTCGATGTCGGAGAACCATTCGATCCAGGAGCCCCAGGGGTCTGGGTTGTAGTGGAAGAAATTGGAGCCGATCGTGTGACGGCCCAGGCCCCACCCGGCCGGCCGGCCCCTGGCGTGCATGCGGTCGGCGCCCAGCGCAATCGCGTCGATGGACGGCACCTCAAAGCTGGCGTGATGGAAGCCGGGGTGGCTGCTGCTGATGAATCCGAAGATGTGGTGGTCCCCGGGTCCGGCGTTGAGGAAGGTCACGAGGCCGCGGATGCGGTCACTGACCCGCAGCCCGAGCACCTGGGTGTAGAAGTCGGTCATCTGCTGTGGCTGGGCGGTGAACAGCAGCGAGTGTCCGAGACGGCGGGGCATCACGTCCTGGGTGGCCTGCTGCCACTGCGCCACGCCGATCCGCTGCCGGCTGCCGCCGACGTTGACCAGCACCTGCGCGGCCGGCCGAGCGGGCGCGGGCTCCATCTCGAGCAGCTGCACGGCGGTGCCGTCGGGGTCGCGTATCCACAGGCCGGATTCCGTGGCCCCGGGCGGCGGCTCGATGATCGCGGTAGCCGCCCGTTCCAGCGATTCTCTGACTGAATCCAGAGCGCCCGGGCGCACCGTGAAACAGACATGGTGCAGCCGCTTGGCCGGCGCCTGCACCAGCCGCACCTGCTCCTGGTCCCGGCCTGGGCACTGGGCCACCAGCGACCCGTCCTTTTCCCCCGTCTCCAGGCCGAAGTCCTGCAGGAATCCCTCCGCCACCGCCAGGTCCGGCACTTCCAGCGCATAATGGTGCAGCCCTGAGATCACGGCTCTTCCTCTTCCCGGACAAACTGCATACAGTTTAGTCAGTTTGTGGCTGCTTGGGAAGAGGAGAACTTGGGTGTCTCCGGCGTCGCAGCGACTCGCGAGCAGCGGGCATCTGATGCCACACTTTGGGCAGCCATCAGGGTTCGCGCCCGGGGAGACTTCCCGCAAAGGCGCTGTAAGAGACCGCTGGCGCTGGCAGCGGCAGTCCTGGATGGATGGCCGCCGGCCCGCTTCGGCGGTGCACAGAACACGACCTGCAGGCCGACTCGCCCGCCG
>Ga0070706_100002634_pt1 | contig 17976 bp, 13 predicted proteins | sample KBSK5501metaG_FD_65476 | JGI IMG/M metagenome (GOLD analysis project Ga0070706, IMG submission 65476) | Corn, switchgrass and miscanthus rhizosphere microbial communities from Kellogg Biological Station, Michigan, USA - KBS K5-50-1 metaG | ecosystem: Host-associated > Plants > Roots >... | reverse complement strand
CGCCGCATGAAAAAACGCGGCATGCGCTGGTGCAGGGCTAATGCCACTGCCATCGTTGCCTTGAGGACGGACCTGCTCAACGATGATTGGGTTACACCTCAGCAGTTGCGGGCTTTTCCTGAAGGCAACCCTGGCTTTTGGGTAGAACCTAAGAGACCGCAAGTGAAAAGAGAAGACCATGAAGCCCCAACAGCAAACCATACCGATCGGAGCCAGAACGACGCTCAGAGACGTCGTGCACTGGGTCCAAGCCCTCAGCCATCTACGTCCATCTCAAACTCAAAATGCCCCTCCAATGTCCACAGAAATCTACTGTTATCTCAAGATTTTGCCTTCAGCTTTGTCAGGACATCGACGTGCTAAGGTGAACCTGACAAGGGAGCTAGTTTTTTCGATGCTTCTTCTCCACGTGTTATTTAAAGTGAGCAAGCAACCGAGCTCACAAGTCCGTCTCAACTTTTGACTTTGAGGGAAGAAACAGGGGAGTTAGGGCAAACCCTCTCAGCTTATACTTTCCACAGGTGTATCGCCTAGTTAGCACCTTGTTGCTCATATTTCAAGCCACTCAGAGACAGAGCGGCACGGCGAGCGATGCACCACAGCATGACGGGCAACTCCCCCGTGCCCGTCATGTCTGTGTTCGGTCGTATCTGACTTGATTGGGACGTATATGCAAAACTTACTGTCTGACAGAATTTAACGGGAAGGAGGCAGAGATATGAGTAATGTTGTTGTCATCGACGATTCGGTGGTGGTGCGTAAAATCGTAGAAATAATCCTGCACCGTTATGGAATCGCCTGTATAAGTTATCAGGACGGATATGAGGCTTTACGAGCTTTTAAGGCAGGCGAAGACTATGTCCCTGACCTGATCTTTCTAGACATCGGTCTGCCCAGAATCGATGGCTACGATCTTTTACGCCTGATGAAGACGAGTCCTCAATTCGACCATACCACGGTTGTGATGCTCTCAGCAAGAGATGGCGTGCTGGATCGCCTCAAAAGTCGCCTTGCAGGAGCCACAGGCTATATCACTAAACCCTTCAAGACGCAGGAATTGCTCTCCATTGCTCTTTCCTGCCTTGAGCATCCTTCGAATAAGAACGCCAGGCCCGAACGTACGGTAGTGGAGGAACACAACCGCGCGATCGGATAATTCTCACATCCAGCGTGGTGTGCGTTGATGACTTTTTTAAGACAAAACTGGTATAAGACGAAAAATTCTTGTACATGGCTGACAATAACATCAGAGTAAGACAATGCAGCATCGTACTTTGAGTAGTTGGATGGAGGAGCCATTTGAGATGCATCAGAGTGAAGTTGCCCTGCTACACCAACAAATTGAGTTGCAACTGGATGCTATGCGGCGTGGCATGAGCGGCTTTGCCACGGGAAAAGCCCGTCACGCATTCATCCGGGCGCAAATGGACCGTGTCGGAGAGTGCCAGGATGCGCTTGCCACATATGTCGGCGAAGGTGTAGCTAACCAGGTTATCTGCAGTCTCTATGTTGAAGTTATGGAAAGAGAGCACTAAGAATTTTACATGCATACACAGCACCGAAGTTTATTTACGAACAGGCGTGTTTCACTTCGCACTGCCAGGATTGGCTTGCTTTTGCTTGGTTTCATCGTGCTGATTGATATCCTGGCAGTGCGCTTCTCAGCAGAAATACAGGCTTCCCTGACCTTGCCAGTGGTAAAGATCAAATCAGCCGCTCCCACGCATGTAGCTATTCCGACACCCGTAGCGACTGCGACAAAATTAACAGTACTAACGCCGACAAGCGTTTTGACCCCGCAAGCTAAAGATGTCCTGGCGCAGGACATGTTTCAGCGTGCAAACCAGGTGTTCTGGGGCATCTCTTCTAATGGGTTGGCCTGGGGCGCAGACGCAAAGAATTCGCAGAGCTTCGCGATTGTGAACCATACAGGGCAGGTCACGAACGGCAGTGGTGTCTTTGATGCTATTTTAGGCCCTGTCGCTGTGAACTCAGAAGTCGTGTTCAGCGGCTCATTGACCAATTACACGTCGTCAAGTTTGGGTGCAGTCTTGCGCTGGACGGATGCAAACAACCTGTACAAGGTGTTTCTTGGCGGTGGTCAACTGATAATGCTCAAAAAAGTAGCGGGGGTTGTGACGGAATTAAAAACTGTAGCGTTCCCAGTAAAAGACGGAGCGTCGTATACTTTCCGCTGTCGTGCAGTAGGGCAGGTGCTTTTAGCCAGCGTGTGGCCAACAGGTCAGGCAGAATCTCAATCCTGGATGCTGACGGTGACCGATAGAGATTTACAGTCGGGGTATGACGGTATGCGCCTGGTGGTACAGAATGGAACGACGGCTGCTATCACTTCATTCACGGAGACTGGCTTGTGAAACGAAAAAGTGTGGGCAACAGTACAAAATTCGTCCCGGAGGTGATAAAGCAGTACGGAATTGCCTACGAAATCCACCAATGGATAAGATGTTTAAGCTGGTTGGGCATTATTAGCGGTGTCTTGCTGCTCTTGTGGATCTCAGGCGGTTTTCCTCCAAAGGCATGGCTGCTCCTGCTACAGGCGACTCCACAACTCCCTCACTTGTTCAATGTGCGAGGGCCTAAAATAGGTCTCTCCCTGGGGGCGCTCGTCGCGTTATCACTGACATGGTTAGCTCTCTGGGGTGCATTCCTTGGGGCAGGGATGGCAGTGATATTGCGGTGGGGGCATAACAAGAGTATCCAGCACGAACAGCAAGTAACGAAGACCGGTTGGGAGCCAACGCGATCGAACCATAATGGTGAAAGAAAGCGTACAACAACGCAATTCTTCAATCCGGCAGAACCCTTTGCAGAACCCTCCGCAGATGCTCGCGCAGAAAAACAGCAAGCTCCTACTTCTCCCCTTGTGAAAGCCAGAAAGATGCAGGAAATGGATGCGGCGGTCTTGAGGACAGAAAATGTGGGGATCGGGTGGGACGCTGGTATTGCACGCAGGTTCAAGCCAAATGAGGATAACCTGGTTACCTTACACAGCGCATGCACGCACATTGGACGCCTCTTGCCACTCGACCTGTATGTGGTGGCTGATGGTATGGGGGGGCATTCTCACGGACGAGAGGCCAGCCACCTGGCCATTCGATGTATGACGCAAGCGGTTGTACCGAATATCATCAGTTGTGATCACATAACTGACGATTTCCTGGTAGAGACGCTTGTCGAGGGAGTTCAATGGGCAAATCAGACAGTGCATGAAAGCAGTCAACAAAGCGGAGTCGAGATGGGCACGACGATCACCGCTGCCCTAGTGTTTGATGGTAGCGCCTACATTGTGAATGTGGGAGATAGCCGCACGTACATATATCGCGAACGCGAAGGACAATTGTCGCAAGTGACACGCGATCATTCCCTGGTAGCGCGCCTGGTTGAGGCAGGAGCAATCTCTCGCGACGAGGTCTATACTCACCCTGACCGCAATAAGGTATACAGGGGCCTTGGAGACAAGGATGCCGTGAAAGTTGATAGGTTCACGGTCGCTCTACATACGGGAGATTTTCTGGTGCTGTGTTCAGATGGATTGTGGGAAATGGTACGCGACAAGGAAATCGAGCGCATTTTGAAGAAGTACGCGGTTGATCCACCGCGGGCGAGTGCGTCCCTTGTCAAGGCTGCTTTAGAAGGTGGAGGAGCAGATAATATTAGCGTGATTGTGGTACGGGTTTGATGATAGATTTTTAGTTACCGGGGATGTTCGATCGCTCCTGTAGACAGGGCGACCACTCAACACTTGTGGTGTGAAGCGGTCGCCTTTGGAGCAGGTAGTGAGTAGCCACACTGCTACTCACTCATCATCATCGTAGTGTCTCACTCTAAATACTCATCCAATTTGCGCTTGCGACTCAAGGGATCGAGTTTGCGCAAAGCCCGGCTTTCTAGCTGGCGTACCGCTTCGTGACTCAAACCGAGCTTCCTACCTGCCTCCTGCAGAGTATGTTCATGGTCACCATCCAAGCCATAGCGGAGTTTGATAACCTGGCGCTCGCGAGGTGTGAGGCTTGCAAGCAGATCTCGAATCTGGATTTCGAGGGTTTGGGTTATGACCACCCGCTCAGGCGTATAGACCGAATCGTCCTCAATCAAGTCGCTGAGTGGTAGTTCGTCCTCCCCGACTCTACGTCGTGTGTCCAGGCTAAGCGGCTCCTGAGTCTGGTTCATTATCAACAGTTCAATAACCTGTTGGACACTCAAATCCATGTGCCCTGCCAGGTCTTCCAACGTGGGTTCACCCTCTAATCCTTGTTGCAAGCGTCGCTGGACACGGCTCAGTTGCTTCATCTGCTCCACCTTGTGCAGAGGCACCCGGATGATACGCGCCTGCTCCGTAAGCGCTCGCACAATGTACTGGCGAATCCACCACGTGGCATATGTGCTGAACTTGTATCCCTTCCTGTAATCAAACTTCTCGACGGCGTGGATCAGTCCGAGGTTACCCTCTTGAATCAGGTCCATCGAATCTACATTCAGTCCCCTGTATTTCCTGGCAACATGAATAACCAGGCGGAGGTTGGCTTCGATGAGCTGGCGTTTAGCCTTTTCTCCTTCCCTGATACGTTCCTTGTGCCCTGTCTGCCTGAAATCGCCCGATGCAGCTCGACCACCTTCTATACGCTGCGCCAGGCTAATTACCTCCTCTGCGGAAAGCAAGTCTACACGCGAAATCTCATCACTATAGAGCCTCGCGGAGTCACGAGGAGGAAGTTGCGTTGTAGACGATAAATAGGTGCTCTGTCTATCGAGACCGCTTTGCCGCTTCACTGGCGTAAGGCCGATTACCTGTGAAGTCTCAGGTCTTTCCTGTGTTTGGACATTGTAATTCATGGTCGATGTACCTACCCCCTCTAGCTATTACTTTTGGTCATGGATTAGTTAGAGTGTACTCTGAAGGCCTTCTCATAATCTCCCATGTTACTTCGGATGTACAGTCCATTTACCACACCACCCGGACCTTCAAAAGTGGAAAAGTGGGACAACCAACACACCGGCAGAGGGCAACCGTCACGACTCACAGCTAGCTTTTTGGCTGTTAGGGGTAATGGTGGGCGGCCAAATCTGGAAGCATTGATTGAGGTGTAACCGGGCCGCCACAAATTGGTTGGCAGAACCCACGAGGTATAGATTGTTCCATGTCTTATACCAGTCTTCTAATTATTCGAGAATTCCGGTCTTTTCACGAGTTCTTTAAGTTGACACATTTTGATATAATGATTCAGCCTCTGGCTGAACGCTAATTTGCTTTTTTTGTTTCGGTTCGGTCGGCGTATACAAGATAATCGCTTGTGCATGCTCTGTCAGAGGCGATTCACAAGGGAGTGGTGAGATGAATGGCGGCAAGATCACCTACCACCAGCAGGTCAGCTACTGTGGCAAACCTCGCTGCCGGAGATGCCGCGAGGGCATAGGGCATGGCCCCTACTGGTACGCATACCAGACTGTCAATGGGCGCACAATTCGCACCTACGTGGGCAAACATCCCCCTGCCGCGATGCAAGCGGCTGCGGGAGAAACGCGAGAGCCTGTGCAAGCTCCGGAACTGGCTGGAGTTGTGGTACGCCTCTATGCGCTGGGGCAGTTTCGCCTGGAGTACAGAGACGAGCATCGACAATGGCAACAGGTTACCGATGCCTCGCTGCAGCACCAACGCGTCCGCTCCTTACTGCAATGCCTCATCAGTAGTCCTGGACGGAAGTTGGGGCGCGAGCAGGCCATCGAAATGCTCTGGCCAGATCTGGATTTTGAGACCGCCACCCACCGCCTGGATCGCGCAGTGTACAGCCTGCGCCGTCTATTGGAGCCGGGGCGAAGCCGGCCCGCCACCTCAGACTTATTGCTCACCGAACACGCGACGCTTGTGCTTGCCGACCAGGCACGGTTATGGATTGATGCGAGTACCTTCGACTCCCTACTCGGCCAGGCACGAACCACAGGCGATCCCGGACAGACTGAGCAGCTTCTAGAAGAGGCTATGCTCCTCTACGGAGGGGATTACCTGCCAGAGGAGCGCGATATCCCCTGGATTCGGACAAGACGTGAGGCACTTGGGCGCAGTTGGATCGGGCTACTGCTGGAGCTGGCTGATCTACGTATTGATCGAGAGGCCCTGCCTGGTGCCATTGACATCTTGGATCGACTGCTGGCGGTTGATCCCACCAATGAAGCCGCTGTGCAGCGCCTGATCATTTTGCTTACGCAATCAGGTCGGCGCGCGGAGGCGCTGCGCATGTACCAGCGCTTCGCGGCCTTGCTGAGGCAGGAGTATAAAATAGCGCCTCTGCCAGAAACACGCGCCCTTTATGATGCTGCTCAACACGGAGAAGATCCGGCCGCTCACGCACGAGCAGGCATGTCCTCAGATGTTTCGCCGGTGGAAACCCAGACGCCGGATACGCAGCCTGGCGATTCCCGCGCTTATCTACGGGTTGGACGCAGCAACCAGAGTCCACTGGTTGGACGCGAGCATGAACTGGCAGTCCTTCATCGTCACCTACTCGCAATCCAACAGGCGCGGCGCACGAAGCTAGTAGGCCAGAGGAAAACATCAAACCTCTCGCTCGTTACACAGCGTCCTATCCAATGCGTTATGTTGCTGGGAGATGTAGGCATCGGCAAAACCCGCCTTGCCGAGGAGACGGGACGCGAAGGGAAACGGCGCGGTTGGACCATCGCCTGGAGCCGGGCCTATGCACAGGAAAGTAGCATCCCCTACCGGGTGTGGGTCGAGGTGCTGCGTAAGGCCATGACCCAGGGTCTCTGGCAGCGACAGGAGATTGCGCGGCGACCTTTGATCTATCAAGCGCTCGAAGTCTTATTGCCTGAACTACATGACTTGCTGCCACAAATAGATCTTTCCTCGCCAACGCCGCCAGAACAGGAGCAACTGCGCCTATGGGAAGCCACTCGCGCACTGCTGGCCACAATCAGCGAGAACACCCCCCTGTTCATCGTGCTCGATGACCTTCAGTGGGCCGATAGCAGTAGTTGTGAATTGCTCGCCTACCTGGTGCGTCAACTGCGCGGCCAACCCGTGATGATCGTGGGCACCTGCCGTGAGATCGAACTTCCCGCCAACCATCCCTTGCATCCAGTACTGATTGACCTACAGCGCGAGCAGGCTGTTGAGACCCTGACTATTCAGCGACTCACCGATGAGCAGATCAGCGTACTGGTCTCTTTTCTACCGGAACCCATGGTACAGCAAATTCAGACCCGTGCGGCCGGTAATCCCTTTTTCGCCGAAGAACTGGCACGTGGCGTAGGCGCCTCGCACTTCGCACCCCCTGTAGTGGCGCAAATGATTGCGCCCAACGATGGACAGGTTGCTTCAGCATTGCCAGATACTATTTCTGCCGTACTTGATCTACGCATGGGTAGGATTAGCAGTGCCTGCCAGCGTCTCCTGGTCAGGGCCGCCGTTCTAGGTGGCTCATTCGAGTTCAACACGATCCGCTTCATGGAATCGGGTAGTCCTGGCGCTGACGAAGACACCATCCTCGACCTGCTGGAGGAGGCGCTACAAGCTGGTATGCTCACAGAAGAGGGCAGCGGCACGCGCATCACCTACCACTTCTGGCACCCCTTGTTAGTGAGCTACCTCTACGACGGCTTATCCGCAGGCAGGCGCGCCAGCCTCCACCGGCGGGCAGCAGAAATCCTACGGCAGATATACCAGGGACGGGAAGAGGAGGGAGCCGCTGCCATCGTCTACCACCTCGTAAGGGGTGGGGCGGATTCACCACAGATTGCTCACTACGCAGAATTGGCGGGCGATCGCGCGTATGCATTGTCGGCTTATCCCGAAGTAGTACAGCACTACCGGCTCGCTGTTGAGCATAGAGGGACACTTCCTACAGAAGCCAGTCTTGACGAGTATGTCCACTTTGCGGACCTCCTGGAACGCCTCGCTGAAAGCACAAGGGTTCAGGGAAATTACCCAGAGGCTCGTCGCTCTTTTGAGCAAGCTTTGGAAGTACATACCCAGTATCGTCTCGCTGCTTCACACTTTGATCCTCACTACGAAGCACAAATCGAAGCTTTGCTCTGGTGTGAAATTGGAAAAACGTGGTTTGATACGGGTGACAATGCAGACAATGCACATGCACTGCACTGTTACAACCGTGGTGAACAGATACTTCGCGAAGCAAGGATTGAATCCGGTCCAGCATGGGCAAGCCTCCATCTAGAACAGAGTTATGTACTTTGGCGGGAAGGTAATTTCGAAGAAGGGTATCAACTTGCACACACTGCTCTAAACATCATTGAAAATGTGCTCGGACAGCAGAATCAAGCAGCCACCAATGCCTTTCACTCGACAGCTGCGAAACGTACGATGGAGGGTGATCCTGTCGATCTTGGACGTATACACAGGTTACTGGCAGGTATCACAGCTAGTGTTGGTCAAACTTCAATTGCGTTAGATCATTTGAACACAGCACTGGCAATTTTTGAGCAGTATGATCGTCTGCGAGAGATTGCACTTGTTTGTGGCGATATAGGAGAAGTGTATTTAAAAGAAGCTGAACATATCCTGGCGCAGGCCGCATTGCGCCGTTCTCTGAGCATTGCTGAGCGCATTGGTGATACTTCAACTGTGTCAGTGGCTTGTGGCAATATCGGAACCTTATCGGCTCGTCTTGGTGATCTACCAGAGGCTGAAATTTGCTATAGACGGGCACTTGCATTGGCAGAGCAAGTGAATGACCCTGTGTATATGAGCCTGTGGCACTGCTATTTGTCTCCCGTTATGCAGGATCAGGGAAAGATGAATGAGGCGAGATTATCTTTACGTCGGGCCCTGACAATTGGTCGAACCATGAATATTACTCCCTGTATTGGTGTTGCTCTTGTCGTACTCGGGCATTTACATATCGCTCAAGTTATTGGCAGTGAAGAGAACCCTGGTAGCTCATCAGAAATGACGAAACGACGCAATGTCTCTTCTTATACACATTTACTCAAGCGTGCCCGAATCTGTCTCCAACGTGCACTCACTCTGGAAGGATTGGAAGCTGAGACGCAAACAGATGGACAATTGGCATTGGCACAGGTTTCTTTATTGCTAGGAGAGATCGAAACAGCCCAGCAGCAAACAATCCTGGTAATAGAAGAGGCGCTCCGATATGAACAGATGTGGCTCCTGGCTTGTGCTCAGCGTCTCATGGGCAGTATCCTGACGGTGTTAAATCAGCAGCAACAAGCAGTTCAGTATTTCAAACAGGCCATTGAGACGTTTCATAATTGTGGTATGCGCCTGGAATGGGCACGAACCCTGCAGACCTGTGGAGTAGCATGGCTAGAACAGTATAGTGCAGGTGACAGCAGCTATGAACAGGGACTGAAATATCTGAAAGATGCAAGTCAGGTATTTCGTGAGTGTAACGCAATCTATGAGCTTCAAGTGATTGAGCGCGTGCTTGCCAGGTATACAACACCCGCTCTTACAGTAACTCGCAAGAGTGCCAGGCAAACACTTTGATGTGACTTTCTTAGGAGAGAGACTGCGAAAGCAACAGCCAGACCTTTCATCATCATTCTTTGCAGGATATCCATGATGGATATCCTGTTTTTTGTTGTGCGTCCAAAAATCCTGCGATATCCATCCAAAAATGAGACCTCCATCCAAATCTAGGACATCCAATCCAGTCTCTCAAGGCCTGAATCCTCAAAATAGGGTATTTATCAGGCACATTTTGATCCAAAAAATCTTATAACATGAAGTAAATAGGGAAGCAAGATGTGAACGAGCTTCACTATCACCCTAAATAGGGAAGGAGCACACAGAATGGGCACAAGACTCCACTTGAGTAAGGCGCAAATGTTGACCTTGGTACTCGTCCTTCTATCTCTTTTTGTCACCACTCTTATCTTACTTCATGCGGCCGTACCAAATTTGTTTCATGCGATTACGAGTAACAGTAGATATTTTGTTCTAAACTATCATCACTAAAGCAAACCGTGCCTGCTCACTTTTACGCAATATGGAGGAGTACACCACAAAGCTCCTAGAAAAGGTCTTATAGTGTGGCTCATTATGATGGATTGCTTTTCCAACCTGATCTGCCCATGCTTAGTTTTTAGTTGCCATTGAAATATCGGATAGAAATAGAGATAATTCAGAGTTTTAGATCAACAAACGATTAGTGTTCTCTTAGTTTCGCCTATGAAAGGGAAGCGCAACATGTCGCATTATGATTGAGATTGCTGGATGCATGCAGGCAAACGCTCATCCGCGAGGGTGGGCGTTTTGATTTTGTTCGAGGGTTACCCATTTCTCTACGAACCTGCGCCATTGTAACAATGAATCATACCCTTCTGTCAACAAGGGATACGGCGGATTGAGGTAGCCGTTGCCGTCATCAGTGTGTGTACGGCTGCTCCCGATGGAGTAGCTATGATTGACAGAGGCGATATAATGACACTATCTGACACATCCATTCAACCTCACTTGATGCATGTGATGCCTGCAATGCAGGTTACTCCTTGTTCGGTACCTGGGAGTATACACAAAGGAGCCCGCGAGAAGATGGACGATCAGGTCACCTATCGCCAGCAGGTCAACTTCTGTGGAAAGTCTAACTGTCGCACATGCCAGCAGGGAATAGGCCATGGCCCCTACTGGTACTCCTACCAGGTTGTCGATGGACGCACTGTTCGCACGTATATCGGCAAAAATCTTCCTCCCGGTGTGCAGATTCCAACTGCACAACAACCTCCCGCCACAAGAGCGAATCCCGCTGCCTTGACGCTGGCGGATATGGGTCATGTTCGCACATCCCTGTCCAGTGAGATCGATGAGCTGGATCGGTTATTAGCGCTTGATCCCACCAATGAGGATGCGGTGCGACGGCTAATGATCGCGCTTTTGCATTCGAAGCGGCGTGGGGAGGCGTTGCGTGCATACCAACGGTTGGCGTCGGTGTTGCAAGATGTATATGAGAAGGAACCTTCGTTGGAGACGCGGGCAGTGTATGAGATGGTGTTGCGTGGCGATGGAGAAGTGGCGAGAATACAGCAAGGGGCGCAGATTGGGCGCAGCAATCAAAGCATGCTGGTGGGACGTGAACATGAATTGCATATTTTGCGGCAGTTGCTCGTTTCTACTGAGGCATTCGGGAGCTTGCGCGCTGGCGGCCAAAAGAGGACAGCGAGTGCTGCTGCCGCTATGCTAGAAACGCAGCATCCGCAATGTATGGCGCTGACGGGTGAGGCAGGTATTGGGAAAACGCGCCTCGCCGAGGAGACGGCACGCGAGGGGCAACGGCGCGGTTGGGCAGTGGTCTGGGGTTATGTCTATGCACAGGAGAGCGGCATTCCCTACCGGCTCTGGACTGATGCGCTGCGCAGGATGATCACTCCAGGTCTCTGGCAGGAGCGAGACGTGGCTCAGCGTCCGCATATACTTGAACCACTCGAAGCGCTGCTACCGGAAATGCGTGAACTGAGAAAGTGGAATAGGAAGAGTGGGGAAGCAGGAGGCGGTGATACGGGAAACGAGGAGGGGCGCGATAAATCTGGCTTGCATGCATATGCGGAACAGGTGTTGCTGTGGGAGGCGGTGTATGAGTTGCTGGCCACGATTAGCGCGAGGACACCGCTGATGATAGTGCTGGATGATGTGCAGCGGGCAGATGCGAGCAGTTGTGAGCTGTTGGGTTATCTTGCGCGTCGCCTACACGGTCATCCGATTGCCTTGCTCTTGACATGCCGCGCAAACGAACTGACCTCCAAACATCCCTTACGTTCGCTCCTGGCCCATATGCAACGCGAGCATGCTGTGGAGATACTACACGTCAAGCCCCTCACCGATGACCAGGTTGGAGCTCTCGTGGCTCACCTCCCCCAAGAAATGGTACAGCGCATTCAAACGCAGGCCGCGGGCAACCCGTTCTTTGCGGAAGAACTCGCGCACTCTTTCAAAATTGGTGATAGCGGACTGATGGCGACCAGTGGAGAAATACAGCGTTCACCACGCGAAGCTTTACCAGTCACAGTCACTGCTGCTCTTAACCAGCGCCTGAACAAGCTCAGTACGGCGTGCCGGCAACTCCTGAGCAAAGCGGCAGTATTGGGCGGTTCTTTCGGGTTCCACCTGATTTCTGCAATCGAGGCGGGTAGCGCGAGCACCGATGAAGATGTCTTATTCGACCTGCTCGAGGAGGCGATAGGATCCGGCGTCTTAACGGAAGATGGGACAGGCTCGCGCATTACCTACCACTTCTGGCATCCCCTGTTAGCCGGTCATCTCTACAATCAGATTTCTTCTACTCGTCGTGCCAGGCTGCACAGGCGCGCTGCAGAGGTGCTGCAGCAGGTCTACGCCACAAGGCAGGGCGAACAGGCCGCCACCATCACGCGGCATCTCGTTGAGGGTGGTGCTGATGCAGTGCAGATTGCCAGGTACGCAGAACTGGCGGGCAATCACGCGTATGGGTTGTCTGCATATCCTGAGGCCGAGCAGCATTATCGCTTAGCAGTAGAACAGGACGAGAAAGCCCAGGCGAGGAAACAGTATCAGCAACAGGATCGATCGCACCTGGCTTTCATGCTGGAACGCCTGGCTGAATGCACCAGGATTCAGGGAAACTTCAAGGAGGCGCGCCATCTCTTTGAGCGTGTATTGGAAGTGCGCGATGACTCACGCACTCTCAATTCCGCTGAGGAGGCTCAGGAGGAAGCGCAAATAGAGGCTCTTCTATGGAGCGAGATTGGCTGGACCTGGCGTTTCACAGGCGATACAGCACGTACGCGTCAGTGCTGCGAACTTGGTGAGCAAGTGTTACGAAACGCGGGTATTTTCACAGGTCCCGCATGGGCAAGGTTACGCTTTCAGCAGAGCAGTGTCCTCTGGCAGCAGGGTAACTACGAGGAGGCGCTCGGGGCTGCCCGAGAGTCATTGAGTTTGTTTGAGGAGAGTCTGCCGCACGGTGATGCTGAGCAGTTTTCGAAAGGCGAAATGCTCGATGCGTCCAATTTGACACGCATAAGACGCACCCTGCTAGGGGACCCGGTTGATCTTGGGCGCACACATGCTTTACTGGGCGCTATAGCCAATGCTGTTGGTCGACGTAACGAGGCCCTGGAGCACCAGAACAGGGCATTAGCAATCTACGAGCGGTACGACCGTCAACGTGAGATCGCGCATGTGTCGAACAACATTGGTTTTCTCCATTTGAAGAAGGCCGAATACGCACTGGCCGAGTCATTCCTTCACCGCTCATTCAGTCTCGCGGAACGCACCGGCGATATCCCGCTGATGTCCGTAGTTTTTCACAATCTTGGAGAACTGTCCGTCGCGTCTGACGATTTACAGGAAGCTGAGGCTTTATACAAAAAGAGCTTGCTGCTGGCCGAACAGGTCGAGGATAGTGAGTATGTAAGCTTGTGGAATGCTGATCTTGCGGGCGTGTTGCTGGCGCAGGGCAAGCTTGTGGATGCGGAGCTGTGCGCAGGTCGCGCTCTGATGACTGCCCGGGCTATTCACAATGCGCCTTGTCTTGGTCTGTCGCTTGTTACCCTGGGGAATGTGCGTATTGCGCAAGCAAAGGCGGGGACAAATGTAGAGGTACGAGACCTGAAGCGCGCCGGGGGGAGTCTACGACGTGCGCTAGCACTCAGGGGCCTGGAGGTTGAGACGCGAGTGAGGGGCCAATTGGCACTTGCCGAGGTCTCCTTCTTGATGGGACAGAGAGAGGCAGCCCGTGGGGAAGCTGTGAGAGCAATGGAGGAGGCGCGCAGGTTTGAACTGGTGGGTGTGTTGAAAGATTGTGAGCGGTTATTGGGTGAGATTGAGGGCAAACGCTAAATCTCCATCCCTAAAAAATGAGATGTCAACCACATATTGGTTGGATTTACGTACAAAGAACGAGAGTAAAAAAACCACACTTCTTCCCCTATTCGTTAAGTATACTTCCTGTAAACTACATTATACGCCTCATACGTTACCTGTAGGAACGTCCTAAGTATCCGGCGAAGCTTTTGCGGGACATAGAAAGGGAAGTTGTGGGGATCGGGCTTACGTATCCCCTGGATGCGCAGTCCCATGCCCCGGCAAAGGATTCCGACCTCTGTGCTCCTATTTTCCGCACGTGTAATGCCGCTTCATTTTTGTAGTGTCAAAGAGAGGTATTTTTCTATGCAGCATGTCATGCTTGATCTCTATGGGTGCAGTCCCGATTTATTGGAGAACGAGGATTTCTTGCGACAAGTGCTCGATCAGTTTCCAACACGCATTGGCATGCAAAAGGTAGGCCCGGTTGAACTGCGCTATATTGAGACAAACAATCCCTCAGACGACGGCTATTCGGGTTTTGCGATCATTGTAACCAGCCATGTCGGCCTGCATGCCTGGGCACCGTATGGCATGGTCAATATCGACATCTTCTCCTGTGAAGCATTCGAGGTGGCTGAGGTGGTTGCCTTCGCATGCAGGATGTTTCAGACGAAAGACGTGGAGGTACACGCGGTCGAACGCGCAACGCGCTCCCCGCGCATTTCAGCGCGGCGGCCAATGCAACCAGTGGAGAGTTGAATATGAAACTGGTAGCCGGACTCGCATTTTTGTTGAACACGATCCTGTTTGCGACCTACTACTCGGTGGCCAAGGAGGCGCTTGGTCGTATAGACCCGATTGTCTTTTCATTCTTCGAGATGACCTCGCTCGTTCCTGTCGCTTTCTGTCTTATGCTATTTTCATGGAGAGATATGAACAGGGCCGTCTTCAAGCGCGGTATCTTCCTGGGGAGCTGGCTGTGCCTGGCGCTGTTTACCATTGCCATCGCGCTCGAGTACACCACGGCCACCAGCACGGCTTTTTTCCCCTCCCTCAATGGATTCCTGGCCGCATTGGTCGCATGGTTCTTCCTACGCCAGCCTGTGAGAAAGTTGACCTGGTTCGCAGGTGGGTTGTCGGTCGCCGGCACAATCCTTCTGGTGCTGAATTCGTCCACGGGTAACTGGCGTGGTTCGTTGATAGCGTTTCTGGGCGGCGTCTTCTTTACCTGTTACGTGTTCCTGGCCGATCGCGAACAGGAGGATGAAATTGCGCCGTGGCCGCTCCTTGGCATCGAATTGCTAACTATGGCGCTGTGGTCAAATCTCGTTGTCTTGCTCTTCGGTGACTGGCGAGCAGTGCAACCCTCACTACCTCATGATCTGTGGGTTGTACTCTACGTAGCTGGAGCCTGCACCTTCATACCAACACTGATTACGGTGCTCTTGCAAAAGCATATTTCACCAGTCACCGTCTCATTTATTTATATCCTCGAGCCGATCCTGGGAGCCTTCGTAGCGAATATCTACCTGCACGAACTGCTACCCATACAAGGCTATGCTGGTGGCATGCTGGTGGTCGCAGGCGCAATTATCCATAGCTGGGGTAATTCCCTGAACAAGCAACCATCTAAAGAGCAATCGTCAGGCGCTTTTGAGGAAGAAGCAAGTGCATCCAGGGCATCACAGGCGTTCGTCGGATTTGTGCCGTCGTGGAACATCCAATCTCATCGGCAGGTAGGAACCGTGCCATACTCCCTATCACGTAAGGGAGAAAAGGCGCTAGTACAACGTCGTCGTCGAGACCGCCTGCAGCGCCTGGGGTATCAAGAAATCATTCCAGGGTCAGGGGTGGCGTGGAGCAGTGGAGACACATTCGCTCACCATGCGTGTATAGCTGATCTCGCGATTCAACCCATCGAAGCTACAGAAATGAGGTCACGATGAAGTCTAACGATGCTGGCGACTTTTGCATGCTTTACGTTGAGCCAGCGGACGAAAGGACTGCCCTGCTCGAACTCATCAGTGAACAGAAAAAGCCAGTGGTGATTATGCTACCGGCACAGTCCAGGTTGAAAGTGTTTCAGCGTCCAGATGATTATGGCGATCTTAAACATGTGAAGCGACAGCTTGATTTACCGATTGTTTTTGTCGTATCTGGGAACGAACACCTGCGGCAGCTTGCATGGCGCAATGGGTTTCCAGCTTTTGTCTCAATTGATGCACTTGCCGATTCTTTAACAAAGGGACAACTGGCGCTCTCACGCCAGCGCACCCTTGCCAGAAAAACAGTGCCGCTCAAGCCTCCTATGCCTGCGGATGAGCGCAACGTCTCGACCAGGAGAACAGTCCCTCTAGCGCCCACTCCTCCCTTAGTAGAGCAGATTTCTCCCAAGGGGGCAAGCCCCGCCCCTACCATAGACGAATACCCGACCTCGCACGTATCCGAGGAGGGAAGCCGGAGACGGCGCTTTCCGGCCGCCCTGTTTATCGTGTCTCTCCTCATATTGGTCGGCGCGGGCGTGATTTCCTATCTCTCGTTTTTTCGCGTATTTACATTTGCGCCTGCTGCCGCGCCTGTAATCCGACTTGTAGGGCACATCACCTTCTTGAGCAGCGAACAGCTCAGCGAAAACAGCAGCCAGGGAATCGATGATGAAGTGCAGATCGAACTGCATAGCCTCGCCAGCCCTGCTGCCGGAAAAAGCTATTATGCCTGGCTGCTGGGCGATAAAAACCAGGCAGAATCGAAGGCGATCCTGCTTGGCAAACTCACTGTAAATCAAGGCAATGCTTATCAGCTTTATACAGGTGACCAGCAGCACACCAACCTGCTTGAGTTTACCAGTCGCTTCGTGATTACGGAGGAGGACGCAGCGATAACGCCAATCACACCTTCTCCCGAATATAGCGCATGGGGCTACTACGGTGAAATTCCACAGACACCGGACCAGCTGGATAGCCATCACTATAGTTTTCTTGACCACATGCGCCACCTGCTGGCATCGGACCCAATGCTCAACGATATGGAGTTACCCGGGGGACTCAATAACTGGTTCTATAGGAATACTGGCAAACTCTTAGAATGGACGGTCAGCGCCAGGGATCGCTGGGAAGAAAGCAAAGACCTTGCCTTCGTGCGCCGTCAGACGTTACGCACACTGGTCTATCTTGATGGGCTCTCATTTGTGCAGCAAGATTTGCCTCCTGACGTAACTCTACCAGATACTTCAAAGCTTGAAAGTGTCGGATTGCTCGATGTGAATGGCCAAAGCCAGAATCCGGCCAGTTACATTGGCTCGATTGTCTACCATCTCAATGGATTACTTGATGCTCCAGGTTCAACCCCGGATGTGCGTAAGAACGCAGCCCAGATCATTACAGCGATGAACAATGTTCAGGGCTTGCTGGAAACAATGCACGCAGACGCCAAACAGATTGTCGCTATGACAGATGCTCAGTTGGGACAGCCCGCGGCCTTTACTTTATTGAACGATCTGGTCGATCAAGCCAATCATGCCTATGTAGGTGAGCTTGATCCCACTAGCAGTGAAATGCGCGAAGGGGTCACCTGGATTCATGAGCATCTTCAATCCCTGGCAACACTTCCTGTTACACAGTATATCGCGGGCGGTTCGCCGCCAGAAATTGTACCGAATAACCAGAATAAAACAGCGTTTTTGAATCACTTATGAGGTAAAAAAATGAAATTACGTCGGATTGTCTTTGCGTTTATCGTCATATGTATGCTCATGGGATTACTCGCCGGTTTCTTCTCTCATTCGCTGGAAGCTGCGCTGACAGTGCCGTTAAAGATTGGAACAAGTCGTCCTACTTCCACCCCCTCTAAAATGGGACCCGGTGGCCCTGTAGGAACGACAAAACCCACTATGCCATCCACTCCCACAGCAGGTGGTGTGACCATCCTGGCGCAAGACACCTTTAAACGCGCCAACCAGGTCTTCTGGGGAACGTCTTCAGATGGGAGGCAATGGACTGGCGATGCCAATAGCATCGAGGTCTTCTCTGTTGTTAGTGGCACGGGTCAGTTAGACCAGGCCCAGGGCACGTTTAACGCCATACTGGGGCCAACGATGACAAATGCCGAGGTCGTTTTTAGTGGGATTGTGAATCAGTTCGCTCAGGGCGCCACAGTGAATGTGGGGGCTGTACTTCGCT
>Ga0070706_100002633_pt1 | contig 17978 bp, 17 predicted proteins | sample KBSK5501metaG_FD_65476 | JGI IMG/M metagenome (GOLD analysis project Ga0070706, IMG submission 65476) | Corn, switchgrass and miscanthus rhizosphere microbial communities from Kellogg Biological Station, Michigan, USA - KBS K5-50-1 metaG | ecosystem: Host-associated > Plants > Roots >... | reverse complement strand
GGCGCCAGCGTCACGAGCTCCGCCACACCGGATCGGCGCCACGTTTGCAGCAGCGGCGTCAGTGGGTGCCGCCGGTCGAGCTCGTCGCTGCGATAGGTGACGAGCAGCAGCGAGCGCATGTTTGTCAGCCGGCGGGCAAGGTGGTCGAGCAACTCGCGCGTCGCCGAATCGGCCCAATGGACGTCCTCCACGACGAGCAGCAGCCCATGCTCGTGCGCCGGCACGGCTAGCAGCGCCACGACGGCCTCGAACAGCCGTAACTTTGCCTGGCCCGGGTCGCCGACGGGCACGGCGGAGTCGTCACCGCCGAGTTGCGGGAACAGCTGCGCCAGTTCGCGACGCGCTGGTCCGAGGAGTTCCGCAATCCGCGAGGTCTCCTGAGCAGAGAGGTAGTTGCCGAGCGCTTCGACGAGCGGGAGGTAGGGCAGCGGAAGCTCAGCCTCGCTGCATCCGCCCCAAAGAACATCCCAATGGAGGCGTTGAGCGCGCTTTGCGAGCTCTGCGGACAGCCTCGTCTTCCCCATTCCGGCCTCACCGCCGAGGGCGATGAAGCGACTCGCGCCGCGATGGGCCGCGAGCAGAGCGTCCTCCAGAAGGAAGAGTTGCTCGTCCCTTCCCACGAGTGTCGGGCAGAGGGCTCGCTCGAACATGGCTCGATTGTCCCATCAGCGAGCCGGGTCAGCGGAGCCGGCGCTGATCGCTGGACTAGGATCGGGCTGAGAAGGTGCGGAGGGTGAGGAGACCTCGGAGGCTCGTCGAACTGGCCACGGTTGCGGCATTCGTCGCAGCCGTCTCTGCCGTCACCGCTCTCGTACGCGTCGGGCTGATCTCGATCGGAACGCTGGCCGCCACCCCGCGCCGGATCGCGGACGGGGAGCTCTGGTTGCTGTTCTCGAGCGCGAGCGTCGTCGATCGTCCGATCGTCGCCTCGCTGGTATCGCTCGCGGCCCTCGCCTCCGTCGCACTGCTCGTTTGCGGTTCGCGCGTTCTCTGGCTAGCCGCACTGCTCGGACACACCTGCTCGACGATCCTCGCGTATCTCGGTCTCGCGGCGCTGCAAACCTTGGACCCCGGATCCTTCAACACGGCGCTTGGCGCGCCCGACTACGGCGTCTCCGCAATCAGTGCTGCTTGGCTCGGGGCAATCGCGACGACTGCTTGGATCTCTCGCTGCAGCGCTCCGAGCCAGAAGGCCGCAGTCGCATTTGCCTGTGCGGGCGTCGCTCTCTTCGCCTGGATGTTGCGGGGTGACCTCACCGTGCTCGACTCCGAGCACGTGTTCGCATTCGCGCTCGGCGCTGGAGTTGCGGGTCGATCTGTCCTGGGCACCGTGCGACGGTCCGAGTCGCCAATGCGGCCCCATGGAGCCGGCTAGGCATCGATTTGGCTACTTGAGGATGTTGACGGCGCGGGCCGCGACCATGACCGCCAGCACCAGACTCGCGGCCGACTCGACCAGCATCAGCATCTTTGCCCAGCGGCTGAGCGGCAGGGCGTCGGTGGGGCTGAAGGCGGTCGCGTTCGTGAAGGCCAGATAGAGGTAGTCCAGGAACAGGGGCTGCCAGCGCGCCGCTGAGGGCTCAGGCAGCGTCTGCTGAGGGAACAGAAAGTCTCGTCCGTCGGGTCCGGCCGTTTGCCGCGCGACCGGACCGCCGTTGTCGAGCTCCCAAAACCAAAGCGCGAAGATCAACACGTTCATGCACCACATGTGAATGCCGGCGCGAAGCAGCAGTGGTGCCTGTGCCCGTGCGCCGTTGACGAGCAGGTGCACGAGCAGAACGATCGCCGCTCCGTTGGCGGCACTGAGGAGCCCAATCAGACCGAATGTGGCGACACGCCGCCCGAGGTGCAGGCGTGCCGCGTGTGGTTGGAGTTTCTGCACGACGCGGCTGTCCGGCGCGCTGACGATGAGCGCACCGAGTAGGAGCACCGCCAGCACGGGAAGGATCCAGCGCGCAACGGAAAAGACCCCGGACGAAGGGCCGGCAATGAACCGGCTCGGGAGCGTCGCGTACAGACCTGCCGAGCCGAGAATCGCCAGCGTCGGAAAGATTCGGCGTTCGCCGAGGTTTTCGCCCGATTCGAGCACCTGACGGGAGCGATCCTGCGTCACGCGGCCGATGCCCCTCATGGTGGAGACGAGGGTAACGCCTGCTCCGCGGACACGCGCGCGAGTCTCGACGTGGCTCTGGGACGAATCGCCCGCGTCTTGGCGGTCCCGGTCGCAGATGTCAGGCTGCTCGTGTGGCGGACTCCTCGGGCGGCGCCCTCACCTTCCTCTTCACGGACATGGAAGGGTCGACGCGGCTCTTGCACGAGATCGGAGACGATTACCCCGCCGTCCTCGCAGAGCACCAGGAGCTGCTGCGCGAGGCCTTCGCGCGCCACAACGGGCGTGAAATCGACACCCAGGGCGACTCCTTCTTCGTTGTGTTTCCAACGCCTCACGATGCGATCGAGTCTGCGATCGAGGCGCAGCGGACGCTCGGCGAGCATGATTGGCCGAACGGTGCCTCGGTCAAAGTCCGGATCGGGATGGACACCGGCCCGGCCGCGGTCAGGCACGAGCGGTACACGGGCCCTGTTGTTCATCGCGCCGCCCGCGTCTCGGCCGCCGGTCACGGTGGACAGATTCTCATCTCCGACGCCAGCGAGCTCATGCTCCAGAACCGCGACGGCTTCTCGCTGCGCGATCTCGGCCCGCGCCGGCTCAAAGACATCGATGGGCGCGTACGGATCTACCAGGTCGAGGCTCCAGGGCTCCAGCGTGACTTCCCAGCGCTCAAGACACTCGATGTGGTTCGTCGTCGGCGACTGCAGCTCGGCGCCGCACTCGCTGCTGTCGCAGTCGCGGTCGCCGTTGCGTTCGTCCTCGTGCTCGGCGCCTCGTCGCCTGTTCAGGTAGCCCCGAACTCGCTCGGCGTGATCCACCCCGGCAACAATCGCGTGGCGGCTCAGATTCCAGTCGGAAACCTCCCCGGAGCTGTCGCTGCAGGGCCGGGAAGCGTCTGGGTCGCCAACACCGCTGACAAGACCGTCTCGCATGTCGACCCATTCACGAAGTCGGTCCTCAAGACGATCGACGTCGGTGCCACACCGGATTCCGTCGCCGTCGGCCCCGGCGCGGTCTGGGTGCTCCACGGCTTCGTCGGATCGGTCACACGGATCGATCCGGATGTGAATCGGGTCTCGAGGAGGATCACCGTGACACGCCACTCGTTGGCGGGAGCGGGCGGCGCTGTCGCGGTCGGAGGCGGCGCGGTCTGGGCGGTCTACTCGAGTGCGGACGTCGTGAAGATCGATCCGATCTTCAACCGCCGGCTCGCGAGAGATTTCGCCGGTCGCTCTCCCGACGGCGCCGCGTTTGGAGAAGGCTCGCTCTGGGTTGCGAACCGCGCCGACAACACTGTCGATCGCTTCGATCCGCGCAGGTTCGGTGGGGGCCCGGCGGTCGTGATCAAAGTCGGGCGCGGGCCGAGCGGAGTCGCGATCGGGGGCGGCTTCGTCTGGGTCGCCAACACAGACGACGACAGCGTTTCACGTATCGATCCTCTGACCCAGTCGGTGACGCGTATCCCGGTCGGACGCTCACCACGTGCTGTCGCCTACGGCGTGGGCGCGGTCTGGGTCGCCGACGGCGGGGACGGGACGGTCAAGCGGATCGACCCACGAAGCGGACAGGTCAAGGCGACCATTCACGTGGGCAACAGCCCGTCGGGGATCGCCGTCGGCGAGGGCCTCGTCTGGGTGACCGTCGACGCCAGTTGAGCACTAGCGCAGGCAGACGGCCGCCAGGTCGACATGCCGCCGGACGAGGCAGCCCGCATGCCGCGAGACGATCGTCACATCGTTCGCCTCCATGTACGCAGCGAGCGGCGCGGCGTCGCGCGCCAACTGGACGTCGAGCTTTCCGTACGTTTGATAGCGCGATGCGCCTCGCAGTTGGGCCGCGCGGGCCAGGAGCCGGTTGTATCTCGGCGAGTTGAACCGCGAGAGGTTTGGGCTGTTGGGGATCGTCAGCTGCCGGCCATCGAGCAACGAGTTCAGAAAGTCGTAGGGATCCTGGTAGTCGGGGAACCAGCCGACCAGGGCGAGGTCGTAGGGCTCGCCGGGTGTGAACAGTCGCTGGAACAGCTGCTCGCCCGGAAACGACCGGATTTCCACGGCGATGCCGATTCTCGCGAGGTCGGTCTTGACGATCTTTGCCTCTTCAACGGTCGGGCCGCTGCTCTGCGCGTACATCACCGCAGCTCCACCTCTGGTATGGCCACGCGCAAGTGCGCGCGCGCGTCCGAGGTCGGGGTGCACAAGCGGGTAGAGGCCCACGTGCCGGAAACCCGGAAATCCCGACGGCAGGTAGTGATCGGTCACCTTTCCGGCCAGGGAGCCGCCGCGAGCCTGGAGCAGCGCCGGTCGATCGAGAGCGAAATTGACAGCGCGTCGCAGGGGGACGTTGTTCCGAAACACGGGCCGCGAGGTGTTCATGACGACATACCGGACGCCGTTTCCCGGCGACGTCAACACTCGAAGCCGGGCACGAGCCGCTGGTTCCAGCGTGTCGACGAGAGACGCATCGCTGATGTCACCCCAGTCCGCAGCCCCGCGCGCGAGCGCGTCGAGGGCTGTCTGGTCGCTGTCGACTACCGTGACGACGACCCGGTCGACTCTCTGCGGGCGCGTTCCCTTGTAAAAGGGATTGCGACGGAGCACAAGCGTTCGACCCGGCACATATTCGGCGATGTAGTAAGGGCCGGCGCCCGAAAGTGGCGCAGTTACAGCCTCGGGCACAGCCGGCAGGCTTGGAGGAACCGCGCATGCGGACGTGACGGTGAGTCGAGCCGGGAAGTCCGGAACGGCGTGTGTCAGATGGATCCTCAATGTGTAGCCGTGCGCCTCGATCCCGCTCGCGTGGCTCGCCTTGCCCGCGGCGACCTCGTCGCCGCCGACGATGTCGGCAAAGAGCGGGGCACCCGGCGACTGCATCGCGGGTGTCAGGGCACGGTCGAGGGCGTGCGCGAAACTCGCGGCGGTGACCTGCGTTCCCGTGTTGAAGCGGAAGGTCTTGCGCAGCCTGAACGTGTACGTCTTACCGTCATCGGTGACCGCAGGCTGGCCAGTCGCCACCTCCGGCTTGGTAGCGCCGCGCAGAAGCAGCGCGCAGGAGGCGTCGAGGTAGGGCGCGGCCGGCCCGTAGGTGATCGCCGGATCGATCGAGTCGATGCCGGCGGTGACGACGCGGAAGGTCCCGCCTAGCTTGACCCGTGGCTGACCGGAGGGCCGAGCGGCCGGTTCCTGGACTGCGAGGAGCGCGGCTCCGGCGATGATCAGGAGCATCGCCACTCGACGCGTCCTCATTGCGCCCACCGTCTCAGTCTAGGCTGACGGTCCCTGAAACCAAAGCTCGGCCCTGATGCCTCGCGGCGCCAAAGGTCGTGGCAAACGCTGCTACGGCAGGGGCGGGCTTGAATCCCCGTCGTAGCTGCGGAGCAGCAGGACGGCGTTGTGACCGCCGAAGCCGAAGCTGTTGCTGAGGGCGACGTTGAGCTCAGCAGGGCGCGCCGTGTTCGGAACGTAGTCGAGGTCGCAGCTCGGATCCGTGTCCTCGTAGTTGATCGTCGGTGGAGCGATGTTGCGCTTGACCGCGAGAACGGTGACGGCCGCCTCGACGGCTCCGGCGGCGCCGAGGCAGTGACCGATCGCGCCTTTGATCGACGACATCGGCGTTTTTCGCGCCTTTTGCTCGCCGAGCGCCGCCTTGATCGCGACCGTCTCGGTGGCGTCGCCCAGCGGCGTCGAGCTCGCATGGGCGTTGACGTAATCGACATCTTGCGCGGCGACTCCGGCATCTCGAAGCGCAGCGTGGATCGCCCGCGCCTGTCCGGTACCTGCGGGGTCGGGCTCGGTCATGTGGAATGAGTCCGAGCTGAGCCCGTAGCCCCCGAGCTCCGCGTACACCTTCGCTCCACGCGCCTGTGCGTGCTCCAACTCCTCGAGCACGAGCACCGCAGCACCCTCTCCCATCACAAACCCATCCCTGCCGGCATCGAACGGCCGGCTCGCCCGGGCCGGATCGCCGTTGCGACGGGAGAGTGCATGCATCGCCGCAAATCCGGCCATCGCCAACGGGGTGATACCTGCCTCGCTCCCGCCGCACAGCATCACCTCGGCGCGGCCGAGTCTGATCGCGTCGTAGCCTCCTCCCACCGCCATCGCGGAGGCGGCGCACGCCGTGCAGGGCGACCCGAGCGGGCCCCGCAACCCGAGCTCGATCGAGATCAAACCCGCCCCCATGTTGGGCATGAACGCGGTGACCAAGGTCGGATGAATCCGGCCGGTCTCGTCGAGCTCACGGCAGCACTCGGCCAAACTCCAAACCCCACCCTGAGCCGTTGCCATCATCGCGCCGACGCGATCGGGCTCACGTGCGATGTCGAGCTCGGCATCTGCCTCGGCCATACGCGCCGCAGCCACTGCAAATTGCGCGAAGCGGTCGAGCCGACGCAACGTCCGCCGCTCGAGCCAACGCTCAGGTTCGAACTCCTCCGCCTCGCAAGCGATCCGAACCGGGTGCGTTTCGGAGGGAAACGCACTGATCACCGAGCCCGCACTCTCGCCGGCGACCAGCCGACTCCACGTCGTCTCGATGTCCGACCCGAGCGGCGTCACGGCACCCAGGCCGGTCACGACCACGCGTCGCTCCGCGAGACTCACGACTTCGTCACGATCACTGCCGGGCAAAACGCACGAAGACGCGTTTAGGTCACGCCCGCGACATCTTCATGGCCTGCCTCTGGGGTGGAATCCTCACAACCCGCCAGGCGAGCCCGCAGCGTTCGAGCGTCCAGATCACCCAGCCGCCGGGGTCGATCTCGAGGGCGCGTAGGCCGTGGAACGCAGAGGAGGGAAAGGCGTGGTGGTTGTTATGCCAGGACTCGCCGAACGAAAGCCACGAAAGCCACCACACGTTCCGGGACTCGTCGCGCGACGAGAAGCGCTGCCGGCCCCAGTAGTGACAGATCGAATTGATCGACCAGGTCACGTGGTGAAGGAGGAGGACACGAACTGCGCCTCCCCACACGAGCCCGGCGAGAAAACCGTAACGGCCACCGATCCACGCCCAACCGACGACGCCCGGGATCACCAGCGAGAGCAGAACGATCGGCACGAACAACCGGGCAATCAGCTTGAGCCCCTTGTCGTCGATCAGATCCTTGGCGTAGCGGTTGCGCTCCGCCGTGGCGTCATCGTCGAACAGCCAACCCGTGTGGGCGTGCCAGAGACCCTTGATCGCCTCGATCACCCCCTCGCCGTAGCCGGCGTGCGGGCTGTGCGGATCGCCGCTCTGATCGGAGAACTGATGATGCTTGCGGTGGTTCGCGACCCAACTGACGACATTCCCCTCGACGGCGCATTGACCAGAGATCGCGAATGCATACCGCACCCAGCGGTACGTCTGAAACGACCGGTGCGTGAACAGCCGGTGGTACCCGACGGTGATTCCTATGCCCGCTACGACATAGCCCACCAACAGGATCACCAACTCCCGGGGTCCAACCATTCGATCCCAGAGCAACGCGATCGCAACCACGAGACCAACGAGAGGCAGCACGGTCCCGGCCAGATTGGCCAACTTGCGGGCCCGGCTCATCCCGGTCCCCAGCCCATGGCCGGCCCAAGCCTCGGTCGCGGTCTCGACGGTCACCGGGCTACACGCTACCGGCTCGGTTCCAGACGCCGGTCAGTCGTAGGGCGCCGCGGGTCGGAGCGATCCGAGGCGAGCGGCGATGACCGCGTCAGCGGCATCGACGCTGGGTGCGTGGCCGGTCACGGCCGCGATGAAATCGTCGCGGGCCAGCGCATACAGCTCGACGGCGGTTCGCGTCCTGACTCCGGCCGTCCGCGGGATGTCGCGAAGGAGTGCGATCTCGCCGAAGTGCTCTCCCGGCCCGAGCGTGCCCGTCGATCTTCCGTCGACCGTCACCTCGACCTCTCCCCCGGCGATGACGTAGAAGAGAGCTCCCGAGTCGCCCTGGCGGAAGACGTCACGGTCCGCCGGGAGCGTGATCCGCTCGAGCTTGGAGGCGACTTGCTCGAGCGTGGATTCGGGAAGCGGCGCGAAGATCGAGACACCGCGCAGCAGATCGAGCTCGCGCTCCGGCCGCACGTGAGCACGGTCGATTGCCAGGAGCCGGCGCCAGAAGAGCGCGGCGAAGGCCGGCAGAAGGATGCCGCCGGCGATGAGCCCACCCCGTAGTCCGATCAGATGGATGACGACGGGTGCGATGAGCCCGCCGATCCCGATCGTCGTCACCAAGAGACTTTCCAGGGCGCCGAAGACTCGCGCCAGCACCTCGTCCGGAACCGCGCGCTGGAGCAGCGTCGGTCCTGCAACTTCGACGAGCGTCTCGCCAACACCGACCAGGCCGAGAAGGACAAGGGCCAGACCGAGGTTCGGCCACAGGCCGATTGCCACGAGCGGCACGCCCCACAGCACGATCCCGAGCATGAAGTCGGAGGCGAGCCGCCGGCGTGCGAGTAGCGCCAGCGAGACAGCGGCTCCGAGGAATCCTCCGACGCCGAACGCCGCGTTGAGCAGTCCGACGCCCGAGTCGCCGAGATTGAGCCTGTCCAGGGCCAAAACGACGATGAAGACGTTGAAGGCGCCGCCGACGAGGGCCTGGACTGCGTAGAGGCTCATCAGCACCCGCAAGTCGCTGTCGCTCAGGAGCGCTCGGAAGCCTGCGATCGCACCGAAGGCAATGCCTTCAGCCGACTTCGCGGCCACACTCGGTTTCTCGAGTCTGATGCGGGCGACGAGCAGTGCCGACCAGAGAAACACCGCCGCCGTCATGACGAACACAACCTGGGTGCTCGTCACCGCGAAGAGCAATCCGCCGGCCGCAGGCCCGAGGAAGCTCGAAAGCGTTGCGATCGTGCTCGAGGCGACGTTCGCGGCAGTCAGCTCGTCGGGGGTCCGGGCCAGCGAGGGAAGTGCAGCCGCCTGAGCCGGGCGGAATGCGGTCGACGTCAGCGTGACGACGCCCGCCAGGACGTAGACCAACAACGATGACGCCTCGCTTCCTGCGACCGCGGCGGTCGCTCCCACCGCCAGTACGCGAGCCAGAGAGGCGCCGAGCATCACGTGATCTCGCCGATAACGGTCGCCGAGAAGCGCCGTGAATGGTGCGCCGATGGCCGCCGGAACGGTCCGGATCAGGGCGACGATGCCGACCGCAGTTGCGCCGCCGGCGTCATAGGCATAGATCGAAAGGGCGAGGATGTAGAGCCACTTGCCGGTCTCCGATCCCGCCCAGGCGAGCTCGACCCGTCGCAGGGCCGGGTTTGCGAAGACAGCTCGAAACGATTGGAACGGCTCGGCCAGCCGCCGTCGAAGCCCCTCGGCCACGGCCGGAGCATGGCACGCCCCGCCGAGCGAAGTCCGGCTCGGCTGCGCCGAGCCATGACGACTTCGCTCGGTTTCGTGTCGGGCGCCGCCTTGCCCACGTGACGGGTGTTCGTGCAGGATCGGTGGTCGTGGAGACGATTCTCGATGCGATCGGCCACACGCCCCTGGTGCGGTTGCGCCGCTGCGCGCCCCCGAACGGTGCAGAGCTGTGGCTGAAGCTCGAGTACGCGAATCCGACCGGGTCGATGAAGGATCGGGTGGCCCTCGCGATGATGAACGGCGCCGAACGCGACGGCCTGGTCTCACCCGGAGACACCGTCGTCGAGTACACGGGCGGGAGCACAGGGCCTGCGCTTGCTCTCGTGTGCCGTGCGAAGGGCTATCGCGCGCTGATCGTCATCGCCGACTGCTTCACGGGCGAGCGACTCCAGCTGATGCGGGCGCTCGGGGCTGACCTCGACATCGTCCCTTCGGTCGAAGGGCCGCCCAAGGTGACGTCACAGGACATCGCCAATATGGTCGCGCGTGCCTCCGAGCTCGCGGCGCAGCCCGGCCACTATGCGACGGATCAGTTCAACAACCCGTACATCATCCCCGACCACCGCGACCATCTCGGCCGGGAGATCTGGGACCAGACGGCGGGCCGTGTCACCGCGTTCTGTCACGGAATGGGAACGGCCACCTCACTGATGGGTGTGTCAGATGCGCTCAAGCCGCACGGCGTGTTCATCCAGGGTCACGAACCGGCCGGATCGGCCGCGATCGGCGGTGGCCCACCCGGGCCGTTCCTCGTCCAGGGCTGGGCCGGATCCGTGATGCCGCACTGGGACGCGGACCGCGTCGACCACGTCGAGCCGATCGGGGACGACGAGGCGCTCGCGATGACACGGCGGCTTGCAGCCGAGGACGGGGTCTTCGCGGGAATCTCCACGGGCGCGAACGTCGTCGGTGCGCACCGTCTGGCAGAGCGGCTCGGCCCCACCGCGATGATTGTCTCGCTCGCGGTGGATACCGGCTTCAAGTACATGAGCGTCAGCCCGTACGGCGATGTCTAGGCCGCGACGATGGGAAGGCGGTCAGGCGTTCGTCGGCGTGTGGTAGTTCGCAGGCAATAGGCCCTCATATTCCGGGTGCCGCTCGATGTAGTGCGCGATGAACGGGCACAGCGGAACGACGTCGAGGCCCTGACGGCGCGCGTCGTCCAACGCCGCAGCCGCGAGCCGGCTGCCGAAGCCACGTCCTTCCCACGATTCGTGAACCTCGGTGTGCGTGAAGGCGATGCGGCCGTCTCGGCGCCTGTAAGCCGCGAGGCCGATCAGGCGGTCGGAGAGCCGAAGCTCGTACCGGTTCGCCTCGGGCACATCGACGACCTCGGCCACCGCCGGGTCGCCGGCCGCGTCCTCGAGGTCCCCGGTCGCGCGGAAATACTCGACGAGCTGTCCCGGCGCATCCGACTCGCGCGCGTCGCGATGGTCGATGAACCGGCGACGGTGCTCTGCTGCGAACTGTGACGGGTCGAGCTCCTGCAGGTGCGCGAAGATCTCTCGGGTGCCGCGATAGAGACGCCCGTCCTCGGCCTCCAGGACGGGAATCTGGTCGGTAGCGGCAAGGGCCTGAAGCGCCCCACGCTCCTCCGGCCACGGCTCGACCTGACGGGCGACGAAATCGAGTCCGAGCTCGGTCAAGACCTCTCGCACCGCGGACGAGAATGGACACCACTCCGCTTGGTAGAGCGTCAGTGTCCCGTCAGCCATCGAAACCGACCTTCTTGTGCGTCCCGTCGCAGAACGGCTTGTTGCCCGACTGGCCACAGCGGCACAGCGCCGCCCGCTCGCCCTCGTAGAGAACGGTCCCGTCCGCAGCGAGCACGCGCACACCGCCGGAGACGAGCAATGGGCCCTTCGCGGACGCGCGCAGCTCGAGCGGCTGGTCTCGCTTTGGCGGCTCGGCACCAGGGCGCCGCGTTCGTAGCGCACCGGAGGGACAGCGGGCGACAGCCGCTTCGACTTCGTCCGCCGTCGCCGCGTCGACCATGACCCACGGCCGCCGGTCGGGATCGAAGACCTGCGGCAGTGCGCGGATGCAGTTCTGGGAGTGGTAGCAAAGCCGCGGATCCCACTCGACGACGATCTCGCCGGTCTCGTACTCACGCACGTTCCGGTCACGCGCGCTCACGTTCCCACCTCGTCTCGTCACGTCACTGTGACGTTAGCGATGCGAGGTGGGGCTAGGAGTGCCCGGGAACGGCCCCAAATCAGGACTGCCGGTCGGATCCGTGCTCGAGCCGGTACGCGATCACGTCGGCCCAGTCCCCGTACGAACGCATCTTGGCGACGGCGCGCTCGACGTCGTACGCAGTCCTGCGAAATCCGATTTCTCCGTTCTCGTAGATCGCCCAGGCCGCGCGTGGATCGCCGTCGAGCGGGGCACCGACACTGCCGGGGTTCACAAGCAGGGTTCCGTTCGGCCCTACTCGACGAAACTGCTGGTGACTGTGTCCGAACAGGATCGTTCGGTCCGACTCCCCGGCCAGCATGCGCCCTTCTCCCGGCTGTGGTTCCGTGGCGAAGCTCTCGATGTCGGAAAGAGGGGAGCCGTGACAGACGAGGATGTCCTCGAGCTCTCCCTGCTCGGGCAACCGGTAGAGCCTGTCCACGAGAGCAGGGCCGAGTGACTCGCGCGCAGCCTCCAGGGCGGTCGCGAGAAATTCCTGCGCGCTCTCGGGGGCTTCGGGCTCCTCACGCAGCCATCGTTCGACGTTGCCCCGGATGCGAACGATCGCCGGCAGACTCTCGAGCACCTCCGCGGTGTCTCGCGGCCACGGGCCGAAGGAGGCATAGTCGCCGCCGAGCAGGTACGACGTCGCTCCGGTCGCCTCGACCTCGGCAAGTACGGCTTCGAGCGCGGCGAGGTTGCCGTGGATGTCGTACAGGAGCGCTATCGGCGCGTGCTCCACCCGGCCGACTGTACGCCGCGGTTGCCCACCGAGGGCGCACAGGCGTACTGAAGTAGTGCAATATCCGCAGACGGGAGAGACCTGGCGGACATCTCAGCGGGGAGGCGTGATGGACGACCCTCAGATCCACACCGAGATCGAGCAGCTTGTCGCGGAAGAACACGAGCTCTGGGAAAGCGAGTCGGCTGGCACCGCCGGGGAATCCGAGCGGCAGCGGTTGGCGAGCATCAAGGTCTCCCTCGACCAGTGCTGGGACCTGCTCCGCCAGCGACGCGCACTGCGCGAGGCTGGACGCGATGAAGGCCAAGCCGACATCAGGCGCCCCGAGGTCGTCGAGAGCTATGAGCAGTAGCCTCGAAGGAGCGCCCGCCGCAGCGAGTGGCAGAGGGCGGGACCCGCGTACCGGCCGCCCGGTCGTCGGCGATCGAGAGGTCCCGCCGGTTGCGCTCACCGATTCCGAGCTCGCAGAGGAGCTGCTCGTCGCGGCGGTGGCGGCCGGCCGGTATCGACTCGAGCGCTTCCAGAGCCTCGTCCGCGAATCGGGCTTGCGCAACGGACGCCGGCTCGAGCCCCGTTGAGCGCACCGCCGGCCTAGCCCTCGCCGCTCAACCACTGGGTCCATGGAACGGACGAGAATCGACAAGTGGCTGTGGGCGGCGCGCTTCTTCAAGACCCGAGGCGCAGCAACGCAGGCCGTCCTCGGCGGCCGCGCTCACGTAAACGGTGTACGCGTGAAGCCGTCGCATGAGGTTCGCCCGGGAGACACGGTCGAGGTGACGACGCGTTCGGAGAAGCGCATCGTGGACGTTGTCGCAATCGCAGAGAGGCGCGGACCAGCCGCTGTGGCCGCCGCGCTCTACGTGGAGACGCCGGAGTCGATCCGCGCCAGAGAACAGGCTTCGCTCGAGCGTCGCCTTGCGACCCAGCCCGGTCTTGGCTTCGGTGGGCGCCCGACGAAGCTCGACCGACGCCGCCTCGATGCGCTGCGGCGAGCCCAGCGCAAGAGCCGTTAGTCGTCCGGCAGCACCCTGTGCTCGTCGAGCCAGGCCTTGGCGACGCGCTTCTGGGCGCGAGTCAGCCAGGCCTCGACCACTGCGTCCTCCAGCTCCTCTCGATCGAGGCGCGCAAGATCCGGAATGTGCATGAGCACCGCGGGATACCCGTCGAAGTGCGGTGTCGTGAAGAAGATGCGGCGCTCGTCGGCGAGCATGAGCTCCTTCACTCCGAGATCGGCGACGCGGAACATCAGGACGTCTTCGAACCGCTCGCCCGTCTGCGGATCGATTGCATCTCGGCGTGGGCCACGATGGAAGCAGAAGAGCTTGCCGTGCACGTAGTACGCCGGCCGGCCCTCGTCGGACAGCTCCTTCGTCGCTTGCGGCAGCGCGAGTGCGAGCTCATCGAGGTCGGCCATCGTGGCCATACGCCAGTCTCCCATGCCGGTTGCGTCGCCGCCGCACGGAGGAGATGATCCACTGAATGACAGGGGGCTCCATGGCAAGCGTGGCTGACTCGACCGAACGGCGCGACGCTCTCGTCGAGCGACTGTTCATGAACGCGATCGGAGCGTTCGATCTCTTCTCGGTCTATGTCGGCGATCGGCTCGGTCTCTACCGGACACTCGCCGATCACGGGCCTCTGACTTCCGCCGAGCTCGCGCACGCGGCTGGCGTGCACGAGCGATATGCGCGCGAGTGGCTCGAGCAACAAGCTGCAAGCGACCTGCTGGAGGTCGAGGGGGAGGGGGAGGAGCGTCGATTCCGCCTGCCCCCTGGGCACGACGAGGCATTACTGGACGTTTCGAGCCTGAACTACATCGCGCCGATGGCACGTGCCGTCCTGGCTTCGATCCGTCCGCTCGACGCGCTGCTCGAAGCCTTCATCACGGGGGAAGGCGTGCCGTACGCGGACTACGGCGAAGACTTGCACGAGGGCCAGGCCGCGTTCACTCGGCCGATGTTCGAGAACCTGCTCGGGAAGGAATGGCTGCCGTCGGTCCCGGACATCCACCAGCGGCTCCTCGGAGATCCGCCGGCACGAGTCGCAGACATTGCGTGCGGTCAAGGCCGGTCGAGCATCGAGATCGCCCGTGCCTATCCGGAGGCGCAGGTTGACGGCATCGACTCCGACCACGCGTCGATCGAACGTGCTCGCGAGAACCTCGCGGCGAGCGGAGTCGAGGGCCGCGTGACGTTCCATGAGCGCGATGCCGCCGACCCCGAGCTGGCCGGCCGCTATGACCTCGTCACGATCTTCGAGGCGTTGCACGACATGTCGTATCCCGTGAGCGTCCTACGCGCAGCACGAGGCCTTCTCGCCGACGGCGGCGTCATGTTCATCGGCGACGAGCGCACCGAGGATTCGTTCACGGCACCGGCGAGTGAAGTGGAGCGGCTCTATTACGGCTTCAGTGTCTTCCACTGCCTCCCCGTCGGCATGGTCGGGGAGGGCGCGGTCGGAACCGGCACGGTGATCCGTGCAGCAACGGTCAAGCGTTATGCGGACGAGGCCGGCTTTTCGACCTGCGAGGTGTTGCCGATCGAGCACGATTTCTGGCGCTTCTACCTGCTGAAGCCCTAGCGAGCAGCTGAACGAAGGCGTCGCCTCTCGGTCCCATTACGCGCCGACGAGCTCGGCGGCCGTCTCGGCCAGCAGCGGAACGCCCGTCTCGAAACGGCTCGCACGACTGTCGTCGGCCGTCAGCTCGCCGCGGACGTACCGGCCGTAGATCGCCTCGCAGAAGACAGCCGCTTTCCAGAGCGCGAGCGCCTCGAACCACGCGAGCGGCTCGACGTCGCGCCTGCTTCGGATCGTGTATCGCTCGACGAGCTCGCCGCGCGTCGGGAAGCCGTCCAGTGCTGTGACGGGCGACGTCCCGAGCGGATTCTCCCTGCCGCCGGGCTCGCTGTAGGTCGCAACCAGGTAGCCGACATCGGCGCGCGGGTCGCCGATCGCGCCCATCTCCCAGTCGAGAACCGCAGCCACTCGATCCGGCCGCTCGTGCGTGACGATCATGTTTCCCAGGCGGTAGTCACCGTGGACGACGGTCGGCGGAAGTTGCTCCGGCACGTTCGCGGCGAGCCACTTCCCGACGTCGACGACCTTGGGCAGGTTGCGCGTCTGGTTCAACTCCCAGAGCTGTGTGAACCGGCGTACCTGGCGCTCGTTGTAGTTCCCGGGTCGCAGGAACCCGGTCAGCCCGGGCGTGCTCACGTCGGCCGAGTGGATCTCGACGAGCGTGTCGACGAGGTCGTCAGCGAGCCGGCGTCTCGCCTGGGGATGCTGGTCGAGCTGTGGTGGCAGCGACGTCGTGATCACGTCCCCGTCGATGTAGTCCATGACGTAGAACGGGACGCCGAGCAGGGAGTCGTCCTCGCAGACGGCGCGGATGTTAGGGACGCGAATCCCCAGCGGTGCCAGCGCGAGTTGCAGGCGCGACTCGCGCACGACGTCGTGCGCGGACGGCGGCAGCGGCGGGCGCGGCGGACGCCGCAGGACGTAGCGGGTTCCGTCTTCCCGCTCGAGCAGGAAGGAGAAGTTCGAGCCGCCGCCCTCGCCGATGCGGTGTGCCTCCAGTGCGCCCGCTCCCAGCCCGTGCGCGTCGAGAAACGACCGGACCGCTTCGAGGATCACCAGGGGCGGGCGTGCTGCATCGTGTGCGTCCGTTCGCCGCTCGACGATGTCCACGCACGGATCCTGACACGTGAGCCGCCGCCGTTACTCTTGTCCGAGTGAGGGCGGCCCCGCCGGAGGAGTTAGAAACCAGTGCGCTGACCGATTTCCTGGCCGACGGTTGGGATTTGGACGTCGAAGCCGTCCATTACGCACCACTCGGTGGTGGCAGCTACCACTGGGTAGCAGAGGACTCCGAGGGACGACGCGCCTTCGTCACCGCGGACGACCTCGAACAGAAGCCGTGGCTCGGCGACACACGTGAGTCAGCGTTCGACGGTTTGACTCGTGCATTCGACACCGCCGTTGCGCTCCGTGACGGCGGTCTGGACTTCGTGGTTGCACCGATCCCCACGACCCGCGGCGAGACAGTACGTCGGATCGGGTCGCGGTACGCCGTCGCTTTGTTCCCGTTCGTCGTGGGAGAGACGGGCACCTTCGGCCGGTACGAGACCGCTGAGCGCACCGCTCTCCTCACGATGGTCGCCGATCTCCACCGTGCGCCTGCGTTTGGTCCCGTGACGAACCGTGTCGACCTCGAACTGCCCGGCCGTGGCCGGCTCGAGGTAGCGCTCGGCGAGCTGAACCAGACTTGGTCTGGCGGGCCCCTCTCCGAACCTGCACGGAAACTGCTCGCGCCGCACGCGGGCGAGGTGGCCGAACTGCTGACCTCGAGCGACCGGCTCTCGAGTGATGTGGCGCGGCGCAGCACAGACTGGGTCGTCACCCATGGGGAGCCGCACGGCGGCAACCTGATGCGGGTGGGCGAGACCCATGTGCTCGTCGACTGGGACACGGTTGCGCTGGCCCCGCCTGAGCGCGATCTCTGGATGCTGGTGGGCGACGACGGAGAAGAGGCGAGCGGCTATGCCGATGCGACCGGCCACGAACCCGACGCGATTGCCATGAACTTCTTCCGTCTCCGCTGGGACCTCCCCGACATCGCGGCCTTCACCGACCTGCTTCGATCGCCGCATGCCCACACCGAAGACACGGAGAAGGCCTACGAAGCCTTGACGTTCTACGTCGGCGCTCGAGATCGGTGGGCGGCACTGCTCGAGTAAGTCCCCAGCTGCTCTCTCGAAAGGCTGGGGTCGAGCCACGTCACGGTTCCGGCTCGTTCTTGTCCCAGTGGCGTCACATTTTCGGGTCTGACCCCAACAGATGCCCGTTTCGGACGGGGAATCCGTGCCGGATGTGTGACGAAAGAGCAGCGCGGGTCAGGCAGGTCACGGTTCCGGCTCGTTCTTGTCCCAGTGGCGTCACATTTTCGGGTCTGACCCCAATGGATGTCCGTTTCGGACGGGGAGTGTGTGCCGATTGTGTGACGAATAGTCGCTCGTGCCCACGGTCATGGCTTCCGGGACGGTCTCGTCTCACCGGCGTCACATTTTCGGGTCCTGACCCCAGCTCTTAGGGTCACGTCCCTATCGGCGCGAAGGCGTCGATCACTGCGGGCAGCTCGCTTGGCGGACAGGACAGCGCGAGGACCGCGGTCGTGATTCCGGCGCGCTCGAATTCTGCGAGGCGCTCGCGTTGCTCTTCTACCGGGCCGAGCAGGAAGATCTCCCGCACGAGTGCCTCCGGGGCGAGCTCGAGCGCACGCTTGCGGTCGCCGGCGTCCCACGCTGCGACGACCGGATCGATCTCGTCGCCGAAACCGAGCCAGCGGAAGAACTCGGCATAGACGGGCACCGTCGCGTATGCGACGAAGATCCGCTTCGCGACGTAGAGCGCCTCGTCCGCCGGGCCGTGAATCGAGAAGAAGCGGCAGGCGAGCTCCTTCTCGGGCATCGCGAACGCAGCGACCACCTGAGTCGCGCTGCTCAGCGGCAGGAAGTTTGTGAACGCACCGTCGGCGACCCGCGCAGCGAGGGCCAGCATCCGGTCGCGCAAGGCTGCCAGCACGATCGGCACGGGCCTCTCCGGCGGAGACGGCAACCT
>Ga0070706_100002627_pt1 | contig 18004 bp, 18 predicted proteins | sample KBSK5501metaG_FD_65476 | JGI IMG/M metagenome (GOLD analysis project Ga0070706, IMG submission 65476) | Corn, switchgrass and miscanthus rhizosphere microbial communities from Kellogg Biological Station, Michigan, USA - KBS K5-50-1 metaG | ecosystem: Host-associated > Plants > Roots >... | reverse complement strand
ATCGCATCCGAGGCACCGGTCGGTGACGTTGATGCGTCGTTCCCGCGGCACGCGCCGGACCCGAAGCTGACGGCGGTGGCAGAGTCATACGGTCTCTCGGGCGCCGTGAAACGGCTGCTTGCTGCGATGGGTAACGGGTAGGGATGTTCGGCATCGTTAAACAGATCATCCGATGGGTCGATCCCATCTTCACGAGCGCGGGCTACCCGGTCATCGCGGTCGCCGTCCTCTTGGAGCGCTCGATCTTCCTGGGTCTGATCGTTCCGGGGGACGTGATACTCGCTTTGGGCGGTGTGTACGCCGGACGTAGGGAGTTGGACCTCGTCGCCGTGATCGCGATCGGGACGGCAGCCGCCATCAGCGGCGAGTCGATCGGATACTGGCTCGGACGACGGTTCGGTCGGGCGCTGATCAAGCACATCCCGCTCGCGCGGCGTCTCGATAAGAGATTCGAAGACGCAGAGCGCTATTTCCGGAAGCACGGTGGTCTGACCGTGGCCGTCGGTCGCTACGCAACGGCAGCCGGCGCCTTCGTTCCGTTCGTTGCCGGTATGTCGGAGATGCCCTACGCAACCTTCCTTGCTTACGACGTCCCCGCGATCGGAGTCTGGGCGACAGGCATCACCCTGGTTGGTTATTACTTCGGCCGCAACCTCGACACGGTCGAGCGCATCATCTCGCGCTTCGGCTTCGCGATGCTCGGTGTGCTCATCGCTCTCATCCTCGGCCAAGTCCTCTGGAGGCGTGTCCCTCGAGGAGATCTAGCGATCGCGGATCAAACGCAGATAGACGAAGTACCCGAGACCGATGAGCACGGCGATCGACACGATCGCGATGGAGATGATGGTCCCGGCAGAGGATGAGAGTCCGCCCGTGCCGGTGGGATCGATCGACGGAGCGATAGAAGCGCTGGAGGACGCGCGCGGTGACGGGCTCGGCGACCTCGACTTCGTGGGCTTCGGCGTGGCTTTGACCGTCTTCGTCGGTGTGGGTGTCGGCGTGGGCGATCGGGTTGGGCTTCCTTGGACGACCACGGTTCCATTCATCCCTGCGTGGATCGAGCAGTGGTAGCCGAAAGAGCCTGGTGTGGTGAACGTATAGCTGAAGGAGGTGCGTTCCCCGATGACCCCTGAGTCGAACGAGCCGTCGTCGGCCGTGACGGTGTGGTTCGTTCCGAGCAAGGTTCGGTCGTTGTTGGTCCACGTGACCGTGTCGCCGACCTGAACGTGGATGGTGTCCGGGTGGTACTCGTTCCCCCCGGATTTAATGGACACGTCCCCGTTGCCCGCGCGCGCAGACGACCCGGCCAGCGCGAGGGCACAGAAAGAAAGGACGAGGAGCAAAGAACGCTTCATAGCGGGAAAAGAGTACATGGGCGGCGCAAGCCCTCTTGCCGATGCATGGATCGACCTTCGATGAGTACGAATTCCCGGCCCTAAAGCGGCCTGATTCGACGGCGCCGAGACGGGGAAAACACCTTCTGTTGCGGAAGGAGGCCGTATGACCGTCGAGATGCCGAGTCAGGTCTCGGGCGAGAAGCCTGCGTTCGATCGCTTCGCGGGCTGGTGCGCCAACATGGTCAGCCGTGCGCCTTTCTTCGCCTTCTGTCTGCTGCTGATCATCGTGTGGGCGCCGACCGTGGCGTTCCTGAAGTTCGACACCTGGCAGCTGATCATCAACACGGTGACGACGATCATCACGTTCCTCATGGTCGCGTTGCTTCAGAACACACAGACCCGCAACGACCTGGCGACACAGCACAAGCTCAATGCGATCGCGGACGGGCTGGCCGATTTGATGGCGCACTTCGGCGACCATTCCGGTGCCGACATCGAAAAGGACATCCGAGAGCTGCGGGCGGCGGTCGGTCTGGAAGAGAAGGAGTCGACGTCCAAGAATGAAAAGACGTCGACGCCAAAGAATAGATCGAAGGCGAGCTAGACGCGCGACATGTGCAGCCGAACGACCGACCCGGTCTTGAACGTGCGCACCTGAACCAAGTCGCACATCTGATTCACCAGCCACAACCCGAATCCACGTTCTTGATCCGTCGCAGGGCGCTCGCGGCCGGCGAGCGGCTTGTCGATGTGCCCGGTGTCTTCGATCTCGCAGATGAGCGTGCGACCCTGAGTCCAGATCCGCAACGTTCCGGCGCCGCCACCGTGGCGCAAGCTGTTGCCGGTGAGCTCGTTCACGGAGAGAACAAGATCGGACGCGCGCGCCTGGTCGAGGCCGTGTGCAGATGCTGCTCGATCAACGATGCCACGGATGAGAGACAGCGTTTTCAACGTGAGCGAGATCTTCCGTGCGGCGGTCGGCGCGACCGGTAGCGGAACGTCGAACGGTGCGGCCGCAGTCTCGAGGTCGCGGTAGATGAGGCTTTCCGTATGCGCGCCGTCCTGCCACAAGAACGGATGGCTGCGCCGCGCTTCCTCCACGACCTCAGGCCCCAGCTCACCGATGTCGTATGGGCAAAGGAGCCACCAGCCGGGAGAGTCGGCGAACGCGACGTTGAGCAAGGACTCGTGGCGCTGGCACTCGATGAGCTCGTCCGGCGAACGCTCCGCCCAGATGGGCTCCCCGACGCCGCGCACGCGCTGACCTTGGGGGGCGCTCCTTGCGAGGAAGTCCGTCCACGCCGGGATGATGCGCGCCGGGTTGAGGCCCACTTCCTCCATGTCCGCGTACTGGACGAGGTCGGCGCCCGGCCCCAGCTCCGCCTTGAGCGCCGCGAGCTTGGGAGCGCCGGCGACGACGAAGGCGGGCTCGTCTGCCTCCAAACCCTCCTGAACGAAAGCGGCCGTCCCTTCGAGCCAGCCGTCGAGACCGCGGTAGAACAACGCCTCGTGGCGGAAGTCACCGTCGAGGTGGAGGCTTCCTTGGGCGGATGCGGTCCTCATCGTTCCCCTGCCGGCAGCACCATTTGCGCGCTGCCCTTGATCAAGAGCGGTATGCGACGGGCAAGGAGGGAGATCAGCGTGAGTGGGCGCTCCCTCCCTCATCGTCATTGCTACCCACGGAGAGTCGTTTAACCCAACTTTCAGCATCAATTCTGCGACAGTTTTCCCGGGCGGCCTGTAGCGGCGAAGGCTGCACGGTCCGGTTGGGTGTCCCGGGCCTGTCGCTCAGTCGTCGAATTCCCACGCGAACATGACGTGCTGCAGGTCGTCCGCAGTACCCCCGCTGTTTGCATAGGTTGCAAGCGCGGCGGCGTTCTCGTCATCGGTTAGTACCCACATCCCATAGCACCCGGCGTCGCGCGCTTGGTCTGCCAGAGCCCGAACGAGTGCGGTTCCGATCCCGCGTCCTTGAAATCGAGGATCGACCCCGAGCTCGTATAGGAACATCTCCGTCCCCTTATCGGGGTGCGTCATCTCGATACCGGTGACGAATCCGGCTGCGACGTCGTCTTCGTATGCGATCAAGAGATAGTGGTTGCTCTGGGCCAGCATCTTCTCTGCGGCAGCCTCGGTGGGCGTGCTGTCGAATAGATGCGAAACGTCGACAACTCTGGCCTCCTCGCCTGACCCGAGGCGTTCGATCCGCATCTCGGCCCCTTCTGTCTTTGACGTGCCGTGTGACTCTTGGAACGGCGAGACGTTCTACCGGGAGATGAGAGTGGAGCTGAGGGGACTTGAACCCCTGACCCCTTGGCTGCCAGCCAAGTGCTCTACCAGCTGAGCTACAGCCCCGAACAGGGCGCGATTCTACCAAGGCGCCCGGCGGGCGGGTGTCGAAGTCGCGCGAACGCATCGTCTTGCCTCGCTAAACTGCGCGCCATGGCGGAAACGGCTCCCTCGAGCAGCGCTCCGGATCGGTACGACCCGGCGGCCATCGAGCCACGCTGGGTTGACGAATGGGAGCGCGAGGACCTCTACCGCGCTACCGAAGACTCCCCGAAAGCGAAGTACTACTGCTTGGACATGTTCCCGTACCCCTCGGGTGACCTCCACATGGGCCACCTCGAGGCGTTCACCGGCGGCGACGTCATCGCGCGCTACAAGTGGATGCGCGGCTTCAACGTCCTCCATCCGATCGGTTGGGACGGGTTCGGCTTGCCGGCCGAGAACGCCGCGATCAAGCGAGGGATCCACCCCAAAGAGTGGACGTACGCCAACATCGAGCAACAGGCGCATTCGTTCAAGCGGATCGGGATGTCGTTCGACTGGTCCCGCCGCTTCAACACGTGCGACCCGGACTTCTACGTGTGGACCCAGTGGCTGTTCCTAAAATTCAACGAGGCCGGCAAGGTCTACCGCAAGACGGTTGCCGTCAACTGGTGTCCCCACGACAAGACCGTGCTCGCGAACGAACAGGTCGTCGACGGTCGCTGCGAACGATGCGGCCATGCCGTGACGAAGCGCGACTTCCCTTCGTGGTTCTTCCGGGAGAGCGACTACGCCCAAAGGCTGCTCGACGGACTGGACGAGCTGCCGGGTTGGTCGGACCACATAAAGACCATCCAACGAAACTGGATCGGACGCTCGGAGGGCGCCGACGTCGTCTTCAAGGTCGATGGACGCGACGAAGTCATCGAGGTGTTCACGACCCGCCCGGACACGCTCTGGGGCGCCACGTTCATGGTGCTCGCGCCCGAGCATCCGTTGGCGCGCGCACTGGCGGCCGGAACCGATCGCGAGCCGGCGTTCAACGAATATCTGGAGAAGGTGAAGCAACGCACCGAGATCGACCGCTTGGCGCTCGGGAAGCACAAAGAAGGGATCGACACCGGTGCGCGCGCGATCAATCCCGTCAACGGCGAGGTGATCCCGATCTGGGTCGCCGACTACGCCTTGATGGAGTACGGGACCGGAGCCCTCATGGCGGTGCCTGCCCACGACGAGCGCGACTTCGAGTTCGCGCGCCAAGCGGGGCTGCCGATCCGTCCGGTGATCCGGCCGAAAGACAAGCTGCTCGACGGCGAGACGATGACGGAGCCGTACGTGGGCGAAGGCGTCATGGTGAATTCGGGGTCATTCGTCGGGACACCGACGCCCGACGGGATCCCGAAGGTGATCGACTGGCTCGACGAACAAGGCATCGGGACGCGTCGCATCCGTTACCGGCTGCGCGACTGGAACGTGTCGCGCCAACGGTACTGGGGCTGTCCCATCCCGATGATCCTGTGCGACACCGACGGCGAAGTCCCGGTTCCATACGACGAGCTGCCAGTGCTGCTGCCCGATCTCGAGGATTACAACCCGACGGACTCGGGGGAGTCGCCGCTCGCGAAGAAGACCGACTGGGTCAACGTCACGTGTCCGACGTGCGGGAACCCCGCGCGCCGCGAGACCGACACGTTCGACACGTTCGTCGACTCGTCCTGGTACTTCTTCCGCTACGCGGGCCCGACGCCGGATGAGGCGTTCGACCGCGCGCGCGTCGAGTACTGGATGCCGGCCGACCACTACACGGGTGGCATAACGCACGCGACCGGGCACCTGATCTACTCACGCTTCTTCACGAAGGTCTTGCACGACTTAGGGTTGGTGCCGTTCGACGAGCCGTACCCCGAGCTGCTCAACCAAGGCATGGTCATCATGGGCGGCTCGGCGATGTCGAAGAGCAAGGGCAACTTGGTTACTCCGACCGAGATCGTCGATCGATACGGCGCGGATTGCGCGCGCGTCACGATGCTCTTCGCCGGGCCATTCGAAGCCGATGTTGACTGGGCCGACGTTTCGCCGCAGGGAACGTACCGCTGGCTATCGCGCGTGTGGCGAACGGTCATGGCGAACGCGGGCCGCCGCGGCGAACCGAACGGAGCGAGCGACCTGCGCCGCGCCACGCATCGCGCGATCGAAGGCGTGACACACGATCTCGACCGCTTCCGCTTCAACACTGCTATCGCGAAGCTGATGACGCTGACCAACGAGATCGCCGACGCGCCAAACGCCTCCAACGCGGACGTCGGGGAAGCGGTGGATGCTCTCGTTCGCATGCTGAACCCGATGGCGCCCTTCATCAGCCAAGAGCTGTGGACGCGGCTCGGTCGCGACGGGTACATCCAGCGCGCGGATTGGCCGGCCGCAGACCCCGCGCTCACGAAGGTGGATCACGTGACGATGGTCGTCCAGATCTCGGGCAAGGTGCGCGACAAGATCGACGTTCCTGCCGACATCTCCGAGCAGCAGATGAAGGATCGCGCGCTCTCCTCGGACAAGGTGCGCGCGCACCTCGACGGCCGCGAGATCGTCAAGACGATCGTCGTGCCGCCGAAGCTGATCAACCTCGTCGTCAAATGAGATGAGTGGATCGCACGGCGTCGCGGCGGTTGCCGGACCCGATGGCACCAAAGCAGGCCTGCGCGCGATCCGCATCTCTGCCGCGGTGCTCGCCGTCGCCGCAGCGGCGCAGTTAACCGTCGTCGGCTTCGGCGGGAGCGCCGGTCTCTTCGCAGCCGGGCTCGACAACCTGGGGGACGTCATCAGCACCGTCGCCCTCGCACTGGCGTTCATGGCGGCGCGGCGCGCCGCGGACGACCGGTACACGTTCGGCTATCAGCGCCTCGAGGACCTCGCCGGCATCGTGGTCGTTCTTGTGATCTGGGCGAGCGCCGGGCTCGCGGCCTTCGAGTCCGTCCGCAAGCTGAGCGGCCCTCACCGGCCCACCGCCCTTGGGATCGGCTTGACCGTCGCTGGGGTCGGCGCGCTCGCGAACGAGATCGTCGCGCGCTACAAGATGCGCGTCGGGCGCGCGATCGGCTCTGAGCCGCTCATCGCCGACGGGAAGCACGCGCGCATCGACGCCCTCGCCTCGATCGCGGCATTCGCCGGGCTGCTCGGCGTGCAGCTGGGATGGCGGGCGGCGGACCCGCTCGCCGGGCTGCTCATTACGGTCGCGATCGTTGCGATCGCTTGGGACGCGAGCGGGCACGTCCTCGCGCGTGTCATGGACGCCGTCGACCCCGAGATCGTTTCGTTGATCGAGCACGCGGCGAAAGAGACGCCCGGCGTGCTCGGCATCGGACGCGTGCAAGCGCGGTGGGTCGGGCGCTCGCTGAACGTTTCTCTTACGGTGGCGGTAGACGGCACCATGTCGGTCGCCGATGCGCATGCCATCGCCGAGGCCGTGCACCATCACATCATCCACGACCTCCCCGGCGTCGCACAGGTCGACGTTCACGTCGATCCGTGGGAGGCGCACGCGCAAGACGCGCACCGTGCAACGGCGACGCACCCGCCGCTCCCGGCGGACGATCACCCGCACCACCACTAAGCGTTCCCGACGGGTTCCTCCGGCTCTTCCCGTTCGTGCTGCGCGCGCATCGCGATGCTATTTTCGCGCGCACATCTTGGGCTGGTGCCCGTTCCTTCTCCGTTCACGTCCGATGAGCGACCAGATCGGTGCGATGGAGACGAAGGAGCGGATCGAGCCTGGCATCTCCGAGCAGCCTGCCCCTGCGCCCGGCGAGGGCTCGATGCTCACGCTTGCGCGCGCGCGCATCACCAACCATCTTCGCTTTCATCCTCGCGAGTCTGCTGCGATCGCGGTGCTCGGTCTCCTGCTCCTGATGGGCGCGGGGCTTGCGTACGTGCGCGCGCGTCCTGCGGACGCGCTCCCGCCACCGGCCGGGGCTGCTTCCGCGTCGGCGTCGCCTTCCGTGGGCACGGCTCCGGCGAACACGATCGTCGTCGACGTGGTCGGCGCCGTCCGGAAGCCGGGCGTGTACGACTTTCCGCAGGGCGCGCGCGTGATCGACGCTGTGCGCGCGGCCGGCGGCTTCATGCCCGGCGCCGAGCCACAAGCCATCAATCTCGCGCGGCCGCTCGTCGACGGCGAGCAGGTCGTCGTGCCGAAGAAAGGTGAGGCCCCGGCCGCCGGCGCCGGCAGTGGGTCGTCGGCTCAGCAGCCCGGCGGCAAGGTCAATATCAACAGCGCGACCGAGGCGGACTTCGAAAACCTGCCCGGCATCGGTCCCGTTCTCGCCCAGAAGATCGTCGACTACCGCACGCAACATGGGCCGTTCCGGAGCATCCAAGACCTGATGAAGGTCACCGGTATCGGACAGAAGAAGTTCGACTCGCTCCAGGCGTACGTCTCGGTCTGAGGTGGCACGTCCGGCGGGTGGAGCCGCGCGCCTGTTCGCGGTGGCCGGTGCGCTCGCCGCCGGCGTGGTACTGGCCGGCGCCGTCCATCCGGCGGTGGCGGTTGCGGTCACGGCTGCCGCCGCCGCTCTCGTCCTCGCCGGCTGGCGCCGCTCGATCGCCTCGCTCCTCGTCGCGATGCTTGCACTCGGCTTCGCCCTCGCTGGGTTGCGCCTCGCAAGCATCGATCGGGCCGCCCTCGCCCGCGGCGCAAAGCACAACGCCGACGCGCTGCTCACCGGGCAAGTCCTCACCGATCCGGACCTCGGTCCGTCGGGCGCGCGCTTCGTCTTCGGCGTGCGCGCGGCCGTGATCGACGGTGTGTCAGTCCGGGTTCGCGAGCGCGCGTACGTGACGCTGCGGCCGCCACCCCACCGCCTGCCTCGAGTCGGAGACGTGCTCCGCATCGACTCGCGGTTGCGCGCGGTGTTCTTCCAGGGCCTCGACGCATCGGGCCGCGCCTCTGCCCGGCGACTCATCCATCACGGCGTTGCCGCGAGCGCGTACGCATCGCCGGAGGATGTCGCGGTCATCGGCCGCTCGCACAACCCGATCGTGATCATCGCCGAGGCAGGTCGAGCAGCCGTCCGAAGAGCAGCCGCCCACTTGCCGGAGCACGAGCGCGGGTTGCTGCTCGGCGTGACGATCGGTGACACCAGCGAGCTCGCCCCGGAGGTCGATCTCGATTTCCGGACGACGGGCCTGACGCACCTCCTCGCCGTCAGCGGCGAGAACGTCGCCATGGTGCTGATCGTCGTCGCGTTCCTCCTTCGAGCGGTGCGCGCGGGAAGGCGCACGACGATCGGGGTGATGGCGTTCTGCGTGCTCGGCTTCTGCGCGATCACCCGCTTCGAGCCGAGCGTCCTGCGCGCCGGCGCGATGACGGCGATCGCGCTGACCGGGATGGCGATCGGCGCGCGCAGGGCTGCAAAGATCGTTCTCGCTGCCGCGACGGTCGCCCTGATCCTCTACGACCCGTTCCTGATCTACGAGATCGGCTTCCAGCTCTCGATCCTTGCGACGCTCGGCATCCTCGTCGTCGCGCCGCGTATCGCCGAGCACCTTCCCAAAGGGAAGCTCGCGCAAGCAGCCGCGATCACACTGGGCGCACAGCTGACCGTCGCTCCACTCCTGCTTCTGAACTTCCACCAGATCTCGTTGATCTCGATCGGAGCCAACCTCGTCGTGATGCCCGCCGTTGCCCCGGCGACGGTCGGCGGCATGGCCGCGGCCGGGCTCGGAGCGTTGTGGCGGCCGCTCGGCGCCGTCGCCTTGGTTACGGGCCCGCCGATCGCGATGATGCAATGGGTAGCGCACGCGCTCGCCCAGCTGCCCCTCGCGTCCGTCGGTACGCCGGCCGGGCCACTCGGGTTCTTGCTCGCCGCCGTGCTGACCGTCGCGGCCCTTGCTGCCGCGCGCGGCAAGCGGCCCAAGCGGATCGCGCCGGTGATCCTTTCGCTCGCGTTGCTGGTAACCGGCGGCACGTGGTCGCGTGCGCTCGGCCCCGTCCCACTGCACGGCCTCATCGTGACGATGATCAACGTCGGCCAAGGGGATGCGATCCTCGTCCGCCAAGGCACGCACACGATGCTGATCGACGGCGGCCCGGACCCGGCCTTGCTCCTCAAGGGGCTGGCCGCTGAAGGCGTCCATCGGATCGACCTGCTCGTCATCAGCCACCCGCACGCCGACCACGTCGACGGCCTCGTTCCCGTCGCCGAAACCTTTCCCATCGGACGCGCGCTCGACCCGTACACACCGTCCGATCTCCCGGCGTACAAGGACATCGTCGATGCGCTCGCGCGCCGCCACGTTGTGCGTGATCGAGCCGTCGCCGGCATGACCTACCGGCTTGGCGAAGCGACCATCGACGTTCTGTGGCCGCGCGCGGAACGGATGCACGACACGCCGGCCGACATCAACAACAACTCGATCGTGATGCGCGTTCGGTACGGCAACGACTCGCTGCTGCTCGCCGGTGAGGTGCAAGAAGAAGCGCAGCAGGAGCTGCTCGGACAAAAAGATCTCCTTCGAGCAGCCGTCCTCAAGGTTTCTCACCACGGATCGGCGCACATGCTGGCCGAGTTCTACGCAGCGACGGGCGCGCGCGTGGCGCTTATCCCCGTCGGCCCGAACACGTTCGGCCATCCGGCCGGTCAAACGCTCGCCGCGCTGCGCGGGATGACCATCCTTCGAAGCGATAGGCAAGGGACGGTGAGCGTTTCCGTCGACGGGAGGGGAGGGGTGTCGATCCGCACCGAGCGGCCCGTCACGGCTGCGGCGTAGCATGCCGGCGTGAAGCATCTCACCCTGATCGTCTCCGGCAGCGAGTTCCTCTCCTCCCTCGAGCTTGAGCGCGTGCGCGCGCACTGGGAGAAGAAGGGTTACGCGTCCGAAGAAGTCGGCACCGAGGACGTGCAGGCACTGTTGTACGCGCTCGACACGCCGTCGCTCTTCGGCGGCGGGCGGTTCGTCGTCGTCCGAGGTTCGGCCTCAGATCTCGAAGACTCCGCCGAGCAGCTTGCAGCCTGGGCGGAGTCGCCGCCCGAAGGGATCGCAGCGGTGCTCGTCGTCGATCGATCGGCGAAGCTCCGCAAGGCGCTGGGCGCGCGCGCCGACGTCATCGAGCTCGACTCGCCGAAACCGTGGGAGACCGCAGACTGGCTCGTGAAGTTCCTCAAGGGGCGCGGCCGCGTGATCAAGAGGGACGCCGCCGAAGCATTGATCGAAGCCGTCGGTACCGACCTGCGCGACATCGCGATGTCTGCCGAGCAGCTGACCATGGCGACGACCGGAACCATCGGCGTCGACACTGTGAACAAGCTCTTCCGTGGGATGGAGTCGGCGCTCTACACGTTCCTCGATGCGTTGCTCCAGCGCGACCGTGCGTCGGCGCTCCGTCACGCCGGCGCGCTCATGCGGAGTGGCGAGCATCCGCTGGTGATCATGCAGGCGCTGTCGAAGCAGTTCCGTGCGATCGCGGCCGCGCGCGACGCGCCACGCACGGCGGCGGCCGCGCTGGCGAAAGAGCTCGGAGTCGCGCCCGGCTACGTGAACCGTTCGTACAAGCACGGCCGGAACTTCGACGCCGGCGAGATACGGCGTGTGTTCAGGCTGCTCGCCGATGCAGATCTGGCGTTGAAAGGCGGGATGCTCGGCGAGGATAACCCGCCGGAGCTGGTGATGGAGCTGCTGGTTTCGGAGATCGCCGGCGAAGGCCGAATGGCCGCGGCGCGCCGCCGCTAGGGACATGCGTTACGCATGTCTAACATGCATAGTGGGTGTATATTGATTCGCATGAGTAAATCGATCCAGATCCGGAACGTGCCCGAGCGTGTCCATCGGACCCTGCGGGCGCGCGCGGCAGCCGCGGGGCTTTCGCTTTCTGAATATCTGCTCGGGGAGATCACGCGGGTAGCCGACCGTCCGGCGGTTGCGGACGTGCTGGCGCGCGGGGCAGCGCGTACAGCAGGAGCGAGCACCCGAGATATCGTCGCCGCCGTCCGTGCGGGGCGCGATCGCGATTGATCGTCGTCGACTCCTCAGCGGTCCTCGACGCCTTGTTGAGGCTGCCCGCCAACGAGCGTCTTCTCGCTCGTCTTGGAACCGACGGCGATCTGCATGCGCCGCACTTGATCGACCTCGAAATCCTGCACGCGGCGCGCGGACTTGTTCGTTCGCGAAAGCTCTCGGGAGAAGGGGTCGTCCGTCTGCGGCATGAGTTTGCCGAGCTATCTATCACTCGGTATCCGCACCAACCTCTGTCGGACAGGATCTGGGAGCTACGACACGGCTTGACCGCATACGATGCTGCCTTCGTGGCTCTTTCGGAGGCCCTCGCTGCACCTCTGGTCACGTGCGATCGGCGTCTGGCTGGATCATCAGGACACGAGGCAGAGATCGAGCTCTTCGTCTAGGCAGGGGCCTCCCCGTGGCCAAATGGTCATTTGCTCAGAATCTAGTGTCAGTCAAAATGCCGCAGTAATGGGGCTGACATGAGCTGGTCAGGCTTCGGAGAGACACAAGCGAACAAGGCCCGCGCCTTGTTAAAGCTCTTTGTCCTCCTGTCGGCTGGAGGGTTAGCCGTTGCCGCAGTGGCTGTCGCTGTGAGTCAAGCAGCGAGAAATCCGACGCGCGCACTGATCCAACCTGAAACATGTCCAAATCAAACTCCAGAGAGTTGCCCCGCGACTCCAGTCTCGGTGTCATCGAGCCCTTTCCCGCCGGCTTGGGTATTGCGTATCAGGCGGGATGGTGTGATCGAGCAGGCTCAGGAAGCTGTCATTGGATCGTCGTTGTAAGCGGGAACCATCGAACCGGGCCGCAGCTAGTAGGGGCGTTAGGCAATCATGTGCACGCGCTCGGCTTCCGGGGCCCGCCGACCGATACGCCCAATCCGGTCGCCTTCCGAGGCTGCAGGAAGGGCGTCAACATATCGGTCGAGCCGATGACAAAGGCCATCTACTCTGTGTATCCGGAACTAAGAGCCGCCGTCCGCGGACGCGAAGGCTCACTCGCATTTATCCGCCTGGACGCCCGTGAATTCGCCACGAGTGCGAGTTGTTAGGAACTACCGAAATAGTTGCCTCTGAGAGTCGCCCGATTGTTAAGCGGCGGAGTTGAACTGCTTGCGCAGGCGCGATTTGTGGTTCGCCGCGTTGTTCTTGTGGATCACGCCTTGGGCCGCCGCCTTGTCGTAGGCCCGGCAGGCTGAAAGGAGAGCAGTCTCGGCTGCCGCGCGATCGCCGGACGCCAGCGCTTCGCGGAACTTGCGTGCCTGGGTCTTCAGGGCGGAGACGGTCGCCTGGTTGCGCACGCGCGCCTTCTCGTTCGTGAGGATGCGCTTCTTCTGGGACTTGATATTGGCCATAGGCGCGCGATTCTAGCAGGGGGTTCGTGGCCCAGCGAACAGTCTGTACCCCGGTAGGATGAACCAACCCTGGAGTACTCGTGACAGACCCCAATTCGATCCGGAACATCGTCGTCGCCGCCCATATCGACCACGGGAAATCGACCCTGGCCGACCGGATCCTCGTGCTCACAGGGGCCGTCAACGCGCGCGATATGCGGGATCAGTTCCTGGATTCGATGGATCTTGAGCGGGAGCGGGGGATCACGATCAAGGCCGCCGCCGTGCGGCTGAACTACAAGGCCGACGACGGCAAGGACTACGTCATCAACCTGATCGACACGCCCGGCCACGTCGATTTCACGTACGAGGTGTCGCGCGCGCTCGAGGCATGCGAAGGCGCGGTGCTGCTCGTCGATGCGAGCCAGGGGATCGAAGCGCAGACGCTGGCGAACCTGCACCTCGCGATCGAAGCCGACCTGGAGATCATCCCGGTCGTCAACAAGATCGACCTTCCGGCGGCGCAGCCCGAGAAGGTCGCGCTCGAGATCCAGCGGGTGCTGGGCTGCTCGCACGACGAGATCGTGTTCACGTCGGGCAAGACGGGCGACGGTGTGAAGGAGCTGCTGGAGGCAGTGGTGAAGCGCGTCCCACCGCCCAAGGGCGATCCGACTGCAGCTTTGCGCGCGCTCATCTTCGACTCGACCTACGACGCCTACCGGGGTGTCGTCAGCTACATCCGCGTCGTCGACGGCTCGCTCCGCAAGCGAAGTCTCGTGCGCATGATGGCGACGGGTGCGCACCACGAAGTCGAAGAAGTCGGGGTGATGTCCCCTGCCGTGAAGCCGGTGAACGAGCTCGGCGTCGGCGAAGTCGGGTATCTGATCAGCGGGATCAAGGAGATCGGCGAGGCGAAGGTCGGCGACACCGTCACCGACGCCACACACCCAGCTCGCGAACCGCTCCCCGGGTATCGCGAGCCGAAGCCCATGGTGTACGCGGGGCTCTATCCGATCAGCGGCGAGGACTACCCCGCGTTGCGCGATGCACTGGAGAAGCTGCAGCTGAACGACGCCGCGCTCACGTTCGAGCCGGAGACGTCGCGCGCGCTGGGCTTCGGGTTCCGTGTCGGCTTCCTCGGGCTGCTGCACATGGAGATCACGCGCGAGCGGCTTGAGCGCGAGTTCAACCTTTCATTGGTGACGACGGCGCCGAACGTTGCGTACCGCGTCTTCCTAACCGATGGCGAAGAGATGACGGTTCGCAACCCATCCGAGATGCCGGCTCCCGAGAAAATCGAGCGGATCGAAGAGCCGCAAGTGTCGGTCCTGATGCTCACACCGAAGGAATACGTTGGCCCGTTGATGGACCTGTGTCAGTCGCGTCGTGGGGTTCTCGACGGGATGCACTACATCGGTGAGGACCGAGTCGAGCTGCGATACCGACTTCCTCTCGCGGAGATCATCTTCGACTTCTTCGACCAGCTGAAGTCTCGCTCGCGCGGGTACGCCTCGCTCGACTACGAGCCGATCGGCTACCAGCCGGCGCAGCTCGTAAAGGTCGACATCCTGCTGCACGGCGAGCCGGTCGACGCGTTCAGTGCGATCCGGCATAAGGACAAGGCCGCCGTTTATGGACGCCAGATGGCGGAGAAGCTTCGGCAGCTCATCCCTCGGCAGATGTTCGACGTGCCGGTGCAGGCGGCGATCGGCGCGCGCATCATCGCGCGCGAAACGATCAAGGCGAAGCGCAAGGACGTCCTCGCGAAGTGCTACGGCGGCGACATCACGCGCAAGCGCAAGCTGCTCGAGAAGCAGAAAGAGGGCAAGCGCAAGATGAAGCAGATCGGCAGCGTCGAGGTGCCGCAAGAGGCATTCATCGCGGCGCTGCAGGTGGGGGAGGAGAGCCCGAAGCCATGAGTGCCTTCGGGATCTACGTCCACGTGCCCTTCTGTTCCGCGCTGTGCCCGTACTGCGACTTCGCGGTGGTCGTCGGCCGAAAAGATGTTCACAAGCGCTACTGCGAGGCGCTCCTGGCAGAAGCTGCGTCGCACGTCGGTGCCCCGGCCGCGTCATCGCTTTTCATCGGCGGAGGAACGCCGACCGTCCTCGATCCAGAGCTTCTTCGAGGGACGGTCGACCGTATTCGGGAACTATTGCCTCTCGGCGACGGCGCAGAGATCACGGTCGAGGCGAACCCGGAGTCGGTCACCGACGCCGGGGTGCGCACGCTGGTCGCCGTCGGTGTGAACCGCGTCTCCATCGGCGCGCAGTCGTTCACACCGCATGTGTTGCTCGCGCTCGGCCGCGCCCATTCTGTCGAGCAGGCCGCGAACGCCGTGGCCTCCGCGCGCGCCGCCGGCATCGAGAACATGTCGCTCGACCTGATCTACGGAGGCCCCGGGGAGTCGATGCAGGATTGGACCGACTCATTGGCGAGAGCGCTCGAGATGGAGCCGGACCATATCTCCGCGTACGCGCTTACCATCGAGGAGCGCACACCCTTCGGTAAAGCAGTCGCGCGTGGATCTATGCAAGAGCCGGAGCAAGACGACCTAGCTGCTAAATACGAGATCGCTGCCGAGATGTTAGATGGCGCGGGCTTGCACCACTACGAGATCTCTAACTGGGCGCGGCCGGGATTCGAGAGCAGGCACAACCTCCTCTACTGGACCCAGGGTGAGTACCTCGGCCTCGGCATCGGCGCGCATTCACACCGCAACGGTGTGCGCTGGTGGAACACACGCGCGCTCACCCGCTATCTCACCGACCCGGCAAACGCGCGCGACGGCGAGGAGCGCCTGAGCGACGGAGACCGCGCCGAGGAGTGGCTGCTCCTTCGCATGCGGCTGGTCGACGGCGTCGCCTTGGCCGAAGCGGCCGCGCACCTCGGCCGCGACGTACGGGACGCGGCCGAGGCGTGCGAGGCAAGCGGCTTGGTCACCCTCGACGACGACAGGCTGTGTCTCACGCCGCGCGGGATGCTGCTCGAAAACGAAGTAACGCTACGGCTGCTCTCCGCCTAAACCGTTCGTCCGTTTGCGCGCGCGCAACCCCATGCCGGTTCCTCCCACCAGCAGCCCCAGTGTCGCAGTGATCGCGATGATCCCAACGCTCGATGGGCGCGCAACCGGTGAACTGTTCGCAACGGGTGTGGTTCCACCACGAACGTCGATGACGCCACCCATGTTCGGATGCAGCATGCAGTAGTAGGTGTACGTACCTGCCTGGTCGAACCGGTGTGAGAACGTCGTGTTGGGTTGCAGCGTCTCGTAGGCCCAGCCGCCGAACCCGCTGGTGACGGTGTGCGCGACTTCGTCGAAGTTCTTCCACGTGACCGTCTGACCGATCGTGACGTGCAGCACGGTGGGACGGGGACAGAAGTTGAGATACCCAACGTCGGTTGCGGTGCGTTCGGTCGCCGTTTCGGCGTAGCAACCGCCCCCACCGCCTGCGCGCGCGGCCCCACCTGGCAAGAACACCGAGACGGCGATGGCTGCGATAACCACGAAGCGCTTCATCGTCCCGGGTGGGTCCGGCGGCGGTGTGTGGCGACGGCGAACCCTGCGGCCACTCCGGCGATGCCGACCCCTGCAGCAACCGGCGCTGCGGCCGATCCCCGCTTCGCAGTCACCGGTGCCGCGGGCGCTTGTTTCTTCGCCAGCGCGTCCGACAGCGAGATGCCGCACGTTCGCAGGTAGATATCTGCGGTTTGTGGTGGCCAGTTCTCCGGCGCCGCGCACCCTCCTTCGGGGTATGCGAGAGCTGCGCTCGGTACGACGAGCACGGCGGCTACGACCGCCGCAACAAGGAACCGTCTCATATCGTCCCCCTCGACTCTGTCTCGTCTCTGGGGACGTCCCGAGCAGCCGGTTATTCCATCAGAGCGCGAACATCGTGCGCGCCGCATCGACCAAGCCGTCCCGGTCAAGCGGCGCCGTGATCGTGACGACCTTGCCGTGCAGCGTGAAATAGATGCGGGGGAGCGAGTAGAGGCTGTAGACGATCGTGGCGGTGACCCGTCCGATCGTCGCCGTCTGGAGGTGGGTCGTCTGTTCGTCTGTTGCGCGCGCGCGCTCGGCGACGTCGATCTGGAGTGGGAACGCCCCGCGCGCGTACAGTGCGGTGTCTCCGTCCAGAGATGAGCCCGACCGTGCAAGCACGAAACCGGCGGGGATCGCAGCCGGCACGACCGCGAACGATGTCACCGGCCGGGATCGGAACCCAGAATCCGTCGCCGGCACGTCGGGGACGGCAAATAGCGATGGGTCGATCGCTGTGTTCAGCTGAACGGAGACGACGCGCTTTCGTCCGGTCGTCCTCCCGTTGATCGTGCTCAGCTTGTCTAGGATCAGCGATTGATCGAGTCCGAGGACGGTGAATCTCGTCGCGTCGACGTACGCGGTGCGCGACACGCTGTTGTCGAAGCTGAGGTCATATCGGATCGTTTGGCGCCCGTCGATCGTCGGCCCCGCGCCTTTGGGGTCCCCGATGAGAGCGATCGTGGGGGAGAGGGGCTCAGGAAGAACGTCGGCGTCGGGCGGCAGTCCGGTCAGATGCGTCGAACCGGAGGCGTTTTGCGTGAACCGCTCGCCGGGCCGCTCGATGATGAGCTCCGAACTTGTCGGCGACGTGCGTTCGATCCGTACGAAACCGGGCGCACGGAACCAGATCCTCTCGTGCGTGACGCCTGTGTTATCCGTGATCTCGCGTTCCACGAACATCGTTCGGATCGTCGTGAGCGGTTCGGCCGCGGCGGCGATCGGCAGCGCGAATCTCCCCGGCGGGCCGAGGATCGTCAGGACGAGCGCCACGACGACCGCCGCCGCGAACGCGGGAGCGAACCGGAACGACCGCCTGCGCGCGCGCACACGTGTCGCAGGAGGCCCGGCCCACAGCCGCTCGGGCTCGCGAACGCGAGGCAGTTCCACCGCGAGCGCGCGCAGCCGCGCCAACCCATCGCCGAACGCACGGCACGGCGCGCACCCCTCGAGGTGGTCGTCGAGCGCGCGCGCGGCGGAGGGATCGAGCTCGCCGTCTGCGCGCGCGCCCAGCATCTCCCTCGCGTC
>Ga0070706_100002626_pt1 | contig 18005 bp, 18 predicted proteins | sample KBSK5501metaG_FD_65476 | JGI IMG/M metagenome (GOLD analysis project Ga0070706, IMG submission 65476) | Corn, switchgrass and miscanthus rhizosphere microbial communities from Kellogg Biological Station, Michigan, USA - KBS K5-50-1 metaG | ecosystem: Host-associated > Plants > Roots >... | reverse complement strand
CCCGGTCCACGCCTTGGTCGCCGGGAAGTTGTTCCAACCCGCGGGCAGCGTAATCGTGTAGTGGTAGATGGTCGAGACGAACCTGGTTGGGACCGCCACGGTGGGGCTAGGCGTTGCCGTGGCGCTCGGGGAGGGGCCGGCGCCCGTGCCACAGCCGACCAGCGGCAGGAGCAGCAGCGTGATGCCGAGTTGGGCGCGTCTCATCGGCTGGCCTTTCAGGCTTGGGCCCGACGAGTTTACGGCGCACTCACGCCCGAAGGAAGGCCGGCACCCGCCGCCCTGGACACCGGCCTCGCGTCAGATTGGGCGGCGCGACTTGATGCTCCCTTATCGGCTCCCGTCGCTCATCAATCGCCCAAGCGTGACCGCGCTAGGTAAATCTGGCGGGGCCCGTTGACGCCTTTGAAGTCCCGACTGCCTCGATCGAGGAACTCGATCTCGCCACCGCTCGCCAGTTCGCGCGTGGTCGCCGAGACGAGCACCTCGCCCGCGCCAGCATCCTCCATGATGCGAGCGGCCAGGTGCACGGCCAGCCCCCTGAGGTCATGTCCGGCGAGCTCCACTTCGCCGGTGTGGATACCAGCGCGGATCTCGATCCCGAGTAGGTGCGCAGCGTGTGCGACACGGAGGGCACACGCGATGGCGCGACCGGGCGAGTCAAAGGTGGCCAGGAACCCGTCCCCGGTCATCTTCACTTCGCGCCCTCGATGCGCCTCAAACAGGGCCCGCACATCCTCGTGGTGCGCATCAAGCAGGCGCTTCCAAGCCCGATCCCCATGCAGCTCGGCGGCTGCTGTGGAGCCCACGATGTCGGTGAATAACACGGTGACCAGCACCCGCTCGCCTGGGTCGGGCGCCTTGGCCCAGTCGGCGATGCCCTGGAAGACGATCCTGACCGATGGTTCGTCGCCAGCCACCCACGAATCGTGGCCTGGTGCCGTGTCGTAGAGGTCGCCGGGTCTGATCTCCCCGACGTCACCATCGCGAGTCTCGACCATCAACCGACCGCTGAGCTGATACCCGATGTGGTGGTATTCACAGCGCTCCGTGCCTGCGATCGGGCGGATGTGAGTCGACCAGCGCCAACCGGGTTCTTCGACTTCGCGCCCCACGGTTAGAGGGCCAATGGTGACCAATTCGGTATGGCCCAACTCGAAGGTGACCGTCTCATCGGGCTCGCTGAAGCGCTTGAGATCGAGGCCGCGCATTGCCGGCAGTCTGCCGGTGGTCGGCGTTGCTCGTCAACGGGCGAACCGCGTTCCTGCCGACGCCGCCTAGAACGAGGCGATCTGTAACCACCGGATCGGATTCGACAGCGGTGAAGGTGACGTGTCTGCCATCTTTGACGAGGCGACCCCGATTCAGCCTGCGAGCTCGGCCAAGGTTCGGGCAAGGTCGGTCGGCCGCGACAGCAGGGGGCAATGACCTCCAGGGAGCTCGACTGCTTCAACGCCGAGGCGGCTGCGAGCCGCCTCTCGCCCCCAGGTTGGATTCACGATCCGGTCGTCGCGGAGAACGATGTACCAGCTAGGGACCGGAGGCCATTCGACCAATGGGGTCCGTTCGGTGATCACTCGGTAGGCCTGCGGCCGAAGACGTTCGATTGCCTTCGTGGCGATGTCCTCCGGCGCATCGTGAAAGAAGATCTCGCGCGCTGTCGCCGGCCCGACGCTCCAGACGCCCTCGCCGAGGTCGGTCCACTCTGAAGTCGAGGGCGCGAAGGGAGAGCCGATGCGTTCCTCGAGACGCTGATCCAGGACACACTCGCCGGGCCGCGGGAGATAGCCGGCGACGAAAATCATCCGGACGACAGGGACGCGGCTCGCGACCAGCGGTACAACGAGTCCGCCCATCGAATGACCGACGACAACCGCCGGCACGCGCCAGTCAACGGCGGCGATGACGGTATCCGCATAATCGCTGCCGCCGGCAGCCCGGTCGCTGATCGGTAGCTCGACAGTCGTCACGGTATGACCGAGACGCTCGAGCTCGGGCGTCACCAGCTCCCAAGACCATGCGCCAAGGTAGGAGCCGTGGACCAAAACGAGGTGCATAGGACGCCTATCGGCCCGGGGCGTGGGCGCTGCGGCTGAGGACGAAGCCTCCGCCCAGCACGGCGCCGAAGACGATCATCGTGAAACCGAACAGACCGGCCAGCAGCCCCGGCTGCGCGCCGCGGCCAAGGACGATCCCAAAACCGACGACCTCGAGGATGATCGGCAGGACCCCGACGATCACGCCGGCAACCAACGCGTCGAGGTAAGCGCCACCCGCTCCGACCATGCGATAGCCGATCCAGGCGCCATAAGCGAGCAGCGCCGGCGCTAGCACGGACGGCACGAACACGGCGTGGAGCTCGGGCCAGATCGCCTCCATCGTGAAATGCACGACGCCCGTGACGAGCAGGCTGACCACTGGCCACAGGAGCGTTCGATAGTAGAGAATCGGACGATTCATGACGGCCCACCTTTCGGGCTGCGGCAGGTTCGATCGGGCTACGCTAAGGGTGGGTCGACCACGGCGACATCGGTGTCAGCACGCAAGTTGCGCTTCGCGCACGGACGGGATCGTGACGGGCAACACGCAGGGCCTCATGGCGAACCAGGAGGTACGGTTCGCAGTGGCCGCCGACAGAACCCGGATTGCCTACGCTCGGCATACTTCCGGTGGCCCGAACTCCCTGCCGCTGGTCCGAGCGGCTCACTGGCTCAGCCACCTCGAGTACGACTGGCAGAGCCCCATCTGGCACTACTTCCTGGGCGGTCTAGCCCGAGATCGGACACTGGTCCGCTATGACGAACGCGGAACCGGACTGTCTGACCGCGAGGCCAGGGATCTGTCGTTCGAGGCGATGGTGGGCGACCTCGAGGCGGTCGTCGACACCCTGGACCTGGAGCAATTTGCGCTGCTCGGGATGTCCCAGGGTGCCGCCATCGCGATCGCATACGCCGCTCGGCACCCCGAGCGGGTGGCAGGCATCGTCATCTGTGGCGGCTACGCCAGAGGGCATGCGCATCGCGGCAGGACCCCCGAGCAGCGACTCGACGCCGAGCTGCTGTTGAACCTGATCCGGGTCGGCTGGGGAGGTGCGAATCCGAAATTCCGGCGCGTATTCGCAACGATGTTCGTGCCCGACGCGTCGCCAGAACAGGTCGTAGCCTTCGATGAGTTGCAGCGCCTATCGGCCGCGCCCGAGGCGGCCTATCGCCTTCGGCGGACGTTCGACGACATCGACGTGACCGAGGCGTGCAAGCGGGTCCGATCCCCGGCGCTTGTCATGCACGCTCGTGACGATGGAGTTGTTCCATTCGAGGAGGGCCGGCTGCTGGCCGGTCTCATCCCCGGCTCGCGTTTCGTGCCGCTCGAGGGACGCAATCACATCCTGCTCGCCCGAGAGCCTGGAACCGATCGGTTCTTTGCCGAGCTGCGATCATTCCTGGCCAAGATCGAGGCCGAAGCAACGAAGCCTGCGCCAGCCACCACTCACGACAACCTCGCCGGGCTGACCGACCGGGAACGGGAGATTCTGACCTTCGTCGGCAACGGCCTCACGAATGCCGAGATTGCCCTAACCCTGGTGCTCAGCCCAAGGACCGTCGAACGGCACCTGTCGAACGTGTACGCAAAGTTGGGGCTTGATGGCAAGGCGGCCCGCGCGGCCGCTGCGGTCCGGGCAGTCAGGGCACGCCGCTGACGGCCAGCTGGGTTGTCTATTCGCCACAGTGCGATCAGCGTCTCGACAACGCGCCTCGCTCTTGGGCCGTGGTGCGACCGGTCCTCGATCCCTGTCGGCTCTGCGAGTTTGGCGCAGTCATGCGCCTTGCGAGAACGGTGTGCGGCGAGTTGCCCTTGGTGGCACGCGATATGGTGTCGCTCATCCGGGCTGGGTACGTGAATCGGGCTCGGCAGGACGGCGCGGGCTGCGACAGGCGGGAATCGGTCGAGTGCTGAAATGCCGCGGTGGAATGTCCAGTGCGGGTCGCGATGGCAGCCCGGCTGCGCGACCTCAATGTGCTCACTGTCGCCCAGGTGCTGCCCCATGCCCCTAGGTCGGCCCAATCCTGTCAGCAGCTCATTGCCTCTGGCGGATCGCCCAGCGCGACCACAGCATCGCCAAACGATATGCCGTGGACTGCCCGTTGGGCTGGCCTCTTGTGAGGTGGTCCCATGACCGAAGCCGGCCGCCCATCGGTCTTCACCCACGGCTTCCTCTTCGCTGACTTGCGCGACTACTCCCGCTTCGTGGAGGAGCACGGGGACGATGCGGCTGTCGCGCTTCTGGAGCGCTACCGTCGGCTCGTCCGCGAGTCATCGCCAAGCACGACGGTGCCGAGATCCGGACCGAGGGCGACAGCTTCTATGTCGTGTTCCCCTCGGCCAGCGCCGCCATCCGCGGCGCAATGGGCATTGTCGAGTCGGCCGCTGCGGCAGACCCGGCGATTGCCGTCGGTATCGGGGTCCACGCCGGCGAAACGGCGGAAACAGCCGAGGGTCCCGTCGGCTCGGCCGTCAACATCGCGGCCCGGGTCTGCGCGCAGGCGGCCGTTGGCGAAGTGCTCGTCAGCGACACCGTCCGCTCGCTGACTCGGACACGAGTGCCATACCGCTTCCTACCGCGCGGGACCCGCGAGCTGAAGGGCATCAGTGAACCGATCTCCCTCTACCGGGTCGTTCACCCCGAAGATGCGGAGGCCCTAGCCGCGGCTGCTGGGCAGCAGTCGACCGTCATTCGTCCGACCAAGAGGGGTGGCCCGCTGGCCAAGCTGCACCGCACACAGCTCGCCCTCGGCGGAGCCGTGCTCGCCCTCATCGTCGTCGCCATCATCGTCGGTTACTGGGGCTCAAGCCGTTCTCCATCGCAGGGAGCGGCAACAGGGGCGGCCGAAGCTTCGCCCAGAGTGGCGGCGATACCTGCTCTGGCCTTGCTATGGCAAAGCAGCGGGCCGAAGCAGACCCAGCCGAGCACGTACTGGCCGACGATCGACCCAGCTACCGGAGACGTGTGGGTGGCCTCGTCATTCGACAACCAGTTCTGGATCTTCAGCCCAGACGGGAGATACCTGGAATCGTGGGGGGTTGCCGGGTCCAAGCCGGGCCAATTGGCGCTCACCACGCACGATCCGCACCCCGACGGCGTGGGAGCCATCGCCTTCGCCCTCCCTTCCTGTTGGTCGAGCTGGACGGACGGGGTCACGTGCTCGGGCGCTGGGCCGGGGGAGGGGAAACGGTGGCGCTCGCTCCGGACGGGACCGCACTTTATGCCGCGTATACCGGACCGGAAGGGACCTGGACCTTCGTCCGCAAGTTCGCGCTGTCGGTGGCCGTCGCCAACTATGGCGGCAACCCGGCGCGCACGGACGTCATGCCCGGACCCGGTCCCCTCGGCGCCGCCGCGGTTGAATGGAGCGTCCCGTTGCAGGGCCCGGCCTACATGGGGCCTGCCGTGGTGGAAGGGGTCGTCTATGTGGCCGAGCGCACCGGCGACGTCGAAGCGCACAGGGAAGGCAACGGCGAGTCGGTGTGGACCCACAACGTCGGCGCGGCGGTCTATTCGAGCGTCGCGGTCGCCGACGGCAAGGTATTCGTCGGCGATGACGCGGGGATCGTCACTGCCCTTGATGCGTTAACCGGGCGGCAGGTGTGGCAGTACCACACCCAGGGTGGCGCGAAGATCCGGTCTTCCCCGGTGGTGGTTAACGGCGTGCTGTACTTGGGCACGGAGAACAACCTCGTGTATGCGCTGGGTGCCGATACGACGTCCCCCAGCGGCTCGGTGGTTTGGACCTATGCTGCCCCCTCGGGCATCAGCCGGGCCATCGCATTCGATGACGGGGTGCTCTATGTCCCGACCGACGGCGGGGCCCTTGTGGCGCTCGACGCACGCACCGGATCGCCGTCCTGGCAGGTACAGCTGGGCGCTGGCATGCTCGCGACCCCGGCGGTGGCCGATGGCGTCGTTTACGAGGCTACCGGACTCGGTGATCCGCAGGCCAGGCACACGCTCTACGCCATCGACACCGCCACGCATGCAACGCGTTGGACGTTCGGCGCGGCGTCGGGGGCCACGCTCTACGTCGGAGGAGTCTCCGACGGGCTCGTGTTCGCCGACTCCGGCGAGGACAAAGGGCTCCACGCCGTCGACCTCCAGACCGGAAAGGAGCGCTGGAGCGTATTCACGGGAGGCCCAAACGGCGGCCGGGCCGCGATCGTCGCCGGCACCGTCTACCTGCCGTCCGGAGATGGAAGCATCTACGCCTTCGATGCCCGTTCGGGCGCCAAGACCTGGCGGGTGGCGGTAGGCGGGGTCGCCAATGGCATAGCCGTGATCGATCGCAGGGTGTTTTTGGCCACCGACTCCGGCCGGCTGGTCTCGATTTCATGACTCGGGGCTAGGCTGGAAAACCGTGGCTCGCCACGTCGGGCCGAGGACAATAGTTTCTGAAGTCTTGCCGCGAGTGGACCCGTACAGCGGGCTGTCACCTCCAGCCCGTTAGCGCCTGATCCGCCACATGTCTCTCACCGTCTCAATCTTCAAGTCTTGATCAGCGGGATGGACCATCGCTAGGCACAGCCCGGGTTCTCGAGGGTGGGCTCCGCAGCTGGGCTGGCGCGCGAGCCATCTGGAGCGAGAACGGCGGCGCCAGCTGGGGGCATGGCGCGCCATTGCGGTTGAACTGCCGAAGGGGCCGCGGCGGTCGGGGCTGTGGATCGCTTTCGCCAAGGCACTGAACGGGCAAAGGCGCCGATGTAGACGCCAGCTAGGACGAGCGGTCCGCCGAGCAGGTAGGCGGGGGTGACTCGTTCGCGATCCAGCGCGGCTCCCAGCAGGACCGCAATGAGCGGGATGATGAGCATGACGTAGCTCGATGCCGACGCCGACCAGCGGGCGCGATGACATACAGGAACAGCGAGAAGACGGCGATTGATCCCACCAGTGACACGTATCCGACGGCGAGGAAGGTCTCGAGTCGCTGGGCAAACGCAGAGGCTCAGCCGTGATGAGTGTTGCCACCAGGAGCAGGAGGCAGCCCACGCCCATGGCCACCGCGTTGGTCGCCAGTGGGTGTACCCGCGGGAAGAACTTGATGATGACATTCGACTCGGCCATCGAAGCGGCTCCCAGTAGAACGGCGATTAGAGACGCGACTGGAATGTGTGCTCCGAGCTGATCACCGAAAATCACGGCGATGCCGGCTACAGCCACGCTGGCACCGAGTAGACCCTGCCAGCGGAAGCGCTCCAGCCCTTGAGCGACCGCCAGCAGGAGCGTGAGCAGGGGCACCAGAGCCAGGATGATCTGGCCCAGGCCGGCACCGACGTGGACCAGTCCCAAATAGAGGAAGCCGATAGGGTTCGCGACTGGGTCCCGGCGATTCAGGGCCCGGAGGCGACGCCCGGTCGAGTTCTCTCGGGTTGCGGCCCGGTCCTTCGGTTTAGTTAGCTGGCTGGCGCCGCCAGGCAACCGTGGCGACCTCGGTGCTCTCCTTGATCCCCTTTAGAGCGACGGTCCGGGTCTCGGATACCGACAAAGGAACAGTGCCGGCCGCGTCCAAAGCGTCCCTGGTGACCAGGATCTCGTTGCGCTCCGCGAGGGCTGCTACTCGCGCAGCAATGTGGACGGCCTTGCCGCGGTAGTTCGCCCCAACCCGCGTCGCTTCGGCAGCATGCAGGCCGATGCGGACCCATGGGGCAAAGCCATGGTCCTTCCGATGGGCAGCGAGGGTGCGCTGGACCCCGACCGCCGCATCTAACGCGGCCCGGGCATCCTTAAAGGCCACGAAGAATCCGTCGCCGGTATGGCTGACTTCCTCCCCTCCATGACGCGCGAATAACGAGCGGAGGGTCTCGTCATGCCAGCCGATCAGCTCCTCCCACGCCTCGTCGCCGATCGCCTCGAGCAGGTCGGTGGAGCTGACGATGTCGGTGAACATGAAGGTTCGAACCTGTCGCGCACCGGCGGGAGCCCCGTGGATGGCGCCATACGTCTCAAGCTTCTCCTCCGCCTTCCGGAGGTCAGGCATGGCCTTCAACTTCTCGAACATCGATCTGGCGGCCTCGAGCTCCTGGAGGGCGGCTCCCTCGTCGCCCAGCGCTCGATACGCCTCGGCAAGCATGTCCCGCACGAGCGCGCCGTCGTATGGGGCACCGACCGCCTGCCAGAGCCGTTGGGCGAGGAGCAGGGATTCGACCCCCGTCGTGGCATCGCCACCGGCGAGTTGGACCGACCCGCGTGCGGTGGCGGCCGCAGCCTGGATCGCCGTCGAATCGTATTGGCCGGCGGTTGCCTCCAGCTCGGTCGCGGACGATTCGGCGGTCGCCTGGTCACCGGCGGCCAACGCAATTCGCACTCGAGCCGGAAGGAGGTGGCTTCGCCCCAACGGGTTATCGGGACGGTCCCCGGCCATGCCCGTGGGTCCCTCGACCGTCGAGAGCGCCCGCTCGATGGATCTGACAGCACCCGCCACGTCGCCTTGGGCGAGGCGGAGGAGGGAGAGGCCCGGCTCCGGATCGCGCCCATTTTCGTATGCATGCCGGAACGCCTCTTCCGCCCCGGTGAGGTCTCCCATCCGAAGGCGAACTTCGCCGATCTCGTACTGACCCCAGCCTAGACCGATCATCATGCCGAACTGCTCCAGCTCGACGCAGGCCTGGCGGGCATCTTCCTCGGCCTCGGGCCATGCACCGCGTATGCGCTTGATCTCCGCCCGATGCACCCGGCACACACCGGGATATCCGCGAATTCCCTGACGACGCATCTCCCGATCTGCCTCGTCGGTCCATTCGGCAGCACGCTGCCAGTCGGCCAGGTCGCGACAGGCGTCGATGGTGCTGCAATAGACGTTGCCCGTCGTCCATGATTTCAACTCACCGCCCACGGCAGCGACGGTCGATTCGTCGAGGAAGGCCATTCCCCTCGCGATCTCCCCCTTCCGCAGCAACGAGCGCCCGATCAGGTTGCGCGCCAGCGCATCCACGTCGCGATCGCCGAACCTCTGGGCGAGTTCCAAGGCGTGTTCCGCGGCTCGCAAGGACGCGTCGAGGTCGCCCCGATGGAGGTTCATGAACGCATCCATCACCGCCATCAGCGCGTGCGCGATGGAGGGAGGCTCACCCTCCAGCAGCCGCTGAGCCCTGGTCATCCACCCTGTGGCTATGGCCATCGCCCGACGCGTATGGGCGAATTCGGATAGTTGCAGGGCGACACTAGCTGCCTGCGTGCGATCGCCAGCCTCCAGGTATGCTCGATAGGCGCGCTCAAGCGCGTCGACGCGCTCTTCTGGATGACCGCTCCACCACTCAGCTTCGCCGAGCAGCTCCAGGTCGGCCGCTGAAAGCGCGGCTCGCTTGTCGGCCTCGAGGAAGAGGTCGCGTGCCTCGCCCCAAGCATGCCGAGACATCGCCTCTCGGGCAGCTGGCGTCGGTGAACGAGCTACGCCGCTCACTGGACCTCCGACTCTTTCTCTCTGGCGCGGCGCTGGTAGCGTACCCCGTAGGCTGTATCGCGCCAACGCGAACCGCCCGATGGGCTACGTGCCAGTGGGGAACCTTCCGCGTGTCGGCCATTTGACACAACGGGTTCGCGACGATATTCGCCGTGAGCGATCCGGCCTTTGAAGCAACGGTGAGGGCGGCCTTCGATGCTTTCAATCGCCGCCGCTTCGACACGTTCGCTGAGTTCTTCACCGATGACGTGGTTGAGAGCTACCCGCAGTCGGGTGAACGGCTCGAGGGCAACCCCCAGCAGCGCGCCATGCACGAAGCCTTCCCAGACCCGCCGACCTTCCTCGTCAGGTCCATTCGGCGCGACGGCGACCTGGCGGTGGTGGAGGTGGACGAGCAGTATCCCGATGGCAGCACCTGGAAGACCGCGTTCATCTTCGAACTGCGTGATGGGCTGATTGCCAGCCTCACCGGGTACTTTGGAGAACCGTTCGCCGCTCCAGCCTGGCGCGGTCCGTATCGCGTCGCCCCATAGACTTCTTGGTCATCAGCATCACCGGCATTCATCCGAGCTAGGTCGGCTTGATGGTCCACCCCGCGGCGTAGTCGCATGATCCAGCAGTGAGCCGCTTCCTGGTCCTGGCCACGGGAGGAGCTGGGGGCGACCTCCAACCCCTGATCGCCGCATCGCTCGCGCTGCGTGATCGCGGTCATGAAGCGATCTTCGTCGGAGATCGCTCTGCTGAACGTGTCCTCACCGGCCTAGAGTTGGACGTCCGGGTGCTGCCGAAACGCTTTGACCTTGGACCGCGGCTGGTCACCGCCATCGGCGATGCCATGCAGGCGACAGGCGGCGACCTCAGCGCGGCGGGTCCACTGGTCGAGGAGCGGATGGCCGGATGGGCCGGGGAAGTGGCGGTGAGCGTCTCGCGTCTCGTCTCCGAGATCCGCCCGCACGCCGTGGTCACCTCGCTCTTTGGAGTGGAGGTGGTCAAGGAGGCGGCGCCACCCTGCCCGTGGGCGGTCGTCAACAGCACCTTCTACATCGGTCCCAACCCACCGCGACCGGTGGAGCAGGACATTGCTCCGCGCGCCATCCCGCTCCTCTCGCGGTACGCGGCCCTGCTGGCGTCGCCCGATCTCGTGCTCCACGCGACCGATCAGATCTTCGACTTCTCCTTCAATCGCCTGCCGCCAAGCCACCACTACGCGGGACCGCTCGGGCTGTGGGAGCCGCCAATCGTGGCGCCCGCCTACCTTGCAGAGCCGGGCGATCCGTGGGTCCTGGTCTCGATCAGCTCGCAGCTGCAGGACGATGTGACCCTGGCTGAAGCGGCCCTTGCCGCGCTCGCCGACAGGCCGGTGCGAGTGGTCCTCACCATCGGACCCGGTCACAGGCCCGAGGAGATATCCGTTCTGCCCCGAAACGCGCACGTCGAGCAGACCATCCCGCATTCGGTGGTGCTCAGGCGAGGGGTGCTGCTGGTGAGCCACGCCGGCCACGGCTCGGTGATGAAGGCTCTATGGGAAGGCAGGCCGATGGTGCTCATGCCGTGGGGTCGCGATCAGCCCGGCGTGGCGGCACGGGCGCAGGCGCTGGGTGTGGCGGCGGTTGTCCCTCGCGGCGCGGACGCGCGCGGCGCGCTCGCCGATGCGATCGACCGGGTCCTCGGGAGTCCGGAGATGCGGACATCCGCTGCAAGGCACTCCGCGCGGCTGCAGGCGACGGATCCTCCTGCGGTCGCGGCCATGCTGCTCGAGTCGCTTATCTGACCCCGGGAGGGTGGGCCCAGCACCCGCGGTGAGCGACGCTACTCCGCCCTCGGCCAGGCAGCTCAGGCGCCGTCAGTGGTTCGCCGAAGGCTCGCGACAGGTGCTGGAGCCGCTCCTGGGTCTGTTCTTGTTGGCCTGGCCTAGGACCAAAGCGCCACGGATGGGTCCTCGGGAGCAGCCATGCTGGCTCCTGCAAGTAGGAGCTGATGGCAGACGCAGCCGATCCACTCGTCTTGGGGTTACTGCTCGCTGCCCTCGTCGACTCCGCTGACCTCCATTTCCGCATGATTCGCCGTCGAGCGTGGCAGCGGCGCCTTGCTAACGAGGAGAACGACGCACGCTCATATCGCGTACCAGGTCGTCGGTATCGGATCGCTGGACCTGCTTGGTGGACACATGGGTCCACCACGTCGAGGCCGTATGGGATTTCCCCGAATTCGCTCGCCTGTTGCGTCGCGGTTGGCAGTGGAGCACCCCGTTGTCGACGGCGCGCCATCCTGATCTCGAGGAGATCGTCAGCAGGAAGTGGTCCAAGGCCACCGGCGCAAGCTGGCATCGGCTGACACACCGGATGCCCTGACCATTGGTATGGGGGACATGCCGCTCGGCGCGCTCATGCAGGCCCCTAGAGCCGTTCGAGCGCGCTATCGACGAGCTGCTCGGGTGCCTCTGGCGGATATCGCACGCCATAGCGGATTGGGGCGTGCGAAGGATCGGGGTCCCTGGCGTCGGATCGATCGTCCCCATGCTTCTGCACTTGGCAGACTCCAGGCCGGAGACGTCGCCTTCGGCCTAGCCGGGTGCGATTAATAGGATGCCGCTGCAGACCAAGCCAACCGCCCCAAGGCCGACGAGGTTGGCTCTGTCGCGATGGGCGGGATCCCGGGAGTCTAAGGCCGCGGCACCCACAGTAGATACCGCGGCCCTTGCGAGTCAGGCTATGGAACCGGACGACCCTTAGTGCTGGCTCACCTGGAAGCAGGCGACGTCGTACTGAGAGACAGCGTGGCCGTTGTTGCTCACGAGCGAATGTGAGCCAGGACTACCCGCATAGACGATTACCGCGATGCGAGCGAAGCCATTGGTCGTGCTGAGCAGGCCCGGGGGGCCGGATGGCTCAGATTGACAGGACTGGGTTGGCTGACCGGTGCCATTCGGATTGGCGGCCGCGAGGGTTGCGGTGGCCATGCTCGCGGTCAAGACGGTTGCCAGCAGCACAGAACGGAGGAGCCTGGAGCGATCGAGCATTGCGCGTCTCCTGCGTAGGGCGGGAAAGGTCTTGCTCGGGCAGCTCACTCCCCCTTACGACCGGGGTTACACACTGAATGGTGAAAGCGGGACGGCGCCCGCCTTTGACACCGGCGGTCGTCCTAATTGGCAGCGGGACTTACTGACGGTTTAGGTCAGAACTGCGAACAACCGCCAGGTTCCCGGTACGCCCTTCAGCTGATGCTCCCCGCGGTCTTCGAACGCCAGCGGAGAACCTGCGACCAGATCCTTAACAGTTTGCGAGACCAGCACCTCGCCTGCGCCCGCGAAGGAAGCGACGCGGGCTGCGATGTGAACGGCCATCCCGCCGATGCTCGAGGCCCGAGCCTCGACTTCGCCCGTGTGGATGCCGGTCCGGATTTCGAGCCCCAGGCGTGGTGCTGCGCCAACGATTGTAAGCGCGCATCGGATCGCAGCCGCCGGAGCATCGAACGTCGCGAAGAATCCGTCCCCAGCGGTGTCAAGCTCGCGGCCCTTGAACCGCACGAGCTCCGTCCGCACGAGCTTGTGATGTTCGTCGAGTAGCTCTCTCCATCGCAGGTCGCCGATCTCCGCCGCTTTGGACGTCGATCCCACGATGTCGGTAAACAGCAGGGTCGCGAGGATGCGTTCTGCGTCTCGTCCGCTGCGCGCCCCTGTGATGAACTCCTCGATCTCGTCCACCACGTCGTCGATGCCCTCGGAATACGCAAGGTGGTCGCTTCCCGGTAGCTCGATCAGCTTGGCGTTCGGGATGAGCCGTGCCGCCTCGCGGCTGAGCTCCATTGGCACCATTTGGTTGCCGGACCGGTTGAGGACAAGGGTTGGAACCCGGATGGTCGGCAGCACCGAACCGACATCTGCTTCCATCGTTTGACGGAAGTAGTGCCCGATGGCTCCCGGCCGAACAGCAAAACGCTGCAGCCGGGCCAGGTGCTCTCCGAAGCCCTGGTCCCCGAGTCGGCTTGGTGCGAGAACCCCGACTGGCGCATTTCCGGCTTCAAGGTCGTCAGTCATCTGCCTAATGACGGCATCGACCGCCTCCATCGGCATCCCGCCAGCGCGGCTGTGCTTCACCGCGGCGGGAAACAGGACAAGGGACCGGCACCGATCGGGATGTGCGGCGGCCAAGAGGGAGGCGATGACTACTCCGTCGTTGACGCCCACGACGACCGCGGCGCCTGATCCAGCAGCATCCAGTACAGCCATCGCGTCCTCAACTTGGGTCGCCAGATCGGGAAGCCGCTCAAGTGGGACTGGATCCGAAAGGCCGGTCCCCCGCCGATCGAAGTGGATGAGGCGCCCAAGGGAGCTCAGCCGACGCAACAGGCGAGCGAATTCGGGGAAATCCCAGACAGCCTCGACGTGGTGGACCCATGTGTCGACCAAGAGCAGGTCGAGCAATCCGACACCGACCACCTGGTACGCGATATGAGCGTCGCCATTCCTGGCAAATCTGGTCCTCGCAGGGTCCTGCATCCCGCCGATTGTAGGGACCGCGTGGGTTCTGACTCCGATTCCTGAAGACGAGGATTGGGGTCAACCGGGAGCGGGTGCCTGAATCGTGGCGCAGCGCGGACGCGAGGCCACGATGGCGACGGGAAGCGTCAGGAGGCGGTCGCCGAACGCTGTTTCGCTTCATGACCGGCGAGGATGACACCGATTACGGCCTTCTACGCGAGCGAACTCCATTCGTTGCTCGCTCTGGCCATCTTGCGAAGCGGCGACCGCGGCGACCGCCTTGGTTTACCCCGGCCCCGTGGAAACGCAGCGGGAAGCGCATTCAGCTGCTTGCCGCAGGCCTTCACGGCCCTTGGATCCACGATGGGGCACGCAGGTAGCCGCCGATGGATCTGGGTAAAAGGGTTAGCGCGGCCCCTGGCACCGCGGCGACCTCGCGTCGCAGCTGGTCGAGCGCGGCGTCAGGGACGGCACCGTAGACCTCGAAACCGAGGAGCTCGATCATGTCCTCGACCGAGGCGGCGCGCTCCTCTGAACCCTGGAAATGGTCGGTCATGGCTGCCGCATCGGGCACGGCGTGGACGATCCGCAGCTCATTGCCGGTCTCGTTCAGGTAGGCGGCATAAAGCGCGGTTCTCGGCTTGCTGGAGCCGATCAACCCCACCGCGAGGGCGAACATCGCTTCGAGCTCCGCCCGCTTACCCTCCCGGATCCGCCAGCGGCTGATGAAGACGATCGGTGCGGTCATCGCGGCGTTACTCCTGCTCGGTTGACGAAGTCTAGAGCGATGATGTTCACGGTCCACACGAGGCCTCATCAAGGGTGGCCGGGTCCGATTTCATCCAGCCGATCGAAGAGGAATGCGCGTTCAGCGTCGCTCACCGCGAGGTCGGCGGCGCGGGCGTAGGCGCTGGCAGCCTCATCCCAACGGCCGAGCCGACGCAAGGCCGGCGCCGATTTGTTCGAGGTCAGCCGCGCGCTCGGGCACGCGGGCATCGCGACGACGGCAACGTCTACGCCCACTGGACGGAGGCGATGGCCGAGCGCACAGCCGAACGGATGAGCGAAATCCTGGGAGAGCCGCGGTGAGTCCGTCCGATCGGCGGCAGCGAACCGCTTATCACGAGGCTGGGCATGCGGTACTCGACTGGCGACTTGGCACGCGGCTGCGGCGCGCAACGATAATCGCCAACCCCGGGGACCAGACACTCGGCCACGTGCTCCCGGTGAAGATCGACCGTCGCTTCGATCCGAGTCTCCACGACCAGTACACGGTGCGACGACGGCTTGAACCGCGAATCGTCGCGATGATGGCTGGCGTGATTGCGGAGCGCCGTTTTACTGGAAGGCGGCGCAACTGGGCAGGTGCCGAGTCCGACCTGCATGAGGCTCAGGGCTTGGCGCTTCACTGCCTCGGAGGGAATACGGGCAAGGCCTTTACGAAGTACTTTGCCTGGCTGTTCGAAGAAAGCCGGGAGTGGGTCGAGGCTGAGTGGCCACGCATTGAGGCGGTGGCGCAAGCCCTCCTAGAGCGCGAGACGCTGAATGGTCGCGAACTGCAAGAGGTCATCGTGGGGAGCTATGGAATTCCACAAACAGAACAGATGAGCGAAATCATCGGCGGCTAGAGGGGTACGACGAGGGGTACAGGCACCACGAGGCCCCGCCCGGATCCGTCCTGGCGGGGCCATTTCGTGCTCAGAGGTTTGGCTGGGGCGGAAGGATTCGAACCTTCGATCTCCTGATCCAGAGTCAGGCGCCTTACCACTTGGCCACACCCCAGCGGGTGCGCCGTGGCATGTTACCAAAGCACCGATTTCGAGCCCGATGTAGCCGCCGAGACCGCAATGGGCCCCCCGTCGGCGAACGCCCACTCACGACTTAGACTGCGCGGGTGATCGCGTGCCCGAATTGCGGAGCCGAGAACGCCGAGTCGGCGCGATTCTGCTCGACCTGCGGGAGGCAGCTGCAGGCCGATGCCGCCATCCACGAGAGCCGCAAGACGGTGACGGTCCTCTTCTGCGATGCGGCCGCCTCCACGAGCGTCGGGGAGCGGATCGATGCCGAGTCGCTCCGTGCAGTGATGACTCGCTACTTCGACGCCATGCGCGCGGTCGTGGAGCGGCACGGTGGCGTAGTCGAGAAATTCATCGGCGACGCGATGATGGCGGTCTTCGGCGTGCCGCGTGTGCACGAGGACGACGCGCTGCGAGCCGTGCGCGCAAGCCTCGAGATCCGCGAACGGCTGAGCGGTCTCGACGAGGCTCTCCGCAACGAGCGCGGGGTGTCGATTGAATGGCGGACAGGCGTCAACACAGGCGAAGTGGTCGCGGGGGACACGGCCGCGGGCCACAGGTTCGTGACCGGCGACGCGGTGAACGTTGCAGCACGACTCGAGCAGGCCGCCGCCCCAGGCGAGATCCTCCTCGGCGAGGCGACGTATCGGCTCGTCCACGATGGCGTCCAGGTCGAGCCTGCCACCGAGCTGAGCCTCAAGGGCAAGTCCGCGCCCGTTGCTGCGTACCGGCTGCTGGGGGAGGATTCGACCGAATCGCGCACCTCCCGGTTGGAATCCCCGGTTGTCGGCCGTGAGCGGCCTCGGCGCTTGCTCGACGAGGCCTGGCAACAGGTCGTTTCGGAGCGCATCTGCCACCTGTTCACCGTCCTCGGTGCCGCCGGGGTCGGCAAGTCACGGCTCGTCAGCGACTTCGTCGAGCGCCACGCGACAGAGTCGCGCGCCGTATACGGGCGATGCCTAGCCTACGGCGAGGGCATCACCTTCTGGCCCCTCGGCGAGGTCGTTCGGACGTTAGCCGGTATCTCGGATGAAGATGACGCCGCGACCGCCCGCTCCCGCATCGAAGCGATCCTCGGGAGCGAGTCCGACGCGGGTGTTATCGGAGAGCGGCTTGCAGCGGCCATCGGGCTGTTAGAGGCCCGCGCCACGCCCGAGGAGACTGCTTGGGCGGCGCGGCGCTTCCTCGAGGCGGCCGCCTCGGAACACCCGCTGGTGCTGGTGATCGACGACCTCCAGTGGGCGGAGCCGGCGATGCTCGACCTGGTCGACCATATCGCGACCTGGACGCTGGACGCCCCAATTCTCCTCATCTGCCTCGCGCGCGGAGAGCTGCTCGACGCGCGGCCGACCTGGGGAGGCGGCAAACGCTCGGCTACGACCATCACCCTGGAACCGCTGAACGAGTCGGAGAGCGGCGATCTGGTCGCTAACCTCATCGGTGGCACCGAGCTGCCCGAGTCTGTCCGTGACCGGATCGTGGCCGCCTCGGAGGGGAATCCGCTGTTCGTTGAGGAACTGCTCGGCATGCTGATGGATGAGGGCGTCCTGGTCGCCGAGGATGGGCATTGGAAGCCGGTTCGCGATCTGGTCGAGCTGAGCGTGCCGCCAACCATCAACGCCCTGCTTGCGGCGAGGCTGGATGGTCTCCCCTCCCCGGAACGGGCGGTGCTCGAGCGGGGCGCTGTCGAGGGCAAGGTCTTCCACCGCGGGGCGGTATCCGAGCTCTTCCCGGAGGCGGAGCGCCGAGAGCTCCCGGTTCAGCTATTGGCCCTTACCCGCAAGGAGCTCCTCCGGCCGGACCGTTCCGAGTTCGCCGGCGAGGAGGCGTACCGTTTCCGGCACCTCCTCATTCGGGACGCGGCCTATCAAGCGATGCCAAAGGCCACGCGCGCGGACCTCCACGCGCGCTTCGCCGATTGGCTCGAAAGAGTGGCAGGCGATCGGGTTGCCGAATACGAGGAGATCATCGCGTACCACCTCGAGCAGGCGTATCAATACCGGACCGAACTTGGGCCACCGGATGCAGCGGCGCTCCAGCTTGCGGTCGCCGCATCTTCGCGCCTCGCTAGCGCCGGCATTCGAGCCTGGCAGCGGCAGGACATGCATGCTGCCACGAACCTCCTCGGCAGGGCGTCTCGCCTCCTTGACGCTCGGGACCTGGATCGGCCGCGGGTCCTTACGTATCTGGGCCAAGCCCTCTGGGAGGCCGCAAACTACCCGGAGGCGGATCGCGTCCTGTCGGAGGCGATCGAGCTGGGGCGAGCCCTAGGCCAGGCGAGCTGGG
>Ga0070706_100002625_pt1 | contig 18005 bp, 20 predicted proteins | sample KBSK5501metaG_FD_65476 | JGI IMG/M metagenome (GOLD analysis project Ga0070706, IMG submission 65476) | Corn, switchgrass and miscanthus rhizosphere microbial communities from Kellogg Biological Station, Michigan, USA - KBS K5-50-1 metaG | ecosystem: Host-associated > Plants > Roots >... | reverse complement strand
AACCGTCACCCTACGTTCTCATCCAGCTATTCCTGTTTCGTGAAAAGCTGCGTCGCTTCGACCTCATGAACGATGCCGTGAAAGGCTTCACCGACGACGACTTGCGCACATTTGCCGACACGATCTCCAGGCTGCCGCCTCCGCTGCCGACGTCCGACACGTCAGATCCGGCACGCATGGACCGCGGGCAAGCTCTCGTCCGCCAGTATCGCTGCAACGTCTGCCATAACCCGGACCTGGCGGGCCGCGACAACGTCCCCCGGATCGCCGGTCAGCGGGAGGATTTTCTCGTCAAGACGATGCGCGAGTACAAAGGCAACATACGGGCTGGATACGACGCGTCGATGGCCGATGTTCTGCAGCCTATTCCTGACGCGGACATTCTCGATCTCGCCTATTTTGCCGCTCGACAGCCTTAGGGGACGGATATGTTGCGCCGCAACTTCCGCGCGTTGCCCGCGTCGGTTTGGCGGCAAAATTAGGTGTCGCGCTATGATGGGCTCGTGTCCGCTATGGGTCATTCGCGTCGCTTAGGACTTATCGGCGATATGTCCGGTCTATCCCAAACAGCAGACATTTCTGGACCCGGTCGGCACTTCGCATTTGTGCCAATACCCGACATCGGCTGGCAGCTCGGACGATCGAGGGCCGAACCCCACGGGCGGCTGCATCGTGGATTATCTGCCGTACCGCGGAGCGACAATTTGCTATTGTTTGAATATTGGAAATGGCGCTTCAGCCTGGGAGTTGCTCTGAGGCGACGGGACTTCATCACGCTTCTCGGCGGGCCCCGCAACGACGCACCTCATAACTCTCAATACGGCAGAGCGCGCGCAGCGATCTTCGAATGAATTGTGCGACAGGGCGCGCACCGCTGAGCGTATCATTCGGCGTCGCGGACTTGAGAGGCCTGCAACAACGACAAAAGTCTGTTCGCCAGTCCCGAGTTGAGCAGTCTAGAGAGGTGAAGCATGTCAAACGCGGCGCAGAACGAGCTTGGTTCGGTGGTTTCGCTTTGGCGATATCCCGTCAAGTCCATGATGGGAGAGGAACTGAACGCCACAGAGGTTACGGAACGTGGGCTGCTTGGTGATCGTGCGTATGCCCTCGTAGACAGCTCCGACGGGAAGGCGGTGACCGCCAAGAACCCGCGAAAATGGCAGCGTCTTTTCGATTTCCGCGCCACCGTGATCGAGCCGGCGCGTGCGGCCGCGAAAGTGCCTCCGGTCCGCATTACCCTTCCCGACGGCACCATCGCCACTAGTGATCAGGGTGATCTCAACCAGATCCTCTCCAAGGCACTTAACCGTGACGTGACGCTTGGTGCAGCACAGCGCGGGGCGGTCGATGCCGAGGAGTACTGGCCGGACATGGACGGCCTCGACCACCGGGACACGGTCACCGATTTCACTCTGCCCGAGGAGACATTCTTCGACGTTGCCATGGTCCATCTATTGACCACGGCCACGCTCGATCGCCTGCGCGAGCTATATCCGCAAGGCCGATTCGAGGTCCGGCGGTTTCGTCCAAACATCGTGGTGCAGCTGCCCTCGGGTGAGAAGGGCTTTGCGGAGAATTCCTGGGTCGGCCACACGCTGGCCATCGGGACCTCGGTGCGCTTGAACATCACCGGTCCTTGCGGGCGTTGCGTGATGACCACGCTCGCGCAAGGGGATCTCCCGAGGGATCCCGGAATCCTGCGCTCGGCGGCCCAACATAACCAAGTCAACGTCGGTGTGTACGCTGCCGTTGTGCGGGGCGGCACAATCCGCCGTGGTGACTCGGTCAGGATCGAGTAGTGGCGCGGGGTCCTGTTTGGGCCGAACAGGCGCATCGAGCCGACGCCAAGAAGACGGCGCGGCTCATGCGAAGCGTTGGGCCGACGAGGGTATCATCCATAGTCGAACCGACGACTACCAGACATGCCTGAGCTGAGTCGGTACATCTCCTTGATGGGGGCACTGCCCTTCGTGGTCTTGGGCATAGCCCATGCGTTTGCGACACCGCGCACGCCGGCTCAGTCTAAGGGGCTCTCGCCGCGTGATCCCGTGCTTCGCCATGAGCGCGATCGTGTCGGGCACCGGGGACGAGGAGGCCGTGATGAAGAGGTTATTGACGCCCGGTATCTGGGTCGCGGGCGGCGTGTGGTCACACAGGAATCGCATGGCCAAGCTCGGGACGCCGCCGTTCGAGACGCGGATCTGGACGACGCGACCGTTCACCACGGCGCTCCCTATTTCGTGGCCACGATCTTGTCCCAGAGCTCGCCGTACTGCTGCTTGTAGCCGGGCCAGATCTTCTCCTCGGCGACGCGGCGGAACGACGCGACATCGGCGGCGTTCACTTTCATCCCCTTCGCTTCCAGGATCTCCTTCGCCTTGGCGAAGTTGTCCACGCTCTCGGTCGCTTCGCGGATCTTCGCCTGCGTCTCGCGCCCGACGTCGAGGATGAGCTTCTGCTGGTCGGACGGCAGGCCTTGCCAGATGGCGAGGTTCATCACCACGAGCGTCGGCCCATAGTTGTGGAACGTCAGCGACGCGTACTTCGAGACCTCGTAGATCTTGAGCGCGTTGATGTTCACGATCGGCAGGTCGGCGCCATCGATGACGCCCTGCTGGGCGGCGGGGATGACCTCGCCCCACGCCATCGGCACCGCGCTCGCGCCGAGGCCGTTCACGGTATCGGCGAACACGCGGCCTTGCTGCACGCGCATCTTGAGACCCTTGAGGTCGGCCGGCGTGTTGATGGGCTTCTTGTTGTTCCAGAAGTGCCGGAAGCCGTAGTCGTAGAAGAAGACCGTCTTCAGCTTGTATTTATGCTGAAACGTCTCGTCCAGCTTCTTGCCGATCTCACCGTTGAACATCGTGTACGCGTGGTGGTAGTCCCGCACGAGGTACGGCGTGAGGAACACGCACATCTCCGGGAAGACCGTGCACGCCGCGCCCGCCGGGCTTCCGACCGCGACGTTGCCCGACTTCACGGCGTCCATGATCTCGAGCTCCTTGGAGAGGAGCGTGCCGCCGTGGAACACCATGTTGATGCTGCCGCCCGACCGCTTCGTGACTTCTTCCGCCATCCACTTGAAGCCAGTAGCACTCGACTCGGGCGGCGCCAGGATGAAGGCGAAGTCGAGCTTCTTCGCGCCGGGCTTCGGCTGGCTCCGCACCGGAACACTGATGAAGGCCACGGCGAGCACGAGCACGGCGGCGATGGCGTAGCGCGCGAGTCTCTGCATGGTGTCCCCTCCTCGGGCGCCCCATTTAGCCACGCGCTCCCGCCGTTGACAACCGTGGAGGGGGCCCCTACGATCCGCGCGTGACGCTCCTCCTGCGCGCGATCCCGTGGATTCCGCGCGTCCTCGTCGTCCTCTTGATGCTGATCGCGATGGTCGACATGCTCGTGGGCGTCTTCCTGCGTTACGTGATGACGTGGGTCTCGGCGACGTTCGACCTGCCGAGCATCCGGTTCTTCTGGGTCGAGGAGATCGGCGAGTACTCGCTCGCGTGGCTCACGTTCATCGGCGCCGCGCTCGGCATCCGGCGCGGCGTGCATTTCTCCGTGCAGATGCTCACCGAGCGCTGGCCTCTCGGCGCGCGCCGCGCGCTCGTCGCCGTGCACTACGTGCTGCTCGCGGGCTTCGGCGTGCTGCTCGCCTACTACGGCTGGCAGGTCGCCGAGCTGAACAGCCAGTCGTTCTCGCCGGCGCTCGACGTGAATCTCCGATGGCTCTATCTCTCGTCCGTGGCCGGCGGCGCGCTGATCGCGATCTACAGCTTCGCAGGACTGCGTAACGTCTGGCTCGGGCGCGAGCCGCGCGCGTCCGAGACGCACTGATGCTCGTCAGCACGGTCGTCGTCACGTTCGTCGTGCTCACGGCGGCGTCGCTGCCGATCGTCTTCGCGCTCGGCATCGCGGGCTTCATCGGCCTGTTCGTCGGCAATTTCTCGCTCCAGAAACTGCCGTCGAGCCTTGTGGCGGGTTCGCAGAGCTGGGTGCTACTCGCCATCCCGACGTTCGTGTTCGCCGGCAACCTGATGGAGCGCTGCGGGATGTCGTACGCGCTCGTGAGCCTCGCGCGCGCGCTCATCGGGCGGGTGCGGGGCGGCCTCGGGATGTCGGTGGTCCTCGCCGAGTACTTTTTCTCGGGCATCTCGGGCTCGACGATCGCGGATGTCTCCGCGATCGGCGCGATGCTCACGCCGCCCATGCTGCGCGCCGGGTACGCGCGCGAGCACGCGGCCTCGCTCATCGCCGCCTCGGCGGCGATGGGAATCCTGGTACCTCCGGCGATCTTCATGATCGTGCTCGGACAGCTCACCGACACGTCCGTGGTCGGCATCTTTCTGGGGGGCTTCATCCCCGCCGCCGTGACGGCCGCCATCCTCATGGCGGTCATCTGGGTACAGGCGTATCGGCTCGACTGGCCCACCGATCGAAAACCCACGCGGGGCGAGCTCGCCACCGCGACAAAGGCGTCACTGGTACCGTTGGTAGTCCCGGTCCTGATCATCGCCGGGTTCTACTTCGGTGTCTTCACCGCGACCGAGGCTGGCGCGCTCGTCGCCGCGTATGCGGTGGCGGCCGCGCTCCTCTACTACCGGAACGTGACCCTGACGGAGATGGGGGTGCTGCTCTACGAGAGTAGTCTGCTGACGGCGGCGGTCATGTTCCTGCTCGCCGTCGCCAGCGTCTACCAGTTCCTGATGGGGATGCTCGGCGTGCCCCTCATGCTCGGACAGATCCTGGAACCGTTCCAGACGACGCCGTGGCTGTTTCTGCTCGCCGTCTCGCTCATCGTGATGCTCTTCGGGATGGTGCTCGAAGGGTTGCCGGCTGCCGTCGTGCTGATCCCGGTGATCTATCCGATCGCGAAGAAGATCGGCATCCACCCGATCCACTTCAACATCGTGCTGACGGCGGCCGTCGGCATCGGGCTGTTCCTTCCGCCGATCGGGGTCGGTCTCCTGATGGCGCTGCGCTTCGCGGACATCTCGGTCGGCCGCCACTTCCGCGTGTATTGGCCCTACCTCATCGCGCTGATGGTGGGCCTGATGGTCCTGATCCTGTTTCCCGAGCTGACGCTCTTCCTGCCGCGGCGCGCCGGGCTCGTCCGCTAGAGCTCGACGTCGCGGCCGAGCCCGCGCGTCTTCGCGCGCGTGTAGGCGAGGCGGGCGGCGGCGAGGTCTTCGAGCGCGAAGCCCTCCGACTTGAACAGCGTGATCTCGTCGGGTCGCGTGCGGCCCGCGACGGCGCCGCTGACCACGTCGGCGAGATCACGGACGACGTGCGCCCGAGTCTCTGGATACACGAGAGACCCGTAACCGCGTGCGCTGATCGAGCCGTTTCGGCGATCGATGCCGGTTACCCGTATTCCGTTCTGGCGACTGCGCCCTCATGGCGTCGTCGAGCAGGCCGTGAGAGGCGCCCTGGAACGACGTGTCGGGGACCGAATACTGCTTGACTCGACTCCTGTTTTCGGCGATTCTCGCGCGCGTTGCGCTCACACAACGTGCGCTGATCCCGGATTGGTAAACGCAGCGGCGGCAGACCTAGCGAAAACATGGTCCATCTCACGAATCCCGCCTAGCGAAGCCGCGATAGCCGTGCTCGTGCCGGGACGAGTGTGCGATCGAAGGAGGCATGAAAGCGGTTTGTCAGGAGCGGCGAAAACTGGCAGTGAAACCTGAGAAGGAAGAAGGAGGATGATGAATGGCAACGCTCACTCGCCTGACGATCCTACTGGGGTTAGTGGTCCTGTGGTGGCCGGGTGCCGCGGCGGCGTTCAGCACGGCTGATCTCGCGGCAATCTTCAGCGCGTGCCAGACGACGGCCAACGCGACGGCATCCGCCCTCAGGCCCGCCGCGAACACGAAGATGTGGTGTGCGGTGGTCGACCGGGAAGGCGAGCTGCAACTGATTAAGGCTACGGATACGGGAGAGGCCCCCGCGGCGTCGCTGACGTCCGACGCGTGGCGGGGGAGCATCGAGATCGCGATCGCCAAGGCGTTCACCGCGGTGGCCTTCAGCAGCAACCAGCAGGCGCTGGACAGCCGGACGATCGGGCTCCTCGCGCGGACCGATGGCCCCGGCAAAAAAGCTCCGAAGGACATCGGCACGGACGTCGGGGTGGCGCCGTTGTTCGGCATCGGCAATACGAATCCGTTTCGGCCGCTGGCCGGAACGGTGGGCGATGACAACACCAGCGTGCGGCACCGGGGAATCGTCACCTTCGCCGGCGGCCAACCGGTCTACCAGTGCGCCGCACCCCACCATCTGCTCGGCGCGGTCGGGGTCAGCGGCGACGGAGTCGATGAGGATGATACGGTGGCGAAAGGTGCCATCACCGGGGCGGGGTTCTGCCTGACTCCCTGAATGCACGTTGCCGAGTGCGTCGACGGGGACGCCCCTCGGCGTCCCCACCCATACAGTCCAGTTCAGCAACGCCGCTGATCCGGTAGGTACGGGTTTCGCGCGCGTCCGGCGGCTGGCCGTCGACGACGACGAGATAGTCGCGCTGAGGCTGGCGGGCGGACGTCGAGGCGCTCTAACTAGCCTGGCGCGCTGGGCTTTGACCAGCCCCCAATTGGGCACACTGAGCCGACTGGTCCGTCTTTATGACTTATCGATCCCTCCTGCGGTTCTGCAGTGTCACATTCCCGCCCCCGCCGTTCCTCGATCCTTCCTGGATCAGCGACGTCACCCAAACGAGCGCAGACGCTGCTTGTCCGGTCGGCGCGCCGGAGACCAAAAATCCTTGGGCTCTCGTGCACCGTGGAAGTACCTGTTTTCTTGATGGTCAGAAGCGACGAATCCGCCTCTCAGACCGATTTTTCGGAACGATTTTTCGGAAGATTTAGCGCAAGCGTCAGCGCATGAGCCCTGCAGCGGTTCTTGAGTCAAAAGGCGTGCACTGTAACTTGCTCAACCGGAGCGCATTTGGCTCCCCTTCGTTGACACATATCGAACTTTTTGTCTCGCCCCTCCCCAATGGTCCGCAGTATTTTCGAGGCGTTACGTCGAAGCGCCTGATGGGGATGCCGCCAACCGCACCGCCGTGCGGTGTTAAAAGCTAGTGGTAACGTGCCCGGCGCTATGCCGGCTGGGGCGCCCTCGTGGCCGCGCTGATCCTCGAACGCCTGTTGTGCCTGGGGAGACACCATCATCGACCAGGTCGGCAGAGCCCTGACACTCCACGTCGTAGCCGGCCGCTGTCGCGCCTGCGGAGACTGGAAGCTCGTTGTTTCGGTCGACCGACCGACGCCCTAGTACCAGCATCCCCGGCGGATCAACGGCGATAATTGGCCCAAGGTCCAATAGTCGGCGCAGACGTGAGCGCTCAGACTCTTGAGCATGGTGGATCGGCTCTACGCCTTCTGCGGCAAGATCGTCGTCCAGATTCCACCTGGGTCTGAAGTGCGCGAGGGCCAGAAGATTTCACCTCGACTTCTACGTGCTCTACAAGCGCCGACTGCCGAAGCCCTGACGAATGATGCCGCCGCACGGCGTCGCCAGTGAAGCACCGCCGACGACCCCGTAAGGCGCCGATGACGGAGTCCGGATCGGCGCACGAGTCCGACGCGAGCGACCTTCGGCTCATCATGGTCGCGCTCTGGGGAAAGCGCCTGTGCATCACGTGCTTGTCTGCTGAGACCGGTGTGCCGACACCACAGATTGAAGCGACGATCACGACCCTCGCCGCGGTGGTGGCCACCAGGGAAAGCGTTGCCGGCTGCGCGCGGTGCTCGGAGTCGACCAACGTATTCGAGCTGACCTGACATCCTAGGGATCAAACTGATGCACTACCATCAGTTGAGGTTTAGTGACCGGGGCCGATTGCGAGTCGTCAGACGCGACAGAGCAGTCGCTTGCTGCCTTGCTCGGCATCGATCGGACTGTCCTGCACATGCGGTGTCGTGACTTCGACCTTGATAACTTCTACGACCGAGAGTGGGGACCGGCCTCGGAACTCCCTTGTCGCGTGCTCGATGTGGAAGTCGAAGAGCCGCAGTATCCCGTCTACTACTTCCACGCCACGCGGCAGACCTTCGCCGATCTCGCCTCAAACGCTAGAGCCGGGGAAGGGCGAGTACTTACGATCGTCCTCTCCTCGTGCCATAAAGTGAGCGGCGCCAGGCAACGGCGAAACCCCACGCAAGCAGCGGGATGCGGCGGCCCACATCGATACCGAGTCCGGCGACCGCCAGATAAACGACGACAACCCACCAGCTTATGACGAATATCGGATAGCCAACAGCTACGAATCCCAAAACCGCGGTGAGACTCCTTAGCCGGGATTTGCGAGCCGTCCTCGGCAAGAGGAGCCGAAACTAGGCCGGGGAGCTGATCCCGTTAACCAAAAAGGTCAGGCAGTCTGTTGAGTCAAACCGGCATGCGGCAGGGCGGCGAAAGTGGTCTGGGAGGGGAACCCGGGAGTCGTGACGGGCGCGGTGACCGGTTTCATCGCCGTGTGCGCGACGATCACTGCGAGGTACGACGCCGCCGGAGCCCCGTAGACCATCGCCGGAGCCGTGGACGAAACGCGCAGCGACGAGAGGCGTGCGGCGCGAGTTGCTTTCGCCCGGCGAGGCACCTGAGCTACCGCGGGCGCGGGCGTCGGCGCTTCCTCGACGGGGGCCGGTGGCACGAGCACAGTTTGCGGCGGCGCGATGATCGTCCGCGGGATGCGGACGTCGTCGCCTAGGATTAGGCTGACCACCATCGCCGCCATCGCCGCCGCCCGCATGAGCTCTCCACGAGGCGAGAAGTTGGCGACAGCGGCCTGGATCGGCGGCAGGTTCCGTTCGCGACGCAGGCGGGCCGAGCAACCGAGGCATATCCCATCAGTGAACGAGATCCGGAAGCCCCGCCACGACGCGACCCCGAGGGCGAGCGGGTAGCCGCGATAGGACCGGTGCCAGGCGCACCTGCGAATCAGCACGATGTTGGACGAGGGCCAGACAAGTGGCGCGCCTGATCGCCGATACCGCTGATAGTTGCGGTCGACCCCGGCCGAAGCACGTTGCAGTGCCAACAGGTCATATCATTATTTAACAGTGATACTGGAAGGTGAACCCATTTCACTGGAGGTACTCGGCATCATGTTACTTGGAGTGTCAATACTGGGACGCTGCGACAGCCCGATCCGATTTTTCGAGCCTCTCGCCACGGTCTAAGGTCGACAAGACTTTCGTCTGTCTTCCAGACACGCTCAACCCGATGAGCGGGACTGCGAAACCGTCAAACTGATTTGAGCGGTCATGTGTAAGCCTGGATGTACTACCGTCTGGTTCGCGCGCCCATGGCTGCTGCGAGGAGGATCGATCAGAACGACGATGCGGTCAACCACTCCGAGGTGACAGCGCCGGGAGATCAGACGCAGGGTAATGCCGCGAGGATCTCGCCGGCGCCGGCGTTCAGGACCGCCGCCTGGGCGGTCGAGAGCGCCTTGCCCGATTGCGCGCCGACCTCGTTGACGAACGCGGTGAGCTGACCACAGGCCGCGGCCCGATTCGCGCGGCCGACGGACTGCAGCGCCTGCTGCAGCTTCACGGTTAGGCTCTGCTCGATGCCGCGACGGAGGTTGAAGGATCCGACCCGAGCGATCAGGTCGGTGATCATCTGCGCGATGCTCCCTGCGTTGGGCGCGGTCACGGAGATCGGAACCTCACGCGCGTCTTGCGGAGGCACGCCCACGTCAGTGCGATTGAAGGCGAAAAAGATCAGCGTCACGTTGAGTCCGGCCGCCTCCGGCTCGGGGCGGTACGTGAACGTCCCGATGCCGTTGCCATGGTCGATCAGCTCGGCGCCCTCCGGCAGAAACCGTACACCGAGCGCGACGGGTTGACCATCCGCATCGGTCCCCGAGATGTTGAACGACAGCGTCGAGCCGGCGGCAACCGTCTGTGGTCCGGGCACCACCAGCGTCGGCCGATTGTTGACGACCACGCTGACAGCGACGAAGGTTTGCACGGCGCCATCGCTCGCCATGACCGTCCCCGTATAGGTCCCCAGAGGCTGGACCGGCGGGATCTGAACCGCGATGCCGACCGTGTAGGTCGACCCGGCCGTCACGTCAATCAGCGACGACGGATCGAAGGTCAGCGCCTGCGCGGGGATCAGGTTCGGGCCCGAGACGAGATTAGATGCCGTGAAACTGGTGCCGGCGAGGTCGGTGTCGCTGCTGATCTCCAGCGCGCCCGTCGCGACCGTTCCTTGATCGCCGACGGGTACCTCGGAAACGGTGAGGACGACCTGTGGCGTCGCGCCGAGCGCCGGCGAGCCGGCCAGGGAGACGAGCACGCCGAGAAGAACGGCCGCGCGGCTCAGCTGCCGCATCGGTTCTTCGCCACGTAGTCGTCCCGGTTGGGCCCGACACCGTTCGACACGAACGGGCGAGGATCCTGATTGCCGTCGAGCTCTCGCTGGTTGTGTTGACTGAGCGCGAGCTCCTTGTGGACCTTGAGGTCGAAGGTCCCGGGCTGTCTCAAGACGATGTCGAAGGTGATCTGGCGATTTCCCACCCACATAACGTTCTTTAGCTCGATCTGGCAGCCGTTGTCGTCTCCGCGCGTGAGCACGGTCGCCGGGTCGCGCGTCGTGTCCATGGCCGTGTCGAAGGTGACCGTGCCCTTCACGGGATTGGCGTCACCGAACTGGCTGAAGGTCTTGTCGCGCGGCGTGAAGGCCTGATCGCCGCCGCCGCAGCTGTCGGTCACGCCGATCCACGCTACGATCGGCGCCACTGTGGTATTGCCGGGACCGGCGTGCCGGAGGATCTTCGTGAACCCGCCGCGGCCGAACGCCGTGCACGAGCCATCCGGAATGTTGGGGAGGATCGCCCCATCGCTGCCGACTTCCCGCGCCTTTCCGTCAAAGGCCGTGCCGACCAGCCGCTGGAACAACTTCTCAGCGTCCTTGACGATGCTCTGCTTGAGGCACGTCTGTGTGTAGCCGAAGTATTCGATGGTCGCCGGAAAGGCGTCGCGCAGGGCGAAGCTGTTACACGCGCCCATGACCAGGATGGTGTGCGCGGCCGGGCTGAAGAGCTTTCGGATCCCCGCCTTCGACAAGCCGATGCCGAAGTCGGTGGGATCGCTTCGCACCTCGCCGCCCGCCCCCACCACCTCCTGCACTCCGCTGAAGCGCCACACGTCCGTCGGACAGTTCAGTCGCACGCCGCCGGGCTGGTCGGTGCCGTCGCACAGCCGCTGCAAGCGCGCGTCGCGCGCGGCGCGCCCCGCATCGGATTTGGGATAACACTCCACGAGCAGGCGATCCGTGACCCCGTGCGCCGCGATCATGACGATCCCGCCGTTGCCCAACGTGGCGAACGCATCCAACGTCGCTGGCGACGTGCCGTCGGGACGCGGCGCGACCGTGTTCGTGTACTCGGTGTAAGTGTAATGCTGCGAATCGGCCAGCGTCTTCAGCGGCCCGCTCACGGACTCGAGCTCGAAGGCGCACGGCTGGAAGAGGATGGCGTTCGCTTGCCGCGGCGTCTCATTGTTGTTCGACCGCCCGGCAAAGCCGGGCTCGGGCCGAAACGCGAAGGCGGAGACGGCGATGATGAGCACGGCCGCGAGCGATCGGCTCATGGGCGGACCCCCCTTCCCGACTGCCATCCTATACCGCATCTCCGGCGCACGTTCAGGCCCCAGCCAGGATCAGCGCGAGCACATACAGGATGAGCGACAGCAGAATGCCTCGGAACGGGACACTGAACCAATAGCGCGCGCCGAGAAACGCGTAGCCAGCCAAGAGCACGAGGCCCACAACGGGGAGAAACACCGACTCGAACACGAATGCCGGAGGCACGAGCGCCAGGCAGCCGTACACGAGACGAACAGGATCGCGCCGAAGCTGTGGCTTGCGTTGAAGCCGACCCAGGCCTTCCACATCGTCGTCTCGCGAGTGATCACCGGCGAGACCGAGCGCATGCGCGCCTGCAGCGGATGATTCCCTCGTGATCACAAAGGGAAAACGCTCGGCCTGACGATCCCGCCGTCGCTGCTGGCACGGGCGGATCAGGTCATCGAGTAGTTGATCGCTGCTGATTGCGCAGAGTCGACGGCTGACGGAAAATCGCCACCGTGGTTAGCCGGCAGAGTTTGGTAGCGGCGTGACACCTCCCATGTGGTTCCCTCTGCGCTCGAGCTGTGCGTTCGGCGCTTTGCTTCTCGTTGGCGTCATCCTGGAGTCGTCCGGCGCCTCCGCGCAACCGCAAAGGCGGCCGTATCGAATTGGCGTGCTGAACAACGCGTTCGTGCCTGGCAGCCCGCCCGTCATGGGACTCAGGGCCGGAATCAAGGCGGCAGGCCTCGAGGAAGGGCGGGACGTGAGCTTCGACGTCCGCTCGACAGGAAGCGACGAAAAGAGAACCGCCATGCTCGCGGCAGCTCTGGCGAGGGAGAACCCCGACATTATCGTCGCCATTGGGGAAAACGAGACGAGAGCAGCCAAGGCCGCGGCGCCGCAGACTCCTATCGTGTTCACCCAGGTTGCCGACCCCGTCGCCGTCGGTCTCGTCGCCTCGGTGGCCCGGCCCGGAGGGCTCTTGACCGGCGTCTCAAACCTCTTCACTGAACTCGTTCCCAAGCGGCTCGAGGTGGCCAAGGAGCTCATGCCGAACCTTCGGCGCGTGCTCGTCGTGTATGACGCGCAGGATGCTGCATCGGCAGCCGGCGCTCGAAAGGCGCAGGAGACAGCGCCCAGCCTGAAGCTGAATGTGGTCGTCCGCCCGGTCCGGACACAGGAGGAGGCGGTGCGCGAGCTGAAAACCGCGAGTGCCCGGGACGTGCTCTTGACGCCCGCTACGCTGAATCTCAACATCGTCGAACTCATCTTGAATCTAAACCTGTACGTGGTGGCGCCTGCCATCTTCCCGTCGTCCTTCTGGGTCCAGGCCGGCGGTGTGGCGTCGTATGGAGTCGATTACTACGCCGAAAACGTGCAGGCGGCGCGGCTGGTGGCAAGGATCCTACGGGGGGCCCGGCCTGGGGACCTGCCTGTCGAAGGCGCCAACAAGCTCGAATTGGCCCTCAACCGCAAGACCCTCCAGGCCTTTGGCGTGACGATCCCGACTGCACTGGCAGTACGAGCGGACCGGGTTTTCGAGGGGATCGGAGAATAGTCGGTTGCGAGCCGGCAGAGCGCCGTTCGATTTTCCACACGAATCGGGACACGATCGGTGATCTTCCAGTACGAAGCGTCTTGATGCCAGTGGATGAGTCGATCATCGGCAGGCATCTTACAGAAGAAGTGCATATCCCAGAGGAGGATGGTAGCGCCGAGTAAGTCTCCGACGGAATCCAAGAGTACCGGCTTTGCCACAATGCTGTAGAGTTCTCGGCACGCTCGTTCCCAGCCCGCGATCGACTCACCCCGTAGCATCCGCTTTACTTGCTGGGTCCAAAGCGCCGAATAGAGCTTGCGTAGACCCTTCATCTCCGTGTGGGAGTAGATCTCTAACGGTGCAATGTATCCGCTAGCGTTGAAATGGTGCACTTGCGCTGTTGTCAGGCGCTTGCATTGTCCGCCGGGCAGTCAAAAGCCCGAAAATGTGTCACTAATGTGCCCGAACTTTGGCACACGCCCCTGGTTGAGCGGGTTTCCGAGACGTGACAGAGTAGGGCGCCATGAGATTCCGCGTGCTCGGTCTCGGCATTCCTCTCGTGATCGCGCTCCTCGCGGCGCCGCTTGCTGCCGAGGCGCAGGAGTCGACCCAGCGGACACGCGTCGCATTCCTCGGCGCCGAGTCTCGCTCGACTAACCAACATTTCCTCGAGGCATTCCGCCAAGGGCTGCGCGAGCACGGTTACGTCGAGGGCCAAAATCTTACGCTTGAGGAGCGGTGGGGCGAGGGCCGAAGCGAACGCTTTCCGGAACTCATCGGCGAGCTGATCCGACTGAAGGCCAAGGTCATTGTGACGGTCAGTCAGCCCGCGGCCCTGGCGGCGAAGAACGCCACCACCACGATCCCGATTGTCTTCGTTGCGGGCGATCCCCTGGGCTCGGGGCTCGTCCGCAGCCTGGGTCGACCGGGCGGCAATCTCACGGGGTTATCGATCTCCCTCGGCGAGGACTTCAGTGGCAAGTGGCTTGAACTGCTCAAGGAGGCGGTTCCGAGGATCTCCCGGGTTGCTGTTCTATGGAACCCGACGAATCCTGCGAACACCGCCTACTTGACCGTCCTGCGAAGCGTGGCTCAAAAGCTCGGGGTCAAGCTCCAGTCCGAGGAGGTACGGGATCCGGGTGGATTTGACAGAGCTTTTGCGTCGATGAACGCAGGGCATGTCCAAGCCCTCGTTGTGGTGATCGACCCGCTGACCGTCCGTTACCGAGAGCGGATCGCTGAACTCGCGGCGAAGAACCGATTACCGGCGATGTACGGGTTTCGGGAGTTTGCGGATGCCGGAGGACTTATGGCCTACGGAACGAATGTGGCCGACCTATGTCGGCGCGCCGCTACGTACGTGGACAAAATCCTGAAGGGCACCAAGCCCGCCGACCTGCCCGTCGAGCAGCCCACCACGTTCGAGTTGGCCATCAACCTCAGGACGGCGAAAGCCCTCGGTCTGAGGATCCCGCAATCGGTATTGCTGCGGGCAGATCAGGTGATCGAATGATCCTGCCGGAAGTGATGCCGTGGATTTCCACATCAAGAGGGACCCCACCGCGGAAGGCGGAAATACGCCACTTATGATGAACCGCCGCGAACAGAGGGCACCGGGTCGATGACACAAGGTGCGTTTCTCCTCGTGACCAGCTCGCTCTTCGCATTGATGGCCCTGCTCCACGCGTTGCGGCTTTTCTACGGTTGGAACGTAACGATCGGAGGGTGGACCATCCCGGTGTGGGTCAGTGCGGTTGGCTTTCTCATCGCCGGGTATCTCGCCTTTCAGGGGTTTCTCTTGAAAAGAAAGCAGTCATGAGGGGAAACCCGATCACGCGGATCCTCGCTCCGGTCCTCACCGTTGGCCTCGCCGCGCCGCTTCTCGCTGAGGCGCAGTAACCGGGAAAGGTCTATCGGATCGGGATGCTGGAAGCGATTGCGGCCACGCTGAATTCAGAGAATCTCCAGGAGCTTCGCCGACCCGCCGACCTGCCAGTCGAGCAGCCGACCAAGTTCGAATTCGTCATCAACCTCAAGACGGCGAAGGCCCTTGGGCTCACCATCCCTCAGTCGATCCTGCTGCGGGCGGATCAGGTGATCGAGTAAGAGCAGCGGCCGCCTCATCCGGCATGGCTCGGTACGTTCACCCTGCAACTCGCCGAATGCTACTTGACGGAAGCCTCTTTCGGCGGATTCTCGCGCGCATCGAGCGACGGGGAGCTGGGTTGGCGCCGGCTGGGGTGTCGCCACGGAGGGCGGCCAGCCCTCCGAAGAGGCGAGATCAGGGGGTGTTGGCGCCGCGAACACGAGCCATGTCACCTGCTGCGAGCGGGCAGCATGGCCGTGAGGGTGTCACGTCGCCCACTCGCCAGGGTGAAACGAGGAAGAAGATGGGTCCAAATCGCAAATCCCGGTTGAGACAGATTAGGGAGGAACGCTCATGAAGGTTCAACGGCTTCCCATCGTGCTCACTCTGGTGAATCTGGCGCTTCTGGTATTCACGCTCGCACAGATGCGTCCGGCGGTCGCCCAAGACGTCGCGCCGGTGCTGCGAGGTCATGCGCTCCAAATTGTCGACGAGCGGGGTAAGGTTCGCGCAAGCATCAGTGTGATGCCTGCAAGCGCACAGCCGAATGGCGAGACTTATCCTGAGACTGTGTTGTTTCGGCTGATCACCGAACGCGGGCGTCCCTCGGTCAAGATCAGCGCATCGGAGCAGGGTGCAGGAGTGGCCCTCGTCGGGCCCACGGGCACGAAGGAAACATACGTGCAACTGGGGGCGAAAGGCGCGGTCAGTTCATTGAGATTGTAAGGCGGGAATATCCCTTAGCGGAGATCCTCGATAAAGATCCGAGCTCAGAGCAAGATCTTCCAGTCGCCTTTCCAGGATCGCCACCGTCCATCTCGCCACGAGGGCGGCACCTTGACGTGATCGCCGACGGGGACGCGGAATGTTCGCATCGCCGTGGGTCGCCCGGTCTGCCGCAGAGAGTGTTGCGGCGAGATCGATTTCAGGTGTGCGACTGCCCTGCCGCGTACGGAGGAAGCATCTTACCGTACCACCAATCGTCTCGACGGGACAGGAGCGCCCGAAAATCCATACGGATCTCTTCCACGGTCGGGCGTCCGACATACCACCAGCCGTTATAGATCTTGTAGATGCTCAAGTCGCGATCGAGTAAGAAAGTGTAGGGTATTGCTACCGGGCCGTGAACTGTGCCGGTCGTGTCGACGATATCCAGTTCCTGAATAATTCTCCTGTCGGAGTCGCACAAAAAGGGAAAGGTCGCTCCGCTGCCGTCGCGAACTTCTTTCGAAAGCATCGGGTCATCCACAGACACGATGACCAGCTTGCAGTAGTTCACGATGAGTTCAGGCTGCAAGTAAGCAACGTAGTTCAACAGCTGCCGGCGATCCTTGGGGCAGAAGTAACCACGGCTAAACACGACAGCGGTTGGGAAGCCCCGAATGATCGACGACAGCCTGACAACTTCGCCTTCGTGATTGGGAAGTTCAATGTCCGGGAACTTCTCTCCCGGCTTCAGATTATCTTTCATCGCATCACCTCGTCATGAGCATGGCCGACGGTATCGCGCGAGCAACCCCCTGAGCTCGTACGGGCCCCGCGGCAGTGTGTTCGGGGTCGTGAGGGCACAAGCGCCGGCCGCCGCGGCGACGAAAACGCTTCGCGAACGCTACGCGGCCAAGGCCCGGCCGCAGTGCTCGCAGGCGGTCGCGCCCGGTGGGACGGTAGCGCCACATTGGTCGCACTGTGGCGCGGTCTTCGGCGCAGCTGCGGGCGTCTCGCGCGCCTTGGCCGTCCGGGCGGCGTGGGTCAGTCTGGCGACGGTCGCGGCCAGCACCGGTGCGCGCCGTGACGCGGCAATCGCCAACCACAGGGCCGTGGCGATGATCGCCAGCACGAACAGCCACCGATAGGCCATCATCGCGTCGGGCGTCAGGAACGGCCCGAGCACGAACAGCGGGACACCGTAGCCGATGCCCAGGACGACGAGGGTAGCCAAGGGTAGGAGGGTCGCGCGCGCGAGCGATCGCCAGCTACCGTCGTCGGCGAGCGCGCGCGCCGCCCGAGCCGCCGCGAACCAGAGGATCATGAGCGCGGCCGCGTCGCCCAGCGCCCGCGCCACGTTGGCGGCCGTCAGGCGGTCGGTGCCGAGCGTCGTGTGCTGGAACAGCGAACTGCTGGCGAAGATGGCACCGAGCACGACGGCCAGCACAAACGCGACGGCGTATTGAAGCAACCACGCCCACCGGTCCATGCTGCTTCCATGGCCGCAAGTATGGTGCCAGCGAGGCCGGAACGGACCGGACGCGAGGGTGTGTCCCGATGGGCTCGCAATTCGACAATCGCTCGGCCTGCGGGACAATCGGAGTGCGGACGGACATCACGTCCGATGACGGACTTGATCCAGCGTGGAGACCCACGTGAAGATCCGATCGGTAATGATCGCCGCTGCTGCCCTGGCATTGACCGCGTGCGTGGCGACGGTCTCGAGTCCCGTTCCGGGCGTTGTCGTCGATCCCGTTGATCCTTATTACTACTCGCCCACGTACTGTGTAGGTTGCTGGTACGGCCAGTGGGGCGCGCGGATCGGCTACCACCGGGGTGGCGGCAGACCATGGGAGCGTCCGCATCCCGAATCTTGGCATCACGGCGAAGATCGCGGGCACAACATCATCCACGACGGCCACCGCTGAGACACTGCCTCGGGTCCGGCGCACGGCGACGCCGCGGTCAGGGACTCGGGTGCACCTCGCTGACGACGTCGTCCACCAGCACGAGCGTCCAGCGGTCCGGATAGATCCACCGCTCCTCTCGCCACGGGCCGGAGATCCGATCGATCCGCCGCGGCTCGCCCCAGCTCATGCGGGC
>Ga0070706_100002623_pt1 | contig 18011 bp, 17 predicted proteins | sample KBSK5501metaG_FD_65476 | JGI IMG/M metagenome (GOLD analysis project Ga0070706, IMG submission 65476) | Corn, switchgrass and miscanthus rhizosphere microbial communities from Kellogg Biological Station, Michigan, USA - KBS K5-50-1 metaG | ecosystem: Host-associated > Plants > Roots >... | reverse complement strand
CCCGTCCTCGTTGTGGCGGTACCGGATCGACCCGCTCCGCGGCGGCGGCAGCCGGGTCCGGCAGCGCTTCACCCACGGGCCCGGCGTCAGCTTCCTGCGGGCAGTCGCCGCGGAGGCGCCGGACCGGGCCGCTGCGATCATCGCGGCCAGGCGGGACGAGCTGCGGGCCAATATGAGCGCCACCCTGGGCGCGATGAAGGCCGCCGCGGAATCCTCCCGCCACACGGCCTGACACCGCACCCCCAGCCCGTCCGGTAGCACCTTCGGGTGACCGATAGCCGCGCCGCGATATTCCACCCGGCAGGCACCTTCGGGTGACGCCCCGCGCAGGCCGCAATCCGTACCGTTCCCCGAAGAGCCGGCCCACCAGGGCCTGGCTTGATGAGGGCCGCATAGGAGAGGTGGCCAGTGTCGCTAACGACCGGGGAGTGCCCGATGAACAGGAACAAGACAGCACATTCGCCGCGACGGGACCGGGCGCTGGTGACGGCGGCGGAGTGGTTCGCGGCGCGCCACGGCGTCGGCACCCCGGCCAGCGCCAGCCGATGACACGACCCCTTGAGAGGAACGCAACCGCCATGACCAGGATGACCCCCCTGCTCGAGCGCAACGAGCAGTTCGCCGCCACCTACACCCCCATCGCGCTCGGCCCGCCCGCCGCGCAAATGCTGATCGTCACCTGCCTCGACCACCGCGTGGACCCCGCGATCACCCTCGGGCTCCGGCTCGGCGAGGCTCCCGTCATCCGCAACGCCGGCGGCCGGGTCACCCCGGCCGTCATCGACGACATCGCCTACCTCGCCTACCTCGCCGAGCAGCTGTTCGGCGGCCAAATCGCCACTGACCGGCTCTTCGAGGTCGCGGTCGTCCACCACACCGAATGCGGAACCGGCTTCCTCGCCGACCCCGGGTTCCGGCACCAGGCCGCGCAGGCGACCGGCCTGTCCGAGGCCGCGTTGGAAGCCTCCGCCGTCGCCGACCCGCACACCACCGTCAAGTCCGACGTCGAGCGGCTGCTCACCTCACCGCTGCTCTCACCCAAGGTGAGCGTCTCCGGCCACGTATACGACATCGCCACCGGACGCCTCACCACCACCGTGGACGCCCGGTACCCGTCATGAACATCGCATTTGTCCTCCCCGCAACCCCGCTGCGTCCCATGCTCACGAGAGGACCCTGACCGTGCCCCCTGCCATCACGTTGATCCGCTCCGCCACCTTGTCCAGCGTCGCCGAGTACGCCTACGCAGCCACGGCGCCGGCCGAGTCACGGCTGATCTTCCTCGCCGGGGCGTGCCCGCTGAATGAGGATGGATCTACCGCCGCGATCGGGGACTACGCTGGCCAGGCCGCGAAGGCCATCGAGAACCTGCGAACCGCCCTCGCTGATTCCGGTGCATCGCTGGAAGACGTCCTCAGCACCCGAGTCCTGGTCGCCTCGACCCGGCAACAAGATCTGGTGGCCGCGTGGGAAGTGGTCCGGGACTCCTTTGGTGACCACGGTCCCCCCAGCACCCTCACGGGTGTGACCGTGCTCGGCTACACGGATCAGCTGGTAGAAATCGAAGCCGTCGCCGCAGTCCTCGATCGAGGGCCGGAATGCTGAGGCGGAGGGACGTCCCCCCGTCTACCACGGCAGGTAGGCAGGCTGACGTCCCGGGCGATCACTTGACGGGGCCCCGGACAGACGACAGGGGTGGTGCACCGCGTCTCATCAGCGGTCCCCACCCCTGCTCTCGTGCCGGGGCACGCCGGTCAACGGCGAGTGTCACCGGCCAGCAGACCGTTCAGCCGCGACGTCGCCTCCGCGACGATCTGCGCGGCTTCGCCTCGCAGCTGCTCGTCCCCCGTGCGGGTGACGCTTGCCAGTGCCCGGTGCAGCTCATGGACGGCGCGAATCCGCTCGCCCCGCTCGCGGCGCCCGGCGTCCTGCGCTGCCCCGGAATCGCAGCCTCCGAAACGGTGGTGGCGGTGGAAGTGCTGGTGCCGCATCCGACGGAGCAGCACCCGGCGGCGCGGCCCGAGGTGGGTGCGCGGACGGATTCCTCGCCCGCTGATCGTGTGTGAGAACTCGTTCATGAATGTACTCCTGTTCTAGATCGGTGACGACGACGTGTCTAGATATGTCGTCGATATATCGGTAACCTGGCAACGGTTCGCCGTATTCCCTCGGGCGTCCCAGCACGCTCCGCGCGAGGAGTGGTCAGATCAGGGTCAGCTGAACATCCCGGCCGGCGTCGCCGGGCCGAACAGCCTGTCCCGGTGCCGTAGCCTCCGCCGCCGAGGCCGACGCCGGCAGGCTGGACCGCAGAGCCTCGCGCACCGACCGCGCCTGGGCCGGCGTCGCCCGGCCGACCCCGTGCTTGCGGGCGAATCCGGCCACCTGCTCGGCGATCTGCTGCTGGTAGGCGCGGGGCGCGTAGGCCCCGGACCGGTACAGGGCGCGGTAGCGCGGCACCAGGCCCGGGTGATTCTCGCCGAGCCAGCGGTAGAACCACTCCCTCGCGCCGGGCCGCAGGTGCAGCACGATCGGGGTCACGTGCGTGGCCCCGGCGGCCGCTATCTCCCTGACGGTGGCCTCGAGCTGGGTGGGGGAGTCGGACAGGAGCGGGATCACCGGCCCCATCAGCACTCCGCACGCCAGCCCGTGCTCGGTAAGCGTCGCGCAGACCCCGAGCCTACGGTCCGGTGCGGGTGTGCCGGGCTCGACAGATCGCCAGAGCTCTTTGTCGATAAATCCCACGGAGACGTTCAGCCCGACGTCGGTGACCTCGGCGGACTGCTCCAGCAGCTCCAGGTCGCGCAGGATCAGTGTGCCCTTGGTGAGGATGGAGAACGGGTTCGCGGCGTCGCGCAGCGCGGCGAGGATGCCGGGCATCAGCCGGTAGCGGCCCTCGGCCCGCTGGTAGACGTCCACGTTCGTGCCCATCGCGATGTGCTCGCCCCGCCACTTCGGCGCCGCGAGCTCCCGGCGGACCACGTCGGGCGCGTTGACCTTGACCACGATCTTCGAGTCGAAGTCGTGCCCGGAGTCGAGGTCCAGGTAGGTGTGCGTCTTGCGGGCGAAGCAGTTGTGGCTGACCACGCCATTCGCGATGAAGTCGCCGGTACCCGTCGTGATGTCGAACATCGGCAGGTCCAGGCCCAGCGGCTCGATCGCGGTGACACGGAGCTTCGCGTCGCTCTTGAGAGCGGTTCCCGCGATGTTTCGCTTGCGCGTGATCGCCGGGTCGGTCGTGTGGAAGAACCTCAGGTGTTCCTTAAGCCCGCCCCGGAACCGGACGTAACACAGCCCGTTCGGGTTGGAGGTCCGGTCGATCGCCACGTCGAAGCCCAGCGCTTCCAGAGACGAGATGGTCCAGCCGATGATCTCCGGGTCCGTGTTCGCGATCCGCACGGCGCTTCCGCTGTAGCTGCCTTCGGCGTCGAAGATGCCAGCCAGGAAACCCTTGCGCCAGTCGCGGGTCGGGACGGCAGGCCACTCGATCAACCGCTGGATGTACACGATGTGATCGCGGGCCGAGGTACGGACGGCAAGCATGCGCCGGCGGTTTTCGCTCTCTTCTGCGAAGCGGAACTCGGTGACATCCACTCCGAGGCGGGCGAGGTACGAACGGGTCCGGTCCAAGGGCTCCCTGTCGGCGAGAGCGAGCCTGAACCTGTGGACGTCCCCCTTTGCGTAGGAGTAGCTCCTAAGGGTCGCGTCGCCGCGGATCATGCCGCACAGGTAGCCGCGGCGGTAGTCGGGCGACTCCTTGGGCGGCTCGGCGAAGCCGCCGGTGCCGAGCAGTTCGTTGTTCAGCGTCAGGTGCGGGCGCTGCAGTGGACCGCCGTACTCGGTGCCGGTCACGTGCTTCCAGCCCCGGCCGGTGAGGAACCTGTGGTCGCCGCTGGCGACGAGCGCGGTGCCGTCCTCCAACGTGATGCGGTAGGCGGGCTTGACCGTCTGCCAGTGTGCGAGCACGTTGGTGATCACATAGCGGCGGTAGCTCCCGTACCGGACCGTCCCGTAGATCGCGTCGCCGGCCCGCACGTCCGCCAGCGGCTTGGCCCGGCCGTCGGCCATCAAGATCGGCGTCTCTCCCCAGCTGCAATAAACGCAACTATGACTGCATCCCCTGTAGGGGTTGATCGTCCAGCGGAACGGGACCCGCGACGCCTCGGGCACGCGGTTGATCACCGACCGGGCCTGGATCTCGAAAAACGTGATGCCCTGGAAGCCCGGCGTGTCGAAGGACCGGGTGACCGCGCCGCGCTCGAACAGCGCCGGAGCCAGGCCGCGGCCCACCGCCGGACCGGAGCCGTCGGGGCCCTCGCCGGGGGCGGTCCCGGCGCCCGCCGGACCTTCCGGCTGGTCGGCGTACAGTTGCAGGCTTTCCCAGCGCATGTTATGCAAGTATAGAACGGCAGTTCGACGCGGGCAAACACCTGTTCGACCGCGCGCCAGCCGGGTCGGCCGGCCGCGCACACGGGCGGCGAGGCCGGGCGCGAGCCGGCTGAATTTGATCCGTCCGGGATGGGGCTAAAAATCTTGCGTTGGGGGATAGTGAGAGTTATTCCACCCGCGCGGCAGGCGGAGGTGGCGCCATGGCGCTGTCGATGGACGAGCAGCGCATGCTCGCCGAGATCGAGCGTCGGCTCGCCGACGACGATCCCGTGCTGGCTGCCCGTCTGACCACGTTCAGGCTGCCCAGGCTGACGCTCGCGACGCGGTCGGCCCGGTCGCGGCTGATGACCTCGCTGCTCATGCTCGTGGTCGTCGGCGTGGTCGCGGTGTTCGTCTACGCGCTGATACCGTTCCGCGGCCAGGCGACGACCCGGGTGAACGGGATACACGTCACCGCGTCGCACTCCACCGCCGTGACGGCCCGCTCGGCTCAGGCGAGCGCGCGCGCCGCTGGCTCGCCGGGCGCCAGCCGTGGTGGCAAGGCCGCGCGGACGTCCGCTCAGCAGGGGGGGCCAGCGCCGGGCCGTTCGGGCCCATCATCTGCCTACGGCAAGTAAGCGGCGATTACCACCTGAGCCGTCCCGGACGGGGCCGGGGTCAGGACTGGCGCCACAGCTGGACCAGGTACTGCTCCAGGCATTCCAGGTCCTTCCTGGCGCGCTGGAACTCGTCGCCGAGCGGGTCGCCGTACCGGTCGAAGAGCTCGTGGTACAGCCGGACCACCTGCTCCCGGTTCCGCGCGTAGACCCGCACCGCGTAGTCGCCCACCCCGCCGGCCAGCCGCAGCGCGCCGACCGCGGGCCCGGCCGACCCCATGTCCACCGACAGCACGCCGCGCAGGTAGAGCTTGCCCTTGGCTTCCTCGTCCCAGCCGTCGCCGCCGACCGTGGGCGCGCCGTGCCACTCCTCGAGGACGAGCCTGACCTCGACGTGCTCCTGCAGGCTTCCCACCCACAGCTGCTCCCGGTTGGTGCTGACCAGGGCCCCGACCGGGAGCAGCGGCCCGCCGGGGGCGTCCGGGTCGATCCCCGCGTCATGGATCCGGAACATCCTGCGCTCCGGGAACACGGGAATGTCGAGCCGGAGCAGCCGGTAACTCACCTGCCCCCCACCGTTCGGCCCACCTACCCCCTGGGACGGCACAACGACCGGCCGGCTCACGTCGCGCTGCGTGCCTAGTGCTGGTTGCATGCCCGATGCCCTAAGTCCTGCTATGAATCACAAATGTACCCAGGTGACCGTCGTTGCCGCAGGCGATCGGGCACGATCAGGACGCGCCGCAGGGCCCGGCGGGTCAGCCGCGGCGGCGCTTCGCGTGCCCGCCGCGGTGACTGCCGGCCGCCGCCCGCCGGTGCGGCCGGTCGGCGACCGCCCGGTGCTCGGCCTGGGCGGCCGGGTAGCGCTCGGCCGGGCGCGGGGCCGGGACGGCCCGCGCCGCGGCACCGTCGGGCGCCCCGCCGCCCTCGCCCGGGTAGCCGGCGAAGCCGCCCAGTTCGCGATCACCCGGCCCCCGCCCGGTGCCTGGGTACCAGTCCGGCTCCTCGTCGGCCCGGAACGGGGGGGTCGCCGAGAAGGCGGGGTAGTCACCGCGCGGCACCGCGGGGTGCTCGTCGTACGCCGCGATCCCCGGCGGCTGGTTCCGCCACGGCAGCCTGATCGCCGGGATCACCGAAGTGAGCGCGTCGCTGGCCTCGGCGTCGGCCCGCCGCCGTTCCTCCTGCGCCTGCGCCTGGGCGGCGGCCGCAGCCCGGCGCGCCCGGTCCAGGTGGTCGCGGTCACGGTCACGGCGGGCGCGGGTGCGCGAGCCGGCGATCCAGCTAGCCCCGGCCGCGACCAAAGCGATGACGGCCAGGGCAGCAATAAGCAGCACGATCATGCGATATCCGCGTCAGGATGAGTGGGCCGAGGGGCAGGGTCCCATCGTACTGAAGCGGTGACGCTCTGGTGGGGAACTGCGCCAGGTGAGCCGCGCCAGTCCCGCCAGCCACGCGAGTGCTGCCAGCCGGTCGGCTGACTAGGGTGTGTCTCGTGGATCTTGGTGGATGCGGGCGGCGATCCAGGCGGCGTCCGGCAAGGCGGAGGAGGAGCCAATAGCGGCGCTATTGGCGACGACGACAACGCCGCCGGTCGTCGTCTGGGCGCCGATCCGCGCCGCCGGAGATCTGCGAGACACGGCCTAAGTCCTCACCACGGTCCGAAGACACGCTCGGCGGTCCGCGTCACGTGGTGGCAGAGCTCCGCGAGGTCCATGCCCTTGACCTCGGCCAGCCTGCGGAGGGTGAGCGCGGCGAGCCACGGCGCGCTGGGCTTGCCCCGGTGCGGCACGGGCGTGAGGAACGGAGCGTCGGTCTCGACCAGCAGCAGGTCCGCCGGGGCCGCGGCAGCCACGTCCCGCAGCGGCTGGGCGCTGGCGAACGTGAGGTTCCCGGCGAAGCTCATCACGTAGCCGGCCTCGGCGCACCGCCTTGCCATCCGCTGGTCGCCGGAGAAGCAGTGGAAGACCACCCGCTCCGGCGGGCCCTGCTCGGCCAGGATGCGCAGCACGTCCTCGTGCGCGTCCCGGTCGTGGATGACCAGCGCCTTGCCCGAGCGCTTGGCGATCTCTATGTGCGCGCGGAACCAGTCCCGCTGCGCCGCCGGCGCCGCCCAGTCCCGGTAGTAGTCGAGTCCGGTCTCGCCGACGGCCCGCACCTGGGGCAGCGCGGCCAGCGCCTCAATTTCGGCAAGCACTCCCTCGGCAAGCTCTCCCTCGGCGAGCACCGGCTCGGCGGGGTCGGCCCGGGCGCGGTCCGGTCGGGCGGCCGCCTGCGTCTCGTTCGGGTGGATCGCCACCGCAGCGTAGACGTCCTCGTGGGCGGCGGCGCAGTCCGCGGCCCACCGCGACGACGGCAGGTCGGTGCCGATGGTTACCACCCGGCGGATGCCGACCGCACGCGCGTCGGCCAGCACGTCGCCGACCGGGGCCTTGACCATCTCCAGGTGGCAGTGGCTGTCCAGCGCCTCGGCCGGCAGCGCCGCGTCGGCCAGGTCCTGCGGACGCCGCCAGCCCTGCTCCGCGGTCACGTCCGCTCCGGGGCAGCCGCCAGGTTCCCCGCCGGAGGACGCGGCTGCCGCACTGGCCTCACTCGCCCTCCAGCCGGCCGAGTTCCTCTTCGACCACCGAGGGCGGCAGCTTGGCGAACAGCGGGGTCGGCACGGCCAGCGGCGTGCCCGGCCGGACCGGCGCGTGCTCCCAGCGCGCCGCCACGTCGTAGCTCCCGGTGATGACCGGGTAGGACGGCCCGCCCGCCTCGGCCACCTCCTCGATGCGCGGCGCGCCCGACCACTCGCCGGTCCCGCCCAGCATCTCGTAGACCTTCTGGGACGAGCGCGGCAGGAACGGGGTGAGCAGCGTCTTGGCGTCGTCCACCAGCTGCAGAGCCACGTGGCAGATCGTCCGCATCCGCTCCGGGTCGCTCTCGCGCAGCTTCCACGGCGCCTGGTCAGACAGGTACTTGTTGGCGTCGGCCGTTGTCCGCAGCGCGGCGGTGATGGCGGCCTTGAACCGCGACCGCGACAACGGCTCGGCGACCTGGCCGAACGCGTCCCGGGACCGCTGCAGTATCGCCAGGTCCGGCTCGGTCAGCGCGCCCGGCGGCGGGATCGACCCGATGTTGCGGGCGGCGAACGACACCGCCCTGTTGACCAGGTTGCCCCAGTTGGCAACCAGCTCGTCGTTGTTGCGGCGGACGAACTCGGCCCACGTGAAGTCGGTGTCCTGGTTCTCTGGCCCGGCGACCGCGACGTAGTAGCGCAGCGCGTCCACGTCGTAGCGGGCCAGGAAGTCCCGTACGTAGATCACGACGTTGCGGGAGGAGGAGAACTTCTTCCCCTCCATCGTCAGGAACTCGCTGGCGACCAGGTCGGTCGGCGGCTGCAGCTCGCCCAGCGAGCCCGGCTTGCCGCCCCGGTCACCCTGGCCGCTGTAGCCGAACAGCATGGCCGGCCATATCTCGGAGTGGAAGACGATGTTGTCCTTGCCCATGAAGTAGTGCGACTCCGCGTCCGGCGCCTGCCACCAGGCCCGCCACGCGTCCGGGTCGCCCGACCGCCGGGCCCACTCGATCGAGGCCGACAGATACCCGATCACCGCGTCGAACCACACGTAGATCCGCTTGTCCGGGCGGTCCCGCCAGCCGTCCAGCGGAACCGGCACCCCCCAGTCCAGATCCCGGGTGATCGCCCGCGGCTTGAGGTCCTGGAGCAGGTTGAGCGAGAACGTCAGCACGTTCGGCCGCCAGCGGCCCTTCTTGGACTGCAGCCACGTCCCCAGCGTCTCGGTGAAGGCGGGCAGGTCGAAGAAGAAGTGCTCGGTCTCGACGAACTGCGGGGTCTCCCCGTTGATCCGCGACCGCGGGTTGATCAGGTCGACCGGATCCAGCTGGTTGCCGCAGTTTTCGCACTGGTCGCCGCGCGCGTGCGGGTACCCGCAGATCGGGCACGTGCCCTCGATGTATCGGTCCGGCAGCGTCCGGCCGGTGGACGGCGAGATCGCGCCGAGCATGGTCTTGGCGAAGATGTAGCCGTTGTCGTACAGCCCCAGGAAGATCTCCTGGGTGGTGGCGTAGTGGTTGCGGGTGGTCGTCCGGGTGAACAGGTCATAGGACATGCCGAGGTTGGCCAGGTCCTCGGCGATGACCCGGTTGTACCGGTCGGCCAGCTCGCGGGCGGTCACGCCCTCGGCGTCGGCCTGCACCTGGATGGGGGTGCCGTGCTCGTCAGTGCCGCTGACCATGAGTACCCGGTTGCCCGCCATCCGCTGGTACCTGCTGAACATGTCGGCGGGCAGCGCGAACCCGGACACGTGCCCGATGTGGCGCGGTCCGTTGGCGTAGGGCCAGGCGGGTGCGGTCAGGATGTGACGGCTTGACGAAGACATGAAGAAAGCCTATTGTCCGGCGACCGTCACCAGGACCGGTTAACCGTCCCCGGGGCGACCCGGCGCGTCCGGCGCCGACGGATGGCGTGCCCGCCCGGCGCCGCTCGGCCCCGGCGTCCCGCCTGCCGTGCCGTGCACGGCCGCCTCGTAGACCTCCCGCCGGCGCAGTCCGAGCTCGGCGGCGACGGCCGCGGCCGCGTCCTTGCGGGACGCGCCCGCCGCCACCCTGGCGGCCACCTGCTCCGCCGCGCCGGCCAGGCTCTGCTGCCCAGCCTGCCCAGCCTGCCCAGCCTGCCCGGCTCCGGCGGCGCCCGCCACGACGAGTGTGACCTCGCCGCGCACCTCGCCGGCGGCCCAGGCGGCGAGCTCGGCCAGCGTCCCCCGGCGAACCTCCTCGTGCGTCTTGGTCAGCTCGCGGCACGCCACCGCGCGGCGCTCGTCCCCGAGCGCCGCGGCCATCTTGGCCAGCGTCACGGCGAGCCGGCGCGGTGACTCGAAGAACACCATCGTCTGCGGCTGCGCGGCGAGCTCGGCCAGCCGGCGGGACCGCTCGCCAGCCCGCCGCGGCAGGAATCCCTCGAAGCAGAACCGGTCGGACGGCAGCCCGGACACGGCCAGCGCCGCAGTCACGGCCGACGGACCGGGCAGCGCGGTGACCCGGGCCCCCGCGGCGACGGCGGCCGCCACCAGGCGGTAACCGGGATCGCTGACGCCCGGCATGCCCGCGTCGGTCACCAGCAGCACGTCGCGGCCCGCGGCGAGCTCCGCGGCCAGCCCGGCGGCCCGGGCCGATTCCACGGCGTCGTAGTACGAGACGATCCTGCCGGTCAGCGTCACGCCGAGGCCCGCCGCCAGCCGGCGCAGCCGCCGGGTGTCCTCGGCCGCAATGATCCCGGCCCGGGCCAGCGCCCCGGCGAGCCGGGGCGACGCGTCATCCAGGCAGCCGATAGGGGCGGCCGCGACGGTCAGCGTCCCCGCGGTGTCGTCGTTCATCGCGTGCCCACGCTAACGTGCCGGCCCCTACGATGGCGGTTGATGACGACGTCCCAGGCGGAGGCGGCCGCCGAGCGCAGGAGCCCGCGCCTTTCCGCTCTCACGGCCAGGCTCTGCCCCCCGATGCCGGGCAGCGCCCTGTGGGGCTGGATCGGCCCGCTGCTCGTCACCGCCTTCGGCGCCTTCCTGCGCTTCGACCGGCTCTCGGTGCCGCCGTCAGTCGTCTTCGACGAGACGTACTACGTGCCCGATGCCCTCGGCATCCTCAGGTACGGCGCCGAGCACAACTACATCAGCAACCGCAACGGCCTGATCGCGCGGGGTGACACGCACATCTTCAGCGCGGGCGGCGAATTCGTGGCGCACCCGCCGTTCGGAAAAATCATGATCGCCGTTGGCGAGTGGCTGTTCGGACTGACGCCGTTCGGCTGGCGGTTCGCGGCCTGCGTCGTGGGCTCGCTCGCCATCTTGATGACGGCGCGGATCGCCCGCCGGATGACCAGATCGACGCTGCTGGGCTGCGTCGCGGGCCTGCTGCTGGCCGTCGAGGGCCTGGAATTCGTGCTGAGCCGGACCGCGCTGCTGGACATCTTCCTGATGTTCTGGGTGCTGGCCGCGTTCGGCTGCCTGGTGATCGACCGCGACCAGGCCAGGGCGCGGCTGGCCCGCGCGGTGGCGCGGCGCCCGGCCGACGACGCCGGCCCGCGGCTCGGGGTGCGCTGGTGGCGGCTGCTGGCCGGGGTGTGCCTCGGGCTCGCGTGCGCCTCGAAGTGGAACGGGATCTGGTACGTCCCGGCCTTCGCCGCGATGACGGTCGCCTGGGACATCGGCGCCCGGCGCGCCGCCGGGGTGCCCCGCGCCCTGTACGGCGGGCTGGTGCGGGACGGCCGCTGGGTGCTCGTCTCGCTCGCCGCCGTTCCCGCGGTCACCTACGTCGCCGCGTGGAGCGGCTGGCTGTTCAGCAGCTCCGGCTACGACCGGAACTGGGCGGCGCAGCACGGCATCCACACGCCGGTGATCTCCGCGCTGGTCTCGCTGTTCGAGTACAACAAGGCGATGCTGCACTTCGACAGCACGTTGATCACGCACCACCCGTACCAGTCCCAGCCGTGGTCGTGGATGGTGCTGGCCCGGCCCGTCTCGTTCTACTACGCGGCGCCCACGCTCGGCCACCAGGGCTGCCAGGTCAGGTCCTGCTCGCAGGAAGTGCTGGCGATCGGCACGCCGATGATCTTCTGGGTGTCCATCGCCGCGCTGGTCATCTGCGCCGCCTGGTGGCTGACGCAGCGGGACTGGCGAGCCGGGGCCGTGCTGGTGGGGGTGGCGGCCGGCTGGCTGCCGTGGTTCGCCTTCCTGTCCCGGACCAAGTTCTTCTTCTACTCGGTGGTCTACGACCCGTTCCTGGTGCTGGCGATCACGCTGTGCCTCGGCCTGCTCATCGGGGCCGCCCGGGCCGGCCCGGTGCGCCGCTCGGTGGGCGCGGCCGTCACCGGCGCGTACTTGCTGGCCGTGCTGCTCAACTTCTGGTACCTGTACCCGGTGCTGTCGGCGCAGGTGATCCCGTACAGCTCGTGGCTGGCCAGGATGTGGTTCAGCAGCTGGATCTGATGTCGTCCCACGGGACTGGCAGCCGCTCCATCTCGCCCGGCTCGAACTTGGTCAGGCCCCCGGCGTACGTGCGTCCCTGGCCGAGTGCCACGGAGTGCCTCAGGTGCGCGGCGAGCCGGTCGAGCACGGCGCCGGCCAGGGGCTCGCGCGGGTAGAGGCCGTGCGCGATGTTCAGGTGCCGTACCCCGGCGAAGTTGCGCACGAACGCGGGCGGACGACGGGCCATGTAGCTGGCGATGATCGGCGCCGGAGCGGTGAGCCCGACCCGCCACCACGGGCGGCGGTGCCGGGCGATGTACGAGTCCGCGGCGCCCGCCCGGGCGGCGCTCGCGATGAACGCGGCGACCAGCTCGCGGTCCGGGCCGGCCAGCTCGTCCAGGTCGGCGGGAAGGTCGATGACGACCCGTAGCGGCGCGGCGTCCGACAGCAAGCCGACCGCGTCGAACAGCTCCCGCGCCCTGGTCACCGTCGGGAACGTGAACCCGGGCGGCACGTCGGCCTGCCCGGCCCGGTGGACCCAGACCGCGTTGGCCCCGGTGACCTGGCCGCGATGCACCCGGCAGATCTCGCCGAGCTCGACGTGCCCGGCCGGCGGCCGGGCCGTGGTCCGGGCCGCCGCGGCGCCGCGGGCCAGCGGTCCCCAGCGGGCGGCGGCGCTGAGCGCGGCCCGCGGGACCGGGCGGCCGCCGCCCAGGTCGCCCAGCCCGGCCGGGCTGGCCGCCAGCCGCAGCCGGATGTGTGCCGACGCGCTGCCCGGCGCGAAGCAGGAGATCGCCGACGTCACGGTCGCGTCGGCGAACACCTGGGCGGACGGCTCGAGCAGGTGCACCGACTGGCCGCCGAGGTCGCCGAGCAGCAGCGCACGGACCAGGCCGCCGTAGTTCACGTCAAGCCATTCGGCGGCGGTGATGAACACCCCCAGGTCGCCCGCCACCGCGTGCCGCGCCGTGGCGAGGAAGAAGTGCACGTGCAGGCCGGCCAGCCCGCTGGCGCCCAGGCCGCGGGCGCGCGCGGCGCTGGCCAGCCAGCGCTTCCAGTGCGCCGGGATCTGGTGGTGCCGGACGTACGGAGGGTTGCCGAGGTACAGTGTCCGGCCGGCGGCGGCCCCGAGCTCGGCCGACCGGTAGTCGCCCTGAATCACGGTCGCCCGCCCGGCGAGGCCGGCCGCGGCGAGATTTGCCCGCGCGACGAGCGCGGCGACCGGGTCCGTCTCCACGCCGATCAGATCGGCGGCCGGCCAGTGGCGGCCCGCGGCGAGCAGGAACCGGGCCGACCCCGTGCCCGGGTCCACCACCCGGCTCGGCCCGCGCTCGCCAGCCTGCCGCGCGGCCCAGCCGACCATGCTGGCCACGACCGCCGGCGGTGTGAGCGTCTGGCCAATTTCCCTGCGCACGGTGGCCGTCCTGGCCGCCACGAGTGCGTCGCCGAGCGGGTCAGCGCCCGCAGCGATGAGCTCGCTGAGTTCGCCGGCCGATGGTCCCGGCCCGCACGCCGGTGCGACGGTCCTGGCGACGGCGATCAGGTGCGCCTCGGCACCGGACAGCCCGGCCACCTGCTCCGCGCCCAGCGCGGCCGCCGACCGGATCAGCTCGGCCAGCCCTGCGGTCATCCTCACGCCGCCCATCCTGCCGGGGATGACCCGTCCCGGTGTCCGCCCGCGCGGCGGCCGCGGCGCGCCGCGAAAATGTGACCAAAATTTCCAGTCGTTTCTGGCGTCGGAGAGCGTCTAAAGGGTAGGTGCGTTCGACCAGGCGGGAGCGACCATGAGCCTCAGCGACCAGGCACGGGCCCGTTGCGGCGGGCCGGGGGGCCGCGCGGCGCGGCCACGCCGCGCGCGCCACCCGGGCGAGGCGCAGGCGCTCGACCGGCTCACCGACGCCGACATCCTGTCCGCGCTGCGGGACCTGCCGGACGAGCTGCGGCTCGTGGTGTACCTCGCCGACGTCGAGGGCTACTCCTACCGCGAGATCGCCCGGATCACGGGGACGCCGGTCGGCACGGTCGCAGCCCGGCTGCACCACGGCCGCGCCCGGCTCCGCGACCGGCTGGCCGCCATCGCGGCGCGCCGCGGCGTGGCGGCGGCACCCGGCTGACCGGGACCGGATCGTCGCGGCTCGCGCGCGTCATCAGCCTGGGGGGAGAGCCCAGCCGAGCAGCGCCGGGTCATAGACGCGCTCGGCGTAGATCTGGTGCCAGATCGAGAACACGATCAGGGTCCACACCTGCCGCCAGCTCACCTCCGGCTCGCCCGCCCGGAAGCGGTTTAGCAGGGCAAGCGCCGCCTCGCGGTCGACCCACTGGCCGGTCTGCGCCTGGCGGAGCAGATCATCGGCGTAGCCGAACCAGTCGCCGGCCAGCCACTCCCCGACCGGCACGGGGAACCCGAGCTTCGCCCGCTCCGTCACCGCCTGGGGCAGCACCTCGCCCATGGCTTCGCGCAGCGCGAACTTCGTGGTGCCGCCGGCCGTCTTCTCCTCGCGGGAGAGCCGGGACGCGACGGTCATCACCTCCCGGTCCAGGAACGGCGAGCGCAGCTCGAGCCCGTGCGCCATCGCCATCCTGTCCGCCCTGACCAGGATGTCGCCGGGCAGCCAGGTATTGATGTCCACGAGCTGCATGGTGGCGACGTCGTCCAGGCCGGCCTCGGCGGCCTGCTGGTAGACCGGGTCGGTCACGTCATAGGCGGTCGCCCGCCCCGGCCCCGCCACCAGGTCGGCCTGGCCATCCACGAACACGTGCGCGTTCCCGATGTACCGGCGGCGCAGCGGCGTGGCGGTGCGGTCGAGCAGGCCCTTGCCCTTGACGCCGGCCGGGAGCAGCGCGGCCGCCTTCTGCAGCGGCGCCTTGCCCCAGTCGGGCAGCCGCTCGCCCACGCGGACCACGCCGGGCTGGTGGTAGACCGCGTAGCCGCCGAACAGCTCGTCCGCGCCCTCCCCGGACAGCACGACCCTGACGTGCCTGCTGGCTTCCCTGGCGACGAACCACAGCGGCACGGCGGCCGCGTCGGCCAGCGGGTCGTCCAGGTGCCAGATGATCCGCGGCAGGTGGGTGAAGAACTCCTCGGCGGTTATCACGCACGGGACGGACTTCACGCCCAGCGCCGCCGCGGTCTCCTGCGCCCGGTCGACCTCGCTGTAGCCCTGCCGCTCGAACCCCGCGGTGAAGGTGAGCAGCCCGGGCCGGTTCTCCGCGGCGAGGGCGCAGATGGCGGCGGAGTCGATACCTCCGGACAGGAACGCGCCGAGCGGAACGTCGCTGCGCTGGTGGACCGCGACGGAGTCCCGCATCACGTCTAGGATCATCGTCGGCGTCTCGGCCGACGGGCCGCCGGCCGGGTTCAGCTCCGCCCGCCAGTAGCGGTACGTGCGGACCCCGTGACCCGGCCGCACGATCATCGCGTATCCCGGCGGCAGCACCCGTACCGTCGGGGTCATGGTGGCGGGCGCGGGCACGTAGCCGAACGCCAGGTACCTGCGGAACGCGTCGGGGTCAAGGACGGCGAGCTCGCCGGGCCGCGCCAGCACCTTCCGCTCCGAGGCGAACCGGAACACCTCGCCGTCCGCCGGCGGCTCGTCGTCCCCGCCGGCGGTGACGGCCGGACGGCCGTCAGGGACGTCGGTCACGTAGTAGAAGGGCTTGATCCCGAACGGATCCCGGGCGCAGAAGAGCCGGCGCTTCGAGGTGTCCCAGACCGCGAACGCGTACATGCCGCGGAGCCTGCGGACGACGTCGCGGCCCAGTAGCGCGTAAGTCTCGAGTAGCACCTCGGCGTCGGAACCGGTGCGCAGCGCGACGCCGCGGGCGGCCAGCGCGTCGGCCAGCTCGAGGTAGTTGTAGATCTCGCCGTCGAAGACCATCCAGTACCGGCCGTCGGATGAGCACATCGGCTGGCGGGAGCCGGGCGACAGGTCGATGACCGCCAGCCGCCGGGCGGCGAGCGCGACGTCGGGGTCGGCGTAATAGCCGTCGTCGTCCGGGCCGCGGTGCGCGAGGAAGCCGGCCGAGGCACGCGCCCAGCGTTCGTCGGCCTCCGCTCCCGGCCCCAGGGCCAGGCACCCGGTGATCGCGCCCATCTCGTCCTACGCCCATCGCAGGCAGCATCTGCCCTCCGATCCTACGGGCGAGGCTGGACCAGGCCGACCCGCCGCGTCAATCCGCCAGGTCAGCCGGGCGTTCAGCGCCTGCGGTTACTCGCCGCGCCAGACCGGCGGGCGCTTCTCGGCGAACGCCGCGGCTCCCTCCATTGCGTCGGCCGAGGTGAACACCTTGCGGAGCAGCTCGCCCTGCCGCGCGAACCCCTCGCTAGCCGGCCAGTCGCCCGACTCGACCATGATCCGCTTGGAGGTCGCGACCGCGAGCGGGGCGTTGGCGGCCACCCGGGCGGCCAGCTCGCGGGCCGCTTCGAGCGCCTCCCCGGCGGGGACGATCTTGTTGATCAGGCCCGCCCGGTGCATGTCCGCGGCGGGCACGCGCTCGCCGGTCAGCACCATCTGCATGGCTGCGTGGTAGGGGATGCGATGGTGCAGCCGGAGCAGGCCGCCCGCCCCCGCGGCGAGCCCGCGGGTGACCTCGGGCAAGCCGAACTGCGCCTCCTCGCTGGCGACCACCAGGTCACACGAGAGCACCAGCTCGAACCCGCCGGCCAGCGCGTACCCCTCCACCGCGGCGATCACGGGCTTGTCCGGCGGCCGCTCGGTGATGCCGCCGAATCCCCGCCCGCCGGCCGTCGGGTTGTCCCCGGCCAGGAACCCCTTGAGATCCATCCCGGCGCAGAAGGTGCCGCCCGCGCCGGTGAGGATGAGAACGCGCACGTCCCGGCGCGCGTCCAGGTCGTCGATGGCGGCGGCGATGCCGGCCGCGACCGCGCCGTTGACCGCGTTGCGCGCCTCGGGCCGGTTGATGGTGATGACGGCGATACCGTCGTCGACCTCGATCAGGACCTCGTCAGCCACGCCAGCCCCTCCCGTCTGTGATTGTTCCCGCGCCCGGCTACTTCGGCTGGAACCGGATCCCGCCGTCGAAGCGCACGACCTCGGCGTTCATGTAGTCGTTCTCGATCAGCGCCCGCACCAGGTGGGCGAACTCGGCGGCGGTCCCGAGCCGCTTGGGGAACGCCACCGGCGCGATCAGCTTGGCCTTGAACTCGTCGCTGGCCTCCCCGCTGCCGTAGATCGGGGTGTCGATGATGCCCGGGGCGATCGTGTTGACCCGCGCCCCGATCGCCCCGAGGTCGCGGGCCGCTGGCACGGTCATGCCTATGATTCCGCCCTTGGAGGCCGAGTAGGCGACCTGCCCGATCTGCCCCTCGATTCCCGCGACCGACGCCGTATTGATGATCACTCCGCGCTGGCCGTCCGCGTCGACGGGCTCGGTCCGCGCGATCGCGGCGGCGGCGATCCGCATCAGGTTGAACGTGCCGATGAGGTTGACGTCGATGACCCTGCGGAAGGCGCCCAGGTCGTGCGGCGTGCCGTCGCGGCCGACGGTGCGCGCGGCCCAGCCGATGCCCGCGCAGCTGACGGCGACCCGCAGCGGCGCGCCGAGCCCGGTCGCCGCGTCCACAGCTGCCTGCACCGACTCCTCGTCGCTGACGTCGGTCCTGACGAACAGCCCGCCGAGCTCGCTGGCTATCGCCTTGCCCCGTTCCTCGTTCAGGTCGGCGACGGTGACACGGACGCCCGCGGATGCGAGCTCGCGCGCCGTCGCCTCGCCGAGGCCGCTGGCCCCGCCCGAGATGATCGCTGCACTTCCGTTTAGTTCCATGACCGGGAGCATACTGGGGCCCGGCCAGCCTCGACCGAACGGGGTTCGGTCTTCACCCACGGCTACGTGAACGCGATGCGCGCGACCCTGGTGATGCCGCTGGCCATGATGCTGCTCGCCGCCGCGTCGTGCCTGCTGATCAGGCAGCGCAGGCTGGCGGGCAGCCAGCAGCCCGCGCGGCCCGCCGAGGAAAAGGCCCCGGCCTAGCCCGCGCGCGTCAGGAACCCGCAGGTGGCCGGGCTCAGCTGGCCGACTCCAGCAGTTCCCGCGTCCACAGGCCGGG
>Ga0070706_100002622_pt1 | contig 18012 bp, 18 predicted proteins | sample KBSK5501metaG_FD_65476 | JGI IMG/M metagenome (GOLD analysis project Ga0070706, IMG submission 65476) | Corn, switchgrass and miscanthus rhizosphere microbial communities from Kellogg Biological Station, Michigan, USA - KBS K5-50-1 metaG | ecosystem: Host-associated > Plants > Roots >... | reverse complement strand
TTTCGCGTACCGGGAAGGTAGTTGTCGCCGAAACGCTCGCGAATAACCTGCCGGGCTTCCTCCGCCGCTTCATCGGAGATACGCGTGGAGTCTGTACGCATGTACGTGATCAGCCCGACCGGTCCTTCTTTGCCGATTTCCATGCCCTCGTAGAGTTGTTGCGCGAGCATCATGGTTTTCTTCGAGCTGAAACGCAGCTTGCGCGCCGCGTCCTGTTGCAGGCGGCTGGTGATGAACGGGGCAACCGGGTTGCGCCGTTTCTCCTTGCGCTCGATGGTCTGGACCACAAAGTCTTTGCCTTGGATGTCCTGGACGATCCGGGTCGCTTCCGTTTCGGACGGAAGCACCGCCTCCTGGCCGTTCACGCTGTGCAGCTTCGCATCGAAAGGCGGAGGGTGTGCCCCTGCGAGGGTCGCTGTAATTGACCAGTATTCTTCGGAGCGGAACGCTTCGCGCTCGCTTTCGCGGTCGCAAATCAGCATGAGTGCGACCGATTGGACCCGTCCCATGCTCAAGCCGCGGCGTACTTTCTTCCAGAGCAGTTGGCTGCCCTGATAGCCCACGATCCGGTCCAGCACCCGACGGGCCTGCTGCGCGTTTACCAGGTTCATGTCGATATCACCCGGCGACAGCAATGCCCGCTTGATGGCCGTCTGCGTGATCTCGTTAAACAACACGCGAAAGACCTTTCGGGTTTTGCCTTTGGCGGCCTTGCCTTTCGGTGTGCCGTTGATCTCTTCGGCGATATGCCAGGCGATCGCTTCGCCTTCACGGTCGGGGTCGGGAGCCAGGTAGACCTTGTCGGCAGCCAGCGCTTTCTTTTTAATATCCGCCAGCACCTGTGCTTTGCCCTTGATCGTCACATACTGCGGCTTGAAGTCATGTTCGAGGTCGACGCCGAGTTTGCTCGTCGGGAGGTCCTTGATGTGGCCGATGGACGCCATCACGGTATAACCCCGGCCGAGGTATTTGGTGATGGTGCGCGCTTTCGCGGGGGATTCGACGATGATTAGAGACTTAGCCATAAAAATCCAATTTATATTGATCGGTGATAGCGCTGTCCGGGAGCCTGACGGACCGCGTCTTTGAGTTCCAGTGAAAGGAGCGCGCAGACGACCCTCGATGATGCTAAGGCAGCCCGCTCCGATAATTCATCGATGCTCTGTGGTTCGCAACTGACTACAGCATACACCTTCTCCTCCTCTGGCGAGAGATCGGCCGGTTCATACGAGCTGGGACGACGCTCTGGCGCCCCTGCGCCTGACTCCGGAACGCGTTTTGAGCCCGGGATGGGCGGGTGCGATATCCCGAAGTCGTGGCTGAGTCGCGTTCTAGCGCCTGCGGCGTCTGCAGCGAGGAAGTCTTGGCTGAGTCGCGTTCTAATGATCGGTTGCTCCAGTTGCGGTAACAGCTCATCAAGAATGTCATCTACTGTTTCGGTCAATTTCGCGCCTTGCTTGAGGAGACCATGCGTTCCGCGGCTCGTCGGAGCATCGATTGGCCCCGGCACGGCGAATACCTCGCGGCCTTGTTCCGCGGCAAGCTTGGCAGTAATCAACGAGCCGCTACCTTCCGCCGCTTCGACCACGATGACACCCAGCGACAGGCCGCTGAGAATGCGGTTGCGCCGAGGAAAATGTGCTGCGAGGGGCGGCGATCCAAGGGGAAATTCAGTAAGTAGCGCCCCAGCCTCCGCGACCTGTGCCCGGAGCTGCGTATGGCCAGGAGGATAGGCGACATCCAGGCCGCATCCCAGCACAGCGAGGGTTCGCCCGCCGGCTGCGAGTGCTCCTTCATGAGCCACCCGGTCGATGCCACGCGCCATCCCGCTGACGATGGTAAACCCGAGGCGGCTCAGTTCCTCGGCCAGCGTTCGCGCGATACGAATCCCGTAGAGTGTGGCATGGCGCGAGCCAACGATGGCGACGGCTTGTTTGTCCACGGGTTCCAACTCGCCGTCGACATAGAGGACCGGTGGTGGATCAGGGATGTTGCGCAGCAACGCGGGATATCGAACATCTGAGATTTCAATAGTCGTCATTTCTCACCCACCCGCCCCAGGCGCGCCAGGACGCGCCCCTTCCCGGTATTTTAAGCGACGTGATGCCCTTCCTGAGCGCTGAACCCGCTCGGTTTCGTCACCGACCTGCTCTGAACCGGAATGCGAAGATCCTGGGCGGCTACTCCTCACGATAGCCAAGGGCCCGGCGTTCCGTCAAGAGGCTACGAGAAGAGGCCAAGGGAAAGGCTAGGGCCCGATCCTCCAGCTCCCGTTACAACATCTCTTCTTTTCAAAGCATGACAATATCGTATTGCTCGATATGCAGTGTAGGATCAGATTTAATAACCATCTTGACGCGACACTCGCGTTCGATTTCGGCGACTGTATTCGATTCCTCATCTGTCAGCAGCGACGCCACGCTCGGATGGGCGCCCACCATCAGCATGGTTTCACCGTCCGTAGGCCCTACGCGTCGGATATCGCGAAACAACTCGTAACAGACAGTGATGGGATCTTTGGTATAGCCCCGTCCATCGCAGTAATGGCAGGGCTCGGAGAGCGCCCGGTAGAGATCCTCCCGAACGCGCTCGCGGGACATTTCCACCAGGCCGAGGTCGGAGACCCGGAGGATTCGCGTGCGGGCTTTGTCGTGCGTCAAGGCTTCGTTCAACGCCTGGAACACCTTGTCACGATTCCGTTCGCGTTCCATGTCGATGAAATCGATGATGATGATGCCACCGATGCTTCGCAATTTGAGCTGGTAGGCAGTTTCCTTGACCGCTTCAAGATTCGTTCGCACGATGGTGTCTTCCAGGTCTCGTTTCCCCACGAAGCGGCCGGTGTTCACGTCGATAACCGTCATGGCTTCGGTGTGGTCGATTACGATATGACCGCCGGATTTCAGCCAGACCTTGCGGGCCATGGCTTTCGAAATCTCAGTCTCAAGATCGAAGTGATCGAAGATCGGCTCTTCCTTGGTATAGAGATGGATGCGGCTCAAAAGCTCTGGGAGATAGCGTCCGACGAATTCTCGGATAGCCTCATAATCGGCTTTGGAGTCGATCCACAGATGTTGGACATCCCTTGTGAAGTGGTCGCGCACCGTGCGAAAGACCAGATCCAGGTCGCTGTGCAAAAGCGCGGGAGCCTTCAGCCGCTTTTTCTTATCAAGAATTTCTTCCCACGACGCTTGAAGAAACTCCACATCGGAGCGCAGCTCCTCATCCGAAACGCCTTCGCTCACAGTGCGCACGATGTAGCCTTGTCCCGGCTTGCGCAGCTTTTGCATCAATTGTTTGAGCCGCGCCCGCTCCTCATCCTTCTCGATGCGCCGGGAAATCCCGATATGATCGACGTTGGGCATGAAAACCAGGTACCGCCCTGGCAATGAGATGTATGCCGTCACCCGAGAACCCTTCGTACCGATCGGACCCTTGGTTACCTGGACCATCAGCTCCTCGCCTTCCTCCACCAGCTCTTCGATGGGTTTGGAGCTGCTCCGCTTAGCCTTGGGGACTTCCGGGGCTTTGTCTTCCACCTCGACGAAGGGGTCATCGAAGTCCAGTTTGCCGGCCTCGCCGACAAGCTCTGAGACATGCATGAAGGCTGCCTTCTCCTGTCCGATATCGACAAAGGCTGCTTGCAGCCCCGGAAGGACCTTTACGATTTTGCCCTTGTAAACGTTACCGACGAAGTCGCGTTGCTTGACCCGATCGATATAGAGGTCGGTGAGGATCTTGCGGTCAAGAACCGCAACCCGGGTTTCTTCCGGCGCGACATTAATGATGATCTCCGAGGCCATGCCCACTCCTTGGCAAGTCGGGAATTTCGAGAGAGTCTTTTTACCACGATCCTCGCTCGTTAGACCCGGTTGCTCGTAAAAGGTTACAACTCCCTCCCTCCCATCCCTCGCCAGTGACCCGTTGCATCCGAGGAGCAACGGGTAGCCCCGAGCGACGGATAGGTGGGGCGGTCAATAGAACAACGTCAGTCGTCGTCGTTTCACATTCAATAATAGACCAAGGGCCGACATGGTCGTTACGGTCGTCGTCCCGCCATAGCTCATCAACGGAAGCGGAATCCCGACGATCGGGAAGACGCCCATCGTCATGCCGATATTCACGACCAGGCAGAAGCCCAGCATCGCAAGAATTCCGGCTGACAGCAGGAGTCCCAACTCGTCCTTCGCCTTGAACGCGATTTCGGCGATCAAGAAAATCAACACGGCGAACAGGACAAAAAGTACGAGCACCCCGACAAATCCCCAGTGTTCGGCAAACACGGCGAAAATGAAATCCGTATGACCCTCCGGAAGAAACTTGAGGCGGCTCTGGGTGGCTTCATCAAGACCTTTTCCCCAGATGCCGCCTGAGCCGATGGCGATCTGCGATTGCAAGGCATGATACCCCTTCCCGGCAGGGTCGATGGCCGGATCCCAGAATGTCATGATCCGCTCGCGCTGATAATCATGCAGGGACGTCCAGAAGAGTTCCCAAATAAATGGAAACAGCATAGAAGTGAACAGCAAGCCCATGCCGAGCGTCCGGGCGTGCAGACCGCCGATCAACACCATCGAGAGATAAATGAAAGTGAAGCTCATGGCGGTCCCGAGGTCCGGCTGTTTCAGAATCAGCAGCAATCCCGGCGCGGTAATCAGCGCAGGGATTCCGACCAGCTGGAGCCAACCGCTGCGTTGCACCTCGGCAAAGTATTTCGCCAGCACTAGGACGAGGACCAATTTGGCTAACTCGGAGGGCTGAAACGCGAACGGGCCCAAGGCAAACCAGCGTTGTGCGCCACGACTGGACCGGCCGCCGATGAGAACGAGAACCAGTAAGACCAAGGTGAGGGCATAAATCAAATAGGCGTATCGCCCCACGCGATGGTAGTCGATTACCATCGCGCTCAAAAAAGCGGCGAAGCCGATAACGATCCAGATGATCTGCTTGGTATAAAGGGGCAGGCGGCCCGCCTGATCGAGATCATGCGTGACGCTATAGATGGAGAGGACTCCAAGCGTCAGGATACTCAGGCCGACCAGCGCGAAGCGCCATTCAAAGTTATCCGGGATGCGGCTTTCGATCATGTGGTTCTGTATCCTTGAAATATTCTTCGATGAGGGTCTTTGCAATCGGAGCCGCGAACGTGCCGCCGTGGCCGGTATTCTCCACGATGACCGCTAGGGCGATCTTCGGATGATCCGCGGGCGCGTAGGCGACAAACCACGCATGATCGCGAAACTGCTTGGGCACATCTTCACCTTGGCTTTTCTGCAGGCGGGCACCCACATTCTGCGCCGTGCCCGTCTTTCCGGCGATCTCGATGAGTTTGGATTGCGCGCGTTTGCCGGTACCCTCAACCACGACCCCTCTCAACGCCTGCTGGAGAAAGGCGAAGGAGTCACTGCTCATCGGGACGATGCCTTTTTCGGCCGGCAGAATGTCCCGAGATTGACCGGTCGTGCGGGCGCGAATTGACCGCACCAAACGCGGCTTGTACAGCACGCCGCCATTGGCGACTGCGGCCATCGCTGACGCCATCTGCAAGGGCGTGACGGTCACATACCCCTGCCCAATCGATGCGGAAATCGTCTCGCCGGGATACCACGGCTCTTTTCTGGCACGCTGTTTCCATTCGGTGGATGGCACGATCCCGTTGCGTTCTCCTTGCAATTCGATACCGGTCGTTTGGCCGAGTCCGTACTGGCGCGCCGCCTGCGCGATCGCATCAATCCCCAGGCGATTGCCCAGCATATAAAAGTACACGTCGCAGGAATTCACGATGCCTTGATACATGTCCACGGCGCCGTGGCCGCCTTTCTTCCAATCTCTGAAGACGTGGTTGCCGAACGGATAGCTCCCGCTACAATGGATCTTGGTGTGAGTCGTCCATTTCGATGATTCCAATGCGGCCGAGGCCACCATGATCTTGAAGGTGGAACCAGGCGGATAGAGCCCTTGGATGGCGCGGTTCGTCAGGGGATGGCCCGCGTCACTGGAAATTTGCTCCCAGAGCGCGCCAGAGAGGCCGTGGGAGAGCGTATTGGGATCGTAGCCCGGCCGGCTCGCTAGCACCAGAACGTCCCCATTGGTGGGGTCGATCGCCACCACGGCCCCGGACTCTTGGTCCAGAAGGGATTCCGCGAGTCGCTGCAAGGGGAGATCTATGCTCAAGTACAAGTCGTCTCCCGCGATCTGCTCGATCACTGACAGCGTTTTCCGCTCCGCGCCACGAGCATCTACCTCGATCGTTTTCTGTCCTGGCTTTCCGCGTATCACCTGGTCGAAGCTCTTCTCGACGCCGGATTTTCCGACAATGCTGCCGATAGTCAGATCGTTGAATGCCGGCTCGTCCTGCTGCTCCTGCGAGATTTCGCCGACGTATCCGAGGAGGTGGCTGGCGAGAAGGCCGTGCAGATAGTTGCGTTGCGATTCCGCCTGAATCCGCACCCCACTGAGGTCCAAGCGATGACTTTCAATCATGGCGGCTTCGCGCAGTGTCAGACCGCTCTTCAGGAGAACCGGGATATACGAGCGTGACTGCCGCGCAAAGCGTTTTTTGGTTTCGGCCTGCGGAAGGCCAATAAGCTTTTCCAGAGAGGCCGCCAGCCCGTCCCGATCTTTGGTATCTTCCGGAGTCATATAAAGATTGAAGCTCGGGATGTTATTCGCAAGCAGCTCCCCGCGACGGTCGAAGATCAACCCACGGGCTGAGCGGATCGGGACGGTCCGCACCCGATTCTGTTCCGATAGGTCGCGATAGTAGCCACCCTTTATAACCTGGAGGTACCAGATCCGTGAGAACAACAGAAACAAACCGATCAGAAGAGCCAGGCGCAAAAACAGCAGCCGACGCTGAAGATAACGAAAATCTTCATGCTGAGTGAGGGAGTTACTCATAGCCGGCGGTCGGAACGTGAAGGCGCGTCGGCATTGCCCATTGCATGAGTTTCAACACGACGATGCCAAGCACGGCATCGTAACAGGCCTGTGGCAGGATGATCCCTTGAGCAGCGGCAAGGAAGTCGACGCCGGGTCCGTGCAAGGATTTCAACAGGAACATGACCGATCCGGAAAAAACTGACAGGGCGAGCAGCAGGGCCAGCGAGAAGGACAGCGTCAGATTAACCACGTTGTGGCTTGCCAGGCTCGCCATGAGACCCAGCATTGGCTTGAGCCATAGATTCTCCCAATGAGTGCTGCCGGTGAAGAGGTCTTGCGTGAACCCCAACACGATGCCGACGATAATGGCGTCCAGCTCGCCGGCCTGTAACCCGATCAGGCACACGGCAATTAAAGCCAGATCCGCATGAACTCCAAAGATCGCCAGGCGGTCGTACATGACCGCCTGAAATGGCACCAGCAGGATGATTAGCACCACATAAAGGAGATACTTCATCGAATCCGTTCGGTGCGCTTGGCAGGTGCAGAAGGATCCGGTACAGGCAGGAGCGGGAGGGCTCCGGTCTCTCGCGGGTTCATGATGACAAGAACTTCTTCCAGTCGCCCGAAGTCAGTGTCCGGCTGGATCTCAGCGGAGAGGAAAAGCTCGGCCTCGCGGCGCTCGATCCGGGTGATGCGCCCGATCGGCAGCCCCCGGGGAAAGCCTCCCGCCATTCCGGACGTGACCACGATGTCCCCCACTTTGACATTCGAAAGAAGCGGGAGGTATTTGATCCATGCCCATCCTTTCTCGGTGCCTTCCACAATTCCTTCGTCGCGCGTGCGTTGCACGAGGCCGGTAATGGCGTTGTTGCGATCAATGATGAGCAGAACTACCGCGAGCTGGCGCTGGACCTTGACTACGCGGCCCACCGCCCCCGTAGGGGTCATCACTCCCATGTCAATGCTGACCCCGTCGTCCTGGCCTTTATTGATAACGATGCTATGGTACCAATTCGTGGGATCTCGCGCGATCACCCGGGCGGCAAGGGTCGTATAGGCAAGCTCTTCCTTCAGGTTGAGCAGCGTGGCCAGCCGCTCCGTTGCCGCGGCCTTTTCCTGCAGCCGGTTGGCTTCCTCCTGGAGGGTCGCGATCTCCCGCCGGAGGGCGCGATTTTCATCGCTTACGGAGCGTAGCGCTAGATATCGGCTCCAGACAGAATCGATTCCTTGGGTCACCGAATCGAGGATGCGCAATGGATGACTGGCGACGGACACGAGGGCCCGCTCCATGTTCTTTAGAGGACCGTCATTCGCTTCGGGAACAATGAGAAGTGCGATTGCGAGCACGGCGAGAAGAAGGACAAAGGCCCGCTTGGCGCCTGCCATAGATTGTAAGGAAATCATGCTACCTTCGGATCGGCGTTTACCTCGATCCGCTGTACTGTGACATCACACTGACTTTTCGTAAGAGGTCCAGTTCGTCCAGAATTTTTCCGACCCCCAGTACCACCGACGTAAGCGGATCGTCCACCGTGATGATCGGAAGCCCCGTCTCTTCCCTCAGCCGAACGTCCATCCCGCGCAGCAGTGAGCCCCCGCCAGTTAACACCATGCCGCAATCGATGATGTCGCCCGCAAGTTCCGGCGGGGTGTTCTCAAGCGCTACTTTAATAGCGTTGATGATCGTACTGATCGGCTCGACCAGAGCTTCGCGGATCTCAGCGTCATTCAGCAGGAGTGTGCGCGGAATGCCGGAGATCAGGTCGCGGCCTTTCACCAGAAACTCCTTTTTCTCCTCAAAGGGATAGGCCGAGCCGATTTCGACCTTAATGCGCTCCGCCATATGATCCCCGATCAATAAATTATATTTCTTCTTGACGTAGCTCATGATGGAGTCGTCCATGCGATCGCCGGCGACCTTTACAGATTCGCTGTATACGATTCCGCCCAGCGACAGCACCGCGATATCGGTCGTCCCTCCGCCAATATCCACCACCATGTTGCCGGAGGGCTCGGTAATAGGAAGCCCGGCACCGATCGCGGCCGCGACCGGCTCTTCGATCAGATAGACTTCGCGGGCGCCGGCAAGTTCTGCCGAATCCCGCACCGCCCGTTGCTCAACCTGCGTGATCCGCGACGGCACGCCGATGATGATGCGCGGGCGGACGAAGGTGCTGCGGCCGTGCGCTTTTGTAATAAAGTGGCGAAGCATCTTCTCGGCCATCTCGAAATCCGCAATTACGCCTTCTTTCATGGGACGAATTGCGACGATGTTGCCGGGAGTGCGGCCCAGCATCTTCTTGGCCTCGATGCCGACCGCCAACAGGTTTTCAGTCTTCTTCTCAATGGCAACGACCGAGGGCTCATTTAGCACGATCCCTCGCCCTCTCACGTATACCAGAGTGGTCGCTGTTCCGAGATCTATGGCCAAGTCGTTTGAGAACCATCCAAGGATACCAGCCATAACACCCACGCGCGTTTCTCCTTATGCTCGAGAGTCCATGTCGAAGATGTTTTCGTTCACGACCTGCGTATGTGCGAGCTCATCGCCGATCCTGAGGCCACGATCATTGCCGATGATCAGCAAGGCCTCAACGCTGAATATCGCCAGCGTTCCCAGCCAGCCCAGATAAGGAATTTGCCAAAGGAGGTATCCCATGGCCATCGGCATGTTCCGGATGATTGAGTCTTTGAAGCCTGCGCTGATATGCAATCCGGATACCCACGTCTGGAGTCCGATCAGTCGTTTTCCTATGCTTTGACCCGAGAAGCCGTCCGCGACTAAGAGGTACCAGAGGCCCGCCCAGAACCCATAAGGAGGCGCGATTGCTCCGAGGCCAAGAACGATCAAGAAATCCAGGATCTTAGCAATAAACCGATTCAGAACCGTTGCTTTATGGTACAGAAGCGCCGTATCTTTTCGCTGATCTTCCTCAACAAAGGTGCCCCTTTCCGGCAACGGCTCGTGCTCCGGCTGATAACGGGCATTCTAGCAAAAAAGCTTATGGAAGACAAACGATTACGATGCGTTGCATTTTTCGCCACGGCCTTCCTATAATGCGGCTATGCTGAAAATCCTCAGAGAAAGCGCGATCGAACGTCCCTGGTTTTACCGGACAGTGATGGGCCTTATCGCCGCGGTCTTTATTGTGAGCATGGGGTGGTGGGGGTTTGAGCAGAACAAGGAAGACAATATCATAACGGTAGGAAATGACCACGTTTCCCGCGAAGAGTATCTACGGACATATCAAAATATGTCCCGCCAGTACAAGGAATTTATGCCGGGCAATATCCCGGAGGAGCAGCTTAAGGAGCTGGTGGTCGAACAATTGATCGCCAGCCGGCTATGGACTCAAGCGGCCAAAGACATGGGAATCATTGTGACTCCCGCGGAGATGCGCGACGCCATCGCCGCGCTCCCGGAATTCCAGCGCAACGGCCACTTCGATCCTGATCACTATAGGCAATTGCTGGCGTCAAACCGCTGGACCCCCGCAATGTTCGAAGCAGCCTTTCGCGCTGATCTCATGCGCGAGAAGGCTCGAATGCTGGTTCGTGAATCGGTGGCTGCCACCACCGATGAGTTGACCGGCGCGCAGGCGGCGCTTGCCACCCAGTTGATGCCGAGCATGCCGATGGAGCAGGCGGTCTCCCCCCAGGAGCGCGCGCTTCGGGTGGCCCTCAACCAGAAACAACAACAGGCTGTCCGTGCCTATCAAGAGGCGCTCAGGGAACGCGCCAAAGTCTCTGTTCGCCGCGAGCTGATGTAATGTCCTATTTTTTCTTAAGTTCGAGATGAGCTACACCGATAGACGAGCATGGCAGTGAAGGGCGGCGAAGGCTCTACACAATCGCGTAATTTAGCCCTCCTGGCGAAGGACGTCATGGAGGGTTACCTCACGTTGAACCCTCTAGTCCTGAGGAAATATAACGAGGCTACGTGTAAAGAACTGCATCGGCAATTGCGAAGGCTTCAGACGACCATCCGCATAGAAAGTGTGGATCTCGGGAACCAGACGTCCCTGCGCATCCGGAATCACCGGCTCCAGCGCATGCATCAAGCGGCGGGGGTACTCGAGCATCACGCCAAGTTGCATAGAATATCCTTAGGCTGACATCGCAGCCAGAACACCCTCCGCCGGTTCGGTCCTCTCAGGCGCTTCCGCTCGGTCCCGACGGTTCATCCTTTTCCGCGAGACGGGCATTTCTCATTCCGAGATCCATAAATTCCTTTTCGTCGGCCAGTGTCAGGGAATGACCGCAGCACTCCATGTGTTGCAGGCCCTGGCCGCCATCCATAATCATCAGGCGCAGCCCACAGGAACCTGCATAGTCTTTCTGCTCGTCGATGACGAGCCCGACGCCTTTGTGGCTCATCTTGCGGCCGCCCTTCTTGATTTGTTCCGGAACCAGGTCCTCGTCCGTGAGTTCATGCCCGCAGCAGACAATTTTGCGGAACCCTTTTCCGCCTGCCAAAACCTTCACGACCAATCCGCAACTCTCGGGAAACCGTTTATACTCATCGATGATGTCGCCTTTTTTGAGTCCCATGCGGAATCCTTTTCCAATTCCTTTCCCTGAAACGGAGGAATTCCTAGTCTTACGGCAGCGGCAAGATGGCGCTCTGAGCCGCCTTTACAATAGGGTTGGGGAAGAGTCCGAGCAGAACAACCCCCAAAGCTGCGATCGCCAGGACCACGGTTATCGCGGGTGATACTGCGATCCGGACACCCTGGCCCGGGCTGCCGCTGACCCCGCCCGGCTCCCGCATGTACATCACCATAATGACGTGCAAGTAGAAGTAGGCCGAGACCGCGGCAAAGATCACCGCGAGCACCGCGAGCCAGGTCATATGCGCGTTCACGGCCGCCATGAAGATATAGAATTTCGCGATGAAACCGGCGGTCGGTGGGATGCCCGTGAGCGACACCATAAAGAGCAGCATCAGGAGCGCCGCCCATTTATTGCGCTTTGCGAGGCCGGTGAAGTCGGAAATTTCGTCCCCTTCCAGCCCGCCTTTTCTGAGCATGCTCACCACCGCGAATGCGCCCAACGTCATGAAAGCGTAGAGCGCCAAGTACAGCAGCACGCCTGCGGTGCCCGCCACGTCGGCCACGACCAAACCGATCAGCGCATAGCCGGCGTGCGCAATGCTCGAATAGGCCAGCATCCGCTTGATATTGCTCTGCACGATGGCCACGACATTGCCGAGAATCAGCGTGGCGATACAAATCGCGAGGAGCAGGAGTTGCCAATTCGCTTTCAATCCTCCCAGCGCTTCCATGAAGACCCGCACGAACGCCCCGAAACTGGCGGCCTTCGAGGCCACGGCCAGGTAGGCGGTCACTGAAGTAGGCGCTCCCTCATAGACGTCCGGTGTCCACATATGGAACGGGACCGCCGACACTTTGAAGCCGAAGCCAACGACCAGCAGCGTCATGGCCAGGAGGAGAATAGGGTCTGCGGCAGGAAGCGTTGCGATACCGGCTTTGATCGCGCCCAGCGCGGTGCTGCCGGTACGGCCGTAGAGCAACGAAATACCATAGAGCAGGATGCCCGATGAAAGGGAGCCGAGGATAAAGTACTTTGCGGCGGCCTCCATGGAACGTCTTTCAAACCGCTTGAAGCCGGCCATGACATATAATGAGATGGACATCAATTCAATCCCGAGATAGATCACCAGGAGATCGGTAGCGGCTACCATCACCATCATACCGGCCAGCGACAACAGGATGAAGGCGTAGAATTCAGGAATGTCGATCTGTTCCTCCCGAAGGTTTGCTTTTGCAAGGAGAACGATCAAAGCCGAGACAGAGATCAACAGCAACTTCCAAAAAGTTCCGTAGTCATCGAGCGTGTACAGGCCGCTGAAGATGGATTGTGTCGGTGTCCCCATGAACCAGTAGGCGGCGACGAAGGCTGTGCCTAGGGTCCCGAGGCTCAGGTAGGCAAGCCATTCTTTCCGGGACGCCGATAATACAGGATCGAGGACGAGAACCAGACAGCCGGCGGTCATGACCAGCAATTCAGGCAGGATCGCGAGGAGTTCGGACGGCGAGAAGACGATCATGGCAAGGACCTTACAGGGCTGGGGAGACTCGGGCTCGTATCCGCAGCGCGGTTCATCTGATCAAAGAGATGCGCCACGCTCGTATGCATTGGTGCAAGGAATGGATTGGGAAAGATCCCGATCCAGAAGACCAGGATTAGCAATGGGACTAGCGAGGCCATCTCGCACCAGTTCAAGTCCGGCAGGCGGGCGGTCTTCTCCGAGGGAACTCCGAAGGCGATGCGCCGGACCATCCACAGCAGATAGACCGCGGCCAGAATGATCCCCAGAGTGGCGACGGCCGCAATGGTCTTGGTACGCAGGAATGTTCCGACGAGCACCAGAAATTCGCCCACAAAGCTGTTCGTGCCCGGAAGACCGAGCGAGGACAGGGCTAAGATTACAAGGCAAGTGGCATACCGCGGCATGGGCTTCGCCAGCCCCCCGTTGTCCGCGATCAAGCGGCTGTGGGTGCGTTCATAAATGAAGCCGACGCACAGGAACAACCCGCCCGTCGTAATGCCGTGATTCACCATCATCAAGATCGCGCCTTCGACGCCTTGGGTGTTGAAGACAAAGATCCCGAGCGTCACGAATCCCATATGGCTGACGCTGGAATAAGCGATCAGTTTTTTTAGGTCGGACTGGGCAAGGGCCATGTAAGCTCCATACAGAATGGCGATCACCGACAGGCTCAGGATGATCGGCGTGAAACGCAATGTTGCTTGCGGGAGCATCGGAAGACTGAACCGCAGGAAGCCATACGCTCCCATCTTGAGCAACACGCTCGCCAGGATCACGCTCCCGGCCGTCGGTGCTTCCACGTGAGCGTCCGGGAGCCAGGTATGCAGGGGAAACATCGGGACCTTCACGGCAAAGGCCGCGAAAAAGGCCCAAAAGAGCCAGGCTTGCAGCGTTGGGCTGTAGTGGGTGCGGCTCAGGGCCTGGATATCGAAGGTATGGCCGCCCTGCATGAACAGGACAATGATCGCAATCAACAACAGAAAGCTGCCGCTGAGGGTGAAGAGGAAGAACTTGATCGCGGCATAGATGCGGTTCGGTCCGCCCCAGACCCCGATGATCAAGTACATGGGAATCAGCATCATTTCCCAGAAGACATAGAACAGGACCATGTCGAGGGCGCAGAAAACCCCGACCATCGTGGTTTCCATAACCAACAGGGCGATCATGAATTCGCGCACCCGGGTCCTAATAGCTGTCCAGGAGGCGATCACGCAGATCGGCGTGAGCAGCGTGGTGAGCAAGATGAGCCACAAACTGATGCCGTCGATTCCGAGCGCATAGTGGATCGGCGGGGTCCGAATCCATTGGGCCACCTCGGCAAACTGCATGCGATGCGTCGCTGGGTCGAACCACGCGTAGAGCCCGAGCGACAGGCAGAACTCCGCCGCCGACGTCCAGAATGCCACGTGTTTGATGTGGGTATCGTTCTGGAAGAAGGCCATGACCGCTACGCCGGCCGTCGGTAGAAAAATAAGAAGCGTCAGTAAATAGGGGATTTGCGTGGTGTTGAAAATAACGTCAGGCGAGGCGGTCATAACAGCATGTACACTCCCAGGATCACGACCGCGCCGAGCGCCATCGCCAACGCATAGTGCTGGACCTCACCGCTCTGGATCAAGCGGAGCGCCCGACTCCACAGGTTGATGCTGCCGGCGACCCCATTCACCGCCGCATCGATTACCCGCATGTCGATCCATTGCCACAAGTCATTGGCGGCCTCGATCGTTGGCCGCACAAACCAGGCCTCGTAGAGCTCGTCCACATACCATTTGTGCAACGATCCCGCATACAGGGAGCTCCATTGCTGTGCGATGACGGATGGCAACGCGGGCTTCAGGACGTAGAAGACATAGGCCAGCGCGATGCCTCCCAGGCCCATGACCGTCGCCAGCGCCATGATCGCGAAGGTCGCCGCGCCTTCGTGCGCGGGCGGCAAGCTCATGGGCCCGGGCAGCGCCGGCGAGAGAAAGCCAGGGATGCCGAGATAGCCGGTGACAATCGCCAGCGCCGCCAGCACGATCAACGGCATGGTCATGGTGGGCGAGGGTTCGTGCACCTGCCGGGCGACGTGCGGGTCGACGCGCGAAGGTCCCCAGAAGGCCACGAACACCAGGCGGAAACTATAAAAGGCGGTGAGGAACGCGGTGAGGAGGCCCACGACGGTGAGCGTTCGGCCCAGCGGCCCAGCCGTCCAGGCGCCGATCAGAATCTCGTCCTTGCTGAAGAAGCCGGCGGTGAGCGGAAACCCCGCCAGAGCGAGCGAGCCGATGACAAATGTCCAGTACGTAATGGGTAATTTATCCTTCAGGCCGCCCATGCGGCGGATGTCCTGCTCGTGATGCAGCGCGATGATGACCGACCCACAGCCGAGAAACAGCAGAGCTTTGAAGGCGCCATGGGTCAGGAGATGGTAAATGCCGGCGGTGTAGGCGCCGAGTCCGCAGGCCATCATCATATAGCCGAGCTGGCTCACGGTCGAATAGGCAACGATGCGTTTGATGTCGTTCTGGGTCAAGGCAATGGTCGCCGCAAAAATCGCGGTGACCCCACCGACCACTGCGACGACAGCCATTGCCGTGGGTGAGAGGTTGTACAAGGTGGCGAATCGTGCAACCATAAACACGCCGGCAGTGACCATGGTCGCGGCATGAATAAGAGCTGAAATAGGCGTCGGGCCCTCCATGGCGTCCGGCAGCCAGACATGGAGCGGCACTTGCGCCGATTTGCCGACCGCGCCGGCGAATAACAGAAGGCACAGCAGCGTCAGCACATTGACCGGCCAGGCGCCGCCGAAGGGCAAAAGATTCAGCGTCTCATGAGCATGGGAGGCCGCTTGCGCGAAGACCTGCTCGTACTGCAGCGTGCCGAACAGCGCAAACACCAACATCACGCCTAATCCGAACCCGAAATCACCGACACGGTTGACTATAAATGCCTTCATCGCCGCGTCACTCGCCGCTTTGCGCTCATACCAATGGCCGATCAATAGATAGGAGCAGAGCCCCACGGCTTCCCAAAACACATAGAGTTGAAGGAAGTTGTCGGCCATGACAAGCATCAGCATCGAAAAGGTAAACAGCGCGATGTAGCTGAAAAAGCGCGCATACCCCGCATCGCCACGCATGTAGCCGATGGTGTACACATGAACGAGGCCGCTGACGATCGTGACCAGCAGGAGCATCGCGGCGGCGAGCCGGTCGATATAAAATCCGATCGGCACCTGAAAGCTGCCGGAGCTGATCCAGGAATAGAGCGTGAGTCGGACTGGCGTGCCTTGCGCGATATCGAAAAACGCGCTCGCAGCCAGCACGAACGACCCCAATACTGCCGGTACGGCGATCCAATGGGCCCGGTCTCGGATCCAATGTCCGAACAGGCCGATCACGATGAACGCGGCGAATGGGAGGAGCGGGATGAGCGCGTACTTCATCTCATCCCTTCATGAGATTGAATTCTTCGACATTCACGGACGGCGTTCCGCGGTATAGGGCGATGAAGATGGCAAGGCCGACGGCGACTTCGGCTGCGGCGACGGTGAGCGCAAAGAAGACGAATACCTGGCCGGCGATGTCGTGCAAATAATAGGAGAAGGCGACGAAGTTGATATTTGTCGCGTTCAGCATGAGCTCGATGGACAGCAAAAGAATGATGATGTTCCGGCGGATCAGGACGCCGACAAGGCCGGTGAGGAACACGACCCCGCTCAGGATCATGTAATAGGAAAGCGGGACCACGTTATTTATCCCGGACTTCCGGCAGCGCTTTTTTCGCCAGCAGGATCGCCCCGATCATTGCCACCAAGAGGATCAGCGAGGCCACTTCAAAGGGGAACAGGTACTTGGTATACAGCAGGCGCCCGACCATCTCGGTGTTTCCCTCCTGCGCGGCGGACGTGACTTGCGAGACGCGATTGACGAATGCCGCGGGCTCCATGTTAGCTTTGGCGATCAGGTAGATGACTTCACCTAACGCGGCGGCGCCAAGGCCTACGCCGATCCACACTTGCCGCTGGTAAGAGTCATCGCGCTTCAGGTTCAGCAACATGACCACGAAGAGATAGAGGACGAGGATCGCCCCCGCGTAGACGATGATCTGCACGGCCGCGAGAAATTCGGCGTGCAGTGATACGAACAGGCCCGCTACATGAAAGAACAGGACCAGCAGTGAAATCACACTATAGACGGGGTTTCGAAAGGCGACTACGAGAATCGCGCACAGGACGATGACCGTCGCGAAGTAAAAGAAGGAGAAGATCCCCACGTTCCCGATGGCCCTACGGGGTCACCGGAGGTTGATCCTTGGAGGTCATTGGCGGAAGGTCGTGGTGCCCGATGTTAAAGAACGCCACATTGTGATGCTGAAACTCGATCTTTCGTTCACGCTCGGGAAAGTTGCGATCCCCCAGAGCAAGCAGTTGCGGCTTGTTCAGCCGCAGGTCGCGCTTGTTGTAGACCGCCCATTCGTATTCCTTCGTCATCGCGAGGGCATCCACGGGGCAGGCTTGGATACAGAGCCCGCAGAAGATGCACCGGCTCATATCCATGTAATATTCCTTCGCGTAGCGCTTCATCGGCTCGCCTTCTTTCTCCGCGCTGATCACCGTGATCACGCGAGATGGACAGGCGGCCTCACACAGATCACAGCCCACGCATTTCTCCGTCTCGTCGTCATAGCGGAGCAGGGCGATCATCCCTCGGTAGCTTCCGGGCAGATCCCGCTTCTCGTGCGGATACTGCAGGGTGACGGCCGGACGGTTACGCAGAATGATCCGTTGGATGAAGACCGTGATCGTGGTCTTCATGCCGATCAGGATCTCATAAAACGTCAAGCGCTTGACCCACTGCCCCAGAGTCATCGTGGAATTCTCCATGGGCATCCTATTGCCGTATCAGATACACGCCGATCGCGGTCAGCACCACATTGGCCAGCGCCAGCGGGAGCATGACCTTCCAGCCGAAGCGCATCAATTGATCGTAGCGCAGCCGGGGAAGCGTGGCACGTAACCAAAAGAACATAAATAAGAAGAAAAAGACCTTGACCGTGAACCAAAAGAT
>Ga0070706_100002620_pt1 | contig 18014 bp, 17 predicted proteins | sample KBSK5501metaG_FD_65476 | JGI IMG/M metagenome (GOLD analysis project Ga0070706, IMG submission 65476) | Corn, switchgrass and miscanthus rhizosphere microbial communities from Kellogg Biological Station, Michigan, USA - KBS K5-50-1 metaG | ecosystem: Host-associated > Plants > Roots >... | reverse complement strand
CGCCGGAGGTAAGTAGTTGATGTGTAGTAGTTGCGCCTACTGCGCCTTCACAGGCGCTCCTGGGATCGGCGCAACCGTAGCGGGCGGCCCGTACCGTCGCCACGCCAGAAAACGGACGGCTCACACCCCACCCTCATCAATAGGAAGTTGCTCGGGCACTATCGCGTTGGGAAGTGCCCACACTGTTTTCCGTGGGAAGCCACCGCTATGAACCACAAGACCGAGTCGTTTCTTCGCGCGTTCAAGCGTGCGTTCGCGATGCCCGTCCTTCTTGGCCGCTGCCTTGATGACCTTGGAATAGCCCCACCCAAGCGGGAGTGCGTTCATGTAGTCGCGGAGCCAGTCCATCGCCTCCGCTGTTTGGCCACGGTCCGCGCCCCCGTCCGCCGCTTCCTCAACCAGATCCCTGATTGACCGAGGGCTCTCGCCGAGCCATCGCAGTTTCCCGGTCTTGATGGGTCCCTCATCGCTCTGGGCGACCGTGGCCTCCTCAATCGTGAACGTCAGGCTTGGCAGATTGCTCCGTCCGAGGTTGTTCTTCGCCTGGCCCAGGAGCCGCACCTTCTCATCGTTCGGGTCCTGCACCACGAATAGAACCGCCCGCGACGCAGCGACGAACGCCCTGGAGCCCATGATGGTGTTGAGAGGGTCGCGCGACGTGCCCTTGTTTACGTGGATGATGCCGAGCACGCAGGCGCCCGTCGTATGCGCGATTCGAGCCGTCGGCTCAAGCGCTAGACGAACGTCCGCGTCTTTGTGGGTGTCGAGCTTCTTGCTGAGGCGCGGTATCACGGGGTCCAGCAGAACCAGTGCCGCATCTAGTTCCACGACGAGCTGCTCCAAGGACATGATGTCGTCAGGTAGGGAGAGCTCCACCTTCCCGATCTTCTGGACCTCCACGTTGACCCTGGCCACCTTGCCGAGGTCGGCGTTTGCCGCCATGAGACGCGGCACGATGGTGTGCTCCCACGAGTCCTCGGTGGCCGCGATGATGTTCACGCGCGGCGTCCCGAAGTATCTGCCGGGCAAGCAGCCCCGCGTGATGTCCGCTACCAGGTTGTAGGCAGCCGTGGTCTTGCCGATGCCTTCGCGGCCAGCGAGCAAGCAGAGTTCGCTTAACGGCAAACGGCCTTGCCAGAGCCACTGAACCGGCTTGGGCTTGATGTCGCTTGCCCATTTCACCGTGAGGCTGCGCGCCGGGAGCATTTCGCCGCACTGCCCCTTGGCGTACATATCCGCGTTGTGGATCTTCTGGCGGAGTTCGTCTTCTGGCCACGGCGGCTTGCATCGTGCGTTCCACTCCGCGAGAGCCTTGAAGGCGTCGTCCTGCGACAGATCGTGGCCGCGCACGACGGAACAGCAGATCTTGTAAGTGGCCGGATCCCCTTCTTCGCCAGTGATGGCCGGCGCTTGATGCGCGAGCCATGCCTTCGCCTGCCGGATGCGGGTATCCACACTGAAGCCGTGCGCGACGGGTTCCTTCGGAAGCTCCAGGGGTGTCTCTTGAAGCAGGGGCAGCGCGGCCCGCATCTCGGCGATGGTGTACCGCCGCTCGTTGAGGTACCGCAGGCCGACTGGTCGTGGCGGGTCGTACTTGTAGTTCAGCGTGTCTGGCAGCCGTAGGATTCGTGCAGGCTCGGCCGAGTTGAGATCTCCCCCAATAGCTTCCGCCAAGGCCCGCAACATTGCCTTGGCTTGCGGGAGCGTGCCCTTCTGTAAGTTGAACGGCTGCTTGAGCAGCCAGTACACATGCAATCCGTTGCCGCTGCCCACGACCGCGCTCGGCCTCAGTGGGAAGGCATTGAGCTTCGCGAGTGCTTCCAGTTGTGGCGTCTTATTGAAGTCGACGTCCACGAAAAGCCCGCCGAGCGCAACGCAATGATTGCCACCATGGCCGATCGCATCAGCGCGTTGCGCAACGCCGAAATAGACGTTCAGGTCGTAGTATGTTTCGGCAAACTCCCACATGTGAACCATGGCGTCGTGGCGGAAGTTGTGGGTCTGACTCTGCTTGCCTTCGCGGAACCCGGCCATATAGCGATAGCCGCCATGGTGGAGAGCATCAAGGAAGTCCTCGACGTCCCGTCCCGGTGGATAGTAGAGTTCGGCGCTCATGACTCCCTCACCGCGACGCCTGCCGCGAGGGAGCCGGAAGGCTGTCGGCCGTGAAGCGATCACTGCTGGCGGACGTGTACGCTGGCTGCAGTTCTTCCGCCCACAGCTCGCCCGTATATCCCACGACGCGCGCCACCCGCTTCAAGCGCGCCAGCGTCATCGGCGACGGCCGCACCGCGTACGCATTCAAGAGCGCACTCAGCGTCGCGGTCTGCGTGAAATAGCTACGCCGCGCCACGTCCTTGCGCGGAATGGGGCTCTGGATTACTGCGGCTATTAGGGCAGGGTGAAGTCGTCTGCGGGGGAGCGGGTCCATGCTGCTGGCCTCCGAGCAAAAGTGAAGACACTCTTGCTCTCCGGCGCAGAGAGCCCGCGTCGCCGAGCCAATCCGGGACCTGCGTTGCTGTCCGACCGGACCGACCCTCCGAACGGCGTACGTAGTAACATGGCTGGAATAGTATACCGTGCCCGAAACGCAATGTAAAGCAGAATCGGTAGAGTTCTCTTGATAAGTCTGCCACACTGCCGCTACGTGCTTCACGACAGTAGATGTTAGAAGCGTCTCGCCGGGTCGCATTAGTGACCCGGCGAGCCGTTGTCTACTTACTTCGTCTTGGGAGTCGTGCTTGGCTTCGGCGACTTGCCGAAGTCGAAGGTGACGGTCTTGGCGGAGCCGTTGCCTTTCGCCCGGAGCCAGCCTTCTTTGACCAGCTCGTCCGCCCACTGCTGCACGCCGAGGTGGGCAGCAGCCATGTCGGGGTACGCCTTCACGGCGCTACGCCCAACGTCTTGGTCCTTGCCGTCCACGCGCTTCATGTGAACCGCGTAGACAACTACACCGGTGTCCAGGGAGTTGGCTTTGATGCGCAGGGTTTCGCCGCCATCCCGCGTCAGAGTGACGCGAATGGTCTTGTGGGTCCCCACGGGGGTCACTGTCGTCATTGAAATATCCCTTCAGTAAGTCGGTGTGCCTCTGAAGGGCCGACGCCGCAAAAGCAAACGGCGCCGACCAAAACAGAAAGACACCGGATGTCTTTCCTTTTGATCGACGCCTAGCGTCGATATAGGGCGCGATCTTTACGGGTCGGTTAGGACCCTACGCTTCATCCACGCCACGGGGCACCATAGGAATAACCCCGCTGGATTACTTACCCTCAAGCGATAGTCTATCGGTTTGTTCACGTCGGGGTCAAGCGATTCGGTCGCCGTCGATCAGGAGCCGGCAGGTTCGCCACACAGAATGCTTGCACGAGCGAGCATCTATGCTTGCCCGCTAGCATGAGGGCGAGCGCCCTCTCGCACTCCTTGACAGCGCTGTGGGAGTTTCATATACTGAAGCGTGAGGTTTTCGCCAGCATGCTGAGTCAGTCAACCCGCGATGAGCTCCGCGCCGAACTCGAGCATCTTCGCGTCGAGCGGCAGCGAGCGATCGCCCGTTTCGACGCCAAGATCGCGGCCGTGGAGGCCATCTTGGACGATCCGGGACAGTCCCAGACCACCCTACCACTGCTTGGCGAGCAAGTTGGTGCGGCGATGCCCGCGGTCACGTTCCGGGGCACGGTGCTCACCATCCTTGGGTCGTACCCGTCCGGCTTGAAGGCGGCGGACCTCGCTAGGAAGGTGGAGCAGTCCGGCTTCAAGCTGGGCGGCGGCAGCCCCATGCTGCAGCGGATCCACGGCGAGCTGTACCGGCTCCTGAAGTCTCACCGGATCCAGCGGCGTAACGGGAAATATTTCCTAGCTGCCCCCTCTGGAGACAAGCCTGCGGGAGCCGAGAAATCCGGTGTGCTACAATAGCCACGGGAGGAAAGCCAAATCGGGGCGGCTTTTGGCCGCCCCGGGTCCTGGTGAGGTGCGCGAGAGGCTGATGCGGTCCGACTTAGAATCGGATAGCCGGTGCTAGTCCCACCGGTTCGCGGGTTCGAATCCCGTCCTCACCGCCAGTCATTGCAGACAGGAGGTTACCTAACGAGATAACGTCTACCGCTAAATCTAATAGTATAGCTCGCTCTCCTTGCTTGTCAAGAAATCTTTGAAAGCAAACTGAGATAAGCGAATCGACCCAACAAGTTAGGTGATTTCGCCTTCATCTTGATTACGCTCGTATTTCGCCCAACGACTCTCAGCTGCTTTTCTTGCGAGCTCGGTGCGTTTTTCGGGCGATAGCTTTTGCGCTCGCGCGATACCACCCTTACTCGCACCTAAACGACTGAGAGCGACAGCATGGGGATTTTTGCGTTTACGCGCCATAGACTTATACCTTATGCTTGCTCGTGTAAGAAATCAATGATTACTCTGCCTTAGTGCTAGCCCTTGCGTCCATTCGGGGCCAGGCCCCCGTAGGCTACGGGCGCGGCCCCGGGTACTACGCCCGCGCCGGGCCGGACCCGCCTGGCGGGCGGCCAGGGGCCTTGCAGCGACGGTTGGCGAAGGCGCGCCGGGCTAGGCTACCTGTACCGTGCCGCGTAGGGTAAAGAGGTACGGCTGCTTCCAGGGTCGCTCCTCCCACCGCTCCGTTTCATTCGACGGATACCTTCATTCACGATCCGTTGGGGCACCCTTCGAGCCGCCGCGTCACGGCGTGACCGCGACGTCGAGGAATGACGCTTCACGCGCGGTGTGGCGGCGCGCTGCGGTCCGCCTATTTCCCGAGCCGGGCCGAGACGCCAACGAGCACGACGAAATTCGGGAACGTCGCATCGCCAAGTGCGCCCGTGTAAGGGTCCGGGTGCCGGTTGCGATAGAAGGCGATCGGCACGCTCGCCGCCCAGGTTGAGCGGCCCCGCGTGAACGTCAGCCCGGGCTCGAGGAACATCTCCGTCCCGGGGCGGCGGAAGCCGTCGCTGCGGCCTATCAGATCGTAGCGGGATTGCCCCTCCATGCGAACGGAGACGCCTGCGCCCAGTCCGCGCAGACCCACCGGAAACGCCACGCCCACGCGCGCGAGATATTGATCGGGCACCGAGTTGACGAGGCGATTGGCGTTGGCCGGAGTAGCGGCGACCCCGAGGCCGGAGATGATCGAAGGTTGACCATTCGTGTTCCTCGGACCAGCGAGATAGGTGCCGCTCGCGAACGCGGTCGCGCCGCCGATCCGCTGGAAGCCGAGTGCCTCGGCGACGATCCCCCAACCGCCGTCTCCCGGCTGGATGGACTGGTCCACGACCTTGCGGGCCAGATTGCGGCCGGAAAGGTCCGGGTATACGTCCTTCACGCCGGAGGATCCCGTGGGCACCTTGATCCCGAGGCCGAACGAGGCGTTTCCGCGCGCATGCCGGGCGGGATCGAGCAGCCACGTCCGCCCGGTGAGCGTGATGTCGCCAATCCCGCGCGCGTCCTGCCGCACGCGCGACCCGGGCACCGGCCGAACCGGCAGTGGTATCGACCAGGAGGCCATCACGAAAGGCACGCTGGCCGAGATGCTCACGTGCGCGTTCAGGGCACGCGTGACCGACAAGTCGAGCACGTTCTGCCGGTTGATGACGAAGTTGCCAAGCTTGTGCCGCTCGAGCTGTTCCTGCGTGCCGACGTAGTGCCTGTCGGATCGCAGCCCCCGGTAGGACATGCCGACCTGCCAGGTGTCGGCGGCCTGGTAGGCGTTAGCGGACGCGCCGAACACGGGCGCGTTCTGCCGGACCAGCACTCAACCCTGGGCGGAGGCCGGCCGGGCCCAGAGCAACACGAGTAACGCGGCGACAAACCCGATGGCCGAAGACAACGCTCGATGTGAAAGCTTGGCCATAGCTCGGACCCCTGGCTAAAACGGATGGCACCGGTAGCAATCTTCGAGCCAGCCGCGCAGCCAATCGGCCCGCGGTCATCCGAGCAGGAGCGTCAATGACTTGCTGCTGCCGTTCGACCGACGGCACACGCGCCGCCGCATAGGAGCTCCGCGGCCCATCGGCGAAACGCATAAACTTTCGCCACTCTGCAGATCGCCGATGGGGCGGGCTACGTGAGAGCGCGATGCCCGGCGCGGCGGCGTTCCCGCGCATGCACGGATGAGCGAGCGGGCGCTACACGATGATCGATCCGGGCAAGGGAACGGGTGGGGGAATCCTGAGGCATCCCGATCCCAAGGCATCGTCGATCTGGATCGCTTACGTCGAGGTGGACGACGTCGCCGCCTCGACCCGGAAGGCCAGATCCCTGGGCGCCCAGGTGGAAATCACGGTCCGCCTGAAGGCGCAGCCGTCGCGCGGCTCCGCGCCGCCTCCGGCGCCTCGAGGCGTAGCGTCAGATCCGTGGCCTATCCCGTCAGAACGCCTTCTTCACCGGGGGGTAGGGGTTACCGCCGTCCATAACGGTGACCTCCGACGAGACTCCCGAGGACGTCGAAGGCGCGTTCTCTTCCCGCTGCCCGCGTCGCGTCTCGAAGCCGTCGAAGGCGGCCAGCGCAAGGACCCCGAACAGCAGGAAAGCAAGGAATCGCTGCATCTGTCATCCTCCTCAGGGGGTTGGTGTGTAGGGAGTGTATACCCGGGTGTCAAGCTTTGTCCGGGCTTTGACTTTATACGTACGTCGGGGCATAGTACGGCCCTGAAATCACCGCTTTCTGCACCGAGGACAGCAACGTGGATCAGACCCTCGCGCTTCTGGTAGCGGACGACCCCCGGGCGCAAGCCCTGAAACTGCTCGACCATGTGGCCTCGCGGTGCAACGCGAAGGGGGTCGCGGTCGTGAGGGTCGCCGCCGACGATCTGGCGAGCTTTGCGGGAGAGGTCCCCCTCGCCCGCCTGACCACGTTGCAGACGCTCTGGAAGGCCCAAGCGAAGGACCTGCGAGCCGGTCGGCGCGTGATCGGCGACGGTTACCGCATCCTGCCGCTGATGGACGGCGCCGGGTTGACTGGGCTGCTCCTCATCGAAGGCGCGGCTGGCGTCGAATTGACGAACCCGGCCGTGGTCGCCCTTGCCGCCGCCCTCAAGGCGGCCCATGCCCGCCCGCTGGGAAATGACACCCCCGAGCAGGCTGCGACCGCGGCGGGCGGCGAGATCGAGCGGCAGCGGCTCGTGGCCGCCCTGGAGCGCCACGAGTGGAACATCGCCCGCGTGGCCAGGCTCATAGGCGTCACCCGGCGCACGATCTATTTGCGCCTGAAGAGGTATAAGATCGACCGCCGACGGGTCCCCAAGACCCTCAAGGTCTGCCCGCCGATCGAGGGAGCCTGATGCCGAGCCCCTTGCAGCTTGCGGTGGCCGTGGCCGTCAAGGTCGGCTTGGCCGTCGTCCTCATTGGAATACTCCGCCGCGGCCTCCACCGCCGGTGCTGGTCTTTCCTGGTCTACCTTCTGGCCGTCCTCATCTATGGCTCGGCCGAGCTGGCCGGCATGATGGCCTACAACATACCCGGCCTCGAGTGGCCGCAGTGGTTCTGGAGCTGGGAGTTCTGGCACTTCCAGCAGACCACGTTCGAGGTCGTGAAGCTGGCCCTCGCGGTCGAGCTCGGTGTCCGGGTCGTGGCCGCCTTCCCTGGCACGTGGCGGCTGGCTCGGACGCTCCTGGGCGCCGCCCTGATGACGACGACGGCGGCCGTAACCCTCGGCGCCGCTCCCCAGCATCCGCTCCTGGCTTCGGGCACCATCTGGCTCTTCGCGGCGGTGAGCGTGGTGGTGGTCGTCTTCAACCTGCCCCTGCACGCGTGGTATCGGGCCCTGCTGGCCGGCTTCGTCCCGTACCTGTTCGTGTTCTCGACCCTGCAAAGCATCCTCAGCCGCCGTGGCAACGCGCTGGCCGAGACGATCGGGAGCATCGACCAGGTCGCGTATCTGGCCCTCGTCGGCTGGTGGATCTACGCCGCCTGGCGCGCCGAGGAGACAGTGCCGGACGTGTCCCCGGCCGTACTGCAGCGCCTGGGTCTCGCCCAAAGCTGACGGCCCATGCTGCTCTGGGGGCTCGGTGCGGTCGGTTTCGTTTGCGTGGCCCTGGTCATAGGCCAGGCGGCGCGTTATCGCCACGAGCGCACCATCAAGCATTGGAACCAGCTGCTCTCCCCGGGCATGAGGTTCGCGGTGCAGTCGCTGGAGCTGGAGGTGCAGGCCGACGCGGCGATGGCGGACAGCGGCCTGCACGGCGCGCAGCAGGCCCGCGACCGCCAGGAGCTGGCCGAGGCGATCCGGCTCCTCGAGCTCTCCTGCCGTGCGATCGAGCAGGCCACGCCGAGCCGCCTCAAGCGTCTGCGCGCGATGGCGGTGCTCATCCGGATGGCGGCGGCGCTCGTCCCCGTCCGTCCGCTCCGGATCCGCGACTACCGCCTGCGCGAGCTGATCGCCGTGGTCGGCGTGGGAGCGGCGCTGCACCAGGTCCTCGTCAGCGCTCTCGAGCGGTTCCTGCTCCGGCTCCAGGTCCTCGGCATCGGCTTCCGGCTCGCGCTGCGGGTCATGGCCGGCGCCCGGCGCCAGGCGGCCGCGACCCCGGATGCGCGAAAGCCCTGGGGAGACTACGAGCGCGCCCTCCAAGACTGGAAGACGCTCGACCGGGAGCACCTGGAGACGTTCAAGGCGCTCGCGCGATCGCTCGAGATCGAAGGCTAGCGCCGCCCCATCGTTCACTGATCGCGCAGGGCCAGCGAGCAGGTACGGCACCGAGGCGAGCAGACGCAGGCGCGCGCGCTTCCCAGGCTTCAGGCCGACGCGGTCCGCGGCTCCAGCTCGGGCACCGGCGCTTCGATCACCCGGAGCGACTTCCATCTTCCCCTGCGGAAGCGGCGGAGCATGAGCAGACCGACGGCGCAGCAGTACGCGGCCGCCGTCGTCCACGCGGCGTACACGCCGGCCCCGAGATGGACGCACAGCAGGTAGGAAGGGATCACCATGACCGTCCACGAGAGGACGAGGGTGGCGAGCAGGGGGTACGTCGTGTCGCCCGCCCCCTTGAGGGCCGCCGCGAAGAGCACGCTCATCATGTCGAAGAGGGAGTAGAAGGCGACGAAGCGCAGGAGCACGATCGCCAGCCGCCCCACCTCCGCGAAAGACGCCGGGTCCGCCCCCGCCGCGTAGGGAGCGAGGAGCAGCCGCGGCGCCAGGACGTAGAGCGCGCTGCAGGCGCCTAGGTACACGAGCCCGACGCGGAACGCCGAGTACGCGGAGCGCTCGGCCGTCTCCGGCTGCTCGGCGCCGACGTGCCGCCCGACGAGCGACGAGACCCCGAGACCGATCCCGAGCAGCGGCATGAACACGATCATGTTCAGGTTGAACGCGATGCCGCTGGCGGCGAGAGGAGCGGTCCCCAGCCGCCCGATGATCACCATGAAGATGGCGAAGGCCATGATCTCGATCGAGAACTGCAGCCCCGCGGGAACGCCGTAGCGCAGGAGCCGCCAGAGCAGCGCGGGCTTGGGCCGCCACGCGGCGAGCGTCGCGAACTCGCGGCGGTGCTCGGCCCGGAGGATCAGCGCGAGGTAGGCCACGCAGCCGAACACCTGAGAGCTGATGGTGGCGATGGCGGCTCCGGCGACGCCCCACCGCGGGAAGCCGTGATGGCCGAAGATCAGCAGGTAGTCGAGGACCGCGTTGACCGCCGTCGCGCCCACGTTCACCGCCAGCACCGGCAGCGTGCGTCCGCGCCCGGCGAAGAACGACGAAAGCGTGGCCATGAGGACCACCGGTCCCGAGCCGAGCAGGAGCAGGCGCGAGTAGGTGGTCTCGTACTGCCGCAGCGCGGCGGCGTGGCCGGTGTGCTCGAAGAGGGCGCCCGCGAAGGGAGTCAGCGCGGCGATGAGCACGCCCGCAATCAACGAGAAGTAGATCCCCTGCCAGAGGGCGGCGCCGATGCGGCGGAAGCGCCGCGCGCCGTAGTACTGCGCCACGAACGTCGTGGTGTATTCGCCCGTGCCGATGCAGAGCCCCACCACCGACCAGGTGACGAAGAGGCCCGTCACCGCCCCCGCGACCGCCTCGGCGGAGTACCAGGTGAGGAACAGCCGGTCCACGAACACCTGGACCGTGAAGGACATCTGGCTGAGGATGAGGGGATAGGCGATCGAGAGCACCTCCCCCATCCCGCCCGGACCCTGCCAGAGCCGCCGAGCCCCGCCGAGCGCGCCGCGCATCGACGGACTATACCGCGGGGCGCCGGCCCCAGCCGGGCGTCAGGCGCCGGCGTTTCGCAGCCACTCCTCCATCTGGGTGTGGGGCACGTAGCCCGACTGCTGGAACACGGGCCGGCCGCCCTTGATCACGGCGAAGTTGGGGATGCCGGTGACGTTGAAGCGCTGGGCGATGGCGGGGTGGCGGTCGGTGTCCACCTTGAGCACGACCGCGCGTCCGGCCATGTTGCGGGCCGTTCGCTCCACCTCCGGCGCGGCCATGCGGCATGGCCCGCACCAGGCCGCCCAGAAATCGACCAGCACGGGGACGGAAGCCGATCCCGTGACCGAGTCGAACAGCTCGGAGTCGGCCTCGATCGGCTCCGCGACCGGGGGCAGCGGGGCCTTGCACTTCCCGCACTGCCCGGTCTCCGCCAGATGCTCCGGTGGCACGCGGTTCTTCGTGTGACACGACGGGCACTCGCGGATGAGGGGAGCACGGCGTCGTTCGTTTTCCATCACCACCCCGGGCTGAAGTTGAATTGCCAGATCCAGTTCTTCTGCGGCCGATCGAGGGGGTGAACGTAGTCGATCTCCACCACCGCGTAGCCGAACAGGTTGATTCTCGCCCCCGCTCCCACGCTCTTCACGAACTTCCGCGTGCCCCCGCTGCTCAGGAACCTGGCCTTCTCGGTCCGCGTCCACGCCACGCCGGCGTCGAAGAACGCGAGCAGGTCCAGCGGCAGCGGCCCGTAGAAGCCCTTGCCCCCGAGCGCCCCGAAGGGGGGGAAGCGCAGCTCGACGTTGGCGACGGCCAGCCGGCTGCCGATGAGCTGGCTGAACACGGGGCACTGGTTGGGGTCGGGCCCGCACTCGTCGGCGGAGAAGGAGTTGAAGTCGTAGCCGCGGATCAGCTCCGGATAGCCGAGGAAGAGAGGATAGAAGCGCTCGTCCTCCGACCCGCCCCCGTACCGGCCGTAGTGGACCACGCGTGCGGCCAGCGTATAGGGCCGCACCGGCATCACGTACTGGCGGACGTCGGCGAGCACGCCGGTGTAGTTCACCGTGCCGAAGGTCGGCGTGACCTCCAGCCGGTATCGCCGCCCGAGGATGGGGCTGGTGGCGCCGAAGGTCGCGGTGTCGTAGACGAGGGCGGCGCCGGCCTCGGCCAGGTTCAGGGCCGACGCCGAGGGCAGCTTCTCTTTGTGCTGGTCGAGGAGCTGCCCCGTGCCGAGGTCGAAGAGCTCGGTCCGCAGCTCGTTCTTGAACGAGATGCGGCGGACCGATCCGCTGACCTCGAACCGCTGGGCCCGGCTGAGCGGATAGTCGGCGAAGACCGTCGCGCTGCGATCGATCTGCCGGTTCAGCTCCGTCTGCTGGACGCCCACGAGCACGCCGTTCACGACCTCGGTGCTGAGGCCGTAGGCGCCGGTCCGGTAGGGGATCTGTTGCACGGTCACGCCCCAGTCCCAGCGGTGCGTGCGGTTCTGGTAGAAGACGACGCCCCCGAAATCGTCGAAGCTCCCCTGGATCTGGAGGGAAGTGCCGAGCGTGTGGTTGCCGAGCATGTCGCTGAACAGCAGCGAGACGCCGCCGCCCACGTAGGTGCCGAAGGGGTCCCGGCCGACGCCGATGCTCGGCTGGCCGACGTAGTCGAGGTTCAGCTTCGGCTTGTAGTCGGCGGTCCCGAAGCGCTTGCGGTCCGGCAGGCCGAGGTTGAAGTTCTCGCGCAGCGCGGCCACCTCCGCCCGCCGGCGCTCCAGCGGCGGCAACGCGGCGGCCCGCGTCGTCTCGGGGGCGGGGGTGAACCCGGCCAGCGTCCTCGCATCCTCGACGGTGTAGATGGGGTACTTCTCGTCCTCGTAGACGCTGTAGGCGACGCGCCCGGCGGCGACGGTGAGGGCCGGGCTGAGGCTCGTGATGCCGGTGGCTCCCGTGAGCAGGTCGGTCACCTGGTAGAGCTCGCCGCCCTCCAGGGCCAGGCGGTAGACGTTGCTGATGCCGTTGCGGTCGGAGATGAAGAACAGGCTGCCGCCGTCCGCGGACCACTGCGGGTCGATGTTCTTCACGCCCTCGCCCTCGAAGCCCGGCAGCGGCCGGACGTCCCCCGACGCCACGTCCAGCAGCGCCAGCCGATAAGGTCCGGGCGCGAGGTTCTCGAGGTGCGTGGTGAAGCGGTCGGTCACGAACGCGATGAAACGCCCGTCCGGCGACCACGCCGGTTGCAGCTCGGCGAAGGCGTCGTCGGTGACGCGCTTGAGCGCGCCCGCCTGCAGGTCATAGATGAACAGGTCCATGAGGCCGCCGGCCAGGGCCACGAACGCGACCCGCCGGCCGTCGGGGGACCAGGTGGGGTCGAAGATCTCGCCCAGCTGCGGGAACGGCACCTCCCGGTCGATGTGGCCCTTGTCCACGTCGATGATCGTGAGCACCGGGTTGCCCTTCCGGACGCCGCCGAACGCGAAGCGCCGCCCGGCACGGTCCCAGCCCCCCGCGGAGTTGATGAACTCCAGGCTGTCGAAGTGGGGATCGGCGGCGGTCTTCACGATCTTCCGCACGATCCGGCCGGACGGCACGTCGGCCAGGAACATCTCGATCGAGAAGAGGTCCCTCGAGGAGAGGAAGATCATGCGCTTTCCGTCGGGGCTCAGGGACGGACCGACGTTCAGCTCGCCGCCGTTCTTTTCGGTGATGAGCCCCGGCCCGTACCGAGACGGCGCCTGCTTCGCGGCGACCAGCGGCACATAGGCCTCCCTCAGCGCCGCGTGCCAGTCCTCGGAGAGCTTCTTGGAGTCCAGGCCCAGGACCTCGCTCACCACGTGGTCCATGTCGTTCGCCCGCGAGGCGGCGCGCAGCATCTGCCCCACGACCGGATCGCCCCACCGGCCGGCCACGTAGGCCCACAGGGCCTGGCCCCAGCGGTAGGGGAAGTAGGCCGGGTTGTCCAGGTCACGGATGCTCGGGAGCCGGTCCTTCTTCTCGTCGCGCTGCGCCTTCTTCACCGCGTCACGCATCCACATCGCGGTGTGGGGATCCACCGGGCCCAGCGAGAGGTACTCGGCCATGCCCTCGATGAACCACAGCGGCATGCGCACCGCCGCCGGAACGTTGCCCTCGCTCAGGGGCCCGGCGTGCCCGGTGATGTCGAACTGGAAGGCGTGGACCAGCTCGTGGCCCAGGACGTGGTCGGTCTCGGCCAGGGGGCCCGCCATCGGCAGCACCACGCGCCGCTTCAGGATCTCGGTCACGCCGCCGGTGCCCTCCCCCATCTCGCCTTCGAGGGCGTTGGTCTGCTCGAAGTCGGGATGGCTGGCATAGAGGATGATCGGCTGGCGGATCCTCATCTCGTGGTTCAGGACCTTCGACAGCCGCGCGTACCACCGCTCCGCCATCTGCCCCGCCATCTCGACCGCGAGCTTCTCTTCGGGGTAGTAGTAGATGTCGAAGTGAGCCGTCTTCAGTATCTGGAACTTGAAGGCGCGATAGCGGACCTTGTTACGGCCGAAATACTGCGCCTCGGCGGGGACGGAGGCGGACGCGAGGATCCCGGCGGCCACGATCGCGAGGACGGCTCGGCGAGATGAAAGCATTGATGGCTCCTTTGCCATAATCGACCCGACTCCTCGCAACTGTCAACGAGTGAACCGAGAAACGTGACGCACGAAGCCGCGCCTGGCGCCGCCGTCGAAGGGACCGTTCGCACCGCGGACGGTCTGGACCTCTTCTGGCGCGGCTGGGTGCCCTCTTCACCGCGCGGCGCTTTCGTGATCGTGCACGGGCTGGCCGAGCACTCGGGACGCTACGGCCACGTCGGCCGCCACTTCGCCGGCCGCGGGTGCGCGGCCTACGCCCTCGACAACCGTGCGCACGGCCGCAGCCCCGGGGCCAAGGTGCACGTGGGCGACTTCGACGAGTTCCTGGAAGACTCGAGCAGCATGATCGCTTTCGTACGCGAGCGCCATCCGGGCCTCCCGCTCTACCTCCTGGGCCACTCGCAGGGCGGCCTCGTGGTTCTGCAGCACGCGCTGCGTCACCCGCAGGGCCTGGCCGGCATCGTGGTCGTCTCGCCGCTCCTCGCCGCGCATCCTTCGCTGCGACCGTCGAAGGCCTTCGGCCTCGCCCTCGCCGTCCTGCGGCGCGTCGCGCCCCGCCTGCGGCTGCCGAGCGGCGTCGATGCGCGACGCATCTCGCGCGATCCCGACGTCGTGAAGACCTACGTGGAGGACCCGCTCGTGAGCCGCCGCGTCTCTCCGTCCTGGTATACCGCCCTGCGCCGGGCGCAGGCGGAGGTGCGCGGCAGAGCAGGGCGGCTCGGCGTGCCCGCGCTCGTCCTCGCCTCGCCGGACGACCGTCTCGTGGATCCGGAGGCGATCCGCCGCTTCGTGGCCGACGCGCCCGCGGGGCAGGTGGAAGCGTCGTGGTGGCCTGGCCTCCGCCACGAGCTCCTCAACGAGCCGGAGCGCGATCAGGTGCTCGCCGCCATCGACGCCTGGCTGCGGCCGCGGCTTCAGAACACCTTGATGGAGAGATAGCGCTTCGGGTCCTTGCGGATGTCGTCGGCGAGCTTGCTGAGGTTGGCGCTGGCCTGGTTCATGCTCGCCGCCGCCTCGCTGAGGCGCTCGTACAGCTTGTCGTCCTTGGTGAGCTTGCCGAGGGTGCCCTCGCCGCGATCGACTCGTCCGAGCACCGCCTGCATGGACTGCGACGACTTTTCGAGCGTCGTGCTCACCGACTGGAGCCGCTTGGTGATCTCGTCTGCCTGAGCCGTTATCGAGTCCACGCGCTTGATCGAGCGGTCCCACTCCGGAGCGCCGGTCAGCTTCTCGACGCTCGCGGACGACTTCTGGAGGCTGGCGGTGATCTCCCTCAGCGCGCGTCGCTGCTCGGCCACGGTGGCGGACGCGTCCTTCAGGAGGCGGTTCAGCTCGGCGCTGCTCGAGTGGACGTTGTCGATCGTCTGCTTGTCGAGAAGCGATTCCATGCGGGACAAGACCGTCTCCGCCTGGGTCGAGAGGCGGCTCGTGACTTCGCTAAACGAGGTCTCGCTCTCGCCGGGGAGGGTGTCTCCCTGGTGGACGACCTTGTCCGACACGCCGGGAATGATGTCGGCCACCGTCCCGCCCACGATGCCCGCGGACTTCAGCATCACCTTCGAGTCGGCCGGGATCTTGTACTCGCCCTCGATCTCCAGCCGGACGGCGACCTGGTCCTGGCTGATACGGAAGCGCTGGACGCGGCCGATGTTCACGCCCCGCATCTGCACCGGGTCGCCCCGGCGGATGCCGCCGGCGTTCGGCACGTACGTGGTGACGATGTAGCGGCCGCGAAACAGCGCGGCGTCGGTGAAGGTGAAGAGCGAGAGCAACACGGCGACGATGCCGAAGATGACGAAGAGCCCAACCCAGAACGCGCGGTCGCGGCCGCGGGCTACCGGGGGCGGAGGGACGTCTTCCTCGTCGCGGTCTCGCGGATCCTGGCGGTCGGTCATTGCGGTCTCCCGGTGGACTGGAGGTCAGCCGGGCGCCGGCTTTTCGGGGAGCGGCGCTCGCTGCGCATGGCCGTCAGCGCGGCGGCTTGGCGGTCGGCGAACGCGCGCACGAGCGGCTCGTCGCTCCGCCGGAACTCCGCGGGCGTGCCGATGAAACGGAGCTTGCCCCCGTCGAGCAACCCGATGCGGTCGCAGAGGGAGAGCGCGCCCTCGATGTCGTGGGTGACGATGATCGAGGTGACGCGCGTCTTCTCGGCGATGTCTTCGATGAGCCGGTCCACCGCGGCGGCGTTGACCGGGTCGAGGCCGGTGACCGGCTCGTCGTAGAGCAGGATCTGCGGCCGGCCGACGATGGCCCGGGCCAGCCCCACGCGCTTGCGCATCCCCCCCGACAGCTCCGAAGGTAGCTTGGGCAGGACGGCGCGGGGATCGAGGTTCACGTCCTCGAGCGCGTGCCAGACGCGCCGGGCCACTTCCCGGCGCCCGAGCCGCTTCGCCTCGTGCTCCTGGATGCCCAGCGACACGTTCTCGTAGACGTTGAGCGAGTCGAAGAGCGCCGCGTTCTGGAAGACGTAGCCCGCCTTCTGCCGGATCCTCTGGAGCACGCCCGGCTGGCCGGAGAAGACGGACTCCCCATCGATGAGCACGTCCCCGCGGTCGGGGATGATGAGGCCGATCGTCGTCTTGAGGAGCACGCTCTTTCCCGTCCCCGAGGGTCCCACGATGGCGAGCGTCTCGCCGTCGGGGACGCTGAGGCTCACGCCCGCGAGGACGGGGGCGTCGAACGCCTTGTAGATCTTGCGGTACTCGATCACGGAGATCCCGGGCGCGCGGCCGCCATCAATTCAGGAAGAGCGGCGGGAAGAGGGCGTCCGAGACGAGGACGGCGATGATCATGAAGACGACCGACGCGGTGGTCGCACGCCCGACGCCTTCCGCGCCGCCGCGGGTCAGCAGGCCCATGTGCACGGAGATCACGGGGATGATGAAGCCGAACACCTCGGCCTTCATGAGCGAGTAGAAAAGGTCGTAGCTGTGCCAGAAGAGCTCCGCCCCGTACAGGAAGCGCTGGTAGCCGAGGCCGACGGTGCTGCGGGCGGCCACCATGCCGGCCACCGAGCCGACGCCGTTGGCGAGGCCGACGAGGGCGGGCATCGCGAGCATGCCGGCCAGGATGCGCGGGGCGGCCAGCATCCGGACCGGGTCGCGGCCCAGTGCGTAGATCGCGTCGATCTGCTCCGAGACCTGCATCGTGCCCAGCTCGGCGGTGATGCGCGCCCCCACGCGCCCGATGAACACGATGGCGGTCATGACCGGACCCAGCTCCAGGACGACGCCGTTGACGACGATGCTGCCCAGCACGTAGAGGGGTATCGAGCCCGTGAACTGGTAGCCGCCCTGCTGCGAGGTCACGACCCCCGACAGCGTGGCCGTCACGAGCACAAGAGGCAGGCTCTGGACGCCCATCGCGAAGGCCTGGTTGATGAAGTCGCGGAAAGACACCTGCCCCCTGACGGTGGCCTGCAGCGACTGCCAGGCGAGCTGCGCCATGGCGCCCGCGTGGCCAGCCACGGACTCGGCGACGCCTCCGACCGCACGCACCCCACCCGTCAGCGCATGAGCGACGGACGCCATTTCTCCTTGCTCCTCACATTCTTCAGGAACGGCACCCCCGGAGTTCATCAACAGCGTACCCTAGATTGAGTCCCAGGGCCGTTCGAAAGCGGCAACCCGCCAGGGCATCCAACGAGAACGACACCGGTGCGACCATGTGACGGGCGGCTCGGTGCCGACGGCGGCGAAGATCGCTGATCTTTCGTTTCCCGGCTCCCAGGTCGCTTTCTGGCCTGTCACTTCATCTGACTCCTTGACAGAACCGGTCTTCAGAAGCACTATTAATGTCAGCGTCTGGACGAGGGTACCGGGGCGGCTCGCTCCCCACGGGAAAGGACCACGGCCATGACAATCGGTGATGACAGCATCCAGCTGCCGGACGGCGAGGAGTTGGTCGTGATCGATCGCGAAGACTGGCTCGTGTCGCCGAGACCCGACCCGCGCGAGACTTCGCTGGACCTTCGCCGCCGGGTCGGAGCGCGCGTTACCCCGCACTCGGCGCCGCCCGCGCCCCGCCCACCTTCCACGCACCCGGCGACGTAGTCGCGTGCGATCCGGCAACGGCCAGCCGCTCGCGCCTCGCGTGCTATACTCTCGCGTTCGGCGCCTGTAGCTCAGGTGGATAGAGCGGCAGCCTTCTAAGCTGCGGGTCAGGGGTTCGAATCCCTTCAGGCGCGCCACGTCCGCTCGCTGGTGGGTGTAGCTCAGCTTGGTTAGAGCGCCAGGTTGTGGCCCTGGAGGTCGCGGGTTCGAATCCCGTCACCCACCCCAG
>Ga0070706_100002616_pt1 | contig 18038 bp, 11 predicted proteins | sample KBSK5501metaG_FD_65476 | JGI IMG/M metagenome (GOLD analysis project Ga0070706, IMG submission 65476) | Corn, switchgrass and miscanthus rhizosphere microbial communities from Kellogg Biological Station, Michigan, USA - KBS K5-50-1 metaG | ecosystem: Host-associated > Plants > Roots >... | reverse complement strand
AGGAGGAGGAGCGGATCGGGGACGACCGCAACGTATGTCCCGACGCCCGCTCGGCGAAGGCGGTCCCGGGACGCTTCGTCGCGGACGGACACGTACGGCCGGGAAGCCAGCGCTTTGCGGATCCGACCGGCCTCCTCCGGCTCGAGCTCGAACGCGACGCCGACGGCGCTCCAGGTCACGGGACACAGTCTTTCGAGCTTCGGCCCGAGGCCCTCGACCAGGAACGGGGAAAGGCGGGCCTTTCCCGCCCCTGCATCGGAGCGTGACGAAGACCAACCCTCCGGAACGCCGAAGACATCTCCGGCGACGATCGCGCAATCGAGCGCCTGTGACAGCTCTTTCACGCGGTTCTGGCTCCAATCGCCGAGATCCGCGACGGGAAATCCTCCGTCGCGCGCGACCGACCCCTCTCGCTCGAGCGGCGCGTACGTCTGCACGACCGCTTCCGGCAGACGACGGCGGATCTCGTGTTCGAGGATCCACGGTTGGACGAGGTCCTCGAAACGCGGGGCGTCAAACCGACCCCAGAGGCCGATTCGGGGCCGAACTGGATCCGTAGGCACGGGCGGAGGCGGCTTCACGGGTGGGCGCCCGTACCGAGCGACCGTAAGTCGCCCCAGAGGGACGGCCCGACCCTTGCCCAGTCGAGCCGAGTCGCGAACCGGCGCGTACGCCGCTCGGCGGCCGCGCGGAGCGGACCCGACGCGAGGGAAGCGATCGTCGCCGCGAGCGCCTCGGGCTCGAGCGAAGGAGCGACTTCCGCGACGCCGTGGAGCTCCTCGAAAATGCCCGAATCACTCACCACGATCGGCCGCATGGAAGCGATCGCCAGCCGGACAGCCGCGCTCGCCGATTCCTTCGACGGGTGGTAGGGAAAGACGAGGAGATCGCACGCCTGCAGAAGGAATCCGGCCGCGTCCAAGGAGAGATGATCGAAGCTCGCGTGAATCCGGGCGGAAACCGGGGAGTCCGCGATCTTCTTCTCGCAGCGGCGGCGGTAGTCGTGGGAGTCCGTGCTCGGATACTCCGAGCAGAGCAGGAGCAGGTGCGTCGACGGCGAGGACCGGGCGAGCACCTCGAAAGCCTCGATCAGCTCGAGAACTCCCTTGTGCGGGCGCAGGAAGCCGAAGTGACCGACCACGAACTTCCCGCCGAGGCCGATCCCGTTCTTGACCCAGTCCGCGGAGCGCTCCGGAAGACGCGGGACTCCCTGGGGAATGACCCGTACCGGGTTCTCGATCGAATGCCCGGCCAGCCAGGCCGCGTCGCTTCCGCGATGCACGTAGATCCGCTCCACCGCGGCGAGCTCCGAAGCCAGATCCGGATCGATCCGCAGGCCCTGCGTTGCGTGCATCGTCACGGCCACCGGGACGTCGCGTTCCCGGGCGAGTCGGAGGAGCCGTCCGAACGCCTCTTCCCCGAAGAACGCCGGGTTGTGCTGCACGAGGAGCGCCTGGACGGAATCCTTCCGGAGATCTGCTTCGAGCGACGAGAGATCCTGCAGACCGATCTCCCAGTTCTTCCGGACGTTGGGCTCGACCGCGCCTTCGCACGAACGGGCTTCGGCATAGATTCGAACGTCCGCTTCGGAAGGGAAGGCGCGCGTCAACGCCGCGGTGTAGTCGGCGATCCCGCAGCGGGTATTCCAGGTCGAAAGGACGGCCAGACGGAAGCCGGCCGGCCGGGAAGGAGCCCGGATTCCTCCCACTTCCGGCCCATGGGAAAGAGAACGCAGGACGCGCCCCGCCGAATCCCCGATCTCACGCCAGTCGAACCGCGCCTCGGCGAGAAGCCGGGCCGACGCGGCGAGGCGGTCGCGGCGCGCCGGAGATCCCAGGAGCGCGCGGATCTCTTGGGCGAAATCATCGAGGTCCGCGACGACATAGGAAACTCCGGCGCCGCCCCCCAGCCCGCGCGCGCCCACGGCGGTGGTCAAAGTGGGCAATCCAGCGCCGAGGAAATCGAGCACCTTGATGTTGGTTCCGGAACCGCGACTCATCGGGTTGATCGCGACGTCGGCTGCCGCGAGGACCCGGTCGCGGGTCTCCGCGTCCACGGCGCCGAGCGCAGTCACGTTGCCGGGGATCTCTCCGGGCGCGACCTCGTCGGTGCAGCCTCCGGCGATGACGAATTGGACGTCGGAGAGCGCCGGAGCGAGCCGGCCGCAGATGAACCGGGCCGCCTCGGTGTTGGGCGCATAGCGGCTTCCCACGAAGACCACGACGGAGCGGTCCGGCGGAAAGCCGAGAAGAGCTCGGGAGTGCTGCTCTTCTTCGGCGCCGGAGGGTCTCAACCGACGCACGTCGGTGCCGTTCGGAACGACGTGGATCCGAGAGGGATCGACGCCGTAAAGAGACTCGAAGGACCGCGCATCCTCAGTCGAGCAGGCGAAGATGGCGGCCGCCCGGCGGCACAGCTCGCGCTCCAGCCTTTCGACCATCTCCGAGACTCCGCCCGCGAGCCCCTGGTCTCCGAGGAGCGAGCGGCGGAGCCGTCCCTCCACGTTGTGCGAGTCGTAGACGATGGGCTTGTCCTCCAGCCCCGGCAGACGCGACACGATCGGAAAGACCCAGGGATGGCTGATGACGATGACGTCGGCGGATTGCGCTTCGTAGGTGACCCGATCCACGAATCCTCGCGAAAGAAACGAGAGGAGCGGGAAAGTGACGTCCATCGTCAGGTTTGGATCGATCGCCCGAAGAGACTCGTGGGCCCGGAAATGCGCTTCGCTCTGCGGAACCGTGATCTCGCGCAGCCGCCCGCCGTGGAGCACCGATCGATAGGCGGGACCCCGCCAGTCGTAGGTCCCGACGTAAACGGGATCCAGGTCCGGGGGCAGGTTCGAGTAGAGCCCGAAAAGGCGGATGCGTCCGCCGCCGACGGGGGGGTCGATCGGCTGGTTGTCGATGACCAGGACGCGCGTCCGGCCCTTGAAGGCGATCCGGGCTCGGGTTCCCGCTTCGAGGTTCTCGTCCACCGAGGCGAGAAGTCGTTCGACGATCGGTCCCCAGCGGATGCCGGAGGCCCGGAGGCGCCCCGCGGAACCCATTCGTCTCGCTTCGGCCGGCCCTTGCAGAAAGCGGTCGAGTGCCGCCGCGACGGCGTCGGCGCGAGGCTCGACGACGAGACCGGTCTCTCCGTTCTCGATGAGTCGCGCCGGCTCACCCGAGTCCGACGCCGTGATGACGGGCTTGCCGGAGAGCATCGCCTCCATGACCACGTACCCGTAGTCTTCCCGAAGCGGAACGAAGGGGACAGCGAGCGCGCGCGCGTAGAGATCGTAGAGAGCCGCGCGCTCGACCTCTCCGAGAAACTGTATCCGGCTGTCTCCGGCCGCCTGGCGTCGAAGGGACTCCTGCGCCTCCCCGGTCCCGGTGACGAGGAGCGGGACCCCGGTGGAAAGCGACCGGTACGCTTCGAGCACGAGATCGGCTCGCTTCCAGGGATGCAGCCTGCCGGAGTGGAGAAAGTGCTCGAAGGGACCCTCGTGGAAGAGGTCCGCGTCGGGGAGAGCTGGATGGAGAACCCGGGCCGGCAACCCGAGCGTGTCGCGCAGCCGGTTCGCCACCTCTTCGCCGATCGCGAACCGACGGTGGTCCGGGACCGCCGACAGCGCTTCGAAATCGAGCTCCCGGATGCGGTCGCGCTGCGCCCGGCTCCACGGGGAGCCGTCGGTCCACGAATCGAACATGTCGTAAAAGACCCGTATGGTGTGCAGGAGATAGACGACGTGGCGGGGATGACGAACGTTGAAGCTCGGGGACTTCGTGGAAATCACGAGATCGAACCGGTCGAGGTCGAGAGCGCGGGCGGCGCCGTAGCCCGCGAGGATGCCCTCGTACGTGGATTCGTCGCAGGCCAGTGGAACGCGCTCGACGGTGTGCCCCGCCTCCGACAGCGCCCGCTCGAGGCCGTCGAAGAGAATCTCCGCCCCCCCGCGGCCGGTCGGATGAACGACGACGACGAGAGCGATCTTCATGGGCCAATCCGGGAACGGGGGCTCGCTCCTCTAGCGCGGCGTTCCCGCACCCGCGGTCTCCCGCTCGGAAGCGAGGAGTGCTTCCAGCCGGCGGACGGAATCTTCGAGCGCATCGACGCGCGCGCGTTCCTGCCGCGCCCTCGACTGGAGCTCCGAGAGGTCGGATTCGGCCGCGCCCGTGCGGTCTTCCAGAGCGCCGAGCCGTCCGGCGAGACGCGCTTCCCAGAGGCTGCGCCGTTCCTCGATTCGCGCAAGGCGGCGGTTCAACCTCTCCGTGAGACGGAGTGAGAAGTCGGAGAGATCTCCGCCGAGAGAGTGCAGGCGCTCATCCCAGCGGTTCAGAATTCGAACGACCGCAGCATTGAAGAGCACCTGCCGGTACGTGTAGACGTTCAGGATGCGAAGGAGGAGTCTCTTCACGCCGGCCGCCCGCGTCCCCGGAAGGAGCGTCGCCGCGTGATACTGCGCGTTCGCGTCGATCAGCTCGGTCCGGCAATCCGGCCAGGGAGCGAACGTCGGCGCATCCCCCTCCGGAGACGACGCCGGATCGGGCTCGCGGTCGAGCAGCCGCCGCTCCCGTTCCACCTGCTGGGCCGCTTTCCCGAAGACGTCCGCCAATGCCCCTGCTCCTCTCGCTCGCCGGCGCGGGGCGTTCGATCGGATAGAGGGGCGCTCTCCCGAGCCAACGCGCTCCGTCGTGATGCCGAACGAACTGGAATCGAAACGGCGCCAATCTTATCACCGGCGGGAAGCCGGAGTGCCCTCGACCCTCCCCTTTTCCGACGGAATGACGTCCGGCAGGCGACACGTTCCACAAGTCCGTTCCCAGTGATCGGCATCTACCGCAGGCGGTCCAGCTCCGCCCGGATGAAGCCCAGGCCGAGCTTTCGCGGATCGCGACTCAACCCCAGCTCCGCCGGCGACGTCGCTCTGGAGAGATGGAAAACGATCGTGCAGGGCCGGGCCTTATTGAATACCGATCTCGCGATGGTCAGCTTTCGCGTTTGATAGGCCGTGCCCCTGCCGTAGACGAATGTCCATTCGTCGATCCGGACGCCATTTACCAGGACCTGCGCGCTCAACTCCCGCTGCTTCTCGCTGACGAATGCGCCCACGAGCGAGGAGAAGACCAGGTCGGAATCGGCAGGCTGATCTGTTTCGAGCTCCAATCCGAACTCTGTACCGGCGGACCACGTTCCCCACGCCTCCGGATAAGACCAGGCCCCGGTCTTGTACAAGGCCGCGTTGCCCTTCTCGTCGAAGCTGATCAGCGCGCCGACGGAATACTTGCGACCCGTCGAGATGGCGGCGAGATAGCGATCGTAACGGATGCCGTAACGCAGCAGCGCAGGAAGGCTGCCGGCAGCGTAGGGATTGAACGGTCGGAAGAAGCCGGCACCCGGGTCGATCATCGCCTGGACGTTCCCCCCATCCGCCAGAGCGATGCTCAACGGCAAGAGCGGCCAGTCTCCGTGAAGTCTCCGAATCGGGGCGCCATCAATCGTCCGTCGGAACATCGCGGACTTCTCGAAAGGGATCACGCCCACCCCGGTTCGAACCTCCGATTGCATCACCGTCAACATGTTCGACCATTGACCCGAAGCCAGAATGTTCCAGGCGGATTGAGCGATTCCCAAACACGCAGTGATGAGGAACACGGCGCGAAACTGTTCCGCATCGATCGCTAGCCGGCCGAAGCGCCACAGTAGGTACAGCGGCAGGACCAGAAGAGGGACCAGAACGTTGATGCTGCGACCCATCACATGGAAACCGAAATTCGTTTGGCCCGGCCAGATGACGATCTGCAGCAGAATCAACGCGGAGAACGCGACGGAAACCGAGACAAGCCGGTGGAGCGCTAAGGGGCTTCGGATCCGTCCGAGCAGAACGATCGCCACGAGGAGGAGAACGGCGCAAGAGACCCATACGGCGACGTCCCCGTAGCGGAGGAGGAAGAATGTTCCCTTGAGAAAACCACTCCGGTTGGCAGGATCGCGGGGTCTCGCGATCGACAGTGCGGCAAGCACGACACCGAGCAAATACCATCCGAAGAGGACCCAGCTCGCGACCCGCTCGCCTCTCGAGCGGCTGAGTATCCGCGCGCGATAGATACACGCGGCACACAGAACCACGCCGTACAACGCCATGGATTCATAGCAGAGAACGAGCGGCGCCGAGAGCGCCGACAGCACGATCAAGGCCGTGCCGGAGATCGATTCGGCGCACAGCAGAATGATGAGCGCCGGCCAGAACAGAGCCACGAACAGGTGAGTTTCGCTGACGATGTACGCCTCGGAATTGATCGATCCGGCGAAGAGGGTCAGCAGGGGAAACACGACCGCTCGCTTGTCTTTGCTGAAGCGATAGCAGAGAGCCAGGCTCAACGGCTTGAAAGCGAACAGGGTCACGCCATAGATCGTGGACAGCGTCGCCAGATTCGTGATACCCAGCCGCGAGAAAAGCAGGGTCGGATACTCCTGAAACGCGAACGCTCCGAACCTGCCGACGTAGAAATCCCGGTAGTCCGTGTGCCAGAGAGCGACGTGATTCTCGCTCAGCATCTTGAGCAGGAACCATGAGGCGTCGCCGAACAGGTGACGCGATACGAACACCGCGTAAAGAGCGTGAAGAAGATAGGCCGTGCAGGCGGCGGACAGCAGGACAACCGCCCGCGTTCCCAGGCTGCTCAATGGAACGGTCGGGGCCGGAGCTCTGTCGATGACGCGCCGGAGAGCCTGGCTCGACCTTCGTTGCCGCGCAGCTATTGCGGTCGGTCCAGTTGCGCTCGGATGAAACCGAGACCGAGCTTTCGAGGATCGCCGCCCAACCCCAGTTCCGCTGGCGACGTGGCTTTCGAAAGCCGAAAGAGGATCACGCTGGGCCGCGCCTTGTTGAAGATTGCTTTCGGGATGGTTATCTTGCGGTTTTCATAGGGCTCTTTGTTCTGGGCGTAGACGAATCTCCATTCGTCGATCCGCTCGCCATTCACCAGCACCTGCGCACTCAGCTCTCGCTGCTTTTCGTTGACGAACGCCCCCACGACCGAAGAGAGGACCAGGTCGGAGTCGGCGGGTTGGTCTATCTCGAGCTGCAGCCCGAACTCCTCACCGGCGGACCAGGTCCCCCACGCCTCCGGATAGGACCAGGCCCCGGTCTTGTATGCGGCCGCGTTGCCCTTTTCGCTGAAGGTAATCGTTTCACCGACTCGATACGCGTGAGTTGCCGGTGAACCGGCTTCGGTAGCCGGGCTGGCCGGCTCCTTCTGCCGGCAGGCGGGAGCAAACAGCAGAATGGACAGGACCGCCACCGGAACCGACCGGCGAATCTTTTTCATTTGGAATCCACGCTCCTTCGTTTTTCCGAAGATCCGGAACCTTGAGCCCGACAAGAACAGAACGAAGTCGCCGACATCCTATCCTCGCTCATGCGAGAACTCGCGGAAGCGTGGAGTTTCTCGGAAGGGTCCCGGATGCGCGGTCGCGGTCCGCGTCACCGAGGAACCGCGAGGATGTCGATGTGATCCGTACCTTCGCTCTTGTGCCTCGCGAGAACTGAGGCCGTGTCCTTTCCGTGTTCTGTGATGGAGCCGTCTGGCTCGATGACGCCGAGTCTGTAATCCCGATCGACAAAAAAGCGGAGATAGCCTTCTGCACCGATGCTCGACATTTCGGGCAGGAGATCTGGGTTGAATTCGCTCACGATCGCGGGACGGTCTCGGCGGATGAGCTCACGACAGCCCCGCAGGGCTCTGTACTCGGCTCCTTCGACATCGACCTTGATCAGATGAACCCGGCCAGGATCCCGAAGGAGCCGGTCCACCGGAAGGGCGAGGACGGTTTCACACCCGAATATCTCGCTCAGGTTCTCGGGAAGATTGCTCGTCGTTCCGTTCGAACGCGAAGCGTGCAACGCGAGCAGTCCGACATCCGGTCCGGCGGCCGTCTGTGCCACGGTGACGTGATCGAACGCATTGATCCGGCGGCTGGCTTCCAGATATCGGACGTTCCTGGGGTTCGGTTCGACGGCGAGGACATGTCCGTGTCGGCCGACGATCGAGGCGGACAACATCGTGAAGTAGCCGATGTTCGCCCCGAGATCCACGACACTCATGCCCGGTTGGAGTAACCGGCGGAACACCGTGGTCACGTGCGGTTCGTACTGCCCCCGCCGAACGTACCTGCCGACGTCGAGATCGTCGGTCGGAACGTACAGGCGGAAGCCTTCGATTTCGACGAGCTCGACCGGGGAGGCATAATCACGGTCCAGAAGGCCGCGCCGGGAGAACTCGAGCGAATTCACGTAGGACGCCACGACCTGCGCGAGGTCCTCCCCGGCACGCAGCGAATGACCCGTCCATTCCTGGGGATGGGGACTCCTCCCCAGGAGCAAACGGAAGCAGTAGAAGAGGTCCTGCAGGGAAGCCCGGGGATCGTGCGGGATCCTCCACGGCTCGAACGAGTTTTCGGCCGTCAAGCCCAGGAGAAGGTTTGCATCTTCCTGCATCGGCAGCTCCTTGCCGGCGATCCGGCTGCATCGCGCCGGGCATGGGACCCTGGCTCAGGCGGTGCGATCTCGCGAACTTTCGAGGAGATGGCGCAATCTCGAGAACCAACCCGTCGGCCGCCGGGCCTCCTCGAGATCCCGACCGAGCTCCGCAACCCGCGACTCCAACTCAGTGATCCTGGCCAGCGACTCGTGATGACGCTGTCGCATCGACTGAGCCGCCCGGTCGATTTCTCCGGCGCGCGACGAAGAGGCGACGGCTTGGCTTTCGAGCTCCCTTGCTCGGCCTTCCTCCCGGCCGAGCGCGCGCTCGAGCTCGGCGATCCGGAGCATCGCCGATTCGAGACGTCCTTCGAGCTCCCCGGCCCGTTCCTCGAGCTCTCCCCGGAGCTGTTCCTTTTCGACGGTGAGCTCCTCGAGGACTTTGGCGCGCTGCCGCGCACCGGAGAGGTCGGCCTGGAGGGACGCGCTCTCCTCGCGAAGCCCGGCAGAGGTTTTCGCGAGACTCACCTCGAGCTCCCCGATTTCCTTCTCACGCGATTCGAGAGATGACTGAAGCAGGCGCGCCTGATACTCGGCGTAGCGCGTGACCTCGTTGGCGAGCATCAGCTCCAAACGCGCCTGGTCTTCGTCGAAAGGACGCAATTTCGCCGGATCGGCGAGGAAATTGTGATCCCCCTCGATCCCGTCGTACTGGATGTGCCACTCCCGCGCCCGCTCGCGCGCAAGGAACCGCCCCCTTCGCTCGGAGAAGACCTTTCGGCGGCCGTGGGCCTGGCCGCGGATCGGATAGTGCCGGAGCAGAAACGGGATCGGGAAGACTCGCCGGTTCGGGAGCCCCACCTCGTGGCCGCCAGAAGGGATGAGGGAGACCGGGCCGCCCGGATTCTTCCAGCACTTGAGCTGGTGGCGATCGAACTCGGCAGCCTCCTCCCAGTAGCGGAAGTGATTGCGGGGATTGCCGCCTAAGAACTCGTCGTCGATCGGAGGAAAGTTGAAAACGCGAAAATCGATGCAGTTGTAGCCGAGCCGGTCCACCCAGTGGATCGCGTCGGCGAGCTTTGTGCCGGGCCACGGCGCCTCGCGGAACTCGTCGGCGTCGTGGTGGAGGAACCAGTCGGCGCCGAGCTTCTCCGCGAGTTCCTCTTTTCGCCGGAGGATCGCCGTCCAGTCGAACGGGTGCGCCTCCCCTTTCGGAAGTTCTGCGGGGAACTCTTCGATGTCGAGAAGGCCCTTGCCCAACCACTTTCTCGATTCGGAAACGGTGTCGTCGGTCGAGCGGTTGTCGATCAGGTAGACGTCCACTCCGTTCTCGATCAGGTGGCCGATCACCGACGAGATGATGTCTCCCTCGTTGTAGGCCGCGAGAAGCGCGATGACCCGAAAGGAAACGGTCATTCTGCCGTGATGCTCAGGAAATGTTGACACTCATGGGCGTATCTGCATTCCAAGAAAACAGGGTAGACAGTGCGATTACGAGGCTCGCCAGTCGGAGTCCCCTCATCTCGAACCCTCCTTCTGTTGAAAACATGGCGACTTCCATCGAAGCCGCCGGATCGCATCATCCTTCAAGAAGAGCCTCCAGCCGCGCCTCCAGCTCGTCTTCGCTCCAATCGCCGACCTCGAGCCGCGGAAGGGTCAGCCGATCGGAGCGCGCCGTCACCGGCTCCGTCCCGATCGCGCACGCCGCTTCGATGCCGAGCTCCCGCAGGACCTCGTGCGTGTCCGATCCCAGCGGGCCGGCAGCCCCGGGACGGTCGAATGCCGGACGGCGTCCGAAGGGATAGGCAAAAGACACGATCCGGACGCCGAGACTCGCGGAGAGCGTCCGGACGTTGTCGCCGATCTCGCGTCTCAGCTCCTGCGCGGGAAGCGGGGCCAGAGACCGGTGACTCCAGCCGTGCGCCCCGATCTCGGCGAGCGGCTCCCTCGCGAGCGTCGCGACGTCCTGTTCGCTCATCCGGGGCGGAAAGTGACCGTCCCCCTGCGGGAGCTCGGTGAGCTGTCGGCGCCGATCCTCTTCGGCGGCGTGCGCCAAGCGCCAGTGGAGCTCCCGGGCTTCGTCGCCGTCCAAGCCCATCTTCTCGAGCGAGGCGTCGAGCTGCTCCCACCAGAACGACCCTCCGGCCGCCGCGCCGTCGCCGGAAAGGAAGAACGTCGCGGGGGTTCCGCGGTCTCTGAGAAGCGGAAGAGCGCGCGTCAGGTTGTCGCGGTAGCCATCGTCGAAAGTCAGAGCGATCGAACGGTGCGGCACCCGTCCGTCTCTCACGGAATCGGTCAGCTCCCGAAGAGAAACCGGATGGAAGCGTTGGGCGAGACGATCGAGCTGTGCCGTGAAGTTCTCCGGCGAAACGCACAGGTGCCAGCGGTCGCGAGACGAGCGATCGATCCGGTGGTAGAGGAGAATCGCCGCCTTCCCGTCGGACGCGGCGCGGGCCGCCGCGGGGCGAAGCGAGGACTCCTCCGGCTTGACCGCCCGGACGCAGAGCAGGAGCGGGAAATACGGGTCGTTGTGGTCGAGCTCTTCTCGCCGGAATTCCTCGGCCGCGAGCCCGAGCAGAAATCCACAACACGCCAGGACGTTGCCGTGCGCCTCGACCTCCACGTTGCCGCTCCCGAAAACGTCCTCGAAGAGCCGGCGCGCGGAAGCCGGCGTGAAGCGCCAGAAGTCCCCGGCGAGCCCGGACTCGTAGTCGAGGCGGCTCACGCACGGAAGCGTCGCGAGAAGAACGCCGCCCGACTTGAGCGCGCGGAAGGCGTTCCGGAGAACTTCCCGCACGTCGTAAATGATGTGGATGGTCTGCGTCAGGACGAAGCAGTCGTAACGCTCGGGCGGCAGCGAGCCCTCTTCGGCGAGGTCCGCGATGACGTTGGCGGAAGGATTGTCCGCCGCGATGTCCACGATGTCCAAGGCATCCACGCCGCTGCCATAGGTCCGCGTGTACGTCGCTTCTTTGACTTCGAGGACGTGACCGCGGATGTCCTCACGGCGGCCGTCGAGGAAGCGCGCGATGTAGTAGCGGTCCACCGGAAGCCCGCGATCGATCCCCCACGTGGCGCTGACGGGCTCGAGCCGACGGAGCTCGCCCCAGTCGATCGCGGCCCGCGCAGGTTCGGGGGGGCCGGCCAGGGCAGGGTCGATCGCGAAGGCCTGGAGCGCCCGCCGCTGGTTTTCCAGGCCGAGCACGGCGTCGCGGAAGTGGCGTTCGAAGAGCGGACCGTGCTTCTCGAAGAGCCGCGGCACGAGTCGCGGGCGCTCCTCCGTCCGTAGACCCTGGCGCCGGACGTGCGAGTTCACGAGCGGTCCGGGCAGGACGGCGCCGCGGCGTCCCCGAGCGGCGAGCCGGAGCACGAGGTCCCAATCCGCGTGTTCTTCCGTTGGCATCTTCGAGTCATAGCCGCCGACCGCGACGAGGGCCTTTCGCCGCAGGACGGGAAAGCAGAAACGGCGACAACCGAGGACCGCCGGCAGCTCCGCGGATTCCGGGAAATACGTGAAGCCGGCGCCGTCGGAGTCCCGGATTCCCGGGCAGACAAAGTCGACCGACGGGTCTCCGTCCAGGATCTCCGTCGCGCGGGGAAGACAATCCGCCTCGAGGGCCTGGTCGGAGCCCATGGCGAAGAGATACGGCGCGCGGGCGATTCGCAAGCCCCGCTCGCGGGCGGCCGCATCGCTGACCCGGTCCGTGCGGATCACGGGAATCCCGGCCGAGCGATACCCCTCCAGCACCTGAAGCGTCACCGGATCTTCCGAGCCGTTGTCGACGATCACGACCTCGTCGTCGCGGGAAATCTGGAGGCTCAGGGACCGAAACGCGTCGGGAAGGTCTTTCCCCTGGTCCCGACAGGTCAGGACGGCGGAAATCCGAGGAGCGGCAGATTCCCTTCTCCGCATCCAGAGCTTCACGCGCCGGCTCGTTCCTCGCAACGCCCGGGATGCCTTCCAGCTTCGCGATTCGAGCACGCGGTGAAGCGTCTCTTCGAGAAAGGCAGCGCGCCGCTCTTCGTCCGGGTGCCCCGCGGGAGACGGAGAACGCCGGCTCTCCTCGATCTCGATGGTTCGCGCCTCGATGACCTCGAGGACGCCGGCCAGGTGCCGCTCGTACGCCTCCGGGTGTTTTTCGACGATGTACCGCACGAGGCGGGCATGATTCTCGGGAGCGGTGCAGGACGCGGTCATGGAGCCGGGCCGGATCCGATGACGGACAAGGACCTCCGGCACGATCCGACCGCGCAGCCCTCTCTCGACGAGGCCGATCGCCAGGTCCCAGCCTTCGTAGCCGGGCAGCGGCATCGCGTCGTCGAACCCTCCCACGGCGAGGAGCGCGTCTTTCCGCGTCAGGGCCGCGGTGCAGACCGTGTCCTCCGCCAGAAGATGGGGGAAGTCGCAGGTTGCCGGAGTCCATAGAAAGCTCGACTCGCCGAAGGTGACCAGCCAGCACGACACAAACGCAAGCGACGGATCGGCTTCGAGCAGGGGCACGGTTCGCTCCAGAAACGCCGACTCGAGAACGTCGTCGGCGTCCAGGAAGGAAACGTAACGTCCGGCTGCCTCGCGGATCCCCAGGTTACGGGTCCGGGCGAGGCCCTGGTTCTCCGTTCGAAGGATGCGCGTCCGCGGCCGCCGATAGGAGGCGAAGAGGTGCCGCGTGATCGGATCCGTCGAGCCGTCGTCGATCAGCAGAATCTCGAAGTCCGGGTATGTCTGGTCGAGGACGCTCTGGACGGCCTCGTTCACGTAAGCGCCGAGGTTGTAACAGGGGATCACGACTGTGACGGTCGGCGCGTATCCGCTCATCGCTGCCTTCCGCGAATGGACATTCGAGGGAATAGTACTCAAGTCCCGGCGGGAGAGCCGATCGCCGTTCGTCATTGTTCTCAGGCGATTCGAAATGACTGATCTCGCAAAATGAGGCCGCAGGGAAGGAACCCATTTGACCAAACCCGGCAAGTCGGAGGTCTGTCATATTGAGTGAAACTAAGAAATGGCAGGCAACATGAGTGCTCACGCCGACGGAACCGTGCCTCCACGAATCCCGAATCCTGCCCGACGGGGGTTTCGAGGCAGGCTCAGGCAGATTCGGTATCGCGTTGATCTTGCCTACTACCGACTCTGGCGGGTCGCTGGCGGTCCCGCCTACCTCGATGAGATCACCTTCTGGGAGAGCATCCTGAGCCAGCGCCCCTCATCCCTCTTCGATCGTCGTGTCCGCGAGGCCGCTTTCCCACCGGAGCTCCGCGAATGCGCGGCAGAGCTCCAGCGGATTCACCTTCGGCTCCCGCGGCTCCTGGAATTAGGCTCGGGGCCCGTGTCGATTCTGGCATTCGGGATCGATGAGGGGTTGTTCACCGTCGTCGCCGTCGACCCGCTCGCGCGCGCCTATCGGCATCTCCTGAGGTTATACGGCGTGACCTACCCGATTCAGCCCGTGCCGGGTCGAGGGGAAACCCTTCTGAAACAGTTCATCCCCGCCAGCTTCGACATCGCGTATTCAAGCAACGCGCTGGACCACACACGCTCGCCACACCGCTGCTTGGAGCAAATGTGCCAAGTGCTACGGCCAGGTGGCTTCCTCGTGCTCGAGGGGTTCGTTCGCGAGGGCACGCACGGGAACTGGAGCGGGCTACACCAACATGATCTCCTTACCGAGCACGGCAGCCTCACCCATCTCGATCGTGCTGGGCGGCACACGAATCTCACGGCGGACCTGCCGCTGACGTGCGTTTCGGAGCGCGTCTGCCAGTTCAAGGACCGCGGGATCGAGGCCTTCGGCTACGAGGCCTCGGCGGACATGCCCCCAGACCCTCCGTGGAATTATCAGGACTGGTACACGCTCGTCCTCCGCCGCCTGTAGTGCAGCAGCCGTCAAAGCGCCTGCGGCAGCGCGACGGGGTCCCCCACCGACCACCCGTGATACAGCTCGGTCACCGAAGCCGAGTCCCCGTCGCGCACGAGACGTCCCTCGTGGATCCAGATCGCGCGCCGGCAATTCTCGCGCACGGCAGAGAGAGCGTGCGAGACGAGGAACACGGTCTTTCCCGCCTTGCGGAAATCTTCGATCCGGGCGTGGCACTTCACCTGAAACCGTTCGTCGCCGACCGCGAGCGCCTCGTCCACGAGCAGGATGTCGGGCTCGACGTCGGTCGCGACCGAAAAAGCGAGCCGCGCCGCCATGCCGGTCGAATACGTGCGAACCGGCGCATCGATGAACTCCTCGAGCTCCGCCCACTCCACGATCCGCGGCGTGCGGCGCCGCATTTCGGCGCGTGAGAAACCGAGAAGGGCTCCCTGGAGCATGACGTTCTCGCGCCCGGTGAGCTCGCCGTGAAAACCGAGGCCGAGCTCGAGCAAAGGAGCCGTCCGGCCCCAGACCACGACGCGACCTGCAGTTGGAGGCATCACCCGGGCGATCAGGCGCAGCAGAGTGCTCTTCCCGGCGCCGTTTCGCCCGACCACGCCGACCGTTTCGCCGCCCGACACTTCGAGCGAGACTTCCCGCAGCGCCTCGAACTCGTCGAAGTAGAGCCGTCGCTTGAGCCGCCGGATGGCGTATTCCTTCAGAGAGCCGATGCGCTCCCTCGGGATCCGGTATCGCACCGAGACCTTCTCGAGCAGGATCGCGGTCGTCGTCATCCGTTCTGAAAGGCAAACCGCTCCGCGCGGTTCGAGAAGTAGATCCAGCCGGAGACGAACGTGACGACCGAGATCGCGACCGACACTCCCAGAAGCGCGGCGGACGGCAGGACGCCGTCGTACACGGGCTTGCGGAAGATCTGGACCAGATAGTAGAGCGGGTTCAACCACAGGGCGAAGCGGAACTTCGCCGGCACGATGGCCGGGTGGTAGACGATCGGCGTCAGGAAGAACCAGGTCTGCACGATCACCGTGTACATCTCGCGGACGTCGGAAAACCGGGAAGCAAACGTGAAGAGCCAGAGGCCGACTCCAGCGGCGAAGAGAGCCTCGATAAAGACAGCAACCGGAAGAAAGGCCCAGGTCGTGTAGATCGGAAAATGCGTCACGACGAGGATGATCAGGAGCGGCACGATCGACAGGGCCAGGTTGACGAGCCCGACGCCGATCGCGGAAGCCATGAAGACCGACCGGGGAATGTAGATCCGCTTCGCAATCTCGTTCGAGTCCTGCGTCTGCGAAGCCGCGGTGGACGTCGTCTGCGAGAAGAATGCCCAGAAGATCGCGCCGGTCATGAAGAAGACGGGGTAGTTCGTGATCTGCTGTTTCAGGATCGTCGAAAAAACGAGCGTCAGCGCGACCATGTTCAGGAGCGGAGCGAGCATCGTCCAGGCGATTCCGAGGACGGACCGTTTGTAGCGGACCTTGATGTCTCGGACGACGAGCTCGTGGACCAGGCCCCGGTAGGTCCAGAGCGCGCGGGCTTCCTCGAGCGCCCGCGAGCGGGACGCCGCCGAGTCGTAGAGGGGAACCGGCCCCGGCCGGACCAGGACTTCCGAAGCGCTCAATCGATCGGGCCCCGGCCGTGTCCTGGCATCGAGCGATTTTACCCGACCGGCACCTCGAGACCGAGCTTCGCCAGGGCCGCGCGAGCCCGCACGCTCCAGTCGTTCTGCCGCGCGCGGTCGCGGGCCCGCCGGCGAAAGTCTTCGGAGCGGCGCGAGCCGCGCGCGCGGTCGAGGAGGTCGGAGAAGCCGGACGCGGAAGAAGCGACCTCGACCTCCGGAACCGCTTCGCATTCCGGGATGGGCGTCGCGAGGACCGGAAGCGCCGCGGCCAGGTACTCGTAGAGCTTGATCGGCGACGCATTCGATCCTTCGGCGCCGAGCCGGAACGGGATCAACCCCGCGTCGAACGCCGACAGGATGGAAGGAATCGCGCGGTAGGGCCGCGCACCGAGAAGATGGAGGTTCGCCGGTCGCGCCGACTCGAGCCGGTCGAACGAATCGTCCAGCGGCTCGCCGACGAGGAAGAAGCTCCAGTCGGGACGCCGCTCGGCAAGCGCGGCGAGAAGGTCCGAATCGACCCATCGCGCGAGCGCGCCGACGTAGCCGGCCGCGGGTCGGCCGCGGGCGCGGGCGATCTCTTCCGGGAGAAGGGATGGGTCGGCGGCGGCGGAGAAGCGGGCGAACTCGACGCCGTTGGGGAGATAGGCGGCGTCGGCGCGCCGGACCTGGACCTCTTCGAGCAGAGAGCGCGAGACGGCGAAGACCGCTCGGGCCTCCTCCAACGCTCGTTCGTGATTGCGCCGCAAAACGCCCCGCGGATGGGGAAAGACGTCGGGATGATCGATGACGTCGTAGACCAGGCTCGTCCCGCGCGTCGTGCCGGACGCGCCCTTCTCCGGCAGGTTGTAGGCGAACGACCAGACGACCCGGTTCGGCAGAGCGGAAGAGCCCGCCCCCGCGGTCGTGATCCAGAGGTTCTCTTCCTCGAGCCGGAGTCCGGACGTTCCCGAGCGCGCGGCCGGCGTCGAGTCCTCTTCGAAGACGACCGGGAAACCGAGCCGCGCGAAGGCCCGCGCGAGATGCTGCGGCCGCTGCACGAGAGCGACGTCCCATCCGATCGACGGCGGGAAGACGAAGACCGCGCCTCGCTCCTCCGCCCGTCGCGCGATCTCGTCGAACGATTCCGTGCCGGCGGCCCGCGCCGCGGCGGGGAGCGGCGCTCCCCATTTCTCCCGGTAACGCCGCCGGTTTTCTTCGAAGATGCGCTGATACTCGACATCGGGAAGCGCCCGGAAGCTTCCGCGCCCCGCGTGGTGCACGAAGGAGTCGCGCGCGACCACGAGTCGCAGCCCCTCCGCCGTCAGGCGGCGGGCGTAGTCGTCGTCTTCGAACATCCCGATCTCGAAACGCTCGTCGAGAGGTCCGATGCGGTCGAAGACCTCGCGCCGGACAACGGCGCAAAACAGCGCCAGCATCGGGATGGGCTCGGTGCGGCCGGCCTGGGATCGCGTAAACCCCCGCGACCACGAGTCCAGGTGCCGGAGCTCGCGATAGCCGACTTCGACTCTCGCCTCGTTGGCGATCTCGTTGGTGGACGGCCCGATCATGCCGATCGTGGGATCGCGCTCCAGGTGCCTCACGAGCGCCGACAGCCATCCGCGCGTGACCACGGTGTCGTTGTTCAGCAGGCAGAGGAACTCGCCGCGAGAAGCCGCTGCCGCCGCGTTGACGCCGGCGGCGAAGCTCCGGTTCTCGGGCAATAGGACGGCGCGCACGCTCCCCCGACGTTCCTCGTCGCCCAACCACTCGCGGGTCCCATCCGACGAGGCATTGTCCGCGACGATGACCTCGAACCGCGGCCAGTCCGTGCGCCGATCGATCGACCCGAGGCACATTCGCGTCCACGCGAGGCCGTCGTGAGTCACGACGAGGATCGAGACGAGCGGCCAGAGCTGCTCGAGGCAACGGGACAGCTCCTGGGCGCGGGCGTCCCAGGTGTTCTCCCGCGCGAAGGCGCGCCGGCGGGCGATCTCCTCTCCTCCGGCCGCCGCGGCGCTCGCGATCTGTCGCACGAACTCTTCCGGCGTCCGGGCGAACCGCACGAGGTCCCGCCCGGCAAGAGGTTCGAGAGCTC
>Ga0070706_100002615_pt1 | contig 18042 bp, 4 predicted proteins | sample KBSK5501metaG_FD_65476 | JGI IMG/M metagenome (GOLD analysis project Ga0070706, IMG submission 65476) | Corn, switchgrass and miscanthus rhizosphere microbial communities from Kellogg Biological Station, Michigan, USA - KBS K5-50-1 metaG | ecosystem: Host-associated > Plants > Roots >... | reverse complement strand
GCCGTGTCGTTCCATTCCACGATCAACTGCCGCTTCTCTGCTTGCGTAAGGAACGGCAGCTCGCCAAGACGTCGTTCGGGGTCGGCTGCCATGCTCTCCAGGAGCGCGCGAAAGTGACCCAGCATGCGGGCGATCGTTGCGGGATCGAACCGCCGCTGGACGTACGCGATCCTCACTGTGAGCTCGGTGCCGGGAACGACCTTCACGCTCAGCGGATAGTCGGTAGCTTCGAAGAGATCGATGTTGCCGATCGCTCCAGCGGAATCCAGGGCCCCGGACGCAACCGCCCGCGGGTAGTTCTCAAATGTGAGCAGGCTGTGGAACAGAGGGGTACCGCGCGGCACCCCGCTCCAGCCTTGAATCTTCTCGAGGGGGCTGTAGTCGTACTGCCGGGCTTCAAGCTGGTCCGCCTGCAGTTGTTTCAGCCAAGGGATCAATAGCCCATCAGGCGGCACGCCCACCCGCACTGGCAGGGTGTTGAGGAACAGCCCGACGATGGACTCGACTCCGTCGAGCATCGCGGGACGGCCCGACACGACGGCGCCAAAGACGACGTCATCGTCCCCTGTGTAACGGCTGAGGAGCAAGGCCCAGGCGCCTTGCACGAAGGTGTTCAGAGTCAATTGATGCCGGCGCGCCAGGGACCGGAGGGCGGCCGTCGTCTCTTTTGAGATCCGCACCTGCCGTTCATCGGAGGCGTCGTCCTGCCCGGTGAGCCTTCCACCTACGCGATCGACCCACAACGGAGCGGGGCCCTTGCATCCAGCAAGCGTCCGGCGCCAGTAAGCTTCGGCGGCCGCCTGATCCTGCCGCTGGAGCCATGCGATGTAGTTGCCATAGGGGACACTCGGCTCGAGCTCCAATTCCCCCCCCTGGCAATAGACCCCGTAGTACGCGGAGACCTCTTCGAACAACACGACCAGGCTCCATCCGTCGAGGATGAGGTGATGAAAGCTCATGATCAGATGCCAGGAGGCTTCGGCCAGTCGGATCAACGTGATGCGCATCAGCGGCGCTTTGGAGAGATCGAAGCCACGATTCCGGTCGGTCCCGAGACAGCCCTGCAGCCGCGCTCTTTGGTCCGCGCCGTCCAGCCCCGACCAGTCCTCCTGTAGCAGCGGCACCTTTAGGCCCCGCTGCACGACCTGCACGGGCTCTTCTACGTCCTCCCAGTAAAAAGATGTGCGCAAAGCAGCATGACGATCGAAGACCTTCTGCCACGATCGTTCGAAGGCGCCCGGCGCGATCGGCGCATTGACAACGAAGCTGAACTGCTCCACGTACATGCCGGGGTCGGGCGAGTACAATGTCTCGAAGAGAATGCCCCGCTGCAGAGGGGACAGCTCGAGAACGTCTTCAATCAGCCCGGCCTTCATTCGCTTCGCGCCTCATGGGACTGCTTCACCCTCGTAACGAGTTTGTCCAGAGTCTCCTGGCTCAATCTCGCCTTGGAGAAATCGGAAGGGCTGTAGCCGCCCGCATCCGTAGACTGGCAGTGTGCGATCAGCGACTTCAGGGCGTCCAGAAAGCTCAGGGCCAGGCCATCGACCGTGGAGCGCCGGTGAACGTTCTGGCTGAACATCCAGTCGACCTGGAGGCGGCCCTCGAGCACACTGCCGTTGATTTCAAGCAGATACCTTCGCGCTTGCCGTGGGCTTCGCGCGGGCCCGCTTGGCTCGCGAGCCGGGGCGATTCGTGGAGCCACCGATGCCATCGAAACGAGCTGGTCCAGATAGCTGAAGCTCACTTCAGCCTGAGGCACCGCGCGCAGGCTCTGTTCGATCTCGGGATCGCTTGAGAGATAGCGCAGCAGGCCGTAGCCGATGCCGCCATCGGGAATGCGGCGGACTTGCTCCTTGACCGACTTCAGCGCGTCTCCGGGAGAGGCGGCCGGCTCCAGGCGCAGACCAACGGGGAATATGGACGTGAACCGTCCTACGGTTCGTGACAAGTCGGCCCCGACTGACAGGGTCTCGCGATCATCGCCCTCGACGTCGAGAAGCAGACTTCGCTCGCCGGTCCAATCCGCGAAGGCCTGGAGCAGAGCGGTCAGCAGCACCTCGTTGGTTTGCGTCTGGTAGGCCTTCGGCACCTCGTGCAGGAGCGACTGTGTCTCCTCGGCCGAGAGCGCCACCCGTATGTCCCCGACGGAGTCAACAAGATTGGGCGTTGCGCTAAAGTCGCGCGGTAGGCGCCATACTTTTCCTTTGCTCACCTCGAGCCAGTGGGGCAATTCCTCTCCCCGGCCGGGTGATTGCGCGTTCTTCGACAGTTGTTCCGCCCACTGCCGGAAGGAAGTGGTTTTCGGTCGAAGCCGGATCGCTTCTCCGCGGCCCAACTGCCCGACAGCGGTCCAAAGATCCTCCATCAGAATCCGCCAGGAGACGCCATCGATCGCCAGATGATGAACGACGAACAGAAGGCGGCCGGGCTTGATGGGCCCCAGATCGAACAGCGTCATTCTCACGAGCGGCCCCGCCGTGAGGTCGAGGCTGCTCTGGACCGCTGCCGCCGCCCTCTCGATCGCACTCCCCTGCTCGGCCTCGGGAAGATGCGAGAGGTCCTGACGCGAGACCGGCGCGTCACCATCGGGACCGGCGAGGAACTGCCTCCATCCCGCCTCGTCTCGTGCGAAGCGCAGCCGGAGAGCATCGTGATGCGCGACCACAGCCTGCAAGGCCCGGCCGAGGATCGCTTCATCCAGCCCGGGAGGCGTCTCGAGCAGGACCGCTTGATTGAAGTGGTGAGGCTCGCTGAGGCTCTGCTCGAAGAACCACTTCTGCACGGGCGTGAGAGGCGCCGGGCCCGTGACCGGTCCCTGCTCGGCCGGAGTCGCAGACGCCGTCGACATGACGGCGGCCAATTCGGCGATGGTCTGATGCTGAAAGAACTGCTTCGGGGTCAGTTCGAAGCCCGCCTGCCTGGCGCGAGCGACAACTTGAATGCTGAGAATGGAGTCGCCGCCGAGTTCAAAGAAGTTGTCGCGCACCCCTACTCGCTCGAGACCAAGCACCTGCGCCCAGATTTCGGTCAGCCGCACCTCTACTGGGTTCCCGGGCGCCACATAGGGATCATCCAGGTCCGGCCTGACCGGATCGGGCGCCGCGAGCGACTGATGGTCCACCTTGCCGTTCGGCGTCAGCGGCAGCGCGTCCATCAGGACGAACGAAGACGGAATCATGTACTCGGGGAGCCGCTCATGCAGAAACGCGCGAAACAGGGGCACAAGCTTCTGTCCAGCCTCTCGCAGCAGCGGTTGATTGCCGAAGGCCGCGAGCCGCTCGTCCGGAGCCGCTTCGACCGCCAGGAACGGAAGGAGGACGGGCTGGTGCCCGGCCGTCCGACGTCGGCAGACGACGCGAAGCCAGCCGGTTCCCGCCTCGCCGCGCACCCAGCCGATGCCGACTTCGAACGGCAGCTCGTCGCCGAGTGCCCACAGATCCTCGGGCGCGACGCCGGCGTCCGACAGGAGCCCCCGCAGCTCTCCGACGGTCCGAGGACATTCGGGTCCTGCCAGCAGCTCCACGGCTCTGACGTCTGGCCAGACGCGCGCGTCAGGAACATGGTCGACGACCAGGATGTCCTGCTCGGTGGTTTGCAAGAGACGTCGAAGCGACGGCACGTCCCTCCATGGCAACGACCTGCACGCCGTTTCCGACTCGGCCTCGCCGCCGATACGCAAAACCACGTCATACCGAAAACGCGTCAACTCATTCACGTAGCGCCCGCGCTTCGGTTGAATCTCGATCTGACGGATCTGCGGCAAGCGATGTCGCAGCATGCTGAAGAACGCTGGATCGATCGTGAGCTCCTGCTCCTGCGTCATGCCCTTCCGCACGCGGTCGCGCAATTGCGCTGTGGCAAGTGAACCGGGAGCGCGGTGAAGCTCGAGTGAGGTGTGAAAGGCTTCGAGCAACGCGAGACTGCGCACATCTCCGACGAAGATGCACCCCCCGGGCGACACTGCCCGACACGCGCCTTCGAGAACGCGCGCCAGATAGTCCATACTCGGGAAGTACTGCACCACCGAATTGAGGACGATGGTGTCGACCGACTCCGCGGCGACATTGGCGAAATCATCAGCGTTCTGCTGTAGCAACCGCACCTGGGGCAGCGGTGATTCGCTCAGATGCTTCTCGATGTATTCGAGAGCCACGCGCGAGAAGTCCGTGCCGGTATATGCAGCGCAGCGTCGCGCCAGGCGGAACAGCAGTAGCCCCGTCCCGCAGCCGATCTCGAGCACGCGAGACGGGCCCAGGCGCAGGATGCGTTGGACTGTTCGATCCACCTGCTCTCTCATCTCCTCAGCCGGGATCGTCAAGCCGGTGTAGGTGCTGTTCCACCCGGCGATGTTGAACGTGCGATCGGGGGAGGGTTGACGACCAATGTCCTCGTAGAGGACCTCGTCATAGACTCTCTGCCATTGCGAGATCGCGTCCGCGCTTTGTTCGCTCGCAGATCTTGTGTTCTCTCGGCGTGGAACCACATAAGCCGCGAGTCGTTTGTCCCCGCAGGTGTCCTCGCGGGCCAGGACAGTGGCGTCGAGCACCAACGGATGTCGGCGCAGCGCCGACTCGACTTCGTCGAGTTCGATGCGGAAGCCTCTGACTTTGACCTGCCGATCCACCCGCCCGAGGAATTCGATGTTGCCGTCGCGGCGGTACCGCGCCACATCTCCGGTCCGGTACAGACGGGCCGTCGGATCATCCACGAGCGGGTTGGCGATGAACTTTTCCGCTGTCAGCTCGATCTGGTTGAGGTAACCACGAGCGAGGCCATCACCGCCTATGTAAAGCTCGCCCGGCACTCCAACCGGCACCGGATTCCGATGACGATCGAGGATGTACACAACGGTCTGGGCAATGGGGCGGCCGATGGGAACGGACCTCTCGAGCTGGGTCGCGTCCTTCACCTCATACGTACACGTGAATGTCGTGTTCTCGGTGGGGCCGTACCCATTGATCAGCCGGCATCCGGGCAGCGCCCTGAGAGCGGTCTTCACGTGAGACACCGATAGAACATCACCGCCCGCCAGAAGCTGGCGCACGTTCTGGAGACTGGACGGGTGCCGTTGCACCATCTCGTGGAACAGGCTCGAGGTCAGCCACAGTGTCGTCACGCCGTACCTTTGTAGCGCCTGGCCCAGTTCGTCTAAGGACGGCCGCCCGGGTGAGCAGACCACCAGCCTTGCACCATTCAGGAGAGGCGCCCAGATCTCGAACGTCGAGGCGTCGAAAGAGAGTGGCGCAAACTGGAAGAACACGTCGTCGTCGCTCGGATCGATGTAGTTCGTCTCGCACACAAGCCGGACCACTCCACGATGCACGACGCTCACACCCTTGGGTTTCCCGGTTGAACCCGAGGTGTACATCACGTAGGCCAGGCTGTTGGCGTTCGCCCCGCTGGGGGAATTCTCCGCGTCGGTATCCGCGAGTCTCTCGAGATCGAGGCAGACCACGTCAGCGCTGTGCTCCGGCAGCCTGCTTCGCAACACGCTATGAGTCAACAGGAGCGGAGCGCCGGCATCCTCCAGGATGAATGCCAGCCGTTCCTTCGGATACTCCGGCTCCAGCGGAACATAGGCCCCGCCCGCTTTCAGGATGCCCAGCAGGGCAACGATCATGTCGAGTGATCGCTCCAGGAAAATGAAGACCGGCACGTCCGCATCCACGCCCCGTGACCTGAGATAGCGCGCGAGCCCATTTGCTCTCAGGTTCAGATCCCGATAGGTCAGATGCTCGTTGTCGAAGACGACGGCGACCGCATCCGGCGAACGCTCGACCTGGGCTTCAAACAGTTCGTGAATGCACTTGTCTCTGGGTATTCAGATCTGCTTTCATTCCACTCCAGTAACAGTTGCCTTCGCTCTGCCGCGGCGAGCATCGGCAGCTGAGAGATCCGCTGCTCCGGATCGGTAGCGATGGCTTCCAGCAGCGTCAGAAAATGCCCTGCCATGCGTGCGATCGTGGGTTCCTCGAACACATCGGTGCTGTATTCGAAGAAGCCGCTGAGCCTCCGCGGACCCAGCAACAGATCGAAGCGCAGATCGAATTTCGCGACGCCGGCCTCCACGGTCAGTGGCTGAACCAGGTTCTCGGAGGACGCTTTCACATTGAAGAGCTGAAAGCAGACCTGGAAGAGTGGATTGCGGCTCAGGTCGCGCTGAGGGTGCAGGTCCTCGACGAGCTTCTCGAACGGCAGATCCTGGTGAGCGTAGGCGTCCAGGGCCGTCTGGCGTACTCTAGCCAGCACTTCACGAACACTCGGGTCCCCGGACATGTCGGTGCGCAGCACCAGTGTGTTGACGAAAAATCCTATGAGGCCCTCCATCTCCGCGCGATTTCGGTTGGCGATCGGCGACCCGATAACGATGTCGTCTTGCCCTGTGTAGCGGTGCAGCAACGTCTGGAACGCGGCGAGCAGCGTCATGAACAGCGTGGCCCCTTCGCGTTGGCTCAGGGCCTTGAGCTTCTCGCACAGCGCGTCGGGAATCACGATGGGGTGGCGCGCGCCTCGGTAGCTCATCACGGCAGGACGCGGCCGGTCGGTGGGAAGCTGTAGCGCGGGGAGATCCGCCAACTGCTTCCTCCAATATGCCAGTTGGCGTTCGAACACCTCGCCTTCCAACCACCCGCGCTGCCACACGGCGAAGTCGGCGTATTGAATCGGCAACTCGGGAAGCGGCGACGGTTTCCCGAGGCAGAATGCGGAATAGAGATCTTGAATCTCTTTCGCAAACACATCCATGGACCACCCGTCCGAAACGATGTGGTGCATGGTGAGAAGAAGGAGATAATCCGCCGTATCCATCTGAATCAGGGTCGTCCGCACCAGCGGGCCGCGAGCGAGATCGAAGGGACGGCGCGCTTCGTCCGTGGCGATACGCAACGCCTCGCTTTCCCGTTCGGTCGTCGGCAAGTGGCGTAAATCGCGGACGGTCATCGGTAGGTGGAGCGATTCCGCGATCACCTGCACAGGTTTCCCGTCTACCGCCCGAAATGTCGTGCGCAGGGCCTCATGCCTTCGCACCGTCTCGTTGTAGCTCTGTTCCAGCGCCTGCACGTTGACGGGAAACCTCAAGCGTAGCGCGTTGTCGACGTTGTAGAAAGAGCTCCCCGGCGCAAACTGATCCAGAAACCATAACCGCTGCTGCGCGAATGAGAGAGGCAAGATCTCGTTCGATTGTCGACGCGGGATTGAGGATGCCTCGCCTCGCGCGATCGCCGCTCTCGGCGGTGCCGGCCGCTCTCGCTCGAGCGCCCTTTCGAGGAGTTGCCGCTTTTCAGGCGACAGTCCAGCAATCCGCTCGGCGAGAGACCTCGGCGCCGAGGGTTCACTTGCCACTGGACATCACCGTCCCTTCTGACCCAGCCGGTGTGGCTGCTGCCCCTTCTTCCACTTCTGAATCCGGTACGTCCACGCGCCGGTCTTCATCTCTTCGTAGAAATGCGAGCCCGGCGTCCCGAGAAAGTCCTCCATGATCTCGTCACGTTGTGTCTCGCCGTACGCGCGCATCCGATAGCGTGCGATTTCGTCGCAAGACCGCAGCACGTTCCGAGTGATATCCCGGTCCTGCTCCAGGATGAAACCTGTCCGCTGCAAATAGAGCCCGCACTCGGCGAAGCGCCCGACGGGCATCGCATCCGTGTAGAGAAAGCGTCCACCGGGCGCGAGGACCCGGAATACCTGCCGGTAGAAGGCATGGATGTCCGGGTAGCTCTGCGACGATTCGATGTTGATGACGACATCGAAGGACTCGTCGTCGAAGGTCAGCCGCTCGGCGTCGCCGACGCAGAAGGTCACGGCATCGTGACGATGAGTCGCCCTGCAGAAGGCAATGGCGATCGACGACAGATCCAGCCCGCAGACGCTCTTCGGCGGGAAGAACTGCTCGATGACCGAGATGGCTCCGCCTCGTCCACACCCGATATCGAGCACGCGCCGACCCCCGAGGTCGCAGTCGCCGATCACTTCCAGCACCAGCCGCACCGAGTTCTTGTTCAGACAATGCTCGGGCAGCTCGATGACACTGGAGGTCGGACTGCCGTCGGGCACGTAGCCGAAGTTCAAGAACAACGAGAATGGTCCGAACTCCGAGGCGTCGAGCCGCTGGTTGATTTCGTCGTAGAGGCGCTTGCACTCCTCCTTGAGCGGGGTCGTCGCTGCCAACTCTTCCGTTTTCGGGATCACCGGTTCGGTTTGGACGAGCTGCGGCTTCGGCGCTTCGGTTCTCGCGAGCAACCGATCGAGCAGCCTGCGTCTGTCCGGCGAAAGCCCGGCTAACCGTCTCGGAAGCTCCGCCACTTCCAACCCGCCTTCCGTAATCGGCTCACCTGCGCGGGATGCAGACGGCCATGCATGACGACCTGATCGCTGTTGCCCTCGAGGCCTGACGCGTCGGACGTCGTCTGCGGCGCGATGTTCCTTCGCTCGCCTCGCGCTCTCCGATGCATGAAGTTGCGTTGCTTGCCGGCCCGCTCTTCCACCGGTCCGAGGGCGTGCCCCGCCGCTCCAGGGCTGAGGAATGTGGCGAGCGAGCTGACAGTCGGATATCGGAACAGGTCCGTGACCGAGAGGTCGGCTTTCAGCGCTTCGCACAAGCGTCCGTGCACTCGCACCATCGAGAGCGAGTGGCCGCCCAGATCGAAGAAGTTGTCGTGCACCCCCACCGTCTCGACCCCCAGCACCTCCTGCCACACGCGCGCAATCTGCTGCTCCAGCTGGGTGCGCGGCGCCACGAATCCGCATTCCAGCTCCACGCGCCGCCCCTCCGGCGACGGCAGATTCCGCCGGTCCACCTTACCGTTGGGCGTCAACGGCAAGGCGTCCAGCAACACGATCGCCGACGGCACCATGTAGTCGGGCAACCGCTCGCGCAGATACTCGCGCAGCGCGGACACGAGTCGGTGTGCGGCCTCGCTCCGCTGCGGATCGTTCGTCAACTGGCTCAGGGGCAGGGTCGCCCGCCTTCCCCGCTGCCAGCCCGCCGCCACCGGACTCGACCTGCCGTTGCGTTGGCGCAACAAGGCGTCGAACCGCCCCTCGCCGCCCACATCCGACCAGCCCAGGTGGGCCTCGTACCCCGTCACCGCTTCAAGCTCCCAGATCGCCTCCGGCTCCACGCCGCGCTCGGTCGGCTGGGCCCGTTGTGCGCGCCACTCGCCCACCGTCGCCACGCCCACCCGGGCCCGCAGCCACGCGACCGCCTCGACTGCCTCTTGCACCCGCGCGTTCGGCACACCCCGCACCACCAGCGCCGCCGGCCGCCGCTTCTTCAGCGCCTCAGCCAGCGCCGCCACGCTCCCCACCTCTGCCCATGCCAGTTCCTCAAAGGCTGGCTCCCGCTCGGCGGCGCCCACCTGCAGCACTACGTCATACCGAAACCGGTTCAGCTCGTTGGGGCTCCGCCCTCGCTTCAGCTGCGCTTCCACTGCCACGACCCCATGTGGCGTCGCCGGCAGTCCCTCGAACAGCCCCGGCTCTACCACCAACTCCTGCTCCTGCCGCAGGCGCCGCGCTACGCGTTCACGCACTTCCTCTCGTCTCGCCCCCGCGCTCGCCCGCGACAACTCCACAGAAGTGTGAAACGCCTCCCACAGCCCCAGGCTCCGCACGTCCCCCACGAAGACGTACCCCCCCGGCCGCACCGCCTGCACCGCCCCACTCAGCACTCGCTCCAGATACGCCATCCCCGGGAAATACTGGACGACCGAGTTCAGCAGCACCACATCGAAGGAGCCCGCCTCCAGAAAGCTGAAATCATCAGCCGCCGCCTGTCGCAGCTCGACCTGCGGCAGCTGCGTCCCCATGTGCCGCTTGACGTAGTCGAGAGCCGCCGGAGAGAAGTCCGTCGCGCAATACCGGCTGCAAGACGGCGCCAAGCGGAACAGCAGCAGCCCCGTACCGCAGCCGATCTCGAGCACCCGCCGTGGCCCGAGCGCCGAGATCCGCTCGACGGTCGCCTCCACTTGTTCCCGCATCTCTTCTGCGGGAATCGGTTGGCCCGTGTAGCTGCTGTTCCAACCGATGATGTTGAAGGTCGGGTCTGGCAAAGCCGCATTCATCTCGCATCGTTCGTCGCGGGTAGTCCTCCAGCGCTCCACCTGCTCGCGATCCCGTGCCGTCGCGGGATGGTCCTCGGGGCCTCTCTGGTAGTCCGCGTTGCGGACGACGTAGGCCACCAGCCGCTTGTCGCCCGGCGCATCCTCGCGCGCCACCACCACGTTTTCCCGCACCGCCGGGTGCTCTGCGAGCGCGGCTTCGATCTCGGCCGGTTCGATCCGGGATCCGCGCACTTTCACCTGCTCGTCCATTCGCCCTAGGAACTCGAGATTGCCGTCCCCTCGGTAGCGCACCCGATCGCCCGTGCCGTACAGCCTCGCCCCAGGCTCGCCGCTGAACGGATTGGGAATGAACTTCAGGGCGGTCAGCTCCGGCTGGTTCAGGTACCCTCTGGCAACACCGACTCCACCGACATACAGTTCGCCCGGCACGCCTACCGGCACCGGCTCGAGCTCCGAATCGAGCACATGCACTTCCGCGCCTTCAATGGGCCGCCCGATATGGGGTTGGTCACCGCCATCGAGCTCCGCGACGGTAGTCCAGATCGAGCATTCCGTCGGCCCGTAGAGATTGAAGAGCTGGCGTCCCCCGGACCAATCCGAAACGAGTGTTGCCGGTGCGGCTTCCCCCGCCAGATTCAGGACCCGCAAAGCCGGAATCGGCTCCCGCGGCAGTACCGCGAGCGATGAAGGTGGAAGCGTCACAACTGATGTCTTGCTGGCCCGCAGGGTTTGCAGCAACGGCGGTCCGGGTAGAAGCTTCTCGGGCTGCGCCACGAGAAGCGTTGCCCCGCCCACGAGGGTCATCAGCATCTCGAAAATCGAAGCGTCGAACCCGAGTGGCGCGAACTGCAAGACGCGGTCGCCGGGCCCGATGCCCAGCCTGCGCACCTGCTCAGCGGCCACGTTCGCCGCACCGCCGTGCTCCACCAGCACTCCCTTCGGCCGTCCCGTGGAGCCCGAGGTGTAGATCAGATAAGCGAGATCTTGCGGGCGCGACTCGCGTCGCGGGTTCTCGCAGCTCTCTCGCGCGATGGCGTCCCTCTCGGCCTCGAGGCAGACCACCTGCCCTCGATGACCCGCAACACGCTCGCTCCAGCGCTTCTCCGCGATCAGGACCGGCGGAGCAGCATCCCAGAGCATCAGCTGCAATCGCGCGCGTGGGTAATCGGGGTCGAGCGGCAGATATGCGCCACCTGCCTTCAGCACACCCAGGAGAGTCACCATTGTTTCTGGCGACCGGCCCGTGCACACGCCGACAATCGTCTCCCGCCCCACGCCCAGCCCTATCAAGTAGTGTGCAAGCTGATTGGCGCGCCGGTTGACATCAGCGAAACTCCACTCGCTGTTTTCCCAGATCACGGCGGGCGCTTCAGGCGTCCTCGCAACACCACGCTCGAACAGCTCATGAATGCAGGCCTCGTTCCTTCGCACCCCGCCGCCGCTCCACCCGAAGAGCAGGCATCGCTCGCCGTCGGGCAACAGCGGCAGCCGCGAGACCGGCCGGTCGGGATCGGCCGCGATCGCCTCGACGAGCACGCGATAATGCTCCCTCATGCGCGCCATCGTCTCGGCATTCCAGAGGGCCGTGCTGTACTCGAGAAAGCCCTCGACGTCACTCGCGCCCTCGGTGAGGTCGAGCCGCAGATCCACCTTGGCCGTCCCGAGGTTCACGTGCCGAAGCTCGGGCAGTCCCTCCGGCTCCGCCGCCTCCCAGCTCGGAGCGCTGAACAGCTGGAACGCCACTTGGAACAGCGGATTCCGGCTCAGGTCTCGCTCGGGGGCCAACTCTTCGACGAGTCTCTCGAAAGGGACCTCCCGGTGATCGTAGGCCTCGACCGCCGTCTTGCGCACGCGTGCGAGCAGTTCCCGAAAGGTCGGATTGCCCGACAGATCGGTGCGCACCACCAGCGTATTGGCGAAGAATCCGATCAGCCCCTCTGTCTCCCGAATTGTGCGATTCGCGATCGGTACGCCTACCGCGATATCGTCCTGCCCGCTGTATCGATGGAGCAGAACCTGGAACGCCGCCAGCAACGTCATGAACAGTGTCGCGCCTTCGCTCCGGGCGAGCGCGTTCAACTTCCCTACGAGCTCCTCTCCAAGCCGGATCGACAGACGTTCGCCCTCGAGGCTGGGCAGGGCGGGGCGAACCCGGTCGCATGGCAACTGGAGCAGATGGAGATCCGACAGCTGCTTCTTCCAGTACTCCAGCTCTCGGTCGAGCGGTTGTCCTCGTAGGCTTTGCCGCTGCCACTCGGCGAAGTCCGCGTACTGCACAGGAAGCTCCACGAGCGGCGAGGGTGTACCCGCCGAAGACGCCTTCTCGATCGTCGCAAGCTCGCGCACCAGCACGCGCAGCGACCAGCCGTCGCAGACAATATGGTGCAGCGTCACGACGAGCGCCGATTCCTCCCCCGCCCTCAGGAGCACCGCGCGGACGAGCGGTCCGCGCGCGAGGTCGAACAACCGTCGACCGTCCTCGCTTGCCAGGCGGTCTATCTCCGCCTGCCGTTCCTGCTTGGGAAGAGCACTCAGATCGATCAGTGGCACCGCAATGGTGAGCTCCGGTGCGATCACCTGCACCAGATGGTCGTCGATTCCCAGGAATGTCGTGCGCAACGCCTCGTGTCGGCGTACGATCTCGTTCAGGCTCCTCTCGATGACATCGCGATTCGCCCGGCGCCCGAGTCTGATCAACACCGTTTCGTTGTAGAGCGGGCTGCCCGGCATCAGTCGGTCCAGGATCCACATCCGCTCCTGCGCGAACGACACTTCTCGGAACCCCGCTTGCTCATGCCGCGCAATCTTGGACGAAGGCACTGCTTCCCGCGCGCCGAGCAGCATGCCGAGACACTCGCGCCGGCCCGGGGACAAATCGGCGATGCGGCGTTCCAAAGAGTCGCTTGCGGAGCTCGCGGTCGCTCTCATCTGAGGCTGGCCCGCCGCCTAGTCAGCCGGCGTCCCCGCCTTGGCGGGCTTGCGGAATCTGTAGATCCGATAGCTCCACCGCCGCGCCCGCATGTCGTCGTAAACCTGTGAACCAGGCGCGGCCAGGAAGTTGTGCATCAGATCCGGATCGTTGCCGGCGTCGAACGCGCCCACGCGCGTACGCGACACCTCGTCGCACGACAGCAGGACATTGGTCGTGATGTCGCGTTCGACCTCCATCGTGAACCCGACCTTCTTCAGCGAGGCCAGGTAGCCCGGGATCGCTTCCATCGGCATCACGTCCGTGTAGAGAAAGCCGCCGCCGGGCACAAGGACCCGAAAGACCTCCGCGTAGAACACGTCAAGGTTCGGATAGCTGTGCGAAGACTCGACGTTCGTCACCACGTCGAACTGGGCGTCCTCGAATGGCAGTCGCTCCGCGTCCCCTTCGTCGAAGCGCACGTTGTCGTAGCGGTGGTTGGCGCGGCAGAACGCGATGGCGTTCGGCGAGAGATCAACCCCCTGAATAGTGCGCGCCGCGAAAAATTGCTTGACGACAAAAACCATGCCGCCCCGGCCGCAGCCCACATCCAGGATCCGCCGGTCCCGGAGGTCGAAATTCCCGATCACCTCCAACATCAGCCGCACGGAGTTCTTGTTGACGAAATGGTCCGGGAGCTGGATTGCCGAATGCTGCGGGCCGAGGTCGGGAACATACCCGTAGTTGAGGAAAAAGGAGAAGGGCCCGAACACTGACGCATCGAGCTGACCGTTGACCGCATCGTAGAACCGTTGATAGTTGGCCTTCACCTCGACCGATCCGGCGCTCTCTTCCACGCCGGACGTCTGCGGTCCCGACCCGCTCGTCGTCGCGGACGGCCTGGACGGCGCTACGAGGGCGCCGCCCGTCCGAGCTTTTGCGCTCGACCGCCCCTCCTGGCTCAGCAGGTGCTCGAGCAGCCGTCGCTTGTCCTCCGACAGGCCCGCGAGGCGGTTGGCAAGCTCAGGCATTGGCCGCCCTCGCCTTCGGCGAATCATCGTGCTTCGCTAGCAGCGCGGCTACCTCTTCCTCGGAGAGCTGCTCGACCAGCTTGAGCACCTCCTCGGTCCGGACGTTCTCCTGCTCTTCGGCTCGCCGCATGGCCTCGGTGTCGGCCTCGATCGTCGCGGCGAGCTGGACGATGGACGGAGCTTCGAAGAGTCGCTGTGCGGAGAGCTCCACGCGAAACGCTTCCCGCAGTCGCGAGATCAGCTGGATCGCGAGGAGCGAGTGGCCCCCAAGCTCGAAGAACTTGTCGTGGATCCCGATTGGACTCACGCCCAGGATGGACTGCCAGATCTCGGCGATGGTCTTTTCCGCGTCGTTTCGCGGCGGCACGAACTGGGTGCTCAGATTCGGCCGCGGATGCAGCGCACCCGCCGCCTCTTTTTGCTGCGCGGGCTGGCGACGCAATGACTCCAGGTGGATCCATTTGGCGATGCGCGCCTTCAGATCGCTCGTCGACACCACGATCTGCCCCCGCCCGCGCTCGAGGATCCGGCGGAAGCACTCGACGCCCTCGGCGGGATACAGGAAATCGATGTTCCGTGGCGCGCTCTGACGGAACAGCTGCTCTTGGCCCGGGAACTGCCACGCATCCCAGTTCACGCTGATCCACGGCACGCGCCCGGCCTGGTTCTCCCGCGTCGCGAACGCGTCGAGGAAAATGTTGGCCGACGCATAGGCGAGGAGGCCGAGGCCTCCCAGCACTCCCGAGAGCGAGGAGAGCAACAGCACGAAATCGAGCTTGCGGTTGCGGAACAGCTCCTCCAGCATGAACAACCCGTGCGCCTTCGGCCGGAAGTGCTGATCGCCCATCCGATGGTCGATGCGGCTGGCGTTGGCGAACGCGTCCCCCGAGGTCGTGCCCGCCCCGTGAATCACGCCGTGAACGACCCCGAACCGGTCGTACGCCCGGACGATCGCCCGGGTCATCTGCTGCCGATCGGCGGCGTCCGCGCACAGCACCAGGACCTCTGAGCCGCGCTCCTCGAGCTTCAGCAGCTTTCGGATCTTCCGATTCGTCTCGTCTTCGGGATGGCTCGCCAGCCGCTGTTCCCACGAGGCTCGGTCAGGAAACTCGGAGCGTCCGACGAGCACGAGCTTGGCCTGGACCCGTTCCGAGAGCGCCTCGGCAAACTCTAAACCCATGTTTCCCAGACCGCCGGTCATCAGGTAGACACCGCCTACGCGCAGCCGGACTGGCGCCGCCGAGACGTCTCCGAGCGGCGCCGGCTCGAACACCTGCACCCACCGCTGCCCGTCGCGATAGGCCACCACGGTGTCCAACGGATCCGCAGTCAGCTCTGCGAGAATCCGCTCCGCCGCAGCCTCGTGCGGCTCTACGTGGCCGATGTCGATACTCTTGCAGTGCAGGTTCGGGTACTCCTGCGGCAGCACCTTGCAAGGCCCGAGCAGTGTGCTCTTCGACGGACACACGGTGTCTCGGTCGGACAACGCGTGAAGCTGCGTCGACACCACGCCGACCTGAATGGGGTCGGTGACATTGTTTTTGTCCAGCCCATACGCCAGACCGACGAGGCTGTAGAACCCAGCCACTTGATGCGTCTCGAACGCCTCCGCCGCCGCTTCGGCGTCAGGGGCGGATGTCGCCGTCCAGAAATGCGCGACATAGTCCGGCACGCCCCAGTTCGCACGCAGGCGCTTGATCAGCAACTCGTAGTCGGCCCTCTCGTCGGGCCGGATCGCGTAGCATCTATCACCGTTCAATCCGGCGAACCGCTCACCCGCCACCACCGACCGCACGTCGTGGCCGTCGCGCTCGAGCCTCTCGATCATCTGCGAGCCGACTTCTCCATCTGAGAACACCAGCCAGCGCTTGCGCTGTCGGTTCGGTCCGCCGGCGGCCTGCGTTCGCTTCTCCCATCGCGGCACGTAGAACCAGTTCGTCACGTCGCGGGGCTTGGCAGGGGTCCGGACAGCAACGTCGCCGGCGGCCTCCTCCACCGGGCCGATCCAGTAGCGTTGCCGCTCGAACGGATACGTCGGTAGCGGTACGCGCCGGCGCCGCTCGCGCGCATAGAATCCGGCCCAGCTCACCGAAGCGCCGTTCAGCCACAACCGGCCCAGAGTGGTCAACAGGAAGGCTTCGTCCGACTGCTGCACTTGAGGAGCGCGAAGACTCGAGAGAATCAGGTGCTCTGTACCGGCGTTCGAGGGCTGCTGGCCGGCGAGCGTGCTGAGCGTCTGGCCCGGTCCGACTTCGAGCAAGATCACTTCCGGATACTTCAGCACTTCGGCGATCCCATCACCGAATCGGACGGTTTGCCGCAAGTGCTTTCCCCAGTATTCGGGGTCGAGCGCCGCTTCCGGCTTCATCCACGTGCCCGTGAGATTGGACAGATATGGGATCTGCGGTGCCCGCATCCGGATGCTCTGCATCTTCCGCACGAAGGGCCCGACGATCGGATCCATCATGCCCGAGTGAAACGCGTGCGAGGTATGCAGCGTGCGGCTCTGCAGGCCGCGTCCAGAGAGTTGCGCCTTCAGCGCCTCGATCGCCGGAATCGGGCCCGAGAACACGCACAACGCGGGGGCGTTGACGGCGGCCAGGCAGACCTCCCCCTTCAGGAACTCCTGCGCCCTGGCCTCCGAGAGCGGTGCCGCCAGCATCGCGCCGGCCGGCATCTCGTCCATCAAACGGCCGCGCGCGGCCACCAGCTCCAGGGCCTCCTCGATCGAGAAGACTCCGGCCAGACATGCCGCTACGTACTCCCCGATGCTGTGACCAATCATGCCCTTCGGCTGGATGCCGAATTCCATCCACACCTTCGCCAACGCATACTCCAGAGCGAAGAGCGCCGGCTGCGTGACCGCCGTCCGCTGCAGGCGCGCCGACGCCTCTTCTCGTTTTTCCGGCTCGGGATACAACACCTCCCGAAGGTCGAAGCCGAGGTCCTTCCGCAGCAACTCGCAACAGCTGTCGAGCGCCGACCGGAAGGTCGGCTCAACGTGGTAGAGCTCGCGTCCCATGTCCACGTATTGCGACCCTTGCCCGGAGAACATGAAGAGCACCGGCCGGTCTCGCGATTCCGTCGAAGCCGTCATCAGCCGCTGCGGATCGCCCGTTGCAAGGGCGCGTGCCGCATCCTCAACGTCCGGACCGCCGGTCACCAGCACTCGACGATGGGCGAACGCTCTCCGCGTCGCCTGGCTGTAGCTGACGTCCGCGAGATTCAGATCCGGGTGGGCCTTCAGATGGGTCGCGAGGTTTGCGGTCGCGTTGTCGAGCGCGTCCGCGGATCGAGCCGACAGGGTCAGCAGTTGGCAAGGCCTGGACGGTCCCGAAGCTCTGAGCGCCGGAGCTTCCTCGAGCACCACGTGGGCGTTCGTCCCACCGACGCCGAACGAGCTCACCCCCGCCCGGCGTGGGCTGCCGTTGCTCTCCCATTCGCGCAACTTGTCATTCACGTAGAACGGGCTGGCAGCGAAGTCGATCTGTGGATTGGGGGTCTTGAAATTGACGCTCGGCGGAATGAGTCGATTTTCAAGCGCCAGCACCGTCTTGATCAGGCCGGTCACGCCCGCCGCGGACGCCAGATGTCCGACGTTGCTCTTGACCGATCCGAGCGCGCAGAAGCCCTTCTTGCTGGTTCGCGCACCGAATGCTTGCGTGAGTCCTGCCACCTCGATGGGATCGCCCAGCAGGGTCGCGGTGCCGTGCGCCTCGACGTAGCTAACCGTCTCCGCGTCGACGCCGGCCATGGCCTGCGCCATCGCGATGACCTGCGCCTGCCCCGGGATGCTCGGCGCCGTATACCCCACCTTCGACGAGCCATCGTTGTTGAGCGCCGCGCCCTTAATGATGGCGTGAATGGAGTCCCCGTCGGCAATCGCATCGGAGAGCCGTTTCAACAGCACGATCCCGACACCATTCCCCACCACGGTGCCTTGCCCTGCGGCATCGAAGGTACGACAGTGTCCGTCAGGCGAGAGGATCCCGCCCGGCTGATAGAAATAGCCCTTCTTCTGCGGCACCCCGACGGCCAC
>Ga0070706_100002614_pt1 | contig 18042 bp, 18 predicted proteins | sample KBSK5501metaG_FD_65476 | JGI IMG/M metagenome (GOLD analysis project Ga0070706, IMG submission 65476) | Corn, switchgrass and miscanthus rhizosphere microbial communities from Kellogg Biological Station, Michigan, USA - KBS K5-50-1 metaG | ecosystem: Host-associated > Plants > Roots >... | reverse complement strand
CGGGCAGTTTGCTGTGGGCAAAGAGAAAGGAAAGAGGCTTTCGATGCGAAGAATAATTATAGGTTCTTGTTTGTTGGCTTTACTGATTTCAGTATTGGCAACGTCTGTTACTAACTCGAACGCCCAGGATCCTCCCGCGCATGGCCGTAAACCACAGGACGTTTACACGCTTGGCACGGAAGCAAAGCTCGGCGTCGTCACCTTCAGTCACATCAATCACATCACGAAGAATCGCAACCTGGCCGGCACTGCACCGATGGCTTGCATCGAGTGCCATCATACGGCCCAACCCGCTTCCGAGGTTCTTAAACATCCACCGCTCAAAACCGCGTGGCCGGCAGATCGAACCTCAACTCTGACAGCCGATCTCTTTGAAAAAGATCCCAAGGCGCCTGAGATGGTGGTTTGTCGCGATTGTCATTCGCGGACGGACACAAAACCGAAGCTCCTGCCTGAGCTTCCGCAGATCAAACTGGAGGAAGGCACTGCGCTGATTACACTGAACAATCAGCAAGCGTATCACCGGAACTGTGGCGGTTGTCACGATGAGATCGTCAAAACCCGAACCGATGCGAGTCCACCGACTTCGAAGAAATGCATGGTTTGCCACAAGAAAGCTGCTGCCTGAGAGATCTCCCAGCATCAGGCAAAGCGCGGGCGCGTTTTTGCGAAAGTTTCCCCACTCCGCGGAAAAAGCCGCAGGGTCCAGCAAGCGGGGCACTGCGGGTGGATGGGAAACAGGCTAAGAATGTGGAATTATCCCGCAATGCTTCGCGGCACAGTCATTGCGCTTGCTGAGGTATGGACTGAGGAGTCGTGAAAGTCAGACCGCAGTCCGGAATCAGCAAGAAGGAAACGGAATCATGAAAGTTAATCAGATCAAGAAAGTCGGAATAGCGGTCCTTGCCGCGGGCATGCTTATGTCTATTAGCCTGCTGGCGACGCCGGCGCGGTCAGCGAACCAGGACGACGCGTCCGCCACTTACAAAGCAAAATGTGCCGCCTGTCACGGAGCGACGGCCGAGAAGAAGTTTGACCCCACGATGGCCCAGGAAGAGATGGTCAAAGTTATCCTGGCCGGCAAGAAGATGGAAAAGCCACCCAACATGCCGGCGTATGCGGAAAAGGGCATCACCGAAGATCAGGCAAAAGCACTAGCCGCTTATATGAAATCGTTGAAGGTGTAGAGTTCGGCTAGTCAGTTGTTTCGAAGATTTGCCTATGCCGCCAGTTCGAATGGCGGCATAGGATATTTCTATTTATGACAAACAAGTTGAGGAGGACGCGGTGAACGAGGAAACAGGAAAATCTCAAAAAGTCCCCAGCCTCTTCCACAACTACATCAGCTTTAGTGGCGCCGCCATCGCGGTCGCCAGTTTGTCCAGTATTGTGTTGCTCGTTCTGATCGAACTCTCGGGAAACACTGGCAATGCCTACCTCGGAATATTCGCTTACGTGCTTCTCCCCGCCGTCCTGGTTTTTGGACTAATGGTGATTGGCGCCGGAATGTTATGGGAGCGTCGCAGCAGACGACGGCTTTCGCCTGAAGAAATTGCGCAGTTCCCCAGAATAGATTTCAACAGCCCAAACAGCCGACGCGCGTTTTTTAGTTTCATCGGGGTCAGCATGGTTTTCGTCTTCATGAGCGCATTTGGCAGCTATCGCGCGTTTGAACACACCGAATCGGTGGCTTTCTGCGGTCAAACCTGTCACGAAACAATGAAGCCCGAATTCGTTGCGTATGGCGTATCGCCACACGCGCATGTACGTTGCGTTGAATGTCATGTTGGCTCAGGTGCCGAAGGGTACGCGCGCTCGAAAATTACCGGCTCGTACCAGCTCTACGCGGTTATTTTCAACAAAGTCCCGAAGCCAATTACCACGCCGGTGCATACCATGCCTTCAACACGCGACACCTGTGAACAGTGTCACTGGTCGTCGAAATTCTATGGGAAGCAGCTGAAGACGTTCAGTCACTATGCTTATGACGAGCGAAATAGTCTACGCAGCACGCGAATGTTGATTAATGTCGGCGGCGGCGATCCGGCAACTGGGGCAGTGGCGGGGATTCATTGGCACATGAACCTGGCCAATGAGATCACTTTTATCGCGTCCGACGATCATCGCCAAGCCATCCCCTGGATTCGGGTGAAAGACGGGCAAGGCAACGTCACTGAATATGTGGACCGCAACAGACCGCCGAGTGCGGAGTTGCTGGCAAAAGGTGAAAGTCGCCGAATGAATTGTATCGATTGCCACAATCGTCCGGCACATGCTTATTTGCCGCCCGACGTCGCACTCGATCAGTCTTTCGCATCGGGCAAGTTGGATCCTTCTCTTCCCTATCTAAAGCGAGAAGCCAGCGCTGTCCTGAGCAAACCATACGCCTCCACTGATGAGGCTCTGACCTCGATCTCATCCGGTTTGGATCAATTCTATCGGACCTATTACGCCGGTCTCTATGCAAGTAAGAACGAGTCGATCAAGTCTGGCATCAAAGAGGTTCAGCGCATTTTTAAGACGTACTTCTTCCCCGAGATGAAGACAGACTGGCAAACGCATCCTAACAACATCGGACATCTCTATTCATCCGGTTGTTTTCGTTGTCATGACGGCGAGCATGTCAGCAATAGCGGCAAAGTCATCCGCAACGAGTGTAACGTTTGTCATCAGGTTCTCTACGACTCCGCCGGGATGGAAAGCAGTGCCAAAACCGGTCCGTTCCAGCATCCTGTCGACCTCGGTGGTCTCGCCGTAAAGAAATGCGAGGAGTGTCACAAGGCGAACAAGCCGTTTCAGCATCCAGTGAACCTTGGCGACATCTCAATGTTTCAGTGTGTTGAGTGTCACCCAGTCAAGAAATAGAGCAGCCGTTCGAACTGACGCGGAGTGGAAAAATTCGCGGCCTGCGAAAAAATCCTCAACCGGGTTGGCTGCTGATGCGAATAACGCCAGTTCGTCGCCGTATTGGTATAGGCATGTGATTTGCCAGAGGATCAATTTTAGACTCAACCCGTTTAGCAATACTCATTTTCTGGTTTGGGCTGAATTCAATGGGTGAACATAACGTTGTGCAGCAAATCGACGAGAGAAAATCGCAAGCTTTCATGAAGGCCTTGCTTGAGGATCTTCGGGCCCTTGAATTCATGATCGAGACGGATCGATTTGAAACCGGAGTCACTCGGATTGGCGCGGAACAGGAAATGTTTCTCATCGATCGCAATATGCGCCCAGCCCCTATTTCTCTGGAGGTTTTGGAACGCGCGGATGAACCGCGTCTGACCACTGAAATCGCGAGGTTTAATCTTGAAGCCAATTTGACTCCGCTGCTTCTCACCGATAGGTGTTTTGGCGAGATGGAGAAGGAACTGCGCGAGCTCTTGTTGAAGGTACGTATCAGCGCCGGGGATCTTGACGCCGACGTTTTGCTGTCCGGGATATTGCCCACGCTGAAAAAATCAGATCTAACGCTGGAAAACCTCGCACCCATGCCTCGTTACCATGAGCTTAACCGTGGAGTTATTGGTCTCAGAGGCGGTCCTTTCTCAATTCATATCAAGGGTCTGGACGAGCTTCAGATCACGCACGACAACATTATGATGGAATCGTGCAACACAAGTTTCCAAGTACATTTTCAGACGAGTCCCGCAGAGTTTGCCGGCGCGTACAACGCGGCGCAGGCGATTACAGCTCCGGTGCTCGCGGCAGCGGTTAATTCCCCGCTTTTGTTTGGTCACCGGCTTTGGCAGGAAACGCGGGTGGCGCTGTTCCAGCACTCGACCGACGCTCGCTCTCGAACACAGTTGGCCCGCAGCCATCCCACGCGCGTGAGCTTCGGCGATCGATGGCTTAAACATTCAGTTCTTGAACTCTTTCATGATCAAATCTCTCGCTTCCGACCCATCATGATTACCCAACCTGATGAAGATCCGTTTCAAGTCCTGGCTCGTGGAGCGACTCCGCAGCTCTCGGCATTGCGGATGCATAACGGAACGGTTTGGCGCTGGAACCGTGCCTGCTATGGCGTCGCTGACGGCATTGCACACCTGCGAATTGAGAACCGTGCTTTGCCTTCCGGACCGACGGTGCAGGATGAGGTGGCAAATGCCGCATTCTTTGTCGGATTGATGGTTGCAGTGCCACAGGAATTCGGCGAGATCTCGAAGCGTTTGAATTTCGACGATGCCAAGGAAAACTTCTTTGCAGCTGCCCGGCATGGATTGAATGCGCAGTTGAGGTGGCTTGACGGTAAGAGCTTAAGCGCGTCGGCCCTGATTCTGAATAGTCTCTTGCCACTGGCCCGCGCGGGACTTAAAGAGTCAAACGTCGAATCAAAAGATATCGATAAGTATCTTGGACTCGTTGAGGACCGTGTTCGCAGCGGGCAAACAGGAGCGCAGTGGATGCTAAATTCATTGGCTTCTCTAAGTACGCATCAACCGGTTGATATGCGCCTGCGCACTTTGACTTCAACGATTCTCGCGCGACAAAAGGAGGACAAGCCGGTGAGGGATTGGAAATTGGCAGAGTCGGGTGAACTAAAGGATTGGAGTCAAAGCTATCAAACAGTGGGACAGTTCATGGCAACCGATCTCTTTACGCTACAGCCTGATGATCTCGTTGATCTGGCGGCTAGCCTTATGGATTGGCGTCATATCCGGCACGTTCCCGTCGAAGATGAGAATGGTCATTTGGTTGGCCTCGTGACACATCGAGGCCTGTTACGCTTGTTGAGCCGGGGCTCAAACCCGAGCGATGGAGGCGCGCTTACCGTTCGTGACATTATGAAGTCAAATCCGACCAGCGTGTCTTCGACGACTCCCACCCTGGAAGCAATTGAAATCATGCGTCGTTCCAAGATTGGGTGTCTTCCAGTGGTCGATGACGATCAGCTGGTGGGCATTGTAACTTCTTATGATTTTCTGACGGCAACCGCGAGTCTTTTCAAGCAGCACCTGGCGGTTTCTGCTACCAGCGCTGCCGAGACTGAAGCGCAGGCAGCCTCAGCGTAGTAGCGCAAAAACTGTTAGTTTGCGGTTCTGTCATCGCAAACTAACAGTTTGCGTTACAAGAAGAGTCTGCCGATAATCTCAGGTACTCAGATAACATAAAGTGAAAAGCGAGAAGCAGCTCTGAAGAATCAGAAACAAAGAATACTGGTTGTTGATGACGAGAAGATGATCCGTTGGTCTCTGGGCGAGGCTTTGCGCGGTTGGGGCTTTGAACCGATTGAGGCGGAAACCGTCAGTGCAGCACTGGCTGCTTTCCAAGCGGATACACCAACGGCCGTGTTGTTGGATATCAATTTGCCGGATGGCTCCGGATTGGACGTGCTGCGCAAGATTCGCCAACTCCAACCAGATGCTGTGGTGATCATGATTACCGCCAATGTATTAGTGGATGAAACAATCGCCGCGTTGCGGGGCGGCGCATACGACTTCATTGGCAAGCCGATTAACCTCGAAGAGTTACAAGTCGCCATTCGCAATGGCATTGAAGCTGGGCGGTTGCGGAAAGAAGTGAATCTGTTTCGTCGCGAGCGCGCGCAGCAATTCAGCTTCGACCAAATAATTGGCGAGTCGCCGGCAATGCGGGAAATGTTGGGGCTCGCGCACAAGGTCGCTGAAAGCGAAGTCTCATCTGTGCTTTTGCAGGGAGAGTCGGGCACCGGAAAAGATTTGGTTGCTAAAGCAATTCACTATCACTCGGATCGTGCTGATAACCCGTTCGTCGCGATCAATTGTGCAGCATTGCCAGGCACCCTGATTGAAAGCGAGTTGTTCGGCTACGAGAAAGGGGCATTTACCGATGCCAAAGCACGAAAGGAAGGATTGTTCGAACAGGCGGAAGGCGGAACACTCTTCCTGGACGAAATTGGCGAACTCGAACTGAGCCTGCAGGCAAAGCTCCTGCGCGTGCTTGAAGAAGGTTCGTTTCGTCGGGTCGGTGGACTGAAGGATCTGCCGCTTGACGTTCGAGTCATTGCGGCTTCGAATCGTGACCTCAAGACCGAAGGCGAAGCGGGACGCTTTCGATCTGATCTCTTCTATCGTTTATCGGTGATACAGATCGACATTCCTCCTTTGCGTGAGCGTGGTGACGACATCAGAGTTTTGGCCGAGCACTACATGTCTAATTTCAGGAGCAGGCTACGTAAGAAGATTGATAATATTGATCCGGAAGCGCTGGCGATCTTTCGGAGGTACCAGTGGCCGGGGAATGTCCGTGAACTGCGCAACGTCATAGAGCGGGCGATGATTCTCGAAGACGCCGATGAAATCACCGCTAAGTATCTCCCGCGCGGAGTTGCCTCCGATTCGCGTACTGGATTGGCAACCCTTTCTTCAGCGAATAACCTGATTCGCTTACCCGCAGAAGGCGTATCACTGGAGGATGTTGAAATGGCTTTGGTACGTCAAGCCCTGGAGCAAAGCGCGGGAAACCAAACTAAGGCAGCCGAATTACTGCACATCTCACGCGACCAGTTGCGTTACCGTATGAAGAAGCTGGAGGAATTGAGCGCTGCCGCTGCGACAGACGCCAGCAGCTGATTCAAACCGGCGAACAGTCAACAATCCGATTCAGAAATGCGTGAAACAGCAGTGAAGGACCAACCGGATCGCGATGTGCTTGAGCGTTCGCTCAAGGAACTTGCCGACATCAAGTTCGCCCTTGATCAATCCACGATTGTAGCCATCACCGACCAGCGCGGAATTATTAACTACGTCAACGATGAATTCTGCCGTATCTCGAAATTCTCGCGTGAAGAGTTGCTGGGTCAGGACCACCGCATTATCAATTCGGGTTATCACCCTAAAGAGTTTATACGGGACTTGTGGACGACGATCGCCGCCGGAGGAGTCTGGAAGGGCGAGCTTCGGAATCTCGCGAAGGACGGCAGCATCTACTGGGTAGACACAACGATAGTCCCGTTTCTTAATTCGGAGGGCAAGCCCTATCAGTACGTTGCCATTAGGCACGATATCACCCAGCGCAAACTAGCCGAAGAGCACGTTCTGCGGCAGGCAGCTGAACTACAACGCGCGGCGCAGCTTTCGTTTGTCGGTGAACTCGCGGCGGGTCTTGCGCATGAAATCAAGAACCCACTAGCCGGCATTCAAGGTGGGGTCGACATCCTTATTCGCCGCCGTGATAAGAACGATCCCGAGCGCGAGGCTCTAGAAGGTATGCGGCACGAAGTCCAGAGGATCGATACCACGGTACGCGCGCTGCTTGACCGAGCGCGTCCGCGCCTTGTGTCAGTTAGAGCGAGTTCCCTCACTGAAATTGTTAGGCGCGCTGTAAACCTGGCACGCGCTCAAGTGACTAACGCAACCAACCGTGACCGTGGAATCAGCATAGAATTCGACCCTCCTGACGATCCGGTGACAATTCACATCGATCCCGCCCAAATTGAGGACGCCGTGCTCAACTTGATTATTAACGCAATCGAAGCAACAAATGGCGAGGGTGAAGTGACGATCCGTGTTGCTCGATCTGAATATCACGCCGAAGAATTTGAGGGCGAAGCAACAGTCGAAGTCTCAGACGATGGGCGTGGCATCAGTGAAGAAGACCTCACTCGAATCTTCAATCCGTTCTTCACTACGAGGCCGGGAGGCACCGGACTCGGTCTGCCCGCAGTACGGCGGATTGCGCGGGCTCATGGCGGCCGTGTCGACGTAAGTTCTTCCCCAGGCAAAGGCTCCACCTTCACCATTCGCCTGCCACTAAATCCTCAACAATAACGCCCGATACTTCTTCTTCTGCAGCATTGCGCAAGCTCGCGCACTAGTGTGCGAAAACTCGCAACTTTCCAGTGCGGCTCAACATCCATCTCCGTTAAATGCCCGCAATTTCTCTGGCACATTCGTTGCGCTCGCACCCAGTGGAGGGATCGAGGTGACGAGAGTCTTGAACGATGCGGAAGCACTTGAAGTTATCAAGGCCGGGAAGGTCGGAAGGCTAGGCTGTATCGATAACGACGAGCCGTATGTGGTGCCAATCAATTATCTGTTTGATGAAGGATCGATTTACAGCCATTCATTGCCCGGCAAAAAGATTGATGCAATGAGGGAGCATCCGCGCGCCTGCTTACAAGTGGATCATATTGATGACGACTTTCACTGGCGCAGCGCAATTGCATTCGGCAAGTTCGAGGAGATGGATCGCCCCAAAGATCGGCGGGACATTCTCAGTAAATTGCTTTCCCGTTTTCCCAAGTTGACTCCGGTTGAGTCCAGAATAGTGCAGGACGCCGCCGCGCCGGACAGTGTTGTGTTTCGTATAGTGGTCGACCGCATTAGCGGCGTCATGGAGGAATAATCGAGGTTTAACGAGGTGAGATAATGAAAGACAATATCGAACGAGAGGCGTGGGCTTGCTATCTGGCCCCGGATCTATCGTTCACCGACGTTATGAAGACTTACAAGGCAGTTTGCGCTCATTCGACCGCGGTTCAGAAAAGTGATGAGAGCATGAGCGCGAGGGTGTGATCGCGGTGTTCATGTGGAAGGATATGAGCATCGGGAGCTTGCCAGAATGTTAGGCCACTCGGCTGGAACATCAAAACTGCGGTCACTGCTGCTTCAAACATGGAGCCAACGGTGCTTGAGTCCAACCGACAACACCACTTCTGACTAGGGAGCTGTTCCATGGAAAAGATGAAAGCAAATGTTTTTCGCGGAAAAGACGATATCCGCGTTGAAGAAGTTGAGCGTCCTCGGGCGGGTGTCGCCGACGCGGTGATACGTATCACACTCACTACGATTTGCGGTACTGACCTACACATCTTGCGTGGCGAGTATCCAGTCAAGCCAGGATTGATCATCGGCCATGAACCAGTGGGTGTAATCGAAGAGCTGGGGGAAGGGGTGAGTGGTTACAAAGTCGGCGACCGAGTCATAGTTGGTGCAATAACGCCCTGCGGCCAGTGTCGCGCGTGCCTGTCTGGGCAGCTCTCACAGTGCGGACACGGCGAAGGCTACGAAGCAATCGGCGGCTGGCGCTTCGGCAATACAATCAATGGAGCACAGGCTGAGTATCTTCGTGTGCCAAACGCACAGGCAAACCTGGCGAAGATTCCTGACGAGTTGTCTGACGAACAGGTAGTTCTGCTCGCCGACATCGCGTCAACCGGTTTTGGCGGAGCCGAATCGGGCAATATTCGCATTGGCGACTCGGTCGTCGTGTTCGCGCAGGGACCAATAGGATTGTGCGCCACCGCCGGCGCAAAGCTGATGGGCGCAACTTTGATCATCGGCATAGACGGTGACGACAGTCGGCTGGCAATGGCTAAACGCATGGGAGCGGACGTCGTTCTCGATTACCGAGAAGTGGATGTCGTCACGGAAGTGCAACGTTTGACCGGCGGTGGGGCGGATGTGGCGATCGAGGCGCTCGGCACGCCGCAGACTTTCGAGAGCGCCCTCCGCAGCTTGCGGCCTGGCGGTACGCTTTCGAGCCTCGGCGTCTACTCCGGCAAGTTGCAAATACCATATGAAGCATTCGCCGCAGGCATTGGAGATCACCGCATAGTCACGACACTCTGCCCCGGCGGCAAAGAACGAATGCGCCGGCTGATGGAAGTCGTTAGAAGCGGTCGCGTCGATCTCACACCTTTGCTGACGCACACTCTCTCCCTGGAAAAGATCATCGATGCTTACGATCTGTTCGGCGGCCGGCAAGATGGAGTCTTGAAGGTAGCGATCAAGCCTTAAAAAGTCCTGGAAAAATCAATTGGCGCAAAGTTGCTCACAGCTTTGCGTAAAAGCCCGCAAACCTGACGGCATTTCAGCCCGAACCTGGAGCAAATCCTAAACATTCTATCGGCACGGCCGTTGCACAAAGCACCGCAGGAGGCAGGATCAAAAGACCTGACGAAGCTATGAAAATAGAATGCATCCTTTGCCCGACTGATTTGACGGCTGATTCTGACGAGGCTTTGCGATATGCCATCACGCTCTCGCGGGCGTATAACGCAGAACTCATCCTTTTGCATTGTGACCTGGCAGATCATGGCCCGGCGAATGACAACGATGACGCAGCTCAAGCCATCAGAGCCGCGCTTGAGGCGCATTCAGGCGTTAATGGTCTCGACGGCCTCGACTGGAAAAGCCTGGTTGTCACCGGCAACGATGCCGGCGAGGCAATTGCGCGAGAAGCCGCCAGCTATGGCGTTGATCTGATCGTCATGCGCTCCCGCCGCCGGCCGCATCGCGCGGCGTTGTTGGGATCTACTGCCGAGTCGGTTTCTCGCACTGCTCCTTGCCCTGTCCTGGTAATGCATACTGACGAACGTGACTGGGTGACCGGCCTCGACACAAAGATTGATCTCAAACGCATTCTCGTCGCTTACGATTTCTCAGACTTCTCTGAACTGGCGCTCAACTATGCGTTGTCATTTGCGCAAGAGTATCAGTCTGAGTTGCATCTGCTTCATGTATTGCCGCCCTTTTCGCTAAATGAGTCCGAGATCGCATGGTATCCACTCGGGCGGGAGGGAGCCTATCACAAGGCAGCCCATCGTTTGCAGAAAGCGGTTCCTCCGGAAGGGCATCTTTGGTGCGACATCAAGCACGCTGTCAGCGAGGGCCAGGCTTATCGCGAAATACTCAATTACGCTGAAAAGAATCAAATCGATCTCATTTGTCTTGGAGCACATGGAGCAGGTTTCGGAATGCGCACGTTATTCGGGTCGAACGTGGATCGAGTGCTACGCCAGGCGCCTTGTCCGGTGCTCGTGACCAGGCTCTTGAAGCCCGCAATGTCATGCCGGACAGAAGCTGAAGCTCAAGTTGCAGCGGTCGCCTTGTAGTTTGCGTTCTCCAAAATCGAAACGAGGATCGTTATGAAAATTCTCCTGGCAATAGATGGATCACCCTGCAGCGAAGCAGCGGTTAATGAAGTGACCAAGCGACCCTGGCCGACCGGCAGTGAGATAAGAATCATCTCCGCGTTTGAGGTGCCGTTCTCGCCTAGTCCCGAAGCCTGGGCCATATCGTCTGAGTACTTTGATCAAATGGAGCGCGTTGCTCGGGAACAGGCGCAAGCCGTTGTTGACGCGGCGGCGGCGAACATACAGCACAGCCGATTCTTGGGGTGGGCCAAACGAAAGCACGAGAGTTACTGGAAGGCAAAATATGCGTGACGTTCGGCCGAAGCAATCACCGGATGCCCAGTCGCGCGCGCGTGCTTAGTCGTGTAGCGTGGAAGGATCGGTTAACTCGCTATACGACATTCCGAATGTCGATCTGACTGCGCATCACCCGACGGTGAACGTACCGGTGTTGTCACACAGGTCAGTTGGCTACGGGCATAAGAGTTTCGTGCGCCAGACTCTGATTGAAGAGTTAGCCGATCGCGCCAAGACTGATCCGATCGGATATCGGTTGAAGCTTCTTAATAAGGACCCTTACAAATCCCGGGCAGTGCTTACCTTGCTTAGTGGCCTTCCTCTCAATCACTTCCGCGCTGTTGCCGCTAGTTCCTGATAGTATTTCTGCATTACGTAAAACGCCTTCTTCCTCTCGCCACGGTCCGAGATCAAGCCCTTTCGGTTTCGAAAGTCCTGAATGCCCGGTAGCGGTCTGCGCGGAGAGCGGAAATCCATCAGAATCCAGGGGCACGTACCGCGCAGAAAAGAGATCCGCTTCAGCATGTTCACCTGGTGCTGGTAGAAGTTCTCCTGGTATTCCTCGGTCCATCGTGTCAGCGGGTCGCCATGATTTCCGTAGGGTGCTTCCGCGCCAAATTCACTCATGATCAAAGGTTTCTGATACTTCGTTTTCCATTCCAGTTGATCGGTTTTTTCAGGTAGACCATCGTACCAGCCCACATACTCGTTACAGCCCAGCACGTCCAGGTATTCTCCCAGCGGGTCATCTATCATTTGTGTCTTCTCATCAACGTAGTGACGCTCCATCGCGGCCGATATCAACCGGCCGGGATCGAGACTCCTGGCATGCCCGATCAGCTTCTTGAGGAACGACAGCCGTGCGTCGCCAACGGGTGTCTCGTTGGCCACCGACCAGATAATGATTGCAGCCCGGTTTTTGTCTCGAGCGATCATCTCGCTCATTTGATTCTCGGCGTTATCGAAAGTCGCGGGGTTTTCCCAAAGGATGGTCCAGTAGACTGGAATCTCCGACCAGACCATCAGACCCAAGCGGTCGGCCTCCCGGATCATTAATTCATTGTGTGGATAGTGCGCCAGGCGCACAAAATTACAGCCTAACTCTTTGGCCCAACCCAGGAGTGTTACTGCATCTTCACGGCTATAGGCACGGCCACCGCGAAAAGGCGCCTCCTCATGGATCGAAACGCCGCGTAGGAAGACGGGCCGGCCGTTGAGCAGGATCTCAGCGCCTCGGGCTTCAATACTGCGGAAGCCAATTTGGTCTTGAACCCGGTCGGTTAGTGCTTCGATTACTACCTCGTAGAGTTTTGGATTGGTGGGAGACCACAACGTTAGATCGGAGCTGAAGCCGATCTCCGCGTATCCGCTCGCGTCGGTAGTGAAGGTTTTGTTGAGCCGAGCTTCAGGAATTCTTACAGTGACTGTTTGAATGCGCTTGTCTCCGTTCAGCCGCACCCAGCCGCTTATCCGTTCAAGCGAGCCCTTCTGGAGTTGAATGAAATAATCCTCTACGAAGGTCGCCGGCGTCTCGACCAGCTGCACCTGGCGAGTGAGTCCGCCATAATTCCACCAATCCGTACTTAAGGTCGGAACCGCGTCCCGCCGGCGCTTGTTGTCTACTTTGACGATCAGCGAATTCGCTTTGTCCCGAACCAGCTTCGTTATTTCAAAATTGAAGGGAGTAAATCCACCCTCGTGCCGCCCTAGTTTCTCACCGTTCAGATAGACGTCCGCGAGATAATTAACTGCCCCGAAGTAGACGAATACGCGAGTATTCTCCTTTCGTTGATAATCAAAAGACTTTTTGTACCAGATGGTCCCTTCGTAGAACAGCAACTGTTCTCTTTGAGTATTCCAATCTCCCGGCACCTTCAAAGATTCAGAGGTGTCAAAATCATACTCAATCAGATCGCTTTTGGTCTTTGGCTTCGCGTCTTTGAAGAAACCATTAGGACTTGGTTCAGAACGGTAATCGTAATACCCGGTTTCATAAGGGTCGATAATCGCTTTCCAATTTCCGTCGAGGCTCGTCGTCTGTCTTCGTTCGATGTTGGCAATTAGTGTTGGCTGCTGAGCTCTGATCGGCGTAACAGCGACAAGCAGACCTGAACAGAGAACGGCGAATGCGGTTAGCCCACGAACAAGACGGCGAGATAATGAATTCGACACACTTACTCCCTGGAAGATCGAAACAAAAGCTCATCCAAACTGAACACCGCGCGGAGGTTCGTAAACGCTGCAAAGATTTCCAGGAGCATCGACGTTACTGTCGATGCTCCTGCGCCCGAACGCACCGTGCCGTTCCCCTTCCGCAACAGTGCCAGCCACGCGCATGTTTAGAAGTTGAGTTTCAGACCGAATTGAACGTTCCGCGCGGGAAAACGAGTGATTCGTAGGCCACTTGATCATTTGCCAATATGTTACCGTACTTACCAAAACTTAGTACTCCGCAAACGCATCATCAGGATAACAATATAACCATCGCTCTCCCGGCTCAGCCGAAGCAATCACCGGATGGCCACTCGCGCGCGCGTGCTTAGTCGCGTGGCGATTTGGTGAGTCGTCGCAACAAAGGGTTAGACCGCACGTTTGACAAGTACGCAGGTGGACCCAGCTGGCGCCGATTTTGACGCACTCCTCGCATTCTCGACGGGTCGGGTGCTTGACTTTGGTAATGGCATTTAGATGCGAACAACTATCTTCAGCCATGGTTCTCCTCTATTCGACTATTCGGCGAGCACTTGATGTACAAACGACACTGCAATTGAACCTTCCCCAACAGCGGACGCTACTCGTTTCAAATTTCCACCACGAATATCTCCAACAGCGAACACACCGGGCAAACTGGTTTCCAGTAGATACGGCGGACGCTTAAGGGGCCACTTGGCTTTCGCCAAATCGTCCGTCGTGAGATCTAAGCCGGTCTTGATAAAGCCAGTCGCGTCGCATGCTACACAACCACCGAGCCATGCAGAATTCGGCACCGCCCCGGTCATCGAAAAGAGGTGGGCTATGTTGTGCGACTCAGTCTGTCCAGTTTGATTATTGCGCCAGGTCACGCGCTCAAGGTGATCGTTTCCTTCCAGCGCAACCACTTCAGTGTTGGTATGAAGTTCTATGTTGGGTGTCTCTTCGATTCGCCTGATTAGGTAGCGTGACATTGTTTTGGCCAGTCCGTCAGATCGAACCAGCATATAGACTCGGCTCGTGGTCTGCGCCAGAAAGACTGCAGCCTGACCGGAAGAGTTGCCTCCGCCCACGACAATTACGCCTTCACCGCCACACAACTGGGCTTCCAGATGCGTGGCCCCGTAATAGACACCAGCGCCCTCAAACTTCGAGAGGTTTTCCAGCTGCAGTTTTCGGTATTGTGCACCCGAAGCAATTAGCACCGTGCGCGCCGGAACGCTTTGTCCGTCCCCAATCAACACTGCGTAAGGCCGGCGATCACACCCCAGGCCTTTCGCGTCCTTGGCAATCAACATCTCCGCGCCGAACTTTTGCGCCTGCGTGTAGGCGCGGCCGGCCAGCTCGTGTCCAGATATGCCGGTAGGAAAGCCCAGATAGTTTTCGATTTTCGAACTGGCTCCTGCCTGGCCGCCCGGCGCATTCAATTCGAGCACCAGGACATCAAGTCCCTCGGATGCTGCATAGACGGCCCCCGCCAGTCCTGCGGGCCCGGCGCCAACGATGATCAGGTCGCGCACGTGCGCTTGATCGATTCCTTCATTGAACCCAAGACAGTCGGTAATTTCCTCATTGGTTGGGTTGCGCAGTACTGCGGTGCCGCGACAGATCAGAACAGGCAGGTCATCGATCGACAGAGAAAAGCGATCGGCCATTTCCTGGACCTCGGCATCACGCTCGAGATCGATGTAGGAATAGGGTTGGTAATTGCGGGTCAGAAACTCCTTGATGCGCAGGGTGTCCAGCGAATGACTGGAGCCAAGCAAAACGATGTCACCAACTTCACGCGCAATCAATTCCAGCCGACGCAGGATGAAAGCCCGCAGAAAAATATCGCTGAGTTCGCTGTCAGTCTCGACCAGGGACTGCAGTGGCCCGCGTTCGATTTCGATGAGCTCTGACGTTTCCGCAGCGCGTATGCGCACAAGTCCTCGACGGCCCGAGAGCACGTTTATTTCGCCGGTGAACATGCCCGGATTGCAAGTGGCGACGACGTGTTCCTGATTGTTCGAGACTTGCAGAATGCGCAATTGTCCGCTCACCACTACGAAGAACTTGGTGGCGTGCTCATTGAGCTCGACAACGATCTCGTTCTGTTCTACGGTCCGGCGTTGCCCGTGTGCCAGCACACGAGATTGTTGGGCGGAGGTCAAAACGGGAAACATCTCGCTGGGAATACTTCCCGGCAATGGCGATAAGGCATCCTCAGCGTCTGGCAAATCCGACATATTGTCCTGTCGCTTCGCTCTAAAGTGTCGTGCAGGCAGTCGAGTCTACTGCGGCTTGTTGATGAACGCGACGAGCCGCGGAATAACCTCTTGCGGCGCTTCTTCCATAAGCCAATGCCCTTTGCCTTTGATAACCACCCCTTCGACGTTCGTATCCACGAGCCGTGCCTGTTCGATCAAAAACTCTCCTGAAGCCCTTTCCCCAGTCAGCACCAGCATCGGCATCGTCAGTCTCGTTTCGGCAAATTGAGTAAAGTCTTTTGCATCCTGTTCGAAGTTGCGAAAGACTTCGAAACCTGCGCGCATCGCGCCGGGCTGCGCATAGGATCGTGCGTAAAACTGTCGGTCAACCTCCGGTACTGAATGCTTACGATCGGCCGCGAAGTCATTCCAAAAATGTTCAAAATAAATTCTCTCGCGGCCGGCGACCAGCTTGAGCGGCGTTTCGCCGTAAAAGTGAAAGTGCCAAAGGTCCCTTAATAGCCAAACGGTTTTCCAATCACCAACGCCGGGAAGGAACGCATCCATTAAGACAATGCGATCGACTTCGGTCGGGTTCTGCACAGCATAAGCGTAGGCGACCATTAGTCCGATGTCATGACCGACGACGACTTCATGTTGATAGCCGAGCGATTGTGCCAAGGCATGAATATCCTGGGCCATCGTCTTCTTGTCGTAACCCGTCATCGGCTTGGACGATTGACCGAAGCCGCGCAGGTCCGGCGCGATCGCTGTGTGACTCTTTGCCAGCTCGACCATCAATGGCCGCCACATGTGACTATTCTCGGCATAGCCGTGCAACAGGATTACTGGTTCCCCTTTTCCGGCGATCAAATAATGAAGTCGAACTCCGTTGACGTTAGCGAACCGATCGCTGATCTGTTTTTGTGCAGGTACCGTAATGGTAGTTGTCGTGGCAAGGACTAAGAGCGGGAGCCAGCTGAGCAGAGCCCTCATCAGAATTTTCATCGAAGCTCCTTATTAGACGGATGCTGTTATTGCGGTTGACGGTTTGTCGATGCGATCCGAGGCATGATCAGGTTTGCGCTGTCAGCGATTGCCGGGGCGATGCAGTTTATCCAAAAAGCCTCTTATTGCGCCGGGACTCTGCGGCAATCGAATGTGCCCTTCAGTGTCGGCTTGTTTGATCGCAACCAACAGGTTCTCAAGGTCGGTCGCGCCAGTGTAGCGTCCTTCGTTTATGTAGAACGTCGGCGTGCCGGTCACGTGTTCATCGAACAGACTTAGGTTGTAATCGGCTTCGATCTGCTTGAGGAAAGTACTTGCAGACAGATCACGGGCAAATCTCTCGACATCAAGATGGATGCGCCTGGCATAGCGCGAAAGATCGTGATCCTCCAGCGCCTGTTGATGTGTGAACAATTGGTCGTGCATCTCCCAGAATTTTCCCTGCGCGCCGGCTGCCTCCGCAGCTTCAGCGGCGCGCAAAGAATGCGGATGAGTTTGCACGATGGGAAAGTGCCGAAAAACAAAGCGCAAATTGTCGCCCAGCACTTTCTGCGCTTCCTTGATTGTCGGATAAGCACGACCGCAATGAATGCATTCGAAGCTTCCATACTCGAGGAGAGTTACCGGCGCTGTTGCCGCGCCTGAAGCATGGTCCCGTTCGGTAACCGAGTTTTTAAGTCTGACTATTTCCGCAGAGCTCATAAAGTCATACCTCCATCGGCGGGCAAGAAGTAGCTCATCCTTTCCCCAAAGCGCCCAACGCGATCAGGTCGCGGTTTTCCAACACGCGCTTTGGCGCACCTTCTCGCGCGGCATGGATCATTGCCCGGCCCAGCTCCTCAGTTGTGATAACGGCTCCGGGAGCAATCGCTCGCACGAGTGGCAGGAGCGGATGAAAAAGGGTGTAGCTGATCCGAGTCCAGCGCGTTTTTGAAAGCTCACCATGCATCGGACGCAGCGCGGCCAAACGAAACATATAAGCATTCAGAAAAAGGTGGAGCAGCGTTTCCTCCGTGCGACCTTTTACCCGAGCCCACATTGATTTGCCACCGGTACCCGAGCCTGAGACATAGATGAACGTCATCGCTGGATTAATCCGCGCCAGCTCGTTGGCCCACCCAATCGTCAGGTCGTACGTCAGGCGCGTGTACTCGGCCTCTTTCATTCCAGCTGACGAAACACCCAGGCAAAAGAAGCAGGCGTCTTGTCCCTGGAGCTCCACCGCGACTCCGCCGACATCAAACAAATCGTTTCGAAGCAGTTCCCTCAACTTTGGGTGACTTAAGCCAAGTGAAGTACGCCCGATCGCCAATACGCTCTGTATGCCATCGTCGTGCAGGCATTCCCGCAGAACACCCTGCCCAACCATTCCCGTGGCTCCGAAGAGGATTACCTTCATCGCGTCCAAGTTTAGACCGTCGGAATTGTTCCGCCGTCAATGACATATTCGCTTCCGGTGATCGAGGAAGCACGGTCCGATGCCAGAAACGCCACCAGCTCGGCGACTTCGTCAGGGCGATT
>Ga0070706_100002613_pt1 | contig 18043 bp, 19 predicted proteins | sample KBSK5501metaG_FD_65476 | JGI IMG/M metagenome (GOLD analysis project Ga0070706, IMG submission 65476) | Corn, switchgrass and miscanthus rhizosphere microbial communities from Kellogg Biological Station, Michigan, USA - KBS K5-50-1 metaG | ecosystem: Host-associated > Plants > Roots >... | reverse complement strand
GACGCGAAAACGCATTACTTGATCAATCCGACTGGCCGCTTCGTAATTGGTGGTCCAGAAGGCGACTCTGGTCTGACAGGGCGCAAACTGATTGTTGACACGTATGGCGGCATGGGCCGGCACGGCGGTGGCGCGTTCTCAGGCAAGGATCCGTCTAAGGTCGATCGATCAGCAGCCTACATGGGTCGTTACGTCGCCAAGAACGTTGTTGCAGCCGGTCTAGCCGATCGATGCGAAGTTCAGTTTGCCTACGCGATCGGTTATCCTGAGCCAGTCAGCATCTCAGTCGACACTTTTGGCACGTCGAATTTTGATGAAACGAAAATCGAGGATGCCATTCGGCAAGTCTTCAGTTTCAAGCCGGCGGCAATCATCAAGCAGCTGAATCTGCTGCGTCCGATCTACAGCAAGACTACGAACTACGGCCACTTTGGGCGCGAAGACGACCTTGATGCGCTTACCTGGGAGCGCACGGACAAAGCAGCAGCACTTAAACAACTCGTTCCCTGAACATTTTTGATTACCAATTTATGAGCACAGTTACCACCCAAGCAGGTACCGATTACAAAGTTTCCGACATTCATCTCGCCGATTTTGGCCGGCGCGAGATCCAGATAGCGGAGCAAGAAATGCCCGGGCTGATGGCGATTCGGGAAAAGTACGCTAAAGATAAGCCTCTGGCCGGAGTGCGGATCACCGGTTCGTTGCACATGACGATCCAGACAGCGGTCTTGATCGAAACACTGGGAGATCTCGGCGCATCGGTTCGCTGGGCCAGCTGCAACATTTTTTCTACCCAGGATCATGCCGCTGCGGCTATCGCAAAGGCAGGATTTCCTGTGTTCGCCTGGAAAGGCGAGACATTGGAAGAGTATTGGTGGTGTACCTATCAGGCGCTCTCCCATCCGGAGGGCAAAGGTCCTCAGCTTGTTGTGGATGATGGTGGCGACGTCACTCTGCTGATTCACAAAGGTTACGAGCTTGAGGAGGGGAGCGATTGGGCCAATTCGCCGTCGGCAAATCACGAAGAGCAAGTCATTAAGGACTTACTGAAGCAGATTTATGCCGAAAATCCTTATCGCTGGCACGAGATCGTTAAGGAATGGCGCGGTGTTTCCGAAGAAACAACAACCGGCGTGCATCGGCTCTACAAGCTTCAAGAGACCGGCAAACTCCTGGTGCCGGCATTCAACGTGAACGATTCTGTGACAAAGTCGAAGTTCGATAACCTTTATGGTTGTCGTCACTCACTTGTCGACGGCATCAATCGGGCGTTGGATGTGATGATTTCTGGAAAGATCGCCGTCGTGTGTGGTTACGGTGATGTTGGAAAAGGATGCGCACAATCGCTACGCGGCCAGGGTGCGCGCGTCATTGTCACTGAAATCGATCCGATCAACGCGCTGCAAGCCGCGATGGAAGGGTACGAAGTGACCACGATCGAAGAAACTCTCGGCCGCGGTGATATCTATGTGACAACAACCGGCAACCGGGATGTCATCACCATCGAGCATCTGCAGAAGATGAAAAACCAGGCGGTCGTCTGCAATATCGGCCACTTCGACAATGAGATTCAGGTCGACAAACTGAATACTTTTCCGGGGATTCAGCGGACGAACATCAAACCGCAGGTTGATAAATACCGATTTCCGGATGGCCGCGAAATCTATCTGCTGGCTGAAGGCCGGCTGGTAAATCTTGGTTGTGCGACGGGTCATCCTTCGTTTGTCATGAGCAATTCCTTTTCTAACCAGGTTCTTGCTCAGCTTGATCTTTGGAAGAACAAAGATGCGTATACTCGTAAGGTCTACATTCTGCCGAAGAAGCTGGATGAAGAAGTTGCGCGGCTGCATCTGCAAAAGATTGGCGTGAAGCTGACAAAACTTCGGCCGGAACAAGCCGAGTACATCGGCGTACCGATCGAAGGGCCGTATAAGCCGGAGTATTATCGGTATTAATTGTCCCGAATGGGACAACAGATCTCAGCCAGGGGCGATCCCGTCGTGGCCGGAGAACCCCTGGAATATCCGTTGAGCGCTGCGCATCCCAAAGGGATGACAGAGACGCGGATCGAGCGCGCTGGGTTTCGGCATAATCCAGCGCGACCCTACCACTGAAGAATCGGTGTAATCTGCGAAATCTGTGGTTAAAGTCTTCCCTAATGCCAGACCCGATCAGTGAAATTAAATTCAAAATGGAAAAGGCGGGTCTTGCGGGACCGGCGATTGCCGCATTCCTTTTCCAATATAGGAAACTGGCACGGAATGATGAAGGACTGATTCCAGAATCCTCTATCGAGCCGTGCGAGGATTTGCCGTCCATCGATGACCAACCGGAGCCTTCCGGCACTGCGCTGCTCGCACAGCAAACCGTAGTGTTAAAATTGAATGGCGGCCTGGGAACAAGCATGGGCCTGGAGAAAGCGAAGAGCCTTCTGCCGGTTCGCGACCAATTGACATTTCTGGACATTATCGTCCGCCAGTTCCTGCGGCTGCGCAGTGAAGTCTCTTCCGGATTGTCGCTGTTGTTTATGAACAGCTTCAGCACGAGTAGCGATACGATCGCTGCCCTCAGCAAATACGCTGAACTCGGCGACCCTCGAAAACTGGAGTTACTTCAGAACAAGGTACCGAAGATCGACGCTATGTCCTTAGCGCCGATCAGTTGGCCGGCCAATCCCGCTTTGGAGTGGTGCCCGCCAGGTCATGGCGATATCTATCCGTCCCTGCTCGGCTCTGGATTACTCGACCGGCTGCTCAGCGAAGGGAAACGATTCTTGTTCGTTTCAAATTCGGACAATTTGGGAGCAACTCTGGATCTGAGACTGTTGAGCTATTTCGCCCGCCTTGGCGCTCCTTTTCTGATGGAAGTCACGCGACGCACCGGCGCAGACCGCAAAGGCGGACACCTGGCCCGGCGCAAGGATGACCATAGATTGTTGCTGCGAGAATCGGCGCAATGCCCGGAAAAAGATCTCGACGCGTTTCAGGACATCGAACGCCATCGATACTTCAATACCAACAATCTGTGGGTCCGATTGGATTCACTCCGAGCCGAACTACATCGCCAAAACGGTTTGTTGCCTTTGCCGCTTATTCGAAATGTGAAAACCGTTGATCCGCGCGACAAATCGACGCCGAAAGTTTACCAACTTGAGACTGCGATGGGCGCGGCCGTCGAATGTTTTGAAGGCGCTGCTGCAATCGAAGTGCCAAGAAGCCGGTTCTCGCCGGTCAAGACAACTGCCGATCTGCTGGCCGTTCGATCGGATGCCTATGAACTCGACCCGGAATTTCGGCTCCTCCTTCGCGCCGAGCGCAAAGGTATTCCGCCAATCGTAAAATTGGACGACCGTTATAAACTGGTCGACCAGCTCGAAGAACTTACCGCCGGTGGGGTGCCCTCTTTGATGCAATGCCACAGTCTTTCGATTGAAGGTGGTTTCCAATTCGAGCCAGGTGTCGTAATTACCGGCGACGTGAGATTTGCGAATGCGTTTCCCACGGTCCAGAAGATTAAAGCTGGGACATATTGAGCTGCCCTCGGTGGTGGTGCTCTACAAGCTGTTTCGCAACCGGATCAACGTCGCCGCAAAGGCCCACCAATCACATGATCAGATTCACGTCGCCGAACTCGTGCCAGAGATAGTGTTGTTCAATTGCTTCGGCGTACGCGCGTTGAATCGTGACAGATGGAACGAATGCGGCGAGCAGGTCGAGGTGGCTTGCTTCCGGCTCGTGCAGACCGGTCAGTAACCCGTCGCTTAATTGCAATCGATAGCCGGCGGTTATCCGTAGACGGGTATAGGCATGTTGAGCGCGTATATCTCCTTGCTGAGCCATCGATTCCAACGCCCGAACAACAGTTGTCCCGATCGCAATCAGCCGGCCACCGCTCTTTCGAGCGCGACGAATCTTTTTGGCTGTCGCCTCGCTAATCCAATATTCCTCCTCAGAAGCGATGTGTTGACGATCAAGCCCGTCATCAAGATACGACGAAAGCCCGGCATGAAGCGTCACGCTGGCTGTGTCCACGCCTTTACGGCGCAGCTCAAACAACAGACGCCAAGAGAAAGCCCGGCCTGCACTTGGCATTTCGCTGCCGCCAGGCCGATGGCCATAAACATTCTGGTAGTAGCTCAGGCTCCATGGCGAAGAGAGATATCGATAACGAATCGGCTCGCCGAGTCGATATAACCGGTCCAGAAAGTCTGTTCCTGATTTGGAAAACCTCAGGCGCCAGAAGGCGGGAATGCGAGCGTCTTGTGATATGACCGTTGCCGTAAGGTCTAACCCGAAATCCAGCAATAGCTCCGGCACGATGCGATTCTCTTTCTGAGTGCCTGTAAGCAGCGCCATCCAACTGCCGTCCGGCAGCCGTTCAGCCAGGCGTACCTCCACATCAAATTGCGGCCCGGATGCAATCAGTGCAGCGGGCAGCGTGCGGCTCGAGTTGAAGACCAGGAGATCTTTCGGCCGCAGAAAATCACCGAGGCGATCAAAACGGCTATGTTCTGTTGCCCCTGTTTTTCGATTGAGAACTAACAACCGCACCTGGTCTCGAACCAGGCCGCGCCGTTCAGGAGGCCGATCAGCATTCAGTTCGGGCGGAAGGTAGAAAGAGTGTGAGTCGACGCCAGCCACACGTGGGTGCTGTACCCAGTTTTCTACCTCATCTGTCTTCCTCGCACTCGCACTCACACTCGCACTCCTTAGATTTTTGTTGCCCACGGGGCCCCGGTCTCGGCGCTTACATCAGCAGCGGCAAGTTGTTGACGCCAATCCGATTGCGCTTCGAAGCGTTGACCGCGGATATGAGCGCTGGTGTCGGATGCCAGAAATACAAAGATCTCAGTAACGTCCGCCGGATCTGCCCATGTAGTGGGATCTTCATCCGGTTCGGCGTCCCGGTGCATCGCGGTATTCATGCTTCCAGGATCGACCCAATTCACCCGTACCTCGGTTTCCGCTAGTTCAGATGCCCATGTTTGCGACAATCCTTCCAATCCGAATTTGCTGATTCCGTAAGCGCCCCAGCCTGGATACCCTGTCCTTCCGGCGTCGCTTGTCACATTGATAATCGATCCACCTCGGTCAACCATCGCTCCCATGAGAGTCTGGATGAGCAAGAAAGGAGCGGTCAGATTTACTTGAAGCACCTGTTGGAAATCGTCGCCTGGATAATCGAGCAGGTACGGCATTGGGACCGGGCCCAGGATTGAAGCATTGTTAATCAGAACATCCAAACGTCCGCCGCACGCTTCCAATGTTATTGCCGCCACCCGCTCGACATCGGCCGGCAAGCCTAGATCTGCCTGGATGACAGTGACTTGCATCTCCGGCGCAATCCGAGCGATATCCGATTTTAACCGCTGTAACGGTTCAATGGTCCGCGCAACCAGGACCAGACCGCGGGCACCCTCTGTTGCATAGGCCAAAGCAATTTCGCGTCCCAAACCTCGGGAAGCGCCAGTAATTAACGCGAATTTGTCAGATAATAAATTCATAGACTTAGAGCGCCGGTAGGAATCGTTTTGCCGGGGGACTCGGCCGACCAGCCGATCCGAGTAATCTGAGTGAGTCCGGTATTCATTTTGCTTTTCCCCTGAACCCGATTAATTTAAGAAGTCATTACTTGCTAAATCCACTGGCCGAATATGTCAAGTCAGGACTTGGAAAAAAGGAAGTTGGAAGAATTGGCTCCCCAAGATCGTTTGTTATTCCTTCTTAAAATGAGGGGGCCCCAAACCGCCGCGGAGCTCGGGACCCGGCTTCGCATCACCTCGGAGGCTGCTCGGCAACAGTTGGCCCGCCTTGAGAGCGAGAAGCTGGTTTCTTCTAAGACTGAGGTCCGTGGGGTGGGCCGGCCGGTTCAGCTGTATCGATTGGCGCCGGCGGCGCAAAAACGGTTCCCGGATACGCATGCTGAGCTGACCGCGCAACTGATTGGAGAAATACGAGACGTGTTGGGCGAAGAATCTCTTGAGAAATTGATTAAGGCTCGAGAGATCGACACTCGCAAGCGTTACGCTGCTTTGCTCGCCTCCGAGCGAACCCTCGCGAAAAAGGTCGCGCGCCTTGCGGATATCCGCAGTCGAGAAGGGTACATGGCGACCTGGAGTCAGGAAGGCGATCGGTTCGTCTTGGTAGAAAATCACTGTCCGATCTGCGCTGCGGCAACTGCATGTCTAGGCTTTTGCCGGTCGGAACAATCTATATTCCAACATGTCCTCGGACGCGACGTTCAGATAGAACGGATCGAGCACTTGCTCGCGGGCTCAACCCGCTGCGCATACTGCATAGAGCAACGCAAGCATTGACCCGCGAAACTCGCACTCACACCCACACTAACACTCATTATGCCAGTAACTGTATATGGCTGTAACCATGTCGTTATCGAAGTCGACAACATCGAAAAGGCGGTCGCTTTCTATGAAGACGTCTTCAACCTGAAGAAGCTGGAAGGTGGAGAAGGCGATGCGTTCTTCCGACTCGGTGAACACCAGTTCCTTGCCGTGTTCAAAGTGGATGAACTGAAGCCTGATCGCTACCGCCACTTTGGTCTGATCGTGCGAGACGAAGCGATGATTGCCGAGGTGCGCGAAAAAGTGACCAACAAATATGGTTTGAAGTTATTGCCACGGTTCCACTGCGATTTTCGTGATCCTTGGGGCAACCGGATCCAGGTTGTTGATCTTCACGATGAATCTTTGGTCTGGCTTTTGCCCTATCGGGAAGTCCAAACCGCAGGGATAAAATTCTAAGACAGAATTTTCACGCAGAGGTCGCGGAGTAACGCGGAGGAAGATAAGATTTTAGGAACTTCTGCGTTCCTCTGCGCCCTCCGCGCGAGATTTTTCGCCGTATCGCCCATCGCCTATCGCCGTTTCATTCTCTCCCGTTCCCGGCGTTCTCTTTCCGCCATACGCTCGGTGGTTGCCCAACGTGTTTCCGGAATTGCGCCGAGAAATGGTACGCGGAATCGAACCCGAGAATATCGGCAACCTCACTAATCGTCTTTGCGGTATTCAACAGAAGATCCTGCGATTTTCTCAACCGTAGATGGAGCTGATATTGTTTCGGGCTGATCCCGGTCAGCGCCTTGAATCCATGACGGAAATGCGAGTATCCGATGTTGAGATCTCGAGCCAATTGACGCATCGAAAGCCGTTCCTGGTAGCACCGCATTATTTTTGCCTGCGCAGCTCGCACGACTTCATCGATCCAATGTTTTTCTTCCGGCGGCGTTCCTGTTCCGCAGTGGACGATTGACAGAATGTGTAGCGCCATCGTGGACAAAAGGTCTTGATTATTTGGCCATGGTAACCGGGCCACATCATGGCAGCGTCCAAATGCGGCGAGCATGTCCGGGACAAGACCGACCCGTTGAACCGGTCGATCAGGCGCTAATACGCCGGCAGCTTGGGCGCGATCAAACGCCGGCCCCTGGCATTCGATCCAGCTTTCCGACCATCCGGTTCCGGGATCGGGTGAGTATCTATGCCAGACACCGGGGAACAACATGATCAGATCGCCCGAGTTGACCTGTTTGAGTCCTGTACAATCACTCTCGAACTGCCCTGAACCGGAAGTGATATAGACAAACTGATACGCTTTCAGCACGCGGCCGTCGCTCCAGGTGAAATGATGATCAACCGGATGACGCTCCGGCGGATAAGTAATACCCGGCAGACATCGGGCATAGCCGCTGGAAGTTGCGGTGCATTCCCAGGGCTTTTGACCTGTCGTCGCAGGCAGATAGACCAAGTAATTCTTCATGTGGCTGCCGAGCGTTGGAAAAAGGGGGGAGAAACGGCCTTTGCCAATTTCTATATGGATTTAGCCACTTCCTCCATTCCTGCGCAAGCCGCGCTTACAGCGGGACGGTTAACGGTTTTCAGTTTTCGGTTCATGAGGCGTGGGCGTGGCCTGCCATTGACCCGTATCCACCTCGGGGGGGCGACACTCTGTCGCCGCCGTCGTCGCATAACCGAGCGCTGGGAAATACACCAACGGCAGTGTCAGAGCACCGCCCGTCCAGAAGTCAAAATTTCACGCCACGCGAATTTGCGAGAAAGACCCTTCCCCCTCCACCGCGCCTCATGAACCGAAAACTGAAAACCGAAAACTGAAAACATCGGCGCTGAAAGCGCCGCTACAGCCTGACCACGTCCCACAGGAAGCGGAACCACAGGTAGAACATCCCGTGCCAGGTATACCGGACATGCGTTTCGTCCACCCTGGTGAGAAGGCCGGCACTGACATTGTGAGTGATTTGCGCGGCCAGATCCTTCTGCATCAATTCCTGGATTTGGGCCGGATCAAGTCTTAGAACCTTCTGCTCGGCGATACCGTAGCGCGCGAGATGTGTCCGATGCGCTTCGCACATTTCACCGAACGAGAGGTTGGGTTTGACTCTGCAGATATGGGTTTGCGGCACAAACTTGAGTGCGTAGGAGAACGGATAGTTCCAGGTCATGTAGGTCTGGCCATCGACCGAGCGAGTCATCAGACTCACGTAATAGAACGCGATATCCCCTTGATCGATCATGCAGACAGCCGCCTGCGATTGATCGCTGCTTCGATGAAACAAACGTAGGAACTGGCGTTGTTCGTCCCAATCCCAGCCCACATCGTTTATCGATTCAAATCCTTCCTCTTCGATCTCGGCGGTCAGTTCGGCAAGATTCGGAAAAAGATCTCCGTTTGGAGGAGTCTTCTGACGGAGCGGGCGGTCAACCGGGATACGCAGGACGCGAATCCTGGTGAGGATTTCAAGCCACGGCAAGAATAGCCAGAGCGACCCAACGATCACCCCGATCACCCAATTGTGCGAAGGCAAATACCCAACAAGGAACGAAGTCCCAAGGATACAAAGCAGGCTTAGTCTTTGAAAGATCGGGTGACTGAATGAGCGAAACGCCATCGCCAGAACGGCGACGCCTAGAACGAGCAGAATTGAAGAAAGCATTCCCAACTATGAGTGTGCGTGCTAGCGTGCGTGTGAGGTACACAACGCGTTTTCCGCGAAGAACTTACTCGCACCCACACTCACACTCGCACTCTTGATTAAGAGGCGTGCAAGGCGGGCACATTAAGCTCTTTCAGGAATTCTTCAAGTTCTTCAGGACCGAAATCTGCCAGCACCCGATCACCAGCGACAAGCGTCGGAGCGCGGCTCTGTCCCGAGACACGCTTCATTTCATCATACGCAGCTGCATCGGTTCGAACGTCGATGCGTTGATAGGCGATCCCGTGCTTTTTTAAGACCGCCTCAGCCATGTGGCACCAGGGGCACCATGCTTTTACATAGAGAATCATTTTGAGTGTGAGTATGTGTGCGAGTGTGAGTGTAAGTACACGAAGAGACATGCTTCTCTCTTGCTCGTACTCACATTCGCACTAGTTCAAGGTTCAGTTATCGTTTGTGCTCTGGGCTAAGAAACATGTGATCAAACTGCCCAGTTTTGCAAGGGCTGTTGGATTGAGACGCTCAGAGGTGTCGTCAGCGGTATTCAGTAGTTGCGAATTCGCGTCCAGAAAAGCCATGGCAGGAACGCCGGCCTGCTGAAACGGCACATGGTCAGCAAGGAATGGACGATTCGAAGGCTCAAGCCTGTATCCGAGCAGCTTCGCGGCGCTTCCCATTTGTGCTGCCAGTTTCGGATCGGAATTTTGGCTGAACATCAGCCGCGCTCCATCCGTGCCAACGTTCTGGAGTATAATTGCCGCCCGAATATCGCCGGCCTGCTGATTAATTCCGGTCATCTGAGTGTAGAACCGGCTGCCGAACAAGCCATCACTGATTGTGGTTTGGCGAAACGGAGCGCTGCCGTCGAGAAAAAGGAGTTCGACTTGTCCTGCTACCTGGGGATCCAAAGCGAGTACTCGAGCGAGCTCAATCAAGACCGCGGTGTTTGCGGCGCCATCGCTCGCGCCAATCGCCGAGAATTCGTTGGTTGCCAAGGTATCGAAATGAGCGGCGATGATGAATCGTTTCGTTGCTTTTGGAAAATGCGAGTAGCGGGCAACTATGTTGGAGAACTGGATCCGGCGGCCATCGGGCGCATTGTCGGTGAACGCCTGTGCGACCGGTTCCCAACCAAGTTCGACAAGCGTATCGGTCAGATGCTTTTGTGTTTGCGCATTCGCATCGCTTCCTGATTGCCTCGGACCAAAGCGAGCCAGTGTGCGCGCCTCGGCTAACGCTCTGTTCCCGTCGAAGTCCAGCCACAGCTTTTCGCGACGCGGTGGAAGCGGGCTTGATTGCGAGTTTTTCTGAGAGACTTCCTCTGACTCTGCCGCCTTTGGTTTGCAACCTGTCGTTATAAATGCAGCGGACAAGACGAGCCAAAATGCTACGGCGCTTTTTATGCTCGTCCTCGTCGTCGTCCTCGATCCGAACTGTTGATCGCTATCTGTATGCAGAAAGGTGGACGGGCCGATGGAGCATCGCCGCCGCGAATCCCGAACCGAGGACGAGTGCGAGAACGAAAATAAGGATGACAAGGACAAAGTCTTACTCCGCAGAAATTCCTAGTAATGACAGAATCCGCTCTAAATCCTCGTTCCCGTAGTAATGAATCTCGATTCTCCCTCGTTTATCGCCATGATGCACCGATACCTGGGTTGCATACCGCTCCCTCAACCTGTTTTCCAGATTGGTGACCGCCGTTTGCACGGTAGCAGCCTGGACCGGGCGCGCTCCTGTCTTGCCTGGCTTAGCCAAGCCGTGCTGGGCCAACCGATGTGCAACGATCCGTTCTGCGACCCGGACCGTAGCCGCTTGTCGGATTGCTAGCTCAGCCGCTACCAGTTGTTCCTCCTCATCCTGCAGCGTCAGAAACACTTTCGCATGGCCAACGCTCAACCGTCCCTGTGCGACGTAGCTTTGCACCTGAGGATGCAACTCTAGCAACCGCAACGAATTAGCTACCACTGAACGGCTCTTCCCCAGGCGCCGCGCAATGTCCTCTTGCCGAAGCGAAAATTCCTGGGCAAGCCGTCTGTACGCTTGCGCTTCCTCAATCGGATTCAGATCTTCACGCTGCAAATTCTCAATTAGCGCCAGCTCAAGCACATCGCGATCGGAAGCCTGGCGAAGAATCACCGGGGCATCTTTCAAACCAAGCTGACTGGCAGCGCGCCATCGGCGTTCACCGGCAATCAGCTCGCATTTCCCCTCGACGCGACGAACGATCAGAGGCTGAATGATACCATGCTCGCGGATCGACTCGACCAGCTCTTGCAACTGTTCGGCGGGAAAATTTCTTCTTGGCTGAAGCGGACTTGGGACGATCTCTGAGATTGGAATATGTTCAATGCGTTCGCCAGGTTCTGGGGCCGGTGAAATCGCCTTGCTCGTGTTGATCAGGGCGCCGAGACCTTTGCCAAGTACAACCTTTGCCATAAGAAGATTCGAAGCTACCGAACCGAGCGGGAGAAAGCAACGCTGATCGAATCGCGGAAGTATTCACAATTTCAAACAAGAACGCATAGATCATCTGCTGGAGCCGATCTTCGGCTAGCCACTAAGAGTACACAGATCACAAAAACCAATCTTACTCGTCGTTTTGTGTTCTTTGTGCTCTTTGTGGCTGATCTGCTGATTCGCAGGCGTGCTAGTTGCCCGTCGATGCGCACAATTCGACAATCGGTCGAACTTCGACGGTGACGCCGTATTTCAGGCCTGGGCACTGTTTCGCGATCTCCAACGCCTCTTCCGGCCCGACTTGCAGCAGAAAATAACCGCCGATCGCTTCCTTCGATTCCGCGAAGGGCCCGTCAGATACGGTTTGTCCTTTGTTCCAGGAAACAATCTTGCCTTCGCTCGCCAGGGGCTGAGCTGATTTCACCTTTCCCTCTTTGGTCAGCCGGTCGAGCCATGCGTACCACTCGGTCATCACTTTCTGGATTTCCTCTGGGGAAAGCCCCTTATCCCAATGCGTTCCTCTGAACAAGAGTAAATGCTCCGATCTAGCCGTAGTCATGGTTCAACTTTATCGCTCCAGACATCTGTTTCCAACAAATTGGCAGCGCGAACGTTCGCCCTGCCAATCCAGGCGCTGTCGGCGACCTGTCCGCCGGCCTGTCCACCGTAGCCTCGGCGAAGGTGGAAGCCTTGGCGAAGGAGGATGTCGGCGATGACGGCGTTACTTAACAGGAACCCAGATCTCGATGCCGCCGGCTCCGGTCTGCGGATTGAACTCTTCACTGTAGCGTTCGAAAAAATCCGGTGCGCCGGCAACAGTCTCAACGCCTTGGAATCCGGAGGCCGGCAGATAGCTTGCGATCTTTTCGCAGGTTTGGTGGATAGTCGAAACATGCCCGCGATGCTGAAAAACAGCGTATTTTTGCGCGGGAATCTTCACGTGCGTGAATCCGGCCGGCAGCCCGGAGGAATCTGAAGCTTCGACACCCGCCATATATTCAAAATCGCCTGTGTCACCACGGGTATTAAAGTTCAGACCGTAACCTACACGGCCCAATTGATTTGGGATTTTGTGCGTCATCAGGCGCTGCCATAATTCAGGAATCCCTGCGCCATACTTGGTAGGCGTGCGTAAGCCAACGATAAGTAGCGCCTTACCATCCGCAACCCTTGGCGCTTCCAGTCCGAATTCTTGCTCAGTTTTTGTGCTCATGAGTTTCTTCCCTTTAATAGGGCTTCAAAATTTACGACGAATGAGTCAATCCGTTCAGGACACGTTCTATCGTTTTATCGAACTCGCCGGACCGATATGCTCTTATCGGAGTACATCGACTCTGCATCCCAGCAAGGTATGCAGACCACGTCGCCGTATCGCCTCTCGCCGTATCGCCGTCTCCTGTTATTCCGTTCCCGGCTTTGACCACTGCTCCGCCGCACTACGGGATCCGCTCTACTCGACCGGCTGCATGTTGTCCCTTCAAGGTAAAAATGGCTAGAGCGATCCACCCGGCATGGAACAAAGCTCCAATCGCTATCGCGACTTCTCCAGGCAAAGGACCGATGGCGGCGTGAACGAACAATTCTTGTAGAGACCTGATAGGAAATGGATGGATGCAGACCTTTACGACGTAGCTGATCGCTTGAATCACCAGCAAGAACGAATAGTTGCGCCGCAACCGTCGTCCCATCGCCTCCAGATAGCTGATGTGAAAATGAAGATGTTCATAATCATCAGCCAGCACTTCGTTCCATTTGTTGTCGACGCGCACTCCTTGCAGCCGAAGAATCGGGACATACAACGAAACCTCCATCATACGCACCCGGGTGCGCCAGATATCAAAGTACCGGTACCGACGCGCTTCGATCGCAAGAAAGATAAAAGCCATCAAGGCCACCAGGACGAGCGGGAGGGGCGAGTTTACAGCGCTACTGAAAGAGACCGAGATCGCGATACCGGTTGTCGCGACTGCCCAGTTCGTCGTTGCATCAAGGCGCGTCCGCCAGATTTTGCTCCGGTACATCTCGCCCCGATAAAGATGCGCCAGCGCCGTCAATTCAGCCGAACTGAACGGCGAAGCCGATACTTTCTTGGTTGTGTCTGGGTTGGGGGGATTGTCCACAGGCAACGAAACGATCGCGCACCGCGCGCCACCACCATGATATCGTCAGACACCACCGTTCGTCGAGATCAAGCGCGATTGTAACAAAATCGTCCTCGTCCTCGATCTCGGTCGGGAAAACAGGATTAAACAAAAGATCGCAACGAGGTTCAAAGTTTACGAGGGTCTCTCAAAAAACTTTCCGTCGGTGTTAGCAAAGATCACAAACATCCTCCGAGCCTTTGACCGTCCATGGTTCGTTGCCGGTGGACGCAGAGGGAGCAAAAATCTGCTGACTCGGCGTTACTCAGCGACCCCCGCGCGACAAATGTCGCGAAAATTGGGCGAAGCAGGAAGTCAATCTCTCACCCCCTTGTAGTATTGCAGGTTTCTCTCACTCGGTGCCTGTTTCAAACCAAGGGGGAAACACTATGGTGATCACAGTCACTGACGATCTAAACGCATCAACCAACATCGCCGCAGGAAGCCGTCCGCCGGGGCCGGTCCAGAATGCTTTCCAAATCCAGGGCTGGTTAGAAAATAGTGCAATTTTCTTCGGAAACGCTGGACTGACCATTGTGACTCCACCTTTTGGGGTAGGAGGAGGCGATTGCTTGTTTGACACAGGTAGTCTCTTTATTTTTGCAGGTCCGCAGAACCCGGCTGCAGACAACGTCCTTATGGTGCTATGGGGTTTCCAGTTGCACCCGGCTGCCGGTGATCAAGGTGATGGCCAACTCAACGTGCCGCCCTCAAATGGAGCGCTCAATGGTGGTTCGATAAGTTGGCAGATCTAATTGCCGGCGCCAGATAGCCGCGCGGTTAGCTGGCAGGGGATATGCAGGGAAATGCAAAGGGACCAGCCACAGAGAGGCGCCCGGCAAACGAAGGTTGGGGCCAATTAACTGTCGTACTAGAACGCTGTTTTGGCCGGATCTGTTCCTGGCGTACGCCGCCAAATTGGTCTAACCGAGAATGGTTTGAAGAGATCAAAGCTCATGCGATCGCTGCGTCATGTCGCGCCATAAGCGAGTACGACGTCGCGCGGGGCGTGCCGCTGGAAGCTTTCGTTTATCAGAGAGTGATAGCGCGCGTCCTCACTCGTCTTCGTCAGGAATGGAGCTACGCCTTGCGCTTCGTTTCAGATAACGATTCCGAGAAAGACGAGGATATCGATTCTGCGTCGCGCCATAGATCAGATGCTGTGGATTTAGCGCAAAGCGACGGCCTGATTTACGACGAATTAAAACAGGCAATTGCGTCTCTCTCCGAATCGAATCGGTGGCTGATTACCCAACTCTTTTGGAATGGACAAACCGAGGTTGATATCGCCCACGCACTAGGGATCGGCCGGCGAGCAGTTAACAAGCGTAAGCACGCCATTCTTCAGTCGCTGCACGAGGTGTTAGTTAGGAGCTGACGCTGTAGGGCGGCGAATGAAACGCCGCGATCGCCGGGAACGCCGAGAACAGAAATGCGCCTCATTCCGAGAGATTACCTAAAAGCGTATCAGCTCCTGCTGTCAACGAGTGGCGATGAGGCGGTAGCAGCGCACAGTCAGTTTCCAGCGTTCACGGCGATCCCGGCGTTCTCGGCGTTTATTAGGCGGCGCGGCCGGCGGTGTCGGCGACCTGTCCGCCGTAGCCTTGGCGAAGGAGGATTATGGCAATGTCGGCGCTTCTACTACCAACGTGTCATCTGCCCAAAGTTCCAAACATCTACACCCGCCGCATATAACCGGTTGATCAACAAACAAGGCATGCGCAATCGCGTGCCAACAAACTAACAATACGATGCCAACTCTTAGTCAATATTGGTTCCAGAATGGATTCTTTCAGGGACCTTTCGATGTTTGGAACCAGCCTTATCCAGATGGCGGGTGGGCCTGGATCTCGGGAGGTAGCTGTGCAGCTACCCTTGCATGGAATCGACCTGACAGTGAGCAGGCGATTGATGTCGCGAGCGAACTCAACACGCCAAGTACGCTGTCACAGATTGATAGTATACTTGGGAACAGCGCAAATCGAACCAGCGGTTTGATGGCCGCCGGGGTCTTCTGGCCCAACGTTCCATACTACAGCCAGAATCCGGGTGCGCATAATAACTCGGACATGTTAATCCGAGTTTACTTCAACTTTCATATCGGCACGCCCTGGTACTGTTCCGATGCGAATGGAGACATCGATTACTACATCTTTCTCTATCTCGATGGTAGCGGGCATTTGCAGGGTTACGTGGATGGCTGGAGCTATCATTACGATGGAGGCGGACCGTTCTGTACCGGCTCGATCAATGATGCCTTGAACGCTGGTGTTCCAGCCGGAATGGCTACGGTACAAACGATCCTTGATCAGGCGCTCGCCTTGTTGTCGGGCTCAATATTCAGTACACTTTATTACCTCCCCGGCAGTGGAACGAAAGCTCCCGGCGATACCTCGGAAAACGCAGATCAGGATGTGGCAATCGCAGTACTGCCTTAAACCAATCTAAGGAAGATAATCCATGAACACGAAACTCTTTGAACGCGTAGAGGCCATCTTGAAGGAAGAGCATTTTACGCACATCACGAAGTATTCGAGCACTCATTCCGCCACCTTAAGTGCCGATAAAGGTGCTGAGCGTTTGGTTCTGCATGTGACAGATCGGGATGAGATGCCGCAGCAGGCGGCGGCCAATCAAGACGTTCCAGCCGCTTCGGAAATACGGGTCAGCGCGACGCTACCGGGATTTCGCCCGGAGCTGGCAACCCAGGCCGGGCAACGGCTTGGGCAAGGCGGCGCACTTCGCAAACCGAGGCGTCGTTAAGGAGACGCCGGCAGTGCTAAGAGCGCCGAGAACGCCGGGAACTGAAACTGGGCAGATCGGCCTACGATCGGTAGGGTCGCGATTTATCGCGACCTCGTGGGCTTACCACCGCCAACTTCGATGTCGCTAGAGAGCGCTGCTTGCTACCGGTCGCTCAGGCGAGGGGCCGCCTCCTGCTTCGGAGAGCCAGGAACCCGCCAAGCGAGATCGTGCCCACTGCCACTAAGGACGCAGTGGACGGTTCCGGGACTGCAGCGGGCGTGAACGTAAGATTGACTGGACCAAACGAATCACCGGTTAGAAGCCCGTTGCTTAGTGAAGCGTTATAGCCGGCGAACAGCTCGATGCCGAGATTACCTGAGGTGAAGGATGTGTTGGTGAACGCGTAAGTTAGCGTACCCGAATCTCCGGAGACGGCGGTGAGACTAAGGTTGCCGGGGCTGTTTGCGGAGCTAGAAACTTCCGTGCCTCGGCTGGTAGTCGTTGCATTGTTCAGAAAACCGAGCCCTATCCCAGAGTTCTCGATCAAGCTTAACGTCAGGGGTGTGCTAGCCGTGAAGGCTGTTGACAAGGTATACGTGCCCAGGCGGAATGGGGTAGCGAGGTTCTGAAAGACGAAGGCCGACGTAGTATTGGTCCCCTGATTGCTCGGCGCACTGAGCACAGCTAGTCCTCCGGTGATATCGGCTGAGGTGAGCGCGAATGCCGGCGCCTTGAGTTCCGAGTACCATGGCGTGGTGCCGAGTTGTCCAATTTGGTCCGCTGGGACAAAGAAACCAAATGCATAATTTGGTCCGCCAGACTGGGAGAAATCTCCGTCTGGTATACTGATTGTCGATTGAGCGAGGCCAATCGATGCGCCTGCCAACAAGATGAGGCTGGCCAAAGTATGCGGCTGAAAAAAAACAGATTTGAACATTGATTCATCACGGGTTCCAACGACGCCCTGCCCTGATGGCCTCTACGGAAGGCCCAGCCGATATCATAAATATGGTCGTTCTTGGCAATCGTATTTACTAAAATAACCATAATCGCAATACGGAATGTGGCTTGTGTTTGCAGGCCGTCCTCATTCCGAACCGCTGCCGAGGTCAAATCATGCTGCCTTCTCTATCTCGCTTTCGCTCGCGAACTATTCGAGAAGAGACAGCGTTCGGGACTGCATCACCACGGGAGGGAGCCGTCCTCATTCGAGAACGTGCCCGTCGGAACGTTCGCGTCGAGGAGCGCGAGGCGCACGGGCTCACGTGCGGCCTGTTGGACGGTGCGCGTGCCCTGGAAGTTGTTAAGGTCCGTTGCGGTGAAGCCCGGGCACGCGGCGTCGACCTTGATGCGTGTCGACTCGAGTTCCAAGGCGAAGGCGAGCGTGATCGCGTTGAGGGCAGTCTTCGACGGGCTGTAAACGGCGCTGAAGTGCGCGCGATACGGATTGGTCGGGTCCGAGTTCATTGTCAGCGAGCCGTTGGCGCTCGCTACGTTGACGACGCGTGCCGCGGGCGCTTCACGAAGGAGTGGCAGCATCGCTTGCGTGACGGCGATGACGCCGAACACGTTCGTCTCGAACACCGCGCGTACCTCTTCGATAGACGCGACGCTCGGGCGGCCCGACTTCACGGTCTCCTCGAGCGACCTGCCCGGCTTTCCGGCATGCGAAATGGCCGCGTTGTTCACCAGCACGTCGAGACGGCCGAGCTCGTTCCGGATGCGCT
>Ga0070706_100002612_pt1 | contig 18043 bp, 16 predicted proteins | sample KBSK5501metaG_FD_65476 | JGI IMG/M metagenome (GOLD analysis project Ga0070706, IMG submission 65476) | Corn, switchgrass and miscanthus rhizosphere microbial communities from Kellogg Biological Station, Michigan, USA - KBS K5-50-1 metaG | ecosystem: Host-associated > Plants > Roots >... | reverse complement strand
GGCCGCTTCATCCGGGCCGCCGCCCTCGACCGCGAGACGCTGGGCGCGCTCGGGGTCAACGTGGACGGCCTCTACACGTGGGTCTTCGTGATCGCCTCGTTCCTGGGTGGGCTCGGCGGGGCCCTCATCGCCCCCATGCGGGCCACCACTCCCGGGATGGACACCGAGGTGATCGTGGAGGCGTTCGTGGTGGTGGTGATCGGCGGCCTCGGCTCCTTCTGGGGCACCTTCCTCGGCGCGCTGATCTACGGGCAGGTGCTCTCCTTCGGCATCCTCTTCTTCCCGCGCTTCTCGATCTTCTCGGTCTTCGCGCTCATGGCCGCGGTCCTGATCATCCGCCCTTGGGGCCTGCTCGGCCGGCCGCTCAAATAATCATGCTCGCCCGCTTCCCCTGGGCCTTGCTCGTGCTGGTGGCCGCGTTCTTCGTGCCGGCGGCGGGCTCGCGCTTCTACACCTTCCTGGCCAATGACGTGGTGATCTGGGCCCTCTTCGCCACCAGCCTGAACCTGCTCGTGGGCTACACCGGGCTCGTCTCGTTCGGCCACGCCGCCTACTTCGGCATCGGGGCCTATGCCACCGGCCTTCTCATGAAGAAGGTGGGCGTCTCGTTCCTGATCGCGTTCCCCGCCGCCGGGGTGGTCGCCGGTCTCTGCGCCCTCGTCTTCGGCTTCTTCTGCGTGCGCCTCACCCGCATCTACTTCGCGATGCTCACCCTCGCCTTCGCCCAGATCGTGTGGGCCATCTGCTTCAAGTGGAACGAGGTGACCGGCGGCGAGCAGGGTATGCCCGAGATCCCCTACCCGAGCTTCGACTGGCTCGACCGGATCGTCTCGACGATGCCCTTCCTGGGGAGCTACCGCACGTCGGACTACTACTACTTCACGTGCCTGGTCCTGGTCGCCCTCTGTCTCTGGGCCTTGCGGCGGATAGTCGCCTCGCCCTTCGGCCGCATGCTCACGACCATCCGAGAGAACGCGGAGCGGGCGGAGTTCATCGGGGTCAACGTGCGGCGCTACGAGCTGGTCGCCTTCGTGCTGGCGGGCGTCTTCGCCGGGCTGGCCGGGGGGCTCTTCGGCATCTTCAACCGCGGCGTCTTCCCCGACTTCGCCTACTGGACCAAGTCCTCCGAGGTGCTCATCATGACCCTCCTGGGCGGCATGGGGACCTTCTACGGCCCGGCGGTGGGCGCGCTGGCCCTCATCTGGCTCAACCAGCAGATCGTCTCCTACACCGAGTACTGGCCGCTGATCCTGGGCACCATCCTGGTCCTCCTCCTCTTCGTCTTCCCGGGCGGGCTGGCCGGCGCGGTGATCGGGCTCTGGCGCCGCCTCTTCCGGAGGCCCGCCGGTGCTTGAGGTCCGCGGGCTCTCCAAGAACTTCGGCGGCTTCATGGCGGTCGGCGGAGTCTCGTTCACGGTGGCGCGCGGGTCGATCAGCGCGATCATCGGCCCCAACGGGGCGGGCAAGACCACCCTGTTCAACCTGATCACCGGGCACCTCGAGCCGGACGAGGGGCGCGTGGTGCTCAAGGAGCGCGACGTCACCGGCATCGCCCCCCACGACCTCTGCCGCCTCGGCATGGGCCGATCGTTCCAGCGCACCAACATCTTCCCGCGCCTCACGGTGTACGAGAACATCCAGGCCGCCTACGTGTCGCACCGCGGCCGCGGCTTCAACATGTTCACCCCGGTGGAGCGGCTCTACCGTCCGGAGACCGAGAGCCTGCTGGAGGCGGTGGGGCTCCTGGAGAAGGCGCACGAGACCTCGGGCTTCCTCTCCCACGGGAACCAGAAGCAGCTCGAGCTCGGGATCACGCTCGCGCTCGAGCCCGAGATCCTGCTCCTCGACGAGCCGACCGCCGGGATGTCGGCCACCGAGACCCGCGAGTCGATCCGGCTGATCGAGCGCATCGCGGCCGATCGCGGGCTGACCCTGCTCTTCACCGAGCACGACATGGAGGTGGTCTTCTCCATCGCCCACCGCATCACCGTGCTCCACCAGGGCCGGGTGATCGCGGACGGCGTCCCCGCCGACGTGCGCCGCGATCCGGAGGTGAAGCGGGTCTACCTGGGAGAGAGCCGGTGAGCGCGGAGACCGCGGCCCCCGGCTCCGCAGTCCCCATCCTCACCGTCGAGGACGTGTACACCGCCTACGGGCTCTCGCAGGTGCTCTTCGGCGTCTCGCTCGAGGTGAAGCCCGGCGAATGCGTGTGCCTGCTCGGCCGCAACGGGGTCGGCAAGACGACCACCATGCGCAGCATCATCGGGCTCACCCCGCCGACCCGCGGCCGGGTCATGTGGAAGGGACAGAACGTGGCCGGGCGGGCGCCCTACCAGATCGCGCGGGCCGGCATCGGGTTCATCCCGGAGGACCGGCGCATCTTCGCGGACCTCACGGTGTGGGAGAACCTCGACGTGGCCACCCGGGGCCGGCACGAGGGGGGCTGGACGGTGGAGCGGGTCTTCGATCTGTTCCCGAAGCTCCGGGAGCTGATGGGCCGGCAGGGCGGCTTCCTCTCCGGCGGCGAGCAGCAGATGCTCACGATCGCGCGGACCCTGATGGGCAACCCGGAGCTGTTGCTGCTGGACGAGCCTTCCGAGGGCCTGGCCCCGCTGGTGGTCGAGCACATGAAGACGCAGATCGGCCGGCTCAAGGGCGACGGGCTCACCATCCTGCTCGCCGAGCAGAACGTCGAGTTCTCGCTCGACCTCGCCGATCGCGTCTACGTGCTCGAGAAGGGCCGTATCCGCTTCCACGGCACCGCCCGCGACTTCCGCGCCGACGACACGATCCGCCACCAGTACCTGGCGATCTAGCCCGCGCCGGCGCCAGAGCCGGCGGCGCCCGGAGGCGCCGCCGCTCCCCGACCGCTCCTAGCGACGGACCTCGGTCTCCGAGTCCCGCAGGAAGCGGTCGTACTCCTCCTGGGCCTTCTCCTTCGTGTACCCGTAGCGCTGCTGGAGCAGACCCACCATCTGCTCGGCCTTGCCCTCGGCGCGGTCGAGCTCGTCATCGGTGATCTTGCCCCACTGCTCCTTGACGCGCCCCTTCATCTCCTTCCACTTGCCGGCGAGGATGTCTCGGTTCATCGCGACTCCTTTTCGTTCTCGAGGTTGACGTTCGAGTGCTTCTCCCGTCGCGTGCTTCCCCCGGTGAACGCAAGGCGCGTGCCGAGCCGCGATCGACCCGGTCCGGTGCCGGTGTCGGCGATACGCGCCCCGCGCGCCGGCGCGCGCTTCCCGCCCGGTCGCTCTTACCGGGTAGGCCGGGCGCCGACGGTCAGAGCGCAGCGCCCTGACGGCGCAGCTCGGTCTGCACGTCGCCGGCCGGGACGTCGCGAACCGCCTTGCCGGCCCGCGCGGCCAGGGCCGCCGCGACGCCGGCGGCCTGCCCGGTGGCCATCGCGATCGGCATGACGCGATAGGACGAATGCGCCTCGTGGGTGCCGGAGATGCAGCGGCCCGCTACCGTGAGCCGATCCACCCGCTGCGGCACCAGGCAGCGCAGCGGGATGTCGTAGGACTCGCCGGGCGGCAGACGCATCAGCAGGGTGCCCTTGCCCTCGGGGTTGTGGATGTCGAGCGGGTACGTCCCGCGCGCGATCACGTCGTCCCACTTGCGCGCGCCCAGGATGTCGTCGGCGGTGAGCCGGTACTCCCCGGTGATGCGACGGCTCTCGCGCACCCCGATGGTGACCCCGCTCTGGACCACGTAGGAGCGCTCGAAGCCCGGCACGTACTTGTGCAGGAACGCGCCGAGCTGGCGCATCTGCCGGCGGGCCTGCCACTCGGCCCGGGTGAGATCCCACACGCTCGTGCCGAGGGCGCCGGTCACCCGGGTGCTGTTGACCGACAGCTCGTGTTCGTGCGGGGTCCCGAAGAAGAGGATGTCCTCGCGGGCCAGGGCCAGCTCCCCGGCCAGAGTCGCCTGCCGCACCAGGTCCCACAGGCCGTGCACCCCGCGCCACTGGTCCGGGTGCGCCTGCCGGTAGGCGGCGAAGGCGGTGCGCTCGAACTCCACCATGCGGAACATGAGGGTCATCGGCTGCACGAGGCCGTCGCCCTCGCGCCCGATCTCGTGAGGGGCGCCGCTGAAGGCGGCCACGTCGCCGTCGCCGGTCGCGTCCACCACCGCGCGCGCCATGATGACGATCGGGCCCGACTTGGTCTCGAACACCACCCCGTCGGGACGCGGCGCCCCGATCACCCCGGTGGCGAGGGCGTGCAGCAGCACGTGCACGCCCGCCTCGTCGAGCAGATCGAGGGCCACCAGCTTCAGCATCTCCGGGTCGAACGGCACCACGAAGCCGGTCTGCTGGGACGGGCGCAGCGAGCCGCCCGCCGCCTCGAGCCGCTCGAGCAGGCGGCGCAGGACGCCCTGCACCACCGGATCGCCCGGCCCGTGATCGTGCGGCATCAGGTCCGCGGTGGCGCCGGCCGGCGCCTCCCCGCGCTGGGTGTGGAACGACATGAGCGGCATGACCAGCGCGGCGGTGGCGTTGCCGCCCAGGAAGGCGTGCCGCTCCACCAGGACGACGTCGGCGCCCGCGTCGGCCGCCCCGACCGCCGCGCCCAGACCGGCCGGTCCGCCGCCCACCACCAGCACGTCGCACTCGGCCGCCACCGTGGCGGTGCGCGGCGCGAGCGTGATGGTGGTGGGCTCCCGGGGACGCAGCAGCGGCGGCATCCCTCAGGCTCCCGATCCGCGGCCGGCGACGGCCTCCCGCCGCGCGGGCCGTGACCGGGTCCGCGATTCCTCGAGGAGCCGGATGGCGATCTCGTTGGTGCGCCGGGCCCGCTGCTGGATCTCCGGGACCGACTTCTCGAGCCGGGCCTGAAGGTTACGCCGCAGGTCCCACCAGCGGTCGATGTAGGCGATGAGCTGGCCCGCGTTGACCTGCTTGAGCGGCGGCATCGCGATCTCCAGGTCCTCGAGGAAGCCCCCCACCTTGCTCGAGTACGGCAGCGCCACGAATGGCACCCGGCTGAGCGCGGCGAAGATCAGAAAGTGCAGGCGCATGCCGACCGCGAAATCGAAGTGGCTCATCAGCGAGAGGAGCTGGCCCGAGGTGTACTCCCCCTTCAGCACGGTGGCCCGGTGGGCGTGGGCCATCCGCGAGACGACCGCGTGGCTGTGCTGGGTGTCCTTCTGGCGCGGCTCCATCGGCACGAAGACCAGGTCCGCCTCGAGCCGGTCGACCATGTAGTCGGCCGCGTTGGCGAGCAGGCCGTGGTAGTGGGTCTCGTCGATGTCGGGCGCAGCGGACCCCGGCTCGCGCACCGAGAGCCCGATCAGCCGCCGGTTCTCGTTGAGGCCCTCCCGCTGGAGCGCCTCCGCGGGCAGCGGATCGGGCTCGAGCAGGAACGCGGGGTCGGCGGTGACCTCGATATCCCGCACCCCGACCTCCTCGAGCAGCTGCCGGGCGCGTCGCTCGCGCACCGTCACCGCCGCGACCCCGCTCAGGGTGTCGCGCACGAGGGTCCGGGCCGCCTCGTTGTGCAGCGGGCCCGCGCTCACCGCGTAGACCAGCACCGGCACGTGGTGCTCCTGGGCGAGCGAGACCTCGCGCAGGTAGACGGCGGCCGCGTCGTCGTACAGGATGCCGCCCCCGCCCAGGATCAGGAGATCGAGGGCGGCCACCTCGGGGCGCACCTCGTCGCGCGAGAGATCGCGCACCGCCACGCTGCGCTCCACCTTGTGCCGCGCCGCGGTGTCCTTGGCGTCGCGCGAGAACACGCTGATCTCGCACGGGACCGCCGCGCGGAGCTGGGCCACGATCGACTGCAAGATCGCCTCGTCGCCCAGGTTGAGGCCGCCGTACGATCCCGAGATCCCGACCTTGAACACGCGGTCCGCCTCTCGCTTGGCCATGGGCGTGGGAGGTACAACTCCCGTGCCACCGCGTTCGCTTCACCTCGGGCGGGCCAAGTGCGCTGAGTGCTCGGGATGACCCTCCCGATCCTCCTCACCGAGGTCAGAAGTTCCCGGTCCCGGGCGGAAGTATCTTCCCGACGCGCGCATTGGGACGCGCTACTCGTGCGGCGACGCACGGGCACGCGCCTTGCTTTCTCCTCGCTCACATGAGGTGGTCGGACTGGAGATCGCGCATGACCGCGCGGCGCTGGGCGCTCGCGGTGGGCGCGCTGGTTGTGCTGCTGCTGGTGGCCTCGGTGGTGGCCCTGTTCTTCGTGGACGAGCCGCTGCGTCGCTACACCGAGGCCAAGATGAACGCCAACCTCAAGGGCTACCACGTCACCATCCGCAAGCTGCACTTCAGCCCGATCAACTTCTCGCTCGACCTTCGCGACACGGTGGTGGTGCAGGACCAGCAGCCCGACCCGCCGGTGGCCAACATCGAGCGCCTGTACGCGAGCGTGCACTGGCGCGCCCTCCTCGCGGGCCGAGTGGTCGGCGACGTCCTCATCGACCGGCCGGTGGTGGCATTGAACCTGCGCCAGGCCCGCGCCGAGATCAACGACCCCACGCCGGTGAAGGACAAGGGGTGGCAGCACGCGCTCCAGTCGATCTACCCGCTCAAGATCAACGAGCTCCAGATCCGCGGGGGCGACGTCACCTATCAGGACGACGGCCCCTTCAAGCCGCTCCACGTCCACCACGTGGAGTTCGTGGCCTCCAACATCCGCAACGTCCATTCCGAGCAGGGGGTATACCCGTCGCCGATCAGCCTGCAGGCGCGGGTGTTCGACGCGGGCGCGGTGGACCTGAACGGATGGGCCGACTTCCTGGCCGAGCCCTACGCCGCGTTCATGGCCGACATCAAGCTCGACACCATCGCCCTCGACTACTTCAAGCCGATCACGAATCGCTACAACGTGAGGGTGGACAAGGGCAGCCTGTCCGCCTACGGCCAGGTCGAGATCGCTCCCCAGTTCAAGTCGGTCAAGCTGTGGTCGGCCACCGTGGACGGCATCCACGTGGACTACATCCACACCGCGGCGACGGTGACCGAGAAGGCCAAGGAGGCCACGCGGGAGGCGATCGCGGCCGCGGACCGGGCCCAGGATCCGGGTCTCGAGTTCCGGGTGGATCGGGTCGACGTGGTCCGGAGCACGGTCGGGTTCGTGAACCGGACCACGAACCCGAACTACCGCGTCTTCATCTCCGACGCGACCGCGACCCTGACGAACCTCAGCAGCGTGCAGAGCGGGGAGACCGCGGTGGCGAAGGTAAGCGGCAAGTTCATGGGCTCGGGGCCGGCGAGCGCCGGCTTCGAGCTGCTGCCGACGCGCCCCGGCCCCGACTTCGACGTGGCGGTGCAGATCGACGAGACCGATCTGACCACCATGAACGATCTGCTGCGCGCCCACGGCAAGTTCGACGTGATGGCGGGCCACTTCTCGCTCTACACCGAGCTCGCGGCGCGGAACCGGCAGATCTCCGGCTACGCGAAGCCGCTCTTCCGGGACATGGAGGTCTACAACGCGGCGCAGGACCGGAACAAGACCGTGATGCGCAAGGCCTACGAGGCGGTGGTGGGCGGCGTCTCCAAGGTGCTCCAGAACCGCCCGCGCGACGAGGTGGCCACCCGTGTCGAGATCTCGGGCCGGCTCGACAACCCCAACACGAGCCTGATCGCCACCGCGGTGGGCCTGGTGGAAAACGCGTTCTTCAAGGCGATCCTCCCCGGCTTCGACGCCCAGCTCCGCCGCTCGCGTCGCTGATCCCGCTTTTCTGATACTCTCGGGGTCATGGCCACCTTCACGGTCACGTGCCCCTGCTGCGACGGCCGCCTCACCATCGACCCGGCCCTGGAGGCGGTGATCGCCCACGAGGCCCCGCCCCGGCCGAAGTCCGGGGTCGGCCTCGACGACGCGCTCGCCTCGCTCAAGGGCGCGGCGGCGCGGCGTGCGGAGCGCTTCAAGGAAGAGCTGAAGGCCCAGGAGAAGAAGCCGCAGGTCCTGGACAAGATGTTCCAGGAGGGCGTGAAGAAGGCGAAGGACATGCCCGGCCGGCCCCTCAATCCGCTGGACCTCGACTAGGGGCCGTGGCCGGGCCGGACCTCACCACCGCGCTCCTCAGGCGGGTCAGCCGGTCCTTCTATCTCTCGCTCGCGGTGCTGCCCGCCGCGGTGCGTCCCACCATCGGGCTCGCGTACCTGCTCGCGCGCGCCTCCGACACCATCGCGGACACCCGCCTCGTCGACCGGGCCTCGCGGATCGGTCACCTCGAGACGGTGCGCGCCGCGCTCCGGGACGGCGAGGGCCGGCGGCTGGCCGCGGTGGCGCACGCGCTCTCCGCCGCGCAGGCGCTCACCGCCGAGCGCGCCCTGCTCGAGCACCTCCCCGAGTCCCTCGCCGCCTTCGCGACCCTGCCCGAGGCGGATCGCGCCCGCGTCCGCGCGGTGCTCGCCACCATCATCGAGGGGCAGATCCAGGACCTGCGCGTCTTCCCCGGGGAGGACGAGGGGAAGCTCGCCGCCCTCGAGACGCGCGAGGACCTCGACCGCTATACCTACCTGGTGGCCGGCTGCGTCGGCGAGTTCTGGACCGAGGTCCACGTGGCCCACCGCCCTCGCCTGCGCCACTGGGACCTGCCGCGCATGCGCGCCCTCGGCGTGCGCCTGGGCAAGGGGCTCCAACTCACCAACGTCCTGCGCGACATCCCGCGCGATCTGCGCCAGGGGCGCTGCTACCTGCCCCGGCAGGACCTGGCCCGGCTCGGGCTCGAGCCGGGAGACCTGCTCGATCCGGCCCGCGCGCCCGCGGTGCGCCCGCTCCTGATGGAGTGGCTGCACACCGCGCTCGACCACTACGAGGCCGGCTGGCAGTACACCTTCGCGATCCCGCGGCGGGAGGCGCGCATGCGGCTGGCGTGCGCCTGGCCGCTCCTCATCGGCCTGCGCACCCTCGACCTGCTCGCCGCCTCCCCTAACTGGCTCGATCCCGCGATCACCCTGAAGGTCCCGCGGGTGCGGGTGTACGGCCTCATGGCCCACTCGCTCGGCACCGTGTGGTCGACGCGGGCCCTCGGCCGCCAGGCGCGGCGCCTGCGGATGCGGATCGGCCGGTGAGCGGCGTCCTCTCGGTCATCCAGACCGACGTCTTCAGCGCGCGGCCCTTCGCGGGCAACCCTGCGGTCGCGGTCCTGGACGCCGACGGGCTCGACGAGGCCGCGATGCAGCGCATCGCCGGGGAGCTGCGCGCGCCCGGCACCGCGTTCGTGTCCGCCTCCACCCGCCCCGACGCCCAGTGGCGCCTGCGCATGTTCACCCCGCGGCGCGAGGTCGGCTACTCCGGCCACACCGCGCTCGGGGGCACCCACGCGCTGATCGAGGCGGGGCGCCTGCCCGACACCCACGTCGTCTTCGACACCGCGCCCGGCCTCCTCCGGGTGGAGGTGGAGCGCGGCGACGGCGGCGCCCTCATGTGGCTCGAGCCGCCGCTGCCCGCGCCCCGCGCGCCCGGCCACGACGTGCTGGAGGTGCTCGACGCGCTCGGGCTGGCCCGCGCGGGGCTCGCGAACTGGGCGCGGCCGGTGGTGACGCCGGACGACGACCTGCTGCTGCCGGTGACCGACCTCGCGACGCTGCGCGCGCTCGAGCCCGACATGACCCGGCTCGCCTCCCTGCGCACCGTCCAGCACGCCCGCGGTGTGTTGTGCGTCTCGCGCGAGACCCTCGAGCCCGGCTCGATCAGCCACAGCCGCTTCTTCGCGCCCCACTTCGGGCTGCCCGAGGACATCGTGACCGGGTCGGCGCACTCCACGCTCGCGGTCTGGCTGCTCGGGGCCGGGCACCTGACCGTCGCGGGTGGGCGCGCGGTCTTCATCGCCGAGCAGGGCGACGGGCTCGGCCGCCCCGGCCGGCTGCAGATCGAGGTCACCGTGAGCGACGGGCGAGCGAGCCGCGTGCGGGTGGGAGGGCGCGCGGTGACGGTGCTGAGCGCGAGCCTGCGCGCGGGGGCCTAGGGCCCGGCCGGACGCGCGCGCCTCAGTCGCGGACCGGCAGCGCGAACAGCTCGGGCGGGTTGATGCGGGCGCGACCCACCTGGGCCGCGAAGTGCAGGTGCGGACCGGTGGAGCGGCCGGTGGTGCCGACGGTGCCCACGGTCTGGCCCCGCTCCACCATCTGGCCCTCGGTGACCGACACGCCGTCCAGGTGGAAGTAGAGCGTGTAGAGCCCGAGCCCGTGGTCGAGCGCCACGAACCGGCCCGCGAAGAAGAACTCCCCGAGCAGCGCCACCCGACCGCGGTTCGACGCCACCACCGGCGTGCCGCGGTCCACCGAGTAGTCGATGCCGGTGTGCGGCATGCGCGGCTGTCCGTTGATGATGCGCCGCGAGCCGAAGCCATCGCCGGGCTTGCGGCCCGCCACCGGGCGGGTGAACGAGCCGTGCCAGAGCCGCTCCGGGGTGATCGTGTCGTAGAGCGTGCGCATGCGGACGGCCTCGTTGGCCGCGCGCCGCTCGTTCTCCGGATCGAGGTTGACCATGCCGCTCGGCAGGGTCAGGCGCTGCACCGGGAACCCCGCCGCCTTGACGGTGAGCGCCCCCGCCGCCTTCCGCGGCGTGCCGGCGCCGTCGACCAGGCCGATCCGCCACGGGAGCTTACCGGGCTTGGTCTCGAGGTCCACGCCGGCCAGCGCCGCGTACTCCTCGCCGTACGGGAAGAAGGCCAGGTGGTGGCTACCCAGGCTCCCCTCCACGTCGCGTGCGCCCCGGGTGCCCGCCACGAAGACCAGCACCGTGTCGCCCTGCCGGGCGGTCGGCGGGACGAGACGCACCCGGATCGAGGGAGCCGCGGGTGCGGCCGATGTGGCGGGTGCCGCGATGGCGGGCGGCGCGGATGACGGGGCCAGCAGGACGGTGACGAGGGCCACGAGCAGGGCGCAGCGGCGACTCATCGGGACGATCTTACAACCCCGGTCGCCGAACCACGCACTTCGCTCCCCCGGCGGGGAGCCGGTCAGGAATTCTCGGGACGCTGCTGCTGGCGGAGGAACTGCTCGATCTCGGCGACCAGATCGGCGGAGGGCGGCAGCTCGTCCTTGGCCTCGACGGCTCCCGCCACGTCGCCGGCCTCGGAAGAGGTACCGCGCACGGTCTCGGTCTCGTCGGCGGCCTCGACCGCCTCGTCCTCGTCATCGGGATGCTTGCGCTCGAGCTTGCGCACGTACTCGGAGATCTTCGCGTTCTGCGACACGATCGAGCTCAGGTTCTGATCGAACTGGTCGGCCGCCTCGCGCAGGTCGGTGAGGTCCGCGTCGGTGTCGAGCAGGGTCAGCACCCGCCGGACGAGGGCCAGCGCGGCGCGCGGGTTCTCGATGCCGGAGACGTAGTGCGGCACGTTCGCCCAGAGACTGGCAGTCGGCACGCTCGCCTCGCGGCAGAGGATGTTGAGCACGCCCACGATCCCGGTCGGCCCCTCGTAGCGCGAGGGCCGAAGGCCGAGCCGCGCGGACAGCTCCGCGTCGTACGAGCTGCCCACGAGCCGGACTGGACGGGTGTGGGCGACCTCGGCCAGGAGCGCGCCCAGCGTGAGGACCAGCGAGGCGCGGGACCGCCGCGCCAGCTCCAGGATCGCCGCGCAGTAGGTGCGCCACTTGAGGTGCGGCTCGATCGCCACCCCGACGACGATGTCCCGCTCGAGGCCGGCCGGCTGGGCGACCGAGAACTCGGTCGCGGGCCAGACCACCTCGCGCTCGGTGCGCGACCCCGGCTTGAAGCGGACATAGGGCCGGGACAGGCCGAAGTGGTAAAAATCTTCCGGGTCGATGGTGGCCAGCGGGCGCGACGGCCAGACCTGGCTCAGGTAGCGGGCGGCGGTGGTGGCGGATTCGGCCGCATCGTTCCAGCCGGAGAAGGCCATGATGATCACGGGCCGGCGCAGCTGACCGGGCTCCTCGTGCAGCGTCAGGTACTGGCTCATCGGTGGCGCTGCCTCCTGGTCGGAGCATGCCTGAGGCCCCCCGTCCAGGCAAATGAAAGTTGACCTCCCCCGAGGCCCTCCGTATCATTACGGTTCGGGCAGCGGAAGCGGGAGACTGAAGTGCCCTCAAGGAGGCAAGTTCCCATGCGCGCATGGCTATCGTTGGCTTCGTTCCTCGGAGGCATCGTGCTGCTGACCTCGGCGTGCGCCACGTCGGAGGAGTGGTCGGAGTGGAGGGGCCACACCACCCACTTCGCCTCGGGCACGCACGGAATGTTCTCGCTGCGCAACAACAAGGACGGCTCGAATCCGCGGGTGGCGCGCACTGACGTGGACGCGGCGCGCGCGGAGAACTGGTGGGGCAAGGCCATCACGGTGAGCCCGGAGCAGATCTTCCAGAACTAGCTCTCCGCTCATGTCCCGGTACGTCCTCGCGGCGCGGGGCGGCCTTCTGGCCGCCCTGCTGCTCTTTGGCCTGCTAGTCAATGGGATGACCTCGGCCGTTCAGGTCGAGGCGGCGCCCGCGGATGCCCTGATGCCGATCGAGAAGTACACGACCGAGAAGGCCAAGGGCCTCGCCAACACACATCGGCTGCGCCTGATCGAGTTCTCCGAGCAGATCTACAACTGCATGCCGTGGCTCGCCGTCTACCCGGGACGCCTCGGCTTCCCGAGGTACAAGGACAGCGCGGACGACGAGCGCTATCTGTCCATGTGGATCTGGGTCGATCAGCGCGAGGACCCCGTCTTCGCGGCCCTGCCCCAGGAGCGGCGCGTCTCCGCGATGTTCTCCCGCTACGGCGTCGACATGCTCCGGCGCATGGCCGCGCTCTCCGACGTGGTCGACGACAGCGACGTGGCCGGACTCTCGGTGGTGCTCTCGTGGCTGAAGCCGGGCACCACCCGCCCCGGCCAGCAGGCGGTCAACGAGACCTTCGCGCTGTTCATCGACAAGGCCACCGCGGCTGACTTCCTGGCCAAGCGGGTGGCGGCCGAGGAGTTCGTGAGCCGGGCCAAGTTCAATCTGTTCGACGGCGAGACCCTGGTCGGCCGCGTCCGCCTCCAGGTCTGGGAGGACTCGTTCAACTCCACATACAAGCTCTCCAACTACCAGCCCCCCAAGGGGGCGCAGTGCCAGTAGCCCGGCCGGCCTGAGCCGGCCGGCCCGTCGCCCGTCGAATCACCCCTCCGCGGCCCGGATCGCCTTCGCGGGCCGCGGTTTGACACCCCCGGAGCCTTCCGATAGCATCGAATCCGAGCCCGCGCGATGAAACTACCCAATCGTCAGAAGACCCAGTTTTCCCTGGTCTATCTCTTCATCGCGCTCATGGTCGTCTTCGGCGTGCAGAGCTGGCTCCGGGCGCCCCGAACCGTTGACATCCCGATGAGCCAGTTCCTGACCCTGGTGCACGAGGGCAAGGTCCTGCGGGTCTCCCTGGGCGAGCGCGAGATCCAGGGCGTGCTCAAGCCCGGCGCGCTGCCCACCCCGCCAGCCGGACCGGGCGATCGGCTGCGCCAGCTGCTGGGCGCCGAGCAGGGGCCGACCGTCTTCACCACCGCGCGCATCCCGGCCACCGACGACTACGACGTCGTCCGCGAGCTCCAGAACGCGAAGGTGGAGTTCTCGGGCCGCATCGAGTCCACGTTCTGGCGCGACCTGATCTCCTGGCTGGTACCGCTGGTGCTGATGGCGGGGCTCTGGCTCTTCCTGATGCGCCGCATGGGCGGTGGGCCCACGCAGGCCCTTTCGTTCGGCCGCTCCAAGGCCAAGATCTACGACCGCAAGGAGCTGAAGACCACCTTCGCGGACGTGGCCGGCGTCGACGAGGCCAAGGCCGAGCTGATGGAGGTCGTCGACTTCCTGAAGAACCCGAAGAAGTACCAGCGCCTCGGCGGCCGCATCCCGAAGGGCGTGCTCCTGGTGGGCCCGCCGGGCACCGGCAAGACCCTGCTGGCCCGCGCGGTGGCGGGCGAGGCCGACGTGCCGTTCTTCTTCCTCTCCGGCTCCGAGTTCGTGGAGATGTTCGTGGGCGTGGGCGCTTCGCGGGTGCGCGACCTTTTCGAGCAGGCCAAGGAGAAGGCGCCCTGCATCGTGTTCATCGACGAGCTCGACGCGATCGGCAAGACCCGCGCGGGCAACACCGGCTTCCTTTCCGGCCACGACGAGCGCGAGCAGACCCTCAACCAGCTCCTCGCCGAGATGGACGGCTTCGACTCGTCCAAGGGCGTGATCATCATGGCGGCCACCAACCGCCCCGAGGTGCTGGACGCGGCGCTCCTGCGCGCGGGCCGCTTCGACCGCCAGGTGGTGGTGGACAAGCCCGACGTGAAGGGACGCGAGGCGATCCTCGTCGTGCACGCCCGCAACGTGAAGCTCGCCCCCAGCGTGGACCTCCACGTGCTGGCCGCGCGCACCCCCGGCATGGCCGGCGCGGACCTGGCCAACATCATCAACGAGGCCGCGCTGCTGGCCGCGCGCAAGGGCAAGGACGCGGTCGACATGGCCGACCTCGAGGAGGCGGTGGACCGGGTGGTGGGCGGTCTCGAGCGGAAGAGCCGCGTGCTGTCCGAGAAAGAGCGCGACATCGTCGCGCATCACGAAATTGGTCACGCATTGGTCGCCTCCTCCCTGCCGAACGCGGACCCGGTGCACAAGGTCACGATCATCCCGCGCGGGGTGGCCGCGCTGGGCGCCACCTACCAGTTGCCGCTCGAGGATCGCTACCTCCTGACCCGCAGCGAGCTCGAGGACCGCATCGCGGTCCTGCTCGGCGGCCGCGTCGCGGAGGAGATCATCTACGGCGAGGTCTCGACCGGGGCCCACAACGACCTCGAGCGGGGCACCGAGCTGGCCCGGCTCATGGTGATGCAATACGGCATGTCCGAGGCGCTCGGGCCCATGACCTTCGGCGGGGGCCAGCAGTCGATGTTCCTCCGGGGCGCGGGCCTGCCCCAGGAGCGGGAATACAGCGAGGAGAGCGCGCGTCGCATCGACGCCGAGACGCGCGCGATCATCGATCGCATCTACGACCGCGTCCGCGATCTCCTCACCACCCGCAAGCGGGTGCTGGTGGAGGCGGCCGCCGAGCTGAAACAGAAAGAGACGCTCGAAGGCGACCGGCTCCGGGAGCTGCTGGCCGGCGAGCCCGTGGGGGCACAGGGATGATCTCTCTCAAGCGCAGCACGCTAGGGTTCGTGGTCCTCGTCACGCTCGTGATCGGCGCGGGGCTCGGCACCTGGGGAGCCGGCGCGGTCGACCAGATCAAGCCGTCCGGCCCTGGCCTCCCGCTCGGCCCCCTGCCCTCCGGTACCCAGCCCCGCCTCGTGCCCGCGGCGCTGCCGATCCCCTCGGGCAGCTTCGCCCAGGTCGCGGAGAGCGTGGGCCCGGCGGTGGTGAACATCAACACGGTGACCCGGGTCAGCGGCCGCACGCCGGTGGAGGAGTTCTTCGGCGACGAGATGCTCAAGCGCTTCTTCGGCGGCGACGCCCCGGAGCGCCAGCAGGTGCAGCGCAGCCTGGGCTCGGGCGTGATCGTCGACCCCTCCGGCATCGTGCTCACCAACGCCCACGTGGTGGAGCGCGCCACCGAGATCGAGGTCGCCACCGCGGACGGCAAGAAACACAAGGCCAAGGTCATGGGCGCCGACCGCAAGACCGACCTCGCGGTGCTCAAGCTGCAGGGCGGCGGCCCCTATCCCGCCGCGAACCTGGGCGACTCTGACCGGGTCCGGGTCGGCGACTGGGTGCTCGCCATCGGCTCGCCGTTCGGCCTGCAGCAAACCGTCACCGCCGGCATCATCAGCGCCAAGGGCCGCTCGATCGGCCAGGGCCCCTTCGACGACTTCCTCCAGACCGACGCGGCGATCAACCCGGGCAACTCGGGCGGCCCGCTCGTGAACATGTCGGGCGAGGTGGTCGGTATCAACAGCGCGATCCTCTCGCGCACCGGCGGCAACGTGGGCATCGGCTTCTCGATCCCGGTGAACATGGCCAAGCGGATCTACACCGAGCTGGCCGCCAAGGGCAAGGTGACCCGCGGCTGGCTCGGGGTCTCGATCCAGCCGCTCACCCCCGACCTGGCCAAGAGCTTCGGGCTCAAGGAGCCGAACGGCGTGCTGATCTCCGACGTGGTCTCTGACAGCCCGGCGGCCCAGGCGGGTGTCGCCTCCGGCGACATCATCATCGAGTTCGACCGGAAGAAGGTCGACTCGCCCCAGGAGTTGCAGAAGGTGGTGGCCGCCACCGCCCCGGGTCGCGCGGTGCCGCTCAAGGTCTGGCGCGACAAGGGCGAGAAGATGCTCGAGATCAAGATCGGGGAGACGCCGGACGAGAACGTGGCGGCCAAGCCGGCGACCAAGGGCAAGGGTCTCCTCGGCATGGACGTGCGGCCGATCACCCCCGAGCTGGCGCGGCAGCTCAACCTGCGCAGCCCGGACGGCGTCATCGTCTTCTCGGTCGACGAGGACAGCGCCGCGTCGGAGGCGGGGCTGCAGCGCGGCGACGTCATCCGCGAGGTGAATCGCCAGCGTATCCGGAGCCTGCCGGACTTCGAGAAGGCCACCAAGGACGTCAAGGACGGGGACCGCGTAACGGTGCTGCTTCAGCGAGGCCCGCAGTCCCTCTACGTCGCCTTCACGGTGGCGCGCGGGTAGCGGGCAACCTTCCCGCGCGGGGCGGTCACGGGCGGGAGCGGGAGGGGCGGGGCGGCGGGGGTAGGCCTCTGACCACGACCGGCTCCCTCGTCACCTTGCGTGAGGAGTTCCCAATCCGGGTAGGATCGCGGTAGGCGATCGCCGGAGGGAACGGGTCACCCGGCCTACCCCCGCCACCCCGCCCCTCCCGCTCCCGCCCTTCCCGCTTGGTTTGGCAGTCGTCGCCCTGCCGCCTCCGTCGCCCCCCTTCCCGTGCCTTCCGTGTTACTCGCTTCCAGCGCACCGCGCGCGCCAGCCGGCCCTTGGTCCTGCTGCGCGCGGGCGGCGCCCCGCGGGCTCAGCTCTCGGGGGTGGCGCCGTCGTAGGTTTCGCGGCGGCTCATCTTGCGCTGGAAGGCGAGGTAGCCGTCGCGGGTGAGCGGGGGCTTGGCGCTCGCCACCACCTGACGGCCGACGGCGGCGTTGTCGGCGAGGAGGTCGATCACCATCGAGGCGAGGGCCTTGGCGTTGGTGAGGTAGGTGAGCGCGGGGTCGACGATCTCGTAGTCGGCGCCGTGCGGGGTGCCCTTGGCTCCGCCCACGTACGGATGGATGATCGGCATCACCTGCCCGAGGTCGCCCATGTCGGTGGAGCCGGTGCGGTGCAGGATCGTGCGCACGTTGTCGGCCCCGACCAGGTCCGCCGCGATGGCCCGGAAGCGCTCCACCAGCAGCGAGTCGCAGCGGAGCGGCATGTACCCGGGCAGGGTCTCGATCTCCACGGTGGCGCCGAGCGCGAGCGCGCCCGCCCGCAGCGCTCGGTCCACCTTGCCGTCCGCGTCCGCGATGGCCTCGAGCGACTTGCCGCGGACGAAGGTCTCGAGCCGCACCTCGCCGGGGATCACGTTCACCTGGCTGCCGCCGTGGGTGATGATCGGGTGCACCCGGATGGTGTCCTCGTCGCGGAAGGTCTCGCGCAGGGCGTTGATCGCCATGAGCCCGATGTTGGCCGCGTAGAGCGCGTTGACCCCGAGGTGCGGCGCGCCGCCCGCGTGAGAGGCGCGGCCCACGTAGCGCACCGTCTTCACCACGCATCCGTTGTTGGACATGGGCACCGCGAGCTTGCCCTCCTCGCGGCGCGGGGTGGCGTGGATCATCATGCCCATGTCCACGTCGTCGAGGTGGCCGAGGCGGAGCATCTCCGGCTTGCCGCCCATGAACTCGAGGCGGCCCGCGTCGCGCTGGGCCACCCGCCACTCCACGTCGCCGTACTCCTCCGCGGGCACGCCCACGAAGGCGACCCGGCCGGCCAGGTGGTCGAAGGCGCCCGCCTCGAGCAGGGCCATCGCCGCGCCGAGCATGCCCGCGACCTGCGCGTTGTGCCCGCAGGCGTGCGCGGCCCCGGTCTCCGGATCCGCGACCGGGTGCCCGACCACCACGAGGCCGTCGAGCTCGCCGAAGAGCGCGAGGGTCGGGCCGTCGCCGGCGCGGCCCGCCACGTCGGCGCGGACGCCGGTGAGGGCCAG
>Ga0070706_100002611_pt1 | contig 18044 bp, 24 predicted proteins | sample KBSK5501metaG_FD_65476 | JGI IMG/M metagenome (GOLD analysis project Ga0070706, IMG submission 65476) | Corn, switchgrass and miscanthus rhizosphere microbial communities from Kellogg Biological Station, Michigan, USA - KBS K5-50-1 metaG | ecosystem: Host-associated > Plants > Roots >... | reverse complement strand
TGCCTCGCTCAATGAGTATGCTCCATTTTCACGCATACCTGCGGCAGGCACTGCCATGGGGCTTGGTGTCAACAAGCGCTCGGCGGTGACGGGACGCACAGGTACGCATTCCGTTGGGGCATCATTCCAACGATGGCTGTCGCACCCATCACTCCCGCTCATCGTACGGCGCACAGGAAGGGCTATCGTTGGGTAGCCTGCTTCGCACCTCTGCGACACTACCGCGAACGGGACAGGATGTCCTGTCCCTGCCTGTGTCTGTCGCAGCAAATGGATCTGGTTGTCCGTTGGCTTGTCCTGAGAAGTCGAACTCATCTCCGCGTTGGGACACCGAGTGCCCGCGCTCGCCTCCACCGGCGCAGGGCAATGAAACCCCATAGCCCTTCGACGACGCCAAACGGCCACGCGCCCGTCAGCCATCCATAGGCGGAGGCGCTAAAGCAGGCAAGGCCGAAGGCGAACATGAACCAGGACGAGCGCGCCTCCAGCGCATAACACACCAGCATGGCCGCCACCGCTGCGGCTCCAAAGGCCGTCGCCATCTCTCCCCCTCATTTGTCAGATGGGGTGAACACCACCGCCGGAATCATCGGCGGTGACATCCACCCCAAGAGGGCAGGACACTTACCGGTCAGGCGCCACCGCTCGCGTGAGCGGCATATCCAGCGCTGCGAAGCTGCCAGCGACGAACTCCTTGACGCCGTCGCCACCCCGTAGCGTCAGCCAGACGGATTGGTGCGGCGCGGGAAAGGCCAACTCGAAGGTGAAGAAGGGGCAGCAGTCGCGCTCGGACAGGATGAACTCCACCAACTCGCGGACGCCGTCCGCCTTGGCGGGGAAGGCGAAGCGGTAGCCGTCGGGTGTCTCCTGCAGGCGCTGGGCGCGGGCGAAGAGGGGCTCGACCACGCCCTTGCCGCGGGAGCGCAGGTCGTCGGCTGAGAGGGTACACGCTACGGGGAGATCGGATGTCAGGTCGGATGCCATGGAATGTTCCTTTCTGGGAACGGCTGCGACAACGCGAGGGATGGTGATCCCCTCGTCCAGCAGCGTACATTCTTCAAGTGCGCTTGATGTCAAGAGCGTGGAGGGAAACGCAGGGAAACGCGTCAGCATGAGCCTACCTGAGAAGTTGGGAGAAGATGATGGCTAGCGAAAGAGTCAAGCAGGTGTCCGACCTGACGATTGGGGCGATCGCACATCGGGTGGGGATCGCGACCTCGGCGATCCGTTATTACGAGGAGATCGGACTGCTACCGCCGCCGGGCCGCGTCAATGGTCGACGTCGGTATGATCCCAGCACACTGCAGCGGTTGCGGGTCATCGCGCGCGCGCAGCAAGCGGGGTTCACGCTGAGCGAGATCCGCGAGCTCTTCTTTGGCTTCGCCGCTGGCACCCATCCGACGGACCGCTGGGCGGCGCTGGCCCGTCGCAAGCTCGATGAGCTGGAGGAGCAGCGCAAGCGCATTCAGTCCATGCAGAAGCTCCTGCGCGACGGGCTGCGCTGCGGCTGCCTGACAATCGAGCAGTGCACCGTCTGGCTGAGCGGCCTGGAGCAGGCGCCGCCGGTCAGCTCAGCCCCACGCTCCCGGGCATAAACTGATCTTCGTTATCAGCCATCTAGCGCGCGATAGCCATGTAAATTCTGGTAGGCCGGGGGGGACTCGAACCCCCACTCCCCTTGCGGAGAAGCGGATTTTAAGACCGCTTCCCTTCGTTCAGGCGCGTTCACCAACGTTCACGAACGCCCGGTTTTCGGCTAGTCGGAGCCCTTCAACGTTCATGGTTGTTCACCAATGTTCGCCGGTGTTGGCGTCACAATTGGCGTCAAGCTAGTAAGCGCATATGGGATGGGCTGAGGACACGCGAGGCCGATGAGGAGCGAGGAGGGGGTCTGGCTATTTCATGCTCACGGCGTGGCCAGCATGGTTTGCTGCTGTTCTGGTCTATTCAGCCAGAGGCGCCAGCAGTTCCTCAGCGAGATCAAGCACAGTCTCATCATCGAGGCGTACGTTGTAGAGGTAGGTCAAGACGTACCCCTGCGTGATCGTGACGGGGGTCGGTTGTCCCTCGACGACAACCTCCCTCCTGAAGTGCTGGCCCTCTTTGATGACACGCAGCCGGTCGCCGTCTCCGTAATGTGGTCGCCTATATTGCTTGTTTGACGTTTGGTCTTCCATCTGGGGCCTTTATTCAAACAGGGCCAGCGCATGAGTTGGTCCGACCCAACTTCACGGGTGTACTGTATCATGTCTCGCTCTGTCTGAGGATGACCCACTGATTAGGAATGAGTGGCGCCTCTGCTCGCCAATGTCCGCTGATGTTCATGTCTGCTGGATTCTTCAGTATCTAGAGTCCATCTGTGTTCGCCATTGTCCTCGTTGTTCGCCACGGGTTGCTGTCATGGTTGCTGTCAACGCCCGTTCATTTCACTCTCTGCCTGACGGTGCTCAGGGCTATTCGCTGAGCACCGCGGCAACATCATGTGGATGCGCTATGCTGGCATGGGGGTCATCACTTGAAAGTAGTTCCCATCTGGATCCGCAAGAGTCGCAATCCACCCGCCACCCATCTCGTACGGCTCGCGCACGACCACTGCCCCAAGCGCCTTCAAGCGTTCAAATTCCTCTTTGACCTGTGCCGTCTCAAAATTGAGCATCACGCGACCAGGATCCTTCGTGGTCCCACCCATTTCGGAGTGCTGCAGGACGCCCAGGTATCCACCGCCCACTTGCCAGCCAGCGAAGCCATTCTCCTCATCGACCATGTCTGCGGGCTTGCCAAAGACCTTCTCGTAGAAGGCCGCGAGCGGCTTGAACTGCTGCGTGCCGAGCATGACCGAGCTGAGATTCAACATCTTGCGTCGTACCTTTCTGCACGATAAGTGGCGACAGACGCCCAGAACATCTGTCCTAGAGCACAGTATGTCACAGTCAACGCGTGATAGAGAGTCTCAGTGACCCATATCGCCTGCCTAGTGAAGGGGGCTGGAATGGTACTCGAACCCGCAACCTACGGTTTACAAATTCAGTGCCGTCAGTTCACTGACGTTCGCCAGCGTTCATGACTCTGCTCAGAATCGCTCTATTTCGCACGGTATTGTTCAGGGACGTTCAGAGACGTCCGCCCAGGTTGGCGTAGGCGTTGGCGTAGCGCCGAAAGGCGCCAACATTGGACACGCCAGTCGAATGTGCACGACCCCTACCACCCGCGCTTCATGCTTGACGAGCTGGTCGGCACCATCAAACCCTGCGCTGAAGGTCTTAACGGCAGCTACGGCCATCACCTGCAGCGTCCACGTAACCCGAAGGTAGTCGTCTCAGAGCAACCGAGATCTCCTGTGCACCCTAGATGTGCTCAGGGCAGCAGGTCATGAGCATCAAGCCAGCACTTCATAGAGTCTCACGTGGTGGTGGGAGAAGAATGAAACTGCGTATTTCCTTGGTTTCTCGCCCCATTTGCATAAGTTTGGAGAAGCGTCGTCTGAGGCCACGTCCCGTGTCAGCGGATGCTTCAATCTCCCAGTCAATACGGAAGAGACGTCCGGCATATGTCCAAGGTTCACGCGGCGCTTGCATGGTAAAACGCCAGGAGTAGGTTCTATTCGGTACGACATCATGGACAAAATCGGGAGTTGTGTCTCTTGATATCAAGCGCTCGTCAACCACTGTGCGCGTATTATCTTTAGCTATGAGGTTGCTCAGTTGATCGGGACGATGACTGCGTGGATCTGTTGGAAGCCTTATGGATATCTCATCCGCAACCTCAACCTTCTCATTCGGCCCGGCAAGAATGGCTTTGCCCGATCTCATTTCGAGCGACCACCTTAATTGCACTGTAATAGCATTGAGATAAGTCTCTGCGTCTGACTCAAAGTCAATCGAGCCCTTCAGGAGATCTCCCGCTTTGAGCCGTGGCGTACCCATCATGATATCTGTAGCATCAAGGTTAATAGTTAGTCTATTCGTCATTCGGTACCGACCCCCCATAGTTGTGAGTTTAAGGTGGACCCCAAAGTCAAGACAAGCCACGAGCTCCGGTGAAGATAGATACTCCTCCTTCTTGCTTGTTGGCGTTTTGCGTATCGTTCGCGGTCCGATCCTCATGCTCCCTGGCGCGCGAGGTAGACGAAGCGCGACAAGCGCCGCTCGCTGGCAAGCTGGTGGACCAACGCGAATAAGCGCTGTTGCCCCTCATAGGTCTGCTCGCCCACCAACGCGATAAGCTCCTCGCGCGCCCGCAGCTGCGCCTCGTAACGCCGTTGGCTGATCAAGGTCAGGTGCTCCGTGACGTCTTCCTGACGCTCCAACTGCAGCCCCGCCTGCTCGATCAAGCGGGCATCTTCTCCGGGAGGCACGAAAAGTTGATAGCCGATCGCACTGCGGATCGCAATCTCCTCGCTGGAGACCGTGCCCGTGACCGTGATCGGATCGGTGAAGAGGATTTGGCCCCCAGCCTTTACGAGGCGGCGCCACTCCCGCAGCACCTGCAGGCGGTCGGGGAGATGGTTGATCGCATCAATGCACAGCAGCGCATCGAAGGACGCCTCCGCAAACGGCAAGGGACCACTCGCGTCCGCTTGTTCAAAGTGGACACGGGTCTCGAGCTGCTGGGCGTGGGCCATGGCGTTGCCCGCAGCGATGCCATGGGCATTGATGTCCACCCCGGTTACCTGCGCCCCCGTCGTGCGCGCGATGAAGAGCGCCGGCCCGCCGGCACCACAGCAGACCTCGAGCACCTGCGATGTCGCTTCTAACTGGAGCCAGGCGCAGAAGGTGCGGCACTCGTCAGCGGTCAGCCAGCTATTCTGCCCGATATCCTCGCCGAAGGCTTCCCGGCGGACCCGCGCGAATACCGCCTCGCCAAAGTGGCTGTAATTTGCGTTGTAGGTGTCGACAAAGTCGTTCATCCGGATCCTCTCCCCCTCTGCGCCTCTGCGCGTGCGCACGCGTACGGCGACGCGCGGTAGAGGCGCAGCTCTCTAGCCTTTGACCTGCACTCGTGCCTCTACTGTGCTTGTCACCTGCCAATACCTCGGCCGGAGTCCGATAGCTGAGCGCCTGGTGCGGTCGCTCGTGATTGTAGTAGGCCAGATAGCGCGCAAGGCCCACTCGCGCCTCCCGCGGGGTGGCGTAGTCGTGGGGATACACCTCCTCATACTTGACCGACCGCCACAGGCGCTCCACGAAGATGTTGTCGAGCGCGCGGCCTTTGCCGTCCATGCTGATCTGCACGTCGGCCGCCAGCAGCAACGCCCGGTACTGTGGGCTGGTGAAGTGGCTGCCCTGGTCGCTGTTCCAGATCACCGGCTGGGCCTGCGCTAAGGCCCGGTGCACGGCACTGACCACATAGCGCGAGAACCAGTCGAGCACGGCTACCAGATACCTCCAACTGCTGCGCAACCGGATGTAGGTCACATCGATACCCCAGACATGGTTGGGGTAGCTCGCCCTCACGTCACCGAGCAGATAGGGATAGACCTGCTCACCGTGTGCGCGTCGGCTCAAGTCGGGTCCGGGACAGATGCCCGCGATGCCCATCTCGCGCATGTGCCTCTGCACCGCCTTGCGATTGACGCTCGCCCCCTCTCGACGTAGGTGTGCGGCGATGCGCCGCGACCCGTAAAACGGGTACTTCGTGTAGATCGCATCGATGCGATGCTTGAGCGCCACCTCCTCCGCTGAGGGCTGGCGCGGCCGATAGTAGAGGCTCGATCGGCTGACGCCAAGCAGCTCCGCCTGTACCGCGACCGGGATCGCCGGTGCCTCCCGTTCGATGAGCACTCGGCGCTCAGCGCTGGGGAGGGTCGAGACCAGATTTCCTTTTGAGCCAGGCCACCTGCGTCGACAGGCGCCCAATCTCCTCGTACAATGCGGCCAGGCGTGCCTCATAGTCGGCCTTGAGCGCCACGGTGCTGTCCTGCCGCGTAAAGAGGCTGGGTAGCGCTTGTAGCGCCGTCGCCCGCCAGTTGATGAGCTGAGTCGGATGGACGCCATACTCGGCGGCCAGTTGCGCCAGTGTCTTCTCCTCCCGCAGAAGCTCACGGACCACCTGGGCTTTGAAGGTCGGCGTGTAGCGTTTTCTCATCATGGTCGGTAGTCTATCTTATTTCGGGCCGCTTCGCTGTCCAAATTCTTGGGTCCACTATAGGATCCTCCACTCGCCCAGCCTGCATCTCGATATAGGACTAGGCAAACACACGCAGATTGTCGCCAAGGCTAGGCTGTCGGCGGCGTATCTGTGGGCCACCGAGATTGGCGATGCGCTCACCCAGGTGTATGCCTTCCTGACAGGTTTGCTTGGAAGCGAGCCGTTCCTGCAGGTGAGTGAGGCGCATCTGTGCGTGGATGTGGCTGGGTGGGAACTCGCCGTTGGGGACGCCGCCGCCTTCGTGACACGTGGGCATCGCCGCGGGTTGCGCCTGGAGGATGAGGAGGAGACGCCGGCTGCGCTGCAGATCAATCTGAATGGCAGACGGTGCGGCACGCTGGATATCAGCAAAGGCGCTGCGCACTCCTGCTGTATCTACGACAAGACTAAAGAGATTACCGTCTCGCGCAAGGACTGGATGCACGAAGTCTGGCGCAATAACGGCTGGGACGGTGAGTCGAGAGTCACTCGCGTGGAGTTCCGCTACAAACGCGAGTGCCTGCGCGAGATGGGCGTGGAGGAGGCGTACGCCTTTCTCGATCAGCTTCCCAGCTTGTGGGCGTACTCCACCAAGCAGTGGCTCCGACATACCACGCCCACCACTGATCGCAACAAGGCGCGGTGGCCTACCTCCTCACTCTGGGAACAGGTCCAACAAGCCACCTTCTTCGGCGATGGCGTGCCCGCGGTGCGCGAGCGCAAGACGGCAGGCGACCTCCTCTTGATCTGTCAGATGCTTGCCGGGTGCTCCACGACGGCGAGCGCGTTACTGACCAATGCGCTGCCGCTCCAGGATGACGGGACGCACTTCCTCATCTGGTTCATGCACTGGCTGGAGGGGTATCTGGAGCAGAAGGGCGTCAGCTACGGAGACATCACCGAGGCCAAGCGCCTCAAGTTGGGCGTGCTCACCAACGAAAGAGCCGCATAGGAGGAACCATGGAGATTCTCGTTCCCACCGCTGAGCCAGCGGATTCAAGTAAGATCCTGCTCACTGTCAGTGAGGCAGCCATCTTGATGGGGCTCGGGCGCACTTATGTGTATCGACTCGTCATGCATGGCGAGCTGGCCAGCCTCAAGATCGGACGCAATCGACGCGTTCCGCACTGGGCGCTGCACGCCTTTATCCAAGAGCAGATGAACCCATACGGAAAGGCGTCGTAGTGGATGGCAAGTAAAGGAAGACGTGGCAACCGAGAGGGTAGCCTCACGAAGCGTCCAGACGGACGGTGGGAGGCGCGAATCACCCTTGATAACGGGAAGCGCAAAAGCTTCTTTGCCCGGACACGCCAAGAAGCCGCGCGGCGTCTGACTGAGGCGTTGCGTGACTACGAGAAGGGCTTGCCAATCGTCGGCGACAAACAGGTACTGCGTACCTATCTTGTGGAGTGGCTGGAAATCATTCGACCGGCGTTACGAGAAAGCTCGTGGCAACGCTACGAGGAGATATGCCGCCTGCATCTTATCCCTCAACTCGGCGGCACACCGCTGTCCAAACTCACCGCTCAACAACTGAATCGCTTGTACGCGCAGAAGCTCGCTGACGGTCTGTCACCGCAGATGGTCCGCTACATTCATGTGACGGCTCATAAGGCCCTACAGAACGCGCTTCATGTCGGACTTGTCCAGCGCAACGTTGCGTCGTTTGCGACCGCGCCGCGCAAGCAACGGCGCAAGATGCACGTCTTTAATGCCGAACAAGCGCGCACGTTTCTAGAGGCGGCCAGAGGCGATCCATTCGAAGCGCTCTATGTGCTTGCCATTACCTGCGCCATGCGTCTTGGCGAACTCCTTGCTCTTCAATGGTCGGACGTGGACCTGGAGGCGGGTCATCTGCAGGTAAGAACCTCGGTCCGCAAACACCGCAGACGCTTCGCATTCAACGAACCCAAGACTGATCATGGTCGGCGTAAACTGGCGTTGACCCATCTTGCACAGGAGGCGCTGCAAGCTCATCGGGATTACCAGAAGGGCAAGCGGCTCGCAGCAGGGTCTGCTTGGAACCAGACCGACCTCGTATTCTGCAATGAGGTCGGTCTTCCACTCGATGGCATTAGTGTGATGCGGTATCGGTATGCCCCACTGATCAAATCGGCTGGATTGCCACGCATCCGGTTCCATGACCTGCGGCATACCTGCGCGACGCTTCTGCTGCTGGCAGGAGTGCATCCCAAGGTGGTGTCAGAGATGCTGGGACATGCGTCCATCACCATCACATTGGATCTCTATTCGCACGTCCTGCCCGATATGCAGCGGGAAGCGACCTCGGCGTTGGATGAACTGCTCCGTCCAAAGGTTAGCAGTGAAGATAATGGCTCCGGTCAGTCCTGACATTTGGCGTCAAAATTGGCGTCAATTGAGCCCAAACCACGTAAATGGCGTTAGCTCGGCCCAGTAAGGGACCCGGCTGACGCCAGATGATTTCAGCCTTGGTGTGGTAGGCCGGGGGGGACTCGAACCCCCACTCCCCTTTCGGAGAAGCGGATTTTAAGTCCGCTGTGTCTGCCATTTCACCACCGGCCCACGCGGTCTAGCGGCGCGCTATCCACGACAGCATAGCATATCCATCTATAAGGGCATCGGCGGACACGCGCATGAGCAAGCGCACAAGAACGCAGGGATCAGGAACACTCCTAACCCCTGCGTGGTAGTGAACTTAGCCGATGCGCCCAGAGGGCGCCCCGCCTACTTCTTCGTGGTCTTGGCGCCGGCCTTCGCTGGCGCGGCCTTCGCTTTGTGTCCACCGACGGCATCGTTCAACTCTTTGCCTGGAGTGAACTTGACGCGTTTGCGCGCGGGCACATTGATCTTCTCGCGCGTCTGTGGATTCACGCGCACACTCGCCGCGGTGTCGCGCACACTGAACACGCCGAACCCAACCAGCCGCACCGATTCGCCGGATTCGAGCGTCTCGCGGATGGTCTCGAGCGTGGCGTTCACAAAGACCGTGCTCTCCTTGATGCTCTTGTTCGACTTCTGCGCGACCTGCTTGATCAGATCCTGACGACCTACTGGCATAGAAGGCGCCTCCTCTTTGTTCGGTCCCCTGTCAGAACGCCGTCTCACCGACGCCTGCAGGCACAGTTGAATAGGGCCAGTGGCCCACTGCGCGCGTCAAACTGACTACGCTAGGCGAAAGTATAGCACGCAACGGGCCTCACGCCAAGCGCGCAGTCCCACCGGCCCCATCACTCTTACTATTATAGACTCATCGAACCAAGCGTTGACATGCGTGCGCGCAAGAATCTATAAGGGATGGGGTCAGTTCGACGGCTTCAGCGCAATTTGGCGCGCCGCAAGAATCACCAGGGAGAACAGAGGTACTATTTTCCTATTTATCGGGGCAAGCACAGCCGTTACACGGCGCGCAGACGGCCACGGCACAATTACACTCCCAGTGCGCTAAGGCATTTGGACGCTGCTAACTATTGTCGGGGCTGCAGCGAGAGTGTACGTAATTGCGCTGCCTTGTCGCTGCCTCATCACCTGATCTGCCTGCACCAGGCGTTCGAGATGCGCGAGTGTCTCCACCAGCGCGAACCGCTGGTTATCCGCGCTATGCAGCCGCCCAGCGAACAGCGTGTCCGCCAGTTGTCCGGCTGTCGCTCCCGCCGGATGCGCCGCTACCGCCGCCAACGTGGCCGCGCTGCGCTCCTGATGATGCGTACGCAACTCGTCTACGCGCCTGGCCAGCTCAGGAAAGGGGCGCCCGTGCCCTGGAAGGGTGATTCGCGCCGGCAGCGCCCGCACACGGTCGAGCGACGCGTAATAATCGCTCAACGGACTGGGTCGCGCATCGGGATACAGGCCAATGTTCGGTGTAATCTCGGGCAAAACATGATCGCCGGCGAAGAAGACGCCATCATCACGCAACAAGCAGAGATGATAGTCTGAATGCCCTGGCGTCCAGATCGCTTCATACCGCCGCTTGCCCACGACCAGTGTCTCACCATCCACGACCGGAGAGATCGAGCTCGCTCCTGGCAGGCGCAGAATCTGACGCATCATCCGTGTCGAAGGCGCGACACTGGTAAGCGCCTCCTCAGACAGGCCATTTGCCAGGTACATCGTCCGGAGCGCCTCGATGACCTCCTCACTTCCATCCCTCCCCCAGACGCGATACATCCGCTCGGCTTCCTCCGCGAGCATGTAGACCGGGCAACCAGACGCGGCGACAATTGTGCCCGCCAGCCCGATATGGTCGGGGTGCGCGTGCGTCAGGACAAGCGCGCTGATCTGCTCCATCCGGACGCCCGCGGAGGCCAGACCGGCGCGCAGCGCCGCCTCGTCTTCCGGCAGACCCAGCCCACTATCGAAGAGGGTCCAGCCGCCTCCTCCATCCTCCGCCAGATACACGTTGACGGAACGGAGCGCGAACGGCAGCGGAAGCGGGAGACGCCAGAGGCGCCGCTCGATCTCATCAGGACCGTCGCCAGCGGGGAAGATCGACGGGTCGTACAGCGCCTGAACCATGGGGTCCGCCTTTGCTGCCACAGGGTCACCCGAGCAGCCTCTGCGGGGCCACGCGGTCTCTCGCCACAGGATACAGTAGGTCTCTCGCGCCGCGCTACGCAGCCAGCTATCGTTCCCGCTACCCGTCTCGCTCAGGTCCCTCATCGACGAGCGAAGACGCCGTCAGCCGTAGCCACTCCTCCAGCGAGAGCGTCTGCGCACGGCGGGTCGGCTCGATCTGGGCGGCGCTCAGCCAGCGCTGGATACGTTCAGGGTCAACATCGAGGCGCCGCGCGAGGCTATTGTGAAGTTGTTTCCGCTTCTCGCCGAAGCCAGCGTGCGCCAGCGTGAAGAAACGGTCGCGCTCGGCTGCGGGCAGGAGTGGCGTGGGACGCGTATCCACGCGCACAATCGCGGAGTCCACCTTGGGCGGCGGATAGAACGCGCTCGCTGGAACCTGTGCGACGATGCGTGGCTGACCGAAAAACTGCACGCTCAGACTCAGCAGACTCATCGCGCCCGCCCCAGCTACCATGCGCTCGGCGACCTCACGCTGCACCATCACCACGAGCAGGAGCGGCGGGTTGCGCGCTTCCAGGAAATGCCGCAGCGTCGCGGCGGTGATGTAGTACGGGAGATTCGCTACGAGCTTGTACGGCTCCGCGCCAAACACCTCCTCCGGCGCGACATTGAGCAGGTTGCGTTCCAGGATCTCCACGTTGGGGAACGGCGCGGTCGTCTCGCGCAACACCGGCAGGATTGCGCGATCCAGCTCCACGGCGACTACCCGCCGCACGCGCCGCGCCAGTTCCACCGTCAGCGCGCCAGGCCCCGCGCCCACCTCGAGCGCCGCGTCGTCAGGCCGGAGATCGGCGGCGGTCACGACTGCGCGCAACGCCGAACGATCCACCAGCAGATGTTGCCCCAGCGCCTTGTTCGCGCGCAACAGCCCATGCCGACGCAGCAACGCGCGCAGTTCGCCGACGTTGGTCAGGTTGAGCGACTGCGCTCGCACCGGGGTCTGCTCCATCGATGTGATATCAGAAGTCTCTTGCGACGCGTGGACCGGAGCATCCCTCTGATCCCGCTGGCGGCGATGGCTGGCGCTCCTTCCTGCGGAAGGAGATCGCCGTCGGGCTCCGCGCGATATGTTATTCCGTGAACGACTCGATTTCACGATGCTCGCATGCTCTCTGTGGCGAGACGCCGACCGTCTTGCCTGACATCTGTCGCGCTGGTGAGCGTAGCACATTCACCCCACCGCTCGCAGCGTCGCAGCCGGTTCTTTGTCAGGCAGGCCAGCGCGGCTCAGGGAATGCGCAGGGAATAGAGGTAGCCGTCCATCGATCCCGCATAGATGGCCGTGTCGCTGAGGGTCGGCGTGCTCCAGAACTGCCCGCCATGAGGGTTGGCGGCTTGGTAGCGTGTCGCGCCGCCATTCGCGTACAGCACAAGAACGTAGTTTCCCTCTTCAATCCCCAGCTGATAATTCTGGTAGACGATGGCGCCGAGCACTGATCCTTCCTGGAAGCAGCGCTCCCAGATCGTCGCGCCGTTGAGCGGGTTGAGCGCGCGTACGCTCCCGGCGCAGTGCGCGCCATCCCAGGCATAGGTCTGGCCACCGCCGACGTAGAGGAAGTAGCCATCCCAGGCGGCGGTGGAGATCGCGCCCTCGCCCTCGCCACACTGCGGACACGCGCCGCCAATCGCGACCTGGCGCTTCCAGACGGGGCCGGCGCTGATATTGCCGCGATCGAAGGCGTAGAAATGGCCGTTCTTGTTCACCAGACCCACCATCAGACGCGGTCCCCCTGCCTGATCGATGGAGAAGAGCGTGGGCGCGGCGCCGAAATCGCCATCATCTGTCTGCTCGCTGGCAGGGACCTGCCAGGCGCCCAAGACGCTCAGATCGCTCGCGCGCACCTTCATCAGCGACCCGCTATACACCCCGCAGGGGCTTGGGGCGCCGGTCGAGAAGTAGATGCTCTGGTCCGAGGGGATCATAGGTCAGGTTGGTCCAGACGCCGCCGCCAACGCAGCCATCGGGCACAGCGCGAAAGGTCGCCTGAATGGCGCCGGTCGTGGGATCGAGCTTGATGACCTGCGTCAAGGGGCAATCGCCGAATGAGGACAGCCCGATATTGACGCTGCCATTGATAAATGCAGGCGACGCCCAGAGAAAGTTGTCGGGCGAGACGCCCAGGCGTCGCTGCCAGATGATCGCGCCAGTGCTCGCCTTGAGCGCATAGACCTGCGCATCCCCACCGCCAAAGAAGGCGACCGACGTGTTGACGCCGCCGATGACAACGTCCGCAATCACCGGCCCCGCCGCTGGTCCGGCCTCGGGCGGCAGGCAGCTATTGTCCATGGTGCGCCCAATATAATTATCCCACACCTCAACCCCATCGGTTCTTGTCGCGTGCGCATTGCCGTCCCAGGAGTCCCAGTACACCGCATTGCCAGACAGGGTTGGCTTGCCGCTCACGGCGCTGTGCGCGTTGATTTCCCACTGCGCGGTGAGAGAGACTGGCGGAATGCGCGTGGCGATGCCGGGCGGCCTCGTGCGACCAGTTACGCTGGCTGGTCGTGGGTTACGGGGATGCGCCGCCGAGCCGGCGGCGGAGGCGGGCTGGGCGACAGCCAGCGCGCACCGGAGGGTAAGCGCACATCCCAGAAGGGTGGAAAGTGGCTGGAGCGTGGTACGTGCGCGGGCATGACGACGGGTGTTCATAGGTGAGCCACCTGACAGACAGCATGAGGGGACGATGACGACGAGGAATTGTCGCGGGGAGTGGAGCGAGGAGGATACAGACGATCTTAGAGGACAAGACGAAGTGCGCAAGCAGATGGTACGGAGTCCCTCACCTGGCCTAGAGACGGGCGCATGGCCACGACGTTTCGTCGCCGGCTGTGCGCGCCCCTGGAGAATGACATCAGAAACCTGCTCGCCATCGGCGACGCGACGTGACATACTGAAGTCCATCGGCGTGACGTGCACGCATGCGCAGAAAGGATCATGCCATGGGTGATAAGAACCCGAAGAAACGCCCGAAACCGAAGGCGGACAAGACCAAAAAGTAGTCGAGTGGCGCGCCTCGGCCCGCCGCTGGCGCGCGTTGCCGGTCCCCGGCCCATCCCGCGGAACCTCTTGTGAAGGAGCCCGCGGGATGTTTGCGTGTCGCTGTAGGAAGGCAATGGAGGGCGGGAGGAGACACGGCATGAGCGACAAGACCCATGAGGAGGGAACCCCGCCGCCGGTCATCGCGTTCTACTGGACGCGAGAGGCGTATGGCGCATTCTCGAACTTCGCGCCATATCCCATCGAGCTGGATGGCCTGCGCTGGCCGACCGCAGAGCATTACTTCCAGGCGCAAAAGTTCGCCGGAAGTCCACACGTCGAGGCGATCCGCCAGACACCATCGCCGATGGTCGCGGCGCGAATGGGCCGCTCGCGGGCGTGGCCGCTGCGTCCCGATTGGGAGGCGGTGAAGGATGAGATCATGCTGCGCGCCCTGCGCGCCAAGTTCGCGCAGCATACAGATCTGGGGGCGCTGCTGCTGGGAACTGGCGACGCAATGATTGTCGAGCATACGCAGCGCGACCGCTACTGGGGGGATGGCGCCGACGGCTCCGGCGCAAACCGGCTCGGCGACCTGCTCATGCGCGTGCGCGCTGAGTTGCGCGCCTCGCTCGTCCAGGCGGAATCCATGGAATCTACCGACGCGCTTCCCTGGCCACCCCGGATAAACGACGCACTGTGAGCGCATCATGGAAATAAGGGCGTGGCAAGCTCGGCGCGCTGAGTGTCCTGTGTGCGCTGGTGGATGAGTTCGAGAAGCGAGTCCGACGCCCCGCGCCCACCTCAACAACAAGGCCCTCAGCCGTCGGCGCGCAGTTCCTGGCGACTGAACGCAATCCATGTCCCCAACAGGACGACCAGAATCAGGCCCAGGTTGGCGATCACCGAGAGCGGTAATTGCTCTGTCGCCATACCTCGCGCCACCGCGCCTGCAGCCTCCACAAGTCCCGCTGGGGTGTACGGGCCGACATGCGGCAGGATGCCGAGCAACGAGAGAACGAGCCACGCCGCCAGCCCGACGCCCACCGCGGCGAGGGGCGATGGCATGAGCGCGCTGCCCAGAAAGGTAAAGAAGGCGTAGACCAGCAGCGAGAGCAGGATCAGCAGCGCGCATCCGAGGAAGGCGCCGATTGGAACAGGCTGAAAGAGCACGGCCGTGTAGAAATAGGCCGCAACGGTCGCGAGCGCCACGCCGATGGTCAGGACAGCGCACAACGCCAGCGCCTTCGCGGCGAGGAACGCCTGGCGCGAGACGGGCTTCGTCAGGACGAACGACGCTGTGCCCTGCTCCTTCTCCCGCACGATCACACCCATCGGCAGCAGTAACGCGACGAAGACTCCTGTCCCAGCGACATTCTTGAGGAACTGTGTAATCGCGTCGTTGACGGTAGGCGCTGGGACGATGATCTGCACGCCCTGCTGTCCCGCGCCGAGCGTTTTCAGCAACTCCGGCAGGTATTTGGCGCCGACGGGTGAGATGATGCCCAGCAGCAGGAAGATGACGGCTACAACCAGCAGACGCTGGCTGCGCCACGCTTCCAGCAGTTCCTTCCTGAACATCACGGTAAACCCGTCCATCGGACCGCCTACTTTCCGTCTGCCTCGGTGGAATTCGTCAGCCGCAGAAAGATGTCCTCCAGCGTCGGGCGGCTCTGCTCAAAGCGCTGGAGCGCCACCCCGTGCGCCAGGACAAGCGCCAGTATCTCCCGACTCGCGGCGCCGGCGTCCCGCGCCACGACACGTATATCGCCATGCTCAGCCACGACATCGCCGGCCCATGGCGCCGCGCGCAGCGCCACCGTCAAATCCTCGATCAGTCTCTCCTGCCCGGCCTGTGGCTCGATCTCATAGACAGGCTGGGTATAGCGTTCCTGCAGTTCCGTGACCGAGGCGGAGGCGATGAGGCGTCCTTTATCGAGGATGGCGACGGCGTCGCAGACACGTTCCACGTCGCTCAGAATATGGGATGACATGAAGACCGTCGCCGCGCCACGCATGCCGGCGATGATTTCCAGGATCTCATGCCGCCCCGCCGGATCGAGTGAGCTTGCCGGCTCGTCGAGAAAGAGGACTTCCGGACGGTTGATGAGCGCCTGAGCCAGCCCGAGTCGCTGGCGCATCCCGCCGGAATAGCCATTAATGCGGCGTGAGGCGGCGTCGGTCAGCCCGGTGCGGTCCAGGACCTCGTCCACTCGGCTGCGCAGCTCCATTCCCCGCAAGCCAAAGAGTGCGCCTACGAACGCCAGCAACTCCCGTCCGCGCATCCAGCCATAGTAACGCGGAGCCTGATCCAGATAGCTGATGCGCTTGCGCAGCGCCAGGTCGCCGCTGGTGATGTCAATACCGACCACGCGCGCGCCGCCTGCCGTCGGAGCGGCCTGACCCGTCAGAAGCCGGATGAGCGTGGACTTACCGGCCCCATTTGGGCCAAGGAGACCAAAGACGGCGCCACGAGCAACATCAAGGGTCAAGCGGTCGAGCGCGAGCACGGCGCCGTAGCGCTTGGTGAGTTCCACGCAGGAAACGGCGCTCTCCATGCTATTCCTCCTCGCGCCCGACCAGCAGATAAATGATCCAACCCAGCGTGCTCACAAGGAGGATGACGAGCAGCCAGACCAGCTTATTCCCTCCGCGCACCTGCCGGGAGGGCCTATACAGATCGACAATGCTGTAGATGACCATGCCAAGGTCGAGCAGCACGAGCGGGATGATGGCGAGCAATAGCGTGGGATCGAGATTGGCAAGACGCATGCACGGCCTCCTCAACCATGGATAAGAGCAGGGCTGCTTCATCCTAGCACGTCTGAGGAGAATTGACCTCAGTTATTCGGCTCCTGACCTGTGTGGCAGGCGCTCAGAGCCGGCGGTAGCGCGCCGCATGGATAGCGCGGACGACACGCAACTCGCCCTCTTTCTCCGCCAATGCCGTCCTGTCGCGCGCGATCACGTCGTCGCTCACACTTGCGGAGTTCCAGTGTTCCGCCATGAAGGCCAGCCAGGCGTCCACATCGTCACAGTGATAGATATAGTCGAAGGTCATCTCCTGCTCCAGCCCGAAGCGCCGCGCCCCGATCAGTGTGTGCAGCGCCGCATCCGCGATTTCGAGCGTGCTGATGCGGTACGAGTCGTCTATCTGGCCCAGACGCTCTGTGGCGCCAGCGCGCTGGACCTCGACCGAGGGGCGCGCTCGCGCAGGGCGTATATCCAGCAAGAACCCATCCGGGCGCAAGGCGGCGCGCATGCGTTCCAGAGCGTCCACGACGCCCTCTGGAGCGATTCAGCACAATGACCAGGAGAGGACGACCACATCGAACGCGCCGGTGGGCAAGGCGGCCGACGTAATATCCCCAACCTCGAAGGATGCATTTGCGCGCAGATTCGCGGGTGTGTCGGCGCGCGCCTGCTCAATCGAGGCGGCCACCGGGTCGAGGCCGAGCACGGAACGGGTCCGCGCGGCATAGCGCCACGTCATGCGTCCGTCACCACAGCCAATTTCCAGCACATCCTTTTCGGAGAAATCGATGAGCGCGTGGAGTACATCTGTCTCCGCCTGCTCCGGGTCCAGCGTCACCGGCATCGGGGTCTCCTCTCGGTGGATCTCTCCCTCTAGCTCACCGCGCGGTCGGTGATCTCCAGCCCGGCGTCGATGATCGCCAGTCCCTCGCGCAGCTGCTCCTCGGTAATGATGAGCGGGGGATTGACGAAGAAGCCGTTCCAGCGCACGAAGGTGAAGAGACCCTGCTCGCGGAAGAAGGCGTTGAGTTGTGGCATCGGGCCAAGCTCGGTCGCCTTGGGGTTGTAGGGCGTCATCGGCTCGCGCGTCTCGCGGTTCTTCACTAGCTCCACCAGGCTGAAGAGGCCGATCGCGCGCACGTCGCCGACCGACGGATGGACCTCCTTCAGCCGGTTCAGCTCCTGCGCGAGGATCACGCCCATCGCCTTCGTGTTCTCGATGAGATGATCGTCTTTGTAGATGTTGATGCAGGCGACGGCGGCGGCGCAGCCGACCGAGTGCGCGTTGTACGTCAGCCCGGCGTAGAGCGGCTTGTCGTCGAACTGCGCGGCGATCGTGTCGGTGACGATGGTCGCGCCCAGCGGAACGTACGCCGAGGTCAGCCCCTTGGCGACGGTCATGATGTCTGGCGTGACGCCCCAGTGGTCGACGGCGAACCACTCGCCGGTGCGCCCGAAGCCGCTCATGATCTCGTCGCAGATCAGCATGATGCCGTGCTTCGTGCAGAGTTCACGCAGCCCCTGCATGTAGCCATCCGGCGGAATAATCAGCCCGTTCGTGCCCACGACCGACTCGACGATCACGGCGGCTATGGTCTGCGGCCCCTCGAACGTGATGATGTCCTCGATATGG